>Ga0160419_100161_pt1 | contig 47623 bp, 68 predicted proteins | sample CelAP2metagpilot_2_FD_108196 | JGI IMG/M metagenome (GOLD analysis project Ga0160419, IMG submission 108196) | Phycosphere-associated microbial communities from Cellana algal ponds in Kailua-Kona, Hawaii, USA - Cellana AP2-4-25 metagenome pilot ...
AACGCAAAGAAATTGATCCAATGGAAAAGAAAGACTTCCCCCGTAACCCGCAGCTTTTTTTTTTTATTCCCCCCCCACCCCCCCCCCCCCTTTCTTCTTTTCGTCGTTCTCGACAGCCGGAACAGTGACATGCTCCCCGTTGCTCTCCCGTCTTTTCCACCCCCTCGCTCGCAGACACTAATCACGTAAATCTATTTTCACACAATTTTATTTCTTGTCGTCTTTTAAGGCCCTTGCATTGCTGCTGCTGCTGCTGATGCTGCTGCGACTGCCGCTGCTGCTGCTGTTTCTGCCTTTTCCCCTTCCTACCTGCCCTGCTCTTCCACACTCCATAACGATGACCTCTTACTCCCGCTGTTCCTCCCTTAGCCACACAATACAAAACAGCTCCCCTGGACCTGTTTTCCTTTCTTCTCCTACCTCCCCATTTCCGCCGCCAAGGGAATTGTAGAGGAGTAACCCCCACCCGGTTTGATGTGCTGCGGCATCGGCGCCCCTCCCTCCATCCCTTCCTCCATCCCCCCCGGCCCGCCCATACTTCCCGTGGTCTCACTAATCGCTAGACATGTACAGATCTTACTCTCGTCCAACTCAATGGTCCCCAACACCAGCTGCAAGTCCTTAACGGTAATGCTCTGCACCAATGGCAGGAAATCTCGAACGAAATTTATGTCCTTTACGGGCAATGCATCCAGTTGAATCCCGCTCATCAAGTCAGTCCAATACCGGTTGAGCTGCGCTTCGTTGTTGTGCTTGTTCACAATCACCTTTTTGGCACTATCAAGGTTGTCGTGGCTAATGGGAGAGTCCGTCTTGAGCTCTTCAAAAGTCTCTAAACACGCATATAACACTTGCGCGGCACTTTCCGGAGATGCCGCAATCTGCACGCTATACCAGCCTCCTTCATACAGGTCATATGGATGCCACCTAAAATTCGCATCGTAGGTCAGCTGCTTCTTCTCCCGTATGTTTGAGAACAACCGTCTATTCATAATCTCTTGAATTAACAACAAACTCGCAAACGGGAACCCTGCCTGATGCCTCCTCACCTTTGCGGCCTCGTCAGCATCTGGTGCCACACTCGCGAGATAATCCACCAGCCGCCTCGGACCCTCTCCCTCCCTCTCCCCTGTGGCCCCCACCACCGAACTCACAGGCATGTATCCCCATCTATTCGGCGTCCGTCCACTCACATACACAAACGCCCGTGGGTTCGAATCCGGCAAATGCACCTGCATGAACCTCTTGCTTGGATCGGTCACAGCAGTTGGCAACGGCATGATCATCTCCTTCCCCCCTCCGTCCCTCCCCCCTGCTCCCTCCTTCCTCTTGCTCTCCGGGATGCTCCCCAAATATTTCAACGCCAAACCCTCCACTTCCTCACCTTCGAAATCCCCCACGATCGATACCTCGGTCGAGTCCGTTGTCATCTGAGCCGTTACTGCCCCCTTAACATCCTCCAACGTCAAGTCCTCGATGTCCTCCCTTGCGATAGACAAAAACCGCAAATCCCCATCCCACATACTCTTACTAATTTCCTCCGCCCCCGCGCCCTCCAACGAATTCACGGTCATGTCATGCCCCTGCGCATACAGCTTTTTCGCCCGTTGCAACGCATCATTCTCCCATTTGAAGTCGGTCATAATTAAATGCACCAGCTGGAATATGGCCTCCAAGCCCGTTACCCCTGCCTTCCTCTCCTCCTTGTCTTGCTCTCCAGCAGCCCCTCGTAACGCGGAGGAAGCGAAGGAAAAATCTTCATCTTCACTGACGCTCTTGGTGGGAAAGGTGAAATCCATCACGATCCAATCCTCGCTGCTATTGATCTCGACCATCATCAAGTTGTCCTGTGGGAGGGAACGAGGCAGGGGGGAAGGGAGAAAGGGAAGGAGGGAGGGAGGAGGGGAAAACAAAATGTCGGTAAAGCAAACCGATGACTTCGTGTGATGAGAGACAGGCAGGGTAAAGAAGAGAGGAAGGAAGGAAGAAAGGAAGTAAGGGAGAGAGAAAGGGAGGGAGGGAAGGAGGAAACGACAAATTCTGAAATCACGTACCACACAAAACAGCTCCACCTGCTCTCGCGACCAAGCACCGAGCGCCCCTCCTTCTTGCATAGTACGTGTCCCTACGGCAACAGCACCTGGCTTGTCCTTCTCTTCCAACATACGACCGCCCGGAATCTTGATGGAGAGGCAGCCGCGGTGCGACTCAGCCCTAGAGGGAAGGAAGTAGGGGGAAGAGGTTGAGTGAGGCGACCGTCAAGAAAGATGAGACACCGCCCACAACATCGCCCTCCGAGTTTCGCCCGTGACGAACCTCGACACTTTGTAATTAAACCGGATGCCGTTCTGCAATCTCTTCATGTGGATCCCAGTCTGAGGCTCGTAGCTGGGGTGCAAGCCCACGTCGTCTTCCCACGACGGACTGGCCGCCGCTACCATCGCCGCCACCTTCTCCTCTGACATCAGTGCCTGGGGTACCTCCATATCTTTTTCGTGGTTGGGTTCCAACGGCTCTCGGGCAGCATCTTCAATCACACGCAGCATTTCAGTTTCCGAGATATCGAAGGGACGAGAAACACCCGTGGCTCTGTCCCTCGTCACGCTCGGGCAGGTGGCCACGCAAGCAGAGGGCGGGGGGGAGGCACCGGTGGAGTAGTCGGTCAGGTGCTCGCAGATCTCGGCTGCCACCTCATTAACCTCCTCGACAGTGATGGACTTGAGGACTAGTTCGACTGCCTCGCATTGCTGCGTAGGCTCCATGAAGACGTGACCGCAGGCAATGCTCTCCATCAATTGGTTCAGTTGGTCCGAGTTGGAGATGCGCTCGCCTTGTGCAGCATGTTGGGTGCTGTCGCGGAGCATGGCGGTGATATACCTGGTTGTAGGGAGAGGGACGGATGATGGGACGGAAAGGTTTTAGTTTTCTCTCGTTTAATTTGTCTGCGAAAGGATGCATGCTCCGCTTCAATCCACGCCCCGTCTTCACACCATTTCCTTCCCTCCCTCCCTCCCTCCCTCCCTTATGTAAATGATCTTCTTTTTCACATTACTTTCCCTCCGTTTCACCTTCCCTCGCTCCCTCTCTCACTCCCCTCCCTACCTGTTCAACTCCGACTCCGACAGCCCGTACATACCCAGCCGCCGGATCTCCCTCACTGCCAACGCCACCGCCTTCTCCCACTTCTCCGGCTCGGCCAACACGTCCAAATTGCACACTGCACAGGCCTCTCGCGCGGAGTCCAGTTGGTTGAACTCAATAAAGGTGAACGGAGGGTCATCCCTCGCCAAAACATTCAACCGAATTTGCAACGCCAAGATCGCAATTCTCTTCATCACCGACCGACGGTAGTCCGCCAGAGTCTGCACGGCCTCAATGGGCCGCTTTGCGAACAAATGAAAGGAGAAGGCTTGGATATTCTCGTGCTGGAAGATCCGGGGCCTGAGAGTCCTCGGCCCCGGCACGGCCAACCCACCCGCTGCTGTCACTGCTGCTGCTACTGCTCCTGCTGCTTCCGCACCCTCCTTCATCGGGTGGCCCAATTCCTTAAGCTCGGCAGGGAGCGTGGCCTCTGCAAATCGGTCAAACCTTCCTCCCGAGAAATAATGGGTCACTGGGGGGAAATGTCGCGACTGCAATTTCAATGTCATGGCCTCCTTCCCTCCCTCCCTACTTCCCCCTGGCTCGAGGTGCCCGAAATGCTTCCGGATCATCTCTTCTGCTTGCCCGACGTCCACATCACCAACAATGTAAATGTGGGCATTGTCAGGGCGGTAATGCGTGCGGTGGAAGGTCTTGACGTCCTCAAGGGTCCAGGCGCGGATAAGCTAGAGAAGAGGAAGAGAGGGAGGATAGAGGGGTAAACCAGGTAAGAACTTGATAGTGACGCCTCAAACAGAGGGGAGCAACCCGCCGCCTTCACCCACACCTTCCATCCCGTCCACTCACCTCCTCCTTCCCAATCGGAAAGCGCAACGCCAGCTTATTCTCCGCATGCAGCGCCGACAAAATTTGGCACTCCACCCGGTAATCCATGGTATTCACCATGCTCATCTCACTCAGAATCGCCGCCCGCTCCTTCTCCAGCCTAGATTCTTCGAATCTCGCCTCTAACACCTCCGACAACGCGTCCAAGGCCATGGGTAGCATCGGCCTCGGCCTCCCCAACAAGTTGAGGGTGTCCACGGGACAACACGCAAAATATACAGTATGGTGAAAATCGGTGAAGGCATTCGTCTGCGACCCAGTCCCAAACAGTCTTTCCCTCTTCCGGCTGCCCATGTACGAGATATGCTCCACAATGTGCGCCATCCCCTGCTGTGACTCCAACTCGTCCGCCGACCCCGCAAATATCTCCAAAAAAGCATCAAACCGACCCGGAGGCGCCGCATTCCTCAGGATAGCATACCGCAAGCCATTAGGCAACACCCCCTTTTTTAATCCCGGATGCTCCGGTAGGTCTGTTTGCATCAGCTGGGCCAAGCGGGTAGGAGCGCCTTCGGGGGCAAGCATTGCTTGATGGACTTCTTGGATAGTGGGGAGACGGACCGGCTTTTGCTGCTTCCCTCCCCCAGCAATCGACGTCCCCTTGAACAGACCTTGCAAATTCTTGAGCAACCCACTCCCAGCCCCGGAGGTGCGTTCGCTCATGGTGGTGGTCGTGGTGGGTTTGGTAATGGGTCGTTGAGGCTGCCGCCTTGACATAGGCCGCGGGAGCCAAGGATTCTGGAAGGCCGCAGTGCTGCTGCTGCTGCTGCTGGACGGCAGTCGACCCCCTGGCAAGGGCGCGGCGAACAAGCCCCGTCCCGACGTTATCGTCGACTTCCGACCGGCCACGACGGACGCCCAGGACGATGCGACCAGGGATAGGACCAGCGCCAGGAACAGGAGGGGAGATACTGCTTGCTGCAGCTTCCGCTGCATGGTGTTGCTGCTGCATCTTCTTCTCCTTCCTCCTCCAAGCAGCCCCATCATCATCAGAGACGAAGGCGGGTGCCTGAAGTTTTATGTTTGAGTGGTTGTAGAGGTAGAGAGTTAAGTGGGACGCGAGAAAAGAAATGGAGTGGCAGCGCGGTCGTCATTTGCATGGAAGCAACATAAGGACGAAGCTCTTTACAACATTGTGCGAGTTCGAGTGTCCCGCGTCGCACACATTGTCTGGATCATGGCGCATCGAGTCAGAGCGAGACAGTACTATTTGCCATGCCAGCCATGTCTCCCGCTTCCTGAACTACAGATGCCTATTTGGGTGCTTTCAGTGGGGAGGCAAAGCGAAGGGAAGGCAAGCGATGGTGAGAGCAAGGCAGAGGAGTTGCCGTTGGATTGCCGTAAATCATGCGGACACCTTGCGCCTTCCTGTGACGGCACGAACGCACGGTGTGTATGTTGGTTGATTGGTGGTATGGACGGCATGCAGGTGAGAAAAAACATGCAATAACATTATTAATGTGAAAATAAGTATATTGGGTGGGTGAGAAGAATTTTCTTGATCCAGACTGCAGCAAGTTAAAAGCCTTCCCTTGATACTGATCTGATTACACCATAACCACAACCGCACAGGCTCTATTTTGCCTGTAAGCGCCACTTTTTCTTCTCCCTCCCTGCTGCATGACTGATCCAGTGGAGAAATCCTTTTTATACGCCTTCCTCTCTACGGGAGGAGGACGCGGAGGTATCAGTTAGCAGCAGCGGTTCACGCGGGTGTAGGATGTCCCTGCAGCAGAAGCAGCAGCAGCATCATCAGCAGCAGCAGCAGCAGCAGCAGCATGAAGAAGCACCACTTTCAACAGCACGCACAGCAGTGCTACCAATGTGGTAGGAGATTGGGCGGCAGGAAAATGGCGGACGATTGCGGGGCCTTCCGAAGATCCTGTGTACAGGCTGTACTGGAATACGACAAATGGGTAGCCGAATACCGCCCCTTTTCTGTGCGAAGCTTTCTACCAAAATATCGCCTGGGTATGGAAAAGGAGAATGGAGAGGAGTAGAGGAGGGAGAAGGGAAATGCAGCAAAGACGAAGCATTCATCCTACATGGTAAATCCGGGGAGGCCCCTTCTCAAGCTTCGTCGCCGTGAGAGCCGTGGACCGGCAAGGGCGAGCAGCATCAGCAGCAGTAGAAGTAGTGGTGGTAGTGGTAGTAAAACTTCTACAACCACTACTTCACCACCACAATAAGCAAACTGGCGTCAAGAAAGTCAGCCCGTGACCGGGCCAAGAGACGCCCTCGTCTCTATCTTTTTCATTTCGACGACTCTGAGGTGATGCTCGGCTCATTCTACACAGGAATCGTTCAAAGCAAAGATATATGGCACATTTAGACCAATCTTTTTATGCGGCGGGTCGCCGAACTTACTTCATTCTACGATGATCAGAATGGATACCTCCCCCAGAGAGAAGCCACCCGAACCTTCGATCGTTTGGCAATGCCCTGTTCGACAAGACACCATAATGGCGAAGTGATTTTGAACGTTGTGGCTAGAAGGGATTAGAGGGGAAAGGAGAAAGTGAAGGTAACCATTTGCGGATCATACCTCTGGCATCTCTGACGTCCTATTCACTCCAGGAGTATTTTCAGGAGGCGGAGAGGGAGGACGAGGATAAGGACAAGCGGCAGGAAGAGATGGGTGAGGGGTGCTCTTCTTATTGCAGGCCTTGGCGAAGCGGAGGCAAAACAAGGGTAAGTATCGCAGGGGGGGGTTGGAGGTACGGGTGTCAAGAATGGTGGAGGATCGCCCACCAAAATGGCAGACAACGAGGACAAGGATGTCAAGGAAAGTAAGGGAGATGGATTGCGTGGCCTGAAGCAACAACAGCAGTATATGTCGCTGGTGCAGCTGAAGCGTGTACGATAATGGGAGGACTAAAGTAATGCGCGAGCTCCTCGATTACGGATGGAACGAGAGCCTTGCCAGCGTCAAAAAGCGGCGGATCGTCTTGAAGCTTCATTTGCGAGGCGACAGAAGTGGTTCGCCCAAGCGGGGAGAGGTGTTACCGTTTGAGACGCGGCAAGTGCCATCGAAGACTTTGATGTGCTAGGTGGATGAGCGGCAGGGCAATCAGGAGGGGGACCTTGATGCCTCGGCTCAGATGGCTTGTAGATGAGCGAATGGTTTGCTAGGGAATCCCACGCCGGCGCGGATAGAATTTGCGACAGCAGCTTTTGACGTGGTGGGGCAGGTGGTGGAGGTGGAGGGAGAGGACAAGACGACGCAGATAAAGGATAACTTTGTGCGCTGGTTCTTTCAGTTTGTGGTGGAGTTATTATCACTGAATTAAGGCAATCAAAGGTAAAGTTAGAGAAATATGTGCATGTTTGAAGGTATATAGGTTTGAAGGTATAATAATATCTTTGATCTCACCATCAATGCCGATCAGCTTGTCCTTAAAGTGACTTATACTATGGCTCGAAGATGCGTCGGAGGAAGTTAAGTGCCTCTGAATTCGGGCCATACCAGTGATAAAGCGTGAGTCACACAGCAACTTGCTGAACACGTAGAGATCACGCCCCTTTGCGGAGCTGATTTTCCTACCTTTACGCAGCGCACTTAGACATTCAGCCACGGTCCCACGACACTGCTACATTCCTCATCATACAGCACGTGGTAGTTCACCACTTCAGATCTTTGCACCGCATATCACACAACACAGGCCAGTTCATAAGAGAAGTACCATGGGGCGGACAAAATCCACGCCGCGGCGCGTCAACTCCCTCAATGAGCATAACGAATGGGTGGACCGGAGGGAACGACAAACCCTTGGTCGCCTGGACATGGCGGTGCGGGATGCCAATGAGGAGGAGGAATTATTTGTGCTGCCGGGGGCTAGGGATGCTGCTGCTGTTTGTGCTACCACTGCTGCGGTGAGAGGCAAAGTCGAAGGAGCATACAGCGCCGGGGATCGGCGAAGTATAGCCTGGATACAGGACGATGAGGAAGACGTTGTGGAAGAAGAAAATCAGGAGGAGGACATGGATGTGAGTGACTGGTCGGGAGAGGAGAAGGAAGAGGATGAAGAGGAAGAGGAGGAGGGGGAGGTCGGCCGCCGTCGCAGTCGTGGTCGCCACCATGTCCCTCGCATGCGCCAGCCTTCCACCAGGAACAATCCACCAGGAGCATCCAAAAAGCAGCGGGAAGAAGCAAGGAGAGGGGTAACGAGAGAAGAAGCTCCAGCACCACGGAAACGCCGACGTTTGTATCGAGAAGGCCGGCGGATGGTCCTCCCTGAGAACGACGACGAGACCACCGATATTGAAGTACCCGACGATTTCCAAGCTCAAATCCGCATCGCCCTTCCTCTCCCTCCCTCCGACACCTCCACTCGGGCCTTACTATTGCGCCGACAATCTTTCTACATACCAGAAGCTGGATCATGCACAGGTCAACCGCTGGCAGTAACCCTCATTCCTGCCACTGTATTCGCCCGTCGGACCTTCCGGGTCTCGCCAGCAGAGGACATGGCAGCCTTGATTTTGGAAGGGGACGCGGTGGAATTGCTGGGGGTAAAGGACACGGAAGCATTGGCTGTGCTTCAGGACATGTGTGAGGCCTCGCCGCCGCTGGCTTATTATGAGGTATGGAAGGGAGGGAGGAAGGGGGCTGGGCAGGTGAGAGGGATGGGGGGAGGGGAGGGTTTCGTGGGAATAGCGGCGCTGCTAAAGTCGAAGACGATGGAGTCCCTGGTATTTCTGCAAGGGGAATGCGAGTTCCTATCGGCGTTTGCTAACCAAGGGTGGGGTTTATACCTGCTGCCTCTGCGACGCCACTTCTGTCTTTCCCTCAGATATCGAGGAGAGCACCACATCTGACCTAACTCCCTTCCGTCCTTACCTTTTTCCCTGCCTTTTCAACCACCTTCCCACCCTATAGGCAATCAGTGACGCAAAAGCCATTCACCTCGACATCTACCTTACCACTCGCGCGCTCTCCCTTGCCCTCCCCTCCAACGAGCCACCCGTCCTCTCTGTCCACCTGAAGCGCCTCCGTCGCTTGATTGAACTCTTCTTTCCCCGCATTGTTCCCGAACTTTCTTTGTTCTATCGACACAGCAACACCAATGGAGACGGGGAGGGAGGGAGGGAGGGAGGGAAGGATGACGAGGTACAGGGGAAGATCGTTCCTTTTGATCCTGCGGACTTGTATCGGTGCTTAGAGGAGTATAAGGCATTTCATTTGACGAGCAAAAAGCTGCAGGAGCAGCAGCCGCTGCTGCAAGGTGGGGGCGTGGAAGAAAGCAAGGACAGGGCACTGGGGGAGGAGGAGGAGGGAGAGAGGGAGGGAGGGGAGGTGCGGCCTGTCCCCGGGCTGAAGGTGATATTGCGGCGGTACCAACAGGATGCCGTCGATTGGATGATCTGCCGGGAGAAGGGCATAAACTTTTTCAACACCCGTCCTGCAGCTGTAGATGGTCTTGCTCTGGCCCCCTCGTCCTCTGATGAGGGGCTAGCTCACGGGTGGGTCAAGGTCTCCCTCCCCATCTGCTCCTTTGTCTACTACAACCCTGTCAACGTGGCGCTTTCCGTGACGCGGCCTTCTTCTTCCTCGTGGGAGCCTGGGAATATCAAGGGTGGTATTTTGGCGGATGAAATGGGCCTCGGTAAGACTATTGAGGTCATGGCCTTGGTGCTCATGCACCGGAAGCCGGAGGAGGAGGAGGGAGGGAGGGAGGGAGGGAGGGAGGGAGGGTTGGTGAATGAAGGGTGTGGGGAAGAAGATGAAAGGGAGGCGAACCAGGAGGAGGGCGGAGCGGACATGGCGGAGCATGTATGTCCCTGCGGGCGGGATGTGCGTCGAAACAAGGAGTACATGCACTGGATCAACTGCAACCAGTGCAAGCAGTGGGTCCACATCCACTGCGCGGGCTTCCCTACCCTTGCCGCTGCCGAGGCCGTACCTTCCTACACCTGTGAAGTCTGCCACGGTCTCCGTCGCTTTCAATGCCCCCTTCCTGTGTCTGCTACGCTGATCGTCACTCCTCAACTGATCTGCGAGCAATGGGAGGAGGAATTCAAAAACCGCATCCAGGACGGCGATGCGCAGCTCCGGGTCGTGACATACAGAGGGGTGGCCGACACAAGCCGAAGTGATAAATGGGAGGAACGACGGCTGCTGAATCCAGATGTACTAGGAAATGAATATGATATTGTCCTTACTACCTTCGACGTGCTTACCAAAGACTTGGGACATACCGATTCCTGCTTCCTCCCCCCTTCCCTCGCCCCCTCCGACGCCGCCCGCACCCTCCGCAACCGGAAAAAATACCGAGTCACACCTTCTCCCCTGGCCTCGGTGATATGGTGGCGGGTCTGTCTGGATGAAGCTCAAATGATCGAAACATCTACCGCTTCTGCCGCCAAGATGGCTCTTCGTCTTAAGACTGTCCATCGGTGGTGCATCTCCGGCACCCCAATTTGGAAAGGGCAATTGGACGACCTGTACGGTCTTCTCCTTTTCCTCCAAGCTTCCCCTTATGACCGCCGTCCCTGGTGGCGGCATGCTATTCAAATACTCCATGAAAAGGGTGATCCGGCTGCTGCCTCCCGTCTACACGCCCTCCTCTCCCAGATTATGTGGCGTACCAGTAAGAAGTCTGTGGTTGATCAGCTTGCCCTCCCTCCCCAGACGGAACGTACGAAGCACCTTAATTTCTCGCATGTTGAACAAGCGTATTATCGCACTCAATACCAAGAATGCATCGATAAGGTACGGGAGGTGGTCGCGAGGATCAAGCGCCTACAGCAGCCGCAGGAAGGAGGAAGAAGAGGGAAGAAAGTCACAGCTGCACTGGAGACGTGCGCGGCGCCTTTGCTAAGATTACGGCAGGCATGCTGTCACCCTCAGATTGGCGCGGGGGGATTAGGAGGATTGAGGCAGGGGAAGGGGGTGATGACGATGATGGAGATCCATGAGAAGCTGGTTGAAGAAGAGAAGTTGAAATGTGAAGAGGCGCAAAGGCTGTTGCTGATGCACTTGAGTGGCCTTGGAGCGGTGGCACGGATTCAGGCAGAGATATGGAAGAAGGAGAGGGAGGGAGCGAGGAAGAATAGTGGTGAAAGAGGAGGAGGAGAAGGAAGGGGGAGTGCGGAGAACGGGAAGGGGAAGGGAAAGAATAAGGCGACGATGCCCGTGGCGGAAGGTGGTGGGAAAGAAGGGAGCGATCCTATCAATATTACCACCACTACCACCACCACCACCAGCAGCAGCGATAGTGGTAAAAGTAGTAAGAGTAGCAATAGTAGTAGTAGTGATTGTAGCAATGTCACTGCGGTATTATTGGGCCAGGATCGCTTTTTGGCTGAATCTGCCCGCTTTTACGAGAAGGCATTGTTGATCGCCGAGGGAAATCGACGACCTGTGTCTTTAGGAGGAGCTAGCCATTTGACGGGGGCTCCCAGGTTCGGGTGCAAGAAAGGAAAGGAGGGAGGGAGGGAGGGAAGAAGGGAAGAAGAGCAGCAGCCGGTGGTAAGTTTATGGTGGGAGATGGAAGGAGAGAGGTTGGTAAATTTTGAGAAGGATGTCGCGTCAGTGGTTGGCAACGCCAAGGGAAAGGTTAGTGGCAAGATCAATGATACTAGTAGCAGTAGTAGCAGCAGTACTTATAGCTGGGTTGCGTCCAAGCAGAGGCCGTTGTGGGCAAGTGTGACCTTTGAGGGAGGGAATAAGAAAGTGATTGGCATGCGATTTTGGCCTTTGGAGGAAGAAGGAAGGAGGGAGGAAAAAAGGGTACGGATGCCGGGGGAATGTCGATTGCTTGCATGTAGTTCTCCGGAGGGCGCGGTGTTTGTGGAGGTGGGCGTGTTTGATTTGAGAAAAGTGATGCCGGAGGAAGGGAGGGAGGGAGGGGAGGAGGGGAAGGGGTGTAGGACCATTGCGGGTTTCAATATGTTTGCGGCCAAGACGTGGAAGCTCGAGGTACTAAGTGTGATGGGTGACGTCAAGGAAGAGAGGGAGGGAGGGAGGGTGGGAGCGAGGGTGGAGTTCCTGGCGGCGGAGATTGAAGTAGACCCGTTGCAGATCCTCCATGTCACAACCAACCTTCGAGAGGTGTTTGAGGCCATGCAGGGAGGGGGGGAGGGAAGGGGGAAGACTGGGGGTGCTTTATCTGCCTCTGCACTGGTGTCTCCGCCGTCATCACCGGTATCAGGACCAAAGGCAGCAGCAGCAGCAGCAGCAGCAGCAGCAGCAGCAGGAGAAGGAGGAGGAGGAGGAGAAGGAGGAGGACCAGGACGAGGACGAGGAAGAGGAGGGGAGGACGAGGACGAGGAAGCCTTGGACAGTATCAATGACAACAATCACAATAGTAGCAGCAGCATTGTTATGCCTTATGCAGACGTGCGCTGGTTGCCGTTATCCGAAAGGTTAGCGTGGTTGAACACGCGGACACGGGCCGTGACCCGACGAGAGTGTAACTTAGCCAAATTGCTGCATTGCGCGAACCGGCAGCACTACCTCAGTGCCCACCAGACGGTCGAAGGGTTGCAAAAGGAGGTGGGAGAGGTACGGAGGGAGGAAGGGCGATGGCCGATAACGTGGTGGGAGTGGACGCTTGGTCAGTTGATGAGGAAGGGGCAAGTGCTTGACCCGAAAGAGGAGTTATTGAGGCGGCTGAAAACGAGCTCGAATAAGGGGGGATTCCCTGTTTTTCAGGGTTATGATGGCTTACTGATGGCGCTCAAAACACGTATGGAGGATCTTGAGGAGTCACGGAAGAAATTGAAGGCGTTGTTGGGCACGGTACTGACGGACACGCCTTCAGAGCAGGAAATCAAGAGAAATAGTACCTGTGGGGTATGCCGCAAGGACTGGGGGAAGACCGGCCCAGCCTGCGCGATTTGTGAACTTGACAAGCACATGACGGCGTACGAGGGGAAGCTCTACACGTACCGCAAGAAAGGAAACAGCCAGGTAAGTGGATTAACGGCCGCGAGGGCTGAGGCGGCAGCAGGGACGGAGGTGGTGGTCTTGCCAGGGGGAAAGAAGCTGGAAGTGTGGAAAGGAGCAGTGAGTATGAATGCATACAAGGACCCGTGTGAGGCTCATCAAGTGCTGTACACCCTGTTGTTACCGTGGTTGAAAAAAGAGGCGGCCCGGCGCAAGGATGAAGACCCGATGTGGGGTCAGGTGGTGGGGGAGGCGATGCTAGAGAGCAAGAGGACTGAATTGCTGGAGAGAGAGAGAAAGACTGCGAGAAGGTTTTGGAACTCCGGGTATAATTTGTTGAGTAAATTGGATGAAGTGGCTTGCTCTGCCATACGGATGGAGCTGGCGAAGGAGGGGGAGGATATGCGTCATCTGTCGGTGGACAGGAGGAAGGTGGTGGTGTTCCCGTCTGAAGTAGGGTTGAAGAGGGAGGAGATGGGAAGGGAGGTGGCGATGTACGAATCGGAGTTGAACGAGAGGAAAAAACAGTTGCAGTATCTGAAGAATATTGCGAACGTGGAGGCTAGGGCAGCAGCAGCTGCAGCTTCTGCACGAAAAGCGGCGATGTTGGAAAAAGAAGCCACTGCTGCGAAGAGTGGTGGTAGTGGTAGCAGTAGCAACAGCAACCGCAGCAGTGGGGCGGGGATGGAAGGAGAGAAGGAGAATGAGAAAGAAGGGGACGAAGAGAACGGACATGAGTGCCCGGTGTGTTTCGAGAGTTTGGTCGAGAAGCCCGTGATGGTCTTGCCTTGTGCTCATCATTTCTGCGAGGCGTGTTTGAAGGGACTTATGGGACAACGATCTCAGAACAGCTGCCCGAAATGTCGGAGGAGATTTCACCGGAAGGACGTGGCGCGCGCAGAGGGGGTGGGTGGGGGAGGCAAGGAGCAGGAAGAGGGGATGGTGGTGATGGAGGAGGGAGCAAAGGCTGGAGAGGATGAGGACGAAGAGGACGAGAATGAGGACGAGGAGGAAAGTTGTGAAGTGTATGGGAGTTGGGGAACGAAGATCACGGCGTTGGTAAGCGAGGTTTTGAAGTTACCGGGGGAAGATAAATGTTTGATATTTTCGGAATGGGACGAGATGCTTGACTTAGTGCAAGAGGCTTTGAGTAAGAATAGGGTGGAGTTCGTGAGACTGAAGGGGGAACGGACGGCCGGGAAGGCAAGGCGAATTTTTAGAGAGGAGGAGAGGGTGCAATGCATGTTGTTGAATCTGAAGAGCGGGGCGAAAGGTCTGACGTTGGTGGAAGCGAATCACGTGTTTTTGTTGGAGCCGGTGTTCAATGCGGCGACGGAGGCACAGGCCGTGAACCGCGTGTATAGGATAGGGCAGACCAAGCCGACTTTTATTCATAGGTTCGTGGTGAGAGGGACGATTGAGGAGAAGGTGGAAAGGATGAGGCAGGCCAAGATGGCGGCAGCGGGGGGGGAAAGTGGAGTGTTGTCGACAGTAAAGAAGCAGGGGAAGACAAGAAGGCATGACATGGAACTGGGAGTGGAAGAGATGGAGGCATTGTTTGCCACCGTGCGACGGAAGACTGCAGCTGCTGTTGCTGCGGCCTCTGCTCTAGGTGGCGGTGCTGAAAATAACAGTACGGCCGCTGGTAACGTCGTCGCTGGTGAAAGAGGTGGAGAAGGTGGAAATGGAAAGAGGAATGGCAAGTCGCAGCGGGTGCTCAATATGGCACAGGCAGGAAATCGATGGTCGGGAGGAGGAGGAGGAGCAGCAGCAGCAGCAGCAGCAGGAGCGCCAGTAGCAGGAGCAGGAGCTGGAGCAGGAGGAGAAGGAGGAGGAGAAGGAGGAGGAGAGGGTGGAGGGGGAAATGCCATGCCGCGACCTGCAGTGGAGGACAGGGATTTTATTGATTTGTGTAGCCTTGATAACAAGGAGATGAAGAAGAATGAGGATGGGAAGAAAGAGGCAGGACAGGAGGAAACAGTAGTGCTTGTGGATGATCATGAGGATGAGGTGGGGGCAGTAGAGGAGCTGCCAGGGGGAGGACGGCGGCTGGGAGGAGGGGGGGGAGGAGGTAGCGTGGGGGCCTCGCGTTCAGTGCTGTTGAGGCATGGATCGAGAAAATAAGGAGGTCTGCATGTTATATCAGGTGTTGAGCGTAAGTGATTGTAAGAGACTTTTCCAGATATACAGTCAATATATAAATATGTGGCGGGGAAGGAAGAGAGGATATGGGGATGCGCAGCAGTCGGGAACAGAAAGACGAACAATCACCTAAATCCGTAAAGGCGTAAAAGGCGATGTAATTTTATGTATGAACCTATATACCCAAAGGTGGGAGAAATCCCAGCTCTCAACCGTGCAGACCCCAGAAACAAGCGTCAATGTATAACCCATCGAGCCATAAACGACACCGATAAGAACGTAAATACAGGCGTTGCACGTTGGCGATCTACCTGCCCGTGGCTCTCTGCATTTTTGACGATGTAATTTCTTTCCTTTCTTCGTGTCTGAGCTTTCCATTCCCTTTCTCTCTGGCCGAAAGTGCGACTAAAATAAATATAGATCGACCGTCACTCGTCTTCCTCCCTCCCTCCCTCCCTCTTTCCTTCTCTCCCTCCTTCCCCCCCTCCTCTCCCCATGATTGAGACAGCCACAACCATCAAATATACCTTTTCACCTTCCTTTGCTCCCCGTTCGCTCCTCTACATCTCGTCCGTCATCTTAGCACTCCTAATACAATTAGCAATCCCAAAATGATTAGCAATCCTGGACGGACATTCTCGCGGCATCATCCCAAAGATTCTGGAACAAGGCTGTCGACAGATACCTCTCTCCGAACGAGGGAATGACCACAACAATCTTCTTGTTCGCATTTTCTGGCCTGGATCCTACCCGGATGGCGGCCGTGACGGCCGCGCCCGACGAGATTCCTACCAACAGCCCTTCCTTCTTCGCCAGCTCCCTCGCCATCTCAATCGACTCCTCGCTCGATACCTGCTGCACTTCATCAAATAAAGTCATGTCAGCGTTTTGAGGCACGAAGCCCGCGCCGATCCCTTGGATTTTGTGGGGACCTGGTTGACCCCCGGACAAGACGGCGCTTTCGCGGGGCTCGACGGCAATGGCTTGACAAGTGCTCTTCTTAGACTTAAGGTACTGCGCGCATCCCGTCATGGTCCCGCCGGTGCCGACCCCGCCAACGAGAATATCGATCTAGACGAGTGAGAGGAGAGGAGGGAGGGAGGGAGGGAGGGAAGGGGCGAGGGATGAAGAGTTAGAAACTCCCTCTCATTGATGCCAGGTACCGTCTTCAATTGCAGACGCTTGTCGCTCCATCCCTGAAGACCCAACATAGTTTGTCAAAAGAAGTTATGGGGTCAGGAAAAGGAGGGAGGGAGGGAGGGAGCCTACCTCCCCATCGGTATCGGTCCAAATCTCAGGCCCCGTCGTCTCTAGGTGAATCTTTGGGTTGTCAGGATTCTCGAACTGCTGCAGCATATAGCCCTTATCCCCCAGGGAGTCCACTATCTCCTGGGCTTTAGCAATGGCACCCTTCATGCCCTTGCTGGCTACGGTCAGCACCAGGTTCGCCCCAAAAGCCTTGAGCAACACACGGCGTTCCATCGACATGCTCTCCGGCATGGTCAAGATCAATTCATATCCTTTGGCGGCCGCCACCATGGCCAGGCCAATGCCTGTGTTACCCGAGGTAGGCTCCACGAGCACTGTTTTGCCGGGACTGATCTCTCCGCGGTTCTCGGCTTCGGTGATCATGCTAGAGGGAGGGAGAATGGGAAGGAGGGATGGAAGGAGGGAAGAAGGGAGGGAGGGAATGGGGGAAAGGAGGAAAGTTTAAATTAGTGCTTTGTCGAAAATGATCTGCGCTCGAATATATAGGACTCTGCGCCTTTTCTGTAGTAGCTCTACCACTTCTTGCTGTCATGCTATTCCTTTTACCTGTAAGCAATGCGGTCCTTCACAGAGTTGCAGGGCTCCATAGACTCCAGCTTGGCCAAAATCTCTGCCTGGCACCCGACCGTCACGCGGTTCAAACGCACCAAGGGCGTGTTACCAATCAGTTCCGTCACATCATTGGCCACCTTGGGCCGCTGAAAAAGCATGGAGGGACCACGCCCGTGCCCATTGCTGCTGGAGGAGGACATTGTGCGATACTTGCTGCTGCTTCGTGTGATGGCGGCGGCGGCGGCAAGACGGGCGCTGTGGTAGGCGGGCGCGACAAATGCAGAAGCTTTGTGCATGTGTGTGGGGATGTTTTATGTGTGTACACAGGTGAATGAAGGCTAAAGGGACACAGTGCCCTCCAGTGTCTGGTTCCTCCATCGTCATTCTCTACACTCCTGACCACAAGCAGAGTTCCACACACCATTTTCGAAACACTTACCCGTAGATGCGCTCAGAAGAACAAAGCTGGGAACTTTCATTCTGTGTGAAAGAGAAGAGGGAGGAGGGATGGGTGAGAACGCGCAGTCATCGAGAGTAGTAGATGTGACCAGCCAGCCATGTGCAAGAAGGCACCAGCAAGTTGAGCTTTCAACTGCCGACGGAAAGGTGGACTCCACCGGATGCCAACCTATATAGGGTCTTTCGATGTGTGACTTCAGACGGATGTGGGCTGGTTCGTGACTCTCAGAGGAGCTTGACCACGATCTTCATGCATTAATAGCGATCGTTCTAGATAAAGGCGTGCACAGCTCGTGTAAGAAAGGCCAAAAAGAATAAAAGAAAGGGTACAAGGAAGGCAAGCAGCCCTAGCCTTCCGAAATAAAGCGTGAACGAAAAGTGTTCTAAATCTCTTCTATTTACTATGTCTCTGAGCATTGGGGTTCCATGTACAGGGGCAATGAACACATAGGTAGTATCGGCTGCCGTGAGACTCGCTCCTTGCCTTAGGTAAATCGTGTCCATTTCTACAGGCAAAAAAAACTTGATGTACAGGGTTCTACCTCGCTTTCTCTCCACCCCCTTAATTCAATTTACATTATGCCATGCGGTCCGAATCCGACAGACAAGGAGTCCTGTTCAATGTGACAGGCTTGGAAATGCGGTCTCTTCAACAATAACATTCCTTCTCCCTCCTCATCGCTATACCAACCGTCATCCTTCTCTCCTTCCGGGTTTTCACCCACCTCCTCGCCTCCAACCACCTTCTTATCTCTCCTCAATTTGTGCCTCTTCCCCCTTCTCTCCCTCCTCCCTCCCTCCTTCTCCCCGTCCTTCCCCCTTTCATTTAGCAAAGTTTCCGCCATCCCGCTGACAATACTAATTAAAATAAAAGATCCCCCCACCAATTCCCCCATCGTGGGCCATTTCCCTAATATAACGCCACCCATCAACACTGTTACGATGAAATTAGCATTCATACCAATAGAGAGAACGGAGGGAGGACAAAGCTTCAAAGCACGGAGCCACAAAATTTGTGTGGACGTGACAAAAAGAGGGGCATACCACAACATGGTGCGAAGGAGGCTGGACGGATAGTACAAGTAGGGGAAAGAGGTTGAGGAGGCGAGGGAGGGCATATCCATTTGTCCGTATTGCCAGACGGAGAGGAAGTGAAAGAGGATGGTGCCCAACGACAGCTTAAATAGGGAGAGAAGGCCCACGGGAAGAGAAACCAAGTACTTTTTCGTGATCAAAAGCGACAATGTATATCCCCATCCACCCAGAACTAGATACACATATCCCACCTTTCCCTCCATCGGGTTATGCTGGACCACCAGAGGGAAGGCTACAGCGGTCACAACTCCTACCACAGTGAGCAACGCGTTCACCTGCACCCACCCTCCGTACCGTTCCCCCAAAAACCACGCAGACGCCATCAAAAAATCAACGCTTTCCAATCTTCCCGTCATAGCACGGGCGGGCACACTAGTAAGCCGTAAACCCTGCAGGTAGGCCATGGAACCAAGGACATTAGCAAGGAGGCAGCCAAGCAGTATCCATCCCCATTGAACGCAGGTGGTCTGACGGAGGTTCGTCCAGCTAAGTTGGCGGTAGAAGACGGGGAAGAGAGTCAAAATGCCGACGAGGTTCCCAATGCACATGATGTTGCAGATGGTGTAGGGGTAGCTGTGTGTAAAGGGAAAGGATTAGGTCCAGACAAGAAAGGAATGTTCAAAACACACACCCTTAAACGCATCACGCTCACGCGAAACATACCCTTTAGCCATGAGCCCTGCAAGGACTGCGTTGTTGGCCGAATAAAGTAGTACAAACACGGCCAAGTAGGCCCATCCTGGCACCCAGCGCCTCTTGTGCATCGTCGTTGTTGGGCCGACAGCGTCCATTTTGAGTGCCGCAGCAGCTGCGGGGGCGTCGAGCGCCGAACCACGCACAGCTTCGACATCTTTATCATCTTCGTGGACCGGAGCGTACGTAAGTTGCTGGACTGGGACGGTGCCGTAGCTGGCCTTCATGTTGGTGAAAGCCGGAGTAGGAGAACCGAGGGCAGGCGGCGGCGCCATCTGCCTTGAGAAAGGCGCCCTAGCTTTCAACCCTAGTGTTGTAGGGGAAGCAGATAGTGTAGTATAAGATGCTGTCTGAGGTAAGAGTGTGATGAGGATAAGATAGTTGTTGGTTAGGGTAGGGAAGGATCGAAGCACGGAGGAGTCTACGTCTAGCCACACCCAGTTGGCCTTGACTGACATACCCGGCGCAATGAAACGACGAAGACAAGCGTATCACGGCCATTCAGAGATTTGAGGGGTTGTCATGGTTATGGAATGCTGGGTGTACTGTAAAAGCGCCAGCACCAGGAATTTCCCCAGTCAGTTCCGGCGCATACGAGCATCCATTACACACTCTCACTACACACATCACGGCACCCTACAGCCATGCCTACAGGCACAAAAAAGAAGCCGGAGGCGTCGTACTCCTTGTCACCTTCCTCATCCGCAGTCCTTACACCGTCACCATTGCCAGCCTCCTCCCTCGAATCAGAGCTGGCCCGGGGCCTGAAGCTCACAGAGGAGCTCATGTCGTCCACCTCTACTAGCACCACCGAAAGCGCTTGCAAAACCTCCAACAGATCCAACATTCAGCCCAACAAGCAAGGCATCACCGTACTCTTCGAAGTTGATCTGCAATATGCCCCCCTGGCCGAGGACGCCGACGCTTCCGCCACGAAGCGCAAATGTCACTTGCCCTCCTGCCCGGTGACCGACGGCAGCAGTTCCACCCCGCTTGCAAGCTGTGCACAATGCAAAACTGTCCGTTACTGTGGGCGAGTGCATCAAACGCAGGATTGGAAGCTAGGGCATAAACACGAATGTGCCCAATGGAAGACCTTGAGGGCCATGGCAGTGGCAGCCGAGGTGTTGGCAAGTGCCGAGTTAAAGGGAGGAGCTGATGAAGAGGAGGCAGGCCTCAATGAGAGCAAGAGCAATAATACTTCAACACCTAGTACTAGCACCGCCTCTGTGGAATCAAAAGCTATCTATGACGAGGACATTGCCTCCCCTCCATCCACCGATACCAGCTCCTTTCCTGCCGCCACACGAGCTACAGCCAGCACCTTCCCTCTCCCTCTGAACTTCGACAGACAAGATATCGCCTGCAAACTTCTCTGCAAGATTCGTCTCCACCTCGGCCCCTACACCATAGCTCACTACGACAAGCAAGGCAGAGGGTTTGCTTTTGTCCAATCTACCGCCACGGCCCACGACCTCTTCATCGCCCGCCCCATCACCTCGAAAGGGCGCCCGCTAGAGCGAAGCGTCCTCATCCACTTCTTGACCTGGGGTGAATTCATCAGTGTGGTCCTAGAAGACGATTTTGAGTACACTGTGGCGAGAGAACCGTTACAAGAGGCCTTGGCAGTTTACGACCCGGAAGATGAATACGTTGTGCTCCTGAAACTTAGATGCGGGTTTTTGGCCGTGATGCGCGTGCCGCTCGTGCCGGATGCGAGGGCGTGTAGAAAATTGGCGGAGGACTATCAGTGGGCGGACAGGACGTCGGTCAAACTGGAGTTGGATTAAGGGGGAAGGGAGGGAGGGAGAGAGGGAAGTAGGGAGGGAAGAGAGGGTGGGATCGTGTTGGGGTAGAAACCTGACAAGACAAGTACTAAGAGAAGGGTGGAAACAAAAGGACTGATGTTTCTACAATTGGTTTCAGCAACTGCTATCATCATTTTCATATAACCATCACCATCATCATAATTCTCATCATAATTTTTATTTTGCTTACCATTTTTCTTCTGCCTCCTTCTTTCTTACTCGTCTTCCATCCTGATCTTCTTTCTTTCTGTCTCCTTTTTCATACTTCATCATCTCTTTCTGTTGCATTCTCCGTCTTTCTCTGTTTCTTCCCGTCCTTTTTCTTCGCCTACATCTTTTTCTTCTTCTTCTTCTCCATCAACTCCTCCTTCTTCTTCTTCTTCTCTAATTTGACCACTCATTCTATTACTCTTTCACAAATCGCGAGCCAGAAGATGGCCGTCATATCAACACCTCCGTCATTCCTCCTCCCCCCTCCACACTTCTACTTCTCTCATACAAAACTGCACATGCCTCGCCGTCTTCCTCCCCCCCTCCCCCTCACACTACCGCTTCAAATGAGCCGCCAACAAGAAGTTCCTCCCCCTCCGATGCCATAAAGCCTCCCTCACTCGCTCCGAAAAGTCCTTCTCGCCCGCAATACCATAGTCCTCTAGCGCTGTGGATACCCCTGCTTCTTCATTCAAAAATCTCTCTAGATACTCATACGGCTGCCTGACACTTCTTCCAGCCAGCGCATCGGCCACTTTCATGTCCGAAAAAATATCGTGAAGTAATGCGTCCCGACTCGGGTCTTGCTGCCCCAGTGCCATTTGCATCACTCTGGGAAGGGAGAAAGAGCAAGCTGCTCCGTGCTTCACGCCTTGTTCGATCGTAATTTGGTAGGAGATGGCGTGCGCAAGCGCAGTTTCGGTGTTACTGAAAGCGAGACCTGCGCGGAGGGAGGCTGTGGAGAGGCCGATGCGTGCTTGGACGATTTCCCGGTCGCAATCGCTGCCATCACGCTCATCTTGCGAGAGGATGGTGGGCAAGTGGGCCATGATTCCCTTCGCGGCAGCCACGGCCAAAACATCGGAGATTGGGTTGTGATTCACGTTCCACAGGGCTTCAAGGGAATGGCTCAGGGCGTCCAGCGCGCTGTTTCTCGTGACCTCCCTCGGGCAGGACGCAGAGAGAGAGGGATCTAATATGGCAGCCTCCGGCCACAGGCTATGCCCTTGCACCGACCACTTCTTCTTCTTCTTGGTGTCCCACACGGCCGCCCAGGGAGTGACTTCCGATCCTGTCCCCGCTGTGGCAAGGTGAAGGTTGAAAGAAATAAGGAATGCGAGGAAGATGTTTTTAAATGGAAACGAGGAGGGAGCCATCTATGTTGCTCTTGGATGATGTCACAAGCATAAACGGACCTGTCGTGGGTACGGCAATCACAGGCACGTGCCGCAATTTATCAATCCTCTTCCCCCTTGCGATGCGCTCCGTGAAGACATCCTCAAAATCCATCTGGCTCCGTGCAAGACTCATGACCTTCGCCAAGTCCAACACACTGCCCCCTCCTACAGCTACAATCACGAAATCATCCCTATCCCGCACAAAATTCCGTATCCGACGGTGCAGCCCTCTGTGTTCATTCATGTCAGGAAGCTCCGGGCATGCGACCCACAGCATCTTGTCCTCGCCGAGGACGGCGCGAAGGTTGGAAAAGAGACCATCTGAGGCCTCAGCTTGCGGATACTATTATGTGTTAGACATACGTGTGAATAAATTTGTGAGTGGAGTGCTACACATACCTAAATGTCGGATAAACTCCCTCGCTCCCCTCACCGTCATTAGCAATGCCTTCCTTTTCCCCACCGCCTCCAGAATAACAGGCTCCCAGTTCCCCCATTCAGTAAAAGTTAACTTGACAGGATTGCAGAAGCGCTTCACGCCTGCGCCGCTCAGCCTCATGTTTCTTGAGAGATGTAGTGCGGTGGGTGGGGTAGGAGGTAGCTAATAGATGGCGATTTCCTTCGCTTGCTTGCTGGCCCAGGGATCTGAATGTTGGCACGCGATTAGATCTTGTAGTAACAACCCTCGTATAGCTGTATGAGGTATGCGTGTTGGTACGTGTGGTTGGTTCACCTGCGTGTGGGCACTCAAGACAAGTCATAATTGCGAGGGGGCCGCGAACAGGCCATCCTCCGGGTATCGCCAATGAGACTTCCGTTACCCCCACCCGCAAGTGAAGGCAATGCGAGGCAAGCCTCAAGTCAAAATAATTTCCTGCTTATTTCGATTCTTTCCGAATAAAGCAGACTGGTCTATGTATGCAAGCGAAGAAGGTGGGAGGATTTCCCTCATCATGATATCGGCATTGCCTTGGTGAGCGTGGCCACAGCCTCAGATTTCTATTTCCAGAGCTCCCGCAGCACCACCACCGTCGCCGCTCATCCCTCCCTGCCATTCGTTGGCCATCTTTTCCTCCTTCCACTCCTACGACTTTCAGCACCACCGCACCACTGCTTCGCCATAGTCCAGGCATCTAAAACCCACAACCCACGCACGCAACACCGGACTCGCCAAAATTCCTACGATCACCCCGTAGGCAATCGAATGCATGTGCGGCGCTGAAGCTGCAGTGCCAAATTCTAGGACTGCCACCTATAGAGTCGTCCGCTCACCGTAGCTGAATTGCTCGATATAAATACATCAATGCCACGACCGTCGCATACGGCAGAACGCTCGCAGACACTGGCTTTCAGACAACACTCAACAACAACAAAAAACCATCAAACCCACCGCACCCTCCAACTTTGTCCTCGCCTCCACTTGAATGCAAACAGTCGATTTCAAATTCACCATTACGGAATACACTCCAACAACACCGCCATAATACTTCTCTCGCCTTCACACAAAATGCCGCCTGTTCCCGCGCGAACCCCCCACCCTCCCAAAGCATCTTCGCCTGTCACACCATGCTACATCAAAACCATATCATATCCAATACAAAGATATAAGCAATTTCGGCAATGTCACCCACTCATGGGGCCCGCCCAACCGACTAAACTCAAACTACTGACCATCACGAGACTTCTCTTTCATCACCCCAGACCTGTCACGCCGGGAGAAGTCATAGTCGTGACTATTATCCAAGATAAGACATTGACAATAATTGTACCTGGGCCAGCAGAACTCCGAACGCATTTTTCAATGAAGGCAATAACGAGGAAGAGGGCGAGGAATGCAAACAAGGTATAGTTGCCGCTTGCAACTTCCCCAACTCAATTTCACAAGCTACGCCGCCCTCGATTGGAGACAGACAAAAGGTTGGTGGGCAGCCACCTAGAGCAACTTTCGTGTCTTTGGAGAGCTTTGTGCGCGCTTGTCGTCAGGGAGGTCTCCCCTGTGAAATTTTCCTTGAACCCACTGCTCACCCCCTGCTGGTATCAATTACACGCTTGGAAAATAAATGTGCTCCTATGCCTTATAAATCGCCTTCAAAATGGACTCCCAAAATGGTTTAAACGTATTTTATGTGATACGTGATTATTTCTCTACACGCGTAAGGCTTTAAAGTGGTGGGGAACGTTGACCGTGCCGATCCCTCGCCCTCGAAGGCTGGGCTGGACATCTATCCGAGCCGAGAGAGAGTGGGCTCCCTCGATTGCAAAGATGTCATTTTTGCACGCCCGGTAGCATTCCAAGTCCATCTTTATTGAGAGCTCTTCCTGCTTCGTTCTCAATCGTGAGTCTTATTCATCCAATTCTATCCCCGGCCCTTCTTCACTCCCAATGTTTGTCTTCCCGCTTTGCGAACTGGCCCGGTAGCTATGACGATTACTCGGCAGCCGTCACGTGTGTGTTTCATCTTGCACTCGCGCTTAAAGATGACCTCTGCAGTCATCAGTACACCTCACACTCTACCAGGACATCTTGTTAGCCTCATTGCCGCGGCCAGGCCGACACCGGCGCTCGTGGTCAAGACAAGCGCTGGTGGGTCGGCCTCGCCTCCCGGCGGACGACACCCGACGCCAGTGGCTACTAGCGCCTCTGTGACGCACGCGTCCGCTTGCCCCCTACACATTGACACACCGCGATACCACCACAGCAACGCATATTTGTCCCGGTCTTCTCAGTTAGTCGCCATCTGGTTGCACGAAAAGCAAAAGAAAAGGCTCCCGGGCAACCTCGATCTCTCACCACCTCCATCATTCCACAACCCCCGCCCCTGTAGCATGGCCGTCACCAAAGACATAACGATACCTGAAATACCAAAGCGGGAGGGCGTTGATCCCGAATGGAACATGGATTTGGACGCCTTGGACTTGCACATCCCCCACCCAACTATCGATGTAAGTTAAGCCGTGTGTATGCTCTTGCAGCTTGTCTCACGACTGTCAGGAAGGGGAGGGGTGTCGTGTGCATTATGTTCGGTGGCAAAACACAGTCATAGAGATCATTTTCTTTTGCCTCCCATTATTTAATCGAATAGGTGTGTCAACATTTCTCCTAATAACGAGCTTGCCCCACTTTACAAGTGTGTATTATATACACAATCAGCATATCACCGCCTCCTTTCTTACGCTCCAACCCACCCATCTTTTTTCACGACGCCTACCTCCAAATCACGCTTTTCGTGGCTGAAATCCCTTTCCCTCCTTCCCTACCCATTTTCATGCAGGTCAACATCGAGGACGACGGCGCCATCACCCTCACGAAGGCCGGCCCCCACGAGCTGCAACGGAAAGCAAACAAATTCCGACAAGGCTACAAAAACTGGCGTCAGAAGAAGCCGTTTGGTGCCCGTGGTGAGGCCACTGACTTAAAGGACCAACGCGGCGAGGAAGAGGGAGAGGAAGGGGGCGAGGGCGGGGCTTCCCGACAACACCACGCCCGGGCGGTGGTGGACGAAGCCAAGGCAAACGCGGCCGGCGAAACGACCGTATGCAAGGCGTTTTACTCCAACGATAGTGCTGCCGAAGGGGACGATGCGGAAATGGAGGTCTCTGGTCCACCTTTAGGCATGCGTCGTGGGAAGTCCTTTAGTGTATCCGTTAGTGCTCAGGAACTTGCGGTGGACCAAGAGGAGAACTGGCTCAAATTCTACGTGAACCCCTTCGCGGAGCTGTTGGACAAGAAATGCCGGGCTTTGCCTTTGACCACCGAAAATTTGGAAACAATATTGCAGAAGAACTTCAAGGGAGTGAGGGGCAAGGGGCCGACTTACGGCCGGTCCTCGGAGAACTACTCCCGCATTGCCCATGTGGGTGTGGGGGGATTTCACCGGAGCCACCAGGCCGTGTATACGGACGACCTTTTGGAGTTGAGGGGGGGGCATCATGCTAAGGGGAAGGCGGACAAGGACGGGAAAGATGGTGAAGGGGAGGAAGGGAGGCCGGATAATAGATGGGCGATTTGTGGCATTGGATTGATGGTGTGGGATAGAAAAATGTACGATTCGCTGAGGAAGCAGGATCATATGTACACGGTGTTGTTTCGATCGCAGAAGGGGAATGATGCACGGGTGGTGGGGTCGATATTAGACTTCGTGTATGCGCCGGATGATTACCAGGCGTTGTATAATACATTAGCAGACCCGTCGACGAGGATTGTGAGTCTGACCATCACGGAGAAGGGGTACTTCCAGAAGGTGGATGGGAATTTGAACACGGACGATGCGAATGTGAAGCACGACCTATCCGACTTGTCGACGCCGAAGACAGCGTTGGGCATGTTGTGTGGGGCGCTGGACCAGCGGAGGAGGGAGGGGAGGAGGAGCTTCACGGTGTTGTCGTGTGATAACCAACCGGACAATGGACATCAGTTGGAGAAGCTGGTGAAACAGATGGCAGAATTGGCGGTGGGCAAGGAGCTGAGAAAGTGGATTGAGGAGAATACAACATTTCCAAATACGATGGTGGTAAGTGCTGGGGGATAGGGGAGGGAAGGAGGGAGGAAGGAAGAGTTGTGTTAGGGTCAGGATCCGCTTCCAGATTTTCTCTCCGAGCAACGCAGGCATATTTGTGGTCCCACCCACTTTCCGTTCCACTCTCCCTCCGTCCCGCTTTCCTCCAGGACCGCATCACCCCTGCCACGGAAGATGTGCACAAGGAAATTCTCCAGCACGACTTTGGGGTGGAGGACGAGTGGCCAGTCGTCGCGGAGCATTTCGGACAATGGATCGTAGAAGACAATTTTGTCGATGGTCGGCCGCGATGGGAGGATGTGGGGGTCATGTTCGTGCCGGACGTGAAACCGTACGAGCACATGAAGTTAAGGCTGCTGAATGGCACGCACTCGGCCTTGTCCTACGTCAGTCATTTGAGTGGGTTTCAGTTTGTGGATGACGCGATGAATTGCGAGACGATCCGGGATTTTGTGGAATGTTATATGGACGAGGTCTCCGCCTCAGTTCCGGAGGCTCCAGGAGTGAACGTAGACGGGTACAAAAAGGATTTGGTGACTCGCTTCAGTAACCCTTATGTTAAGGACAAAGTGGAGAGGCTAATGATGGACGGTTCGCAAAAACTGAGAAACACCATGCGGGACGCCATTAATTATTTGTCTGTAGAGAGCGAGCCTGCGCAATCGACCACCTGTCTAGGAATAGCGGTCGCTGCTTTCATTAGGTATGTCACGGGCATTGACCAGGAGGGGATGGAGATAGACAAGGTGCTGGACCCGATGGCGGAGGAGTTAAAGGAGCCCGCGCGGAAAGCCTGTCGTTTGGTGTCACTGCCAGCCACGCCTGAGGATGGATCTGTCGGGGAAGGAAGGGTCCTGGATGAGTCGGAGGAGACGGACGAGGAAGAAGGGGGAGACAGTAGTAAGGTGTATGATTCACGGGGAGTGGTTAAGATCGTCTTCGGGCCGGAGGTGGCGGGAATTGAGGCCTTCGTTGAGACGGTGAACAGGGCGTTGGGCTTGATTTGTGAGAAGGGTATGGTTTACACGTTGTTAAATATCAATTAAGGGGGAGGAAAGGAGGGAGGAAAGGTGGAAGACTGCGTGGTGATTTGGAAGGAGCTGATAGGAAAAATGAGAGGAGGAGACGGAAAAGCCGAGCGAGCGCATGAATTTTATAACATGCGTCGTGGAGAAACGTGGAAAGTTGTGTTTTTAAGTTGTGGTATGGTCCGAGAAAGATTGACTGTGTGGGGGAAAGGTGTGTGAGTTGACGATGCATGCATGAAAGAGGAAATGAGAGGCCACTCACAAATAGTGTTCGGGAGGAGTTGCAGAGCTACTTCGAAAGGAGTTTTGTAGCTCTACCCCCATTCTTAATACCTCGAGTCACGAGCCTCGTGTGCTTATGGAAACGCACTTGCTCTCCTTCGCCACTATTAGTAGTATTGATGTATGTGGTGTTTGTAGTAGCAGCAGCAGCAGCAGCAGCAGCAAGTTTTATTTTGGTGGTGTGGGTGTATGAGGAGAAAATTTGACGCTTTGCTTTGTCTGTGTTGTGGATGCGCTTATGTCCTCCTAATATGAAGACGGAATTAAGGTGGGTGTGTGCGTATCCGTATCGAGCAATTCGTTGATGGCACAAGTAGGACTAGGGAAGAAAGGAGCTGGAACAGACAAGGCTGGGCACCGTGTAGTGAAAGCCAGGAAACTAAAATACGAAGAAAAAGATAAACGCCAGCACAAGCAATGGGTCGATAGAATTGTGCAGAATAAACAAGTTTTTGTTTCTTTGCAACTTATGCCTTTGGTTGAGTTTCGTAAGATGGGACATGCACGCAGCAGGGTGGGCGCGCGTGCTGCACATTCCCAGTCTTTTCAACCAACCAGCTTGGTTGGCTGCCTAAAATTATATTTCCTATTTTTTTCCCTTGTGGTTTCCTTGACTTGTTTTTCCCTTAAGACTACTCCTTTCTGTTATAGTCAGGCGCATTCTTTGCTTTATGAACAGCGAAGCGGGAGGAACGTTGCGATTTCAAAATCGAGCTCAAAATGAGACGTTGGATTCAGGGCGCCGTCGACCCTTGCAGTCTGCTGCTGTCATTGTGGCCATTGTCCTGAATCAGGCGGCATGTAGCAAGCTTGACACCACCGTCGATTATAACTCTTGTTTTCTTGTGCACTCTATCCTGGTGGTGCAGGTTGTGAAAGCCTAAAGACGGGACAGAAGCCACGGCAAAAGAGAGACGACACAAACAAAGGCAGTTGGAGGGAAGAACGAGAGAAGCCAGTGATTGCTTGCTTCTTCTCTTACCGTAACTTTTCTCCATAAGCCTTGCCTCCAACACCCCAGTCTCTTTCCGCGCACTCCTAGATGGCACACATGCATGTGTATGTCCTGCTTGGAGGACGCTGGCAATGCAGAGGGAGGTGGGGGTTCAGCTACCCAGCATTTCTACTCGTTGTCGCGCCATGAAAGATCGTGCATACTTGTCGAGCGGGGTGGGCAAGCAGAGAAGGAGGACGACGACACGATGCAATGCCTTCCAAGACTAGGGGCACCACGGCAATGTATTTGCTGTTGTTTCCCATATTATTCACAGCCACACCCACATGCACTCATTGCAGACGACAGTGCTGCCCAGGTGGTCTGTGCGTGCGGGTGCGCGAGGACCACGATGCCTTGGGCAGATCTCCAGAGACTATGCATGTGTCGCAGCACGCAATCCAAGGCGCCCTCTTGTCTAGCATTACCACTATAATACACTTGCGCACGCCCTCAACGTATCCATTCCTCTCTTTTCCTCCCCCACGTACTGCCACAGAGAGCTAGTCATGCCGGTTCAAAAGGAGCTCTCCGACCTGGAGCACGGACCAGCCAGCGGGGCAGGCGGCGAGATTGACTTACACCCCCCCCCTCTGACCCCGATGGAGGGCAAGAGGGGAGAAGACCACGTTCTGGATTTCAATGTCGCTAACTTTAGCACACCCGCGGGCAAGCAGATCTTGCACGATGTCGGTACGTGGAGATGCCTGGTGGCGGTAGCGGGAGGAAAAAAGGGAGAGAAGAACAGCATAAAAAGAAACGGGACCTGGAAGTGGGTGTCTGCGGGCTAGTTCGGCCGGTGCCTCATGGTGACGGACAGATTGGAGAAGAGTACGGGCATAGGAGGGCAGGGAGGGAGAGTGGGATGAATGAAGGTATCCGGCGACTTCGTTGCCAAGCGCCTGTCGTTCCATGCCTGGCGATTACACCTGCACAAGCCCTCACACCTGATCCCATTTTGTCTTCATACACAGCTGGCCGCACGGTGACGGGGGAGTTTACGGCGCTGATGGGGCCCTCAGGGGCGGGGAAGACGACGCTCATGGACTGTATTGCCCTCCGGCAGCGCTCGTTCGAAGGCGCCATCCACGTGGATGGCAGGTCGCCAAAGAGTGACTACTTCACACACACCGGTTACGTGCACCAGAAGGAGCTTTTCTTCTCCTCTCTTACCTCCCGCGAACATTTAATGTTCCACTCTATCAATCGTCTGGGGGGGAAGTACACCAAACACCAGTGCCTGAAGCGAGTGGATGAGGTCATCAACGAGGTTGAGCTCATGCGATGCGCCGACACCATCATCGGCGGGGGGGAGTTCGCCTTGGTCAAGGGCCTCTCGGGTGGGGAGCGAAAGCGCTTGGCGATTGGGACGGAGCTTCTTTCGCACCCGAAGATCATCTTCTTGGATGAGCCGACGTCAGGTGTGTAGGGAAGGAGGGCGGGAGGGCCATGCAGTGAATTTCCATAAAATATGACACCGTGAGAAAAAGATGAATTTTTCCCTCACAGTCCTTGTCTTGTCTCCTCCTCCCCTCCCTACTTCCCTCCTTCCCCAGGCCTTGACTCCGTGATGGGCGAGCTAGTGACCAGCCTGTTGCACGCCCTGGCCATGGGCAAGAACGGTGGGCCCCGGCGGGTGATCATGTGCGTCGTCCACACCCCGTCCTCACGGATGTGGAGCCATTTCACCCATGTTCTTCTCCTGGCCACGGGCGGGTACATGGCCTACCATGGCACCCGCGAAGCACTTTTCCCGTACTTCAAGTCGCTTGGCTACGACGTGCCTCCTAACTACAATCCTGCAGACTTTGCCCTCGAGGTACATTTGAATTTCTGAAGTCTCACTTTCCTACATTTCACTTTGTCGCTTCTCCCACAAGACTTTCGTGCTCCTCACTTCCCTCCCTCCCTTTCATCTATCTTTACACAAATTTACGTGTCCTCATCCTTCCCTGACTCCTTCCGTTCTTCCCCCCGCAGGTTGTATCTGCCAAGCCCGGCGCGGAAGTACAGGGGAAGACGGCCGCTTGGATCGTGGAGAACTTTGCAAAGCGCATGGAAAAATTCAACCGGCTGCCATCCGAGAATAGCCACCACTCTTTTACGGGAGTGGCTACAAGTGGAGGCGCTGGGGCAGGTTATTGGCTGCAGACGAAGATGAATATCTGGCGGGCCGTCACACAGTCGAGTCGAGACAAGGGGACCCTGTACGCGTTGGTAGGCATGTTGCTCATTCTGGGGATGGTCTTTGGGTTGCTTTTTTTGAACCAGGCGCACAGCAGTTGGAGGAATCTGATGGGGATGATGTTTGCGTTGGTGGTGGCGGTCCTGATTCTATGCTCGATGAACGTGGCATTGAAATTCCCGGTGGAGTGGTCGATTTTCATGCGCGAGTACTATACAGGGGCAAATGCCTTGGGCCCATATTTCATCGGGAGGACGATTGCCGATATCCCTTTCTTGGCACTCTTCCTCCTGCTGGTGATAGTGCCCTACTGGATGTCTGGGCTTACGGCGTCTTTCGGAGGCTTCATTCGGTACTGCTTTATCTTCTTCTTGATCATCAACGGGAGTGCGTCCACCGGGTATCTCGCCTCCTCCTTCTCGGCGGATCCCGTGCTTGGCCTGGCGATTACCCCTGTTATTGACACCCCTATGATTTTGTTCTCGGGGATGCTCTACGAGAGATCTTCCGTGCCTCTTTACCTGCGGTGGATCCAGCATGTCTCTGTGATCAATTACGGGTTTGCCGCGTTGGTTATCAACGAGTGCAAGTCTCTGGGGGATGGACCCATGCGATGGTTGGTGCTACACTTCCTTCAGATCGACCTGGATATGTTCAATTCGTGCATTGGCTGGTTGATTGGCCTGGCCTTTGGGTACAGATTTGCCTCATATGTAGTGCTGAAGTTGAGGATTCGGTATGCGACGTCGTTATAAACGGGGGGGGGGGGGGGGGGGGGAGGGGGGGGGGGGGTGGGGGGGGAGGAGGAGGGATGATGGTTTTGTGGCTGGTGTGGTCATGAAAATGATGATTCGGCGTGCCGCGTCTTTGTAGAGGGAGGGAGGAAGTGGTGAAGAGGGCTGGAAGGTGTATGTAGGGTGTGAAAGGAGGAGGAGAACGAGGACGGGGAGGAGGAGGGGAAGAGGGCATTCCTCTTTAGTTAGTAACAGTAGCCGTCGTCACCGTATGGAAACTAAAATCAAAAAACAAAAAGAACAGCATGTGCACGAGTGTTTGAGTCTGTGTGTGTGTGTGATTGTGCAAGCAGCAGCGAGGGGGGAAATTTAATCAATTTTAAACCACAGGTGTGTTTAAATAGCGGAGAGGGCAAAAGGCAGGAAGGGAAAGAAGGAGGGAGGCAATGATGGGGGTGGTGGCTGGCACCACCGCTTGGAAGTGGAAGGATAAAGAGAGGAATCAATCGTGCGTGTTGTGGTTGAGCGTCTCCTTTCGAGACGCAAACGATCGAACAAGTATCAGAAAGTGTGGTGGTGGCGCAAGAAGTAGCGGCGCAATGGCGGCGTTGGGATGTAGGTCGTCATTTTTGGCTTGTGTATGTAAATGTCTGCATGTGATGTTGTAGGAAGACTTTGGGTGATTCCCAGCAAGAGGAGGAGGAGCAGGAGCAGGAGCAGGAGGATGAGAGAGGGAGAGATCGACAAGCGCAGATATTGAGTACCACCCTTAATTATTATTAAATTCATCATTTTTTCGTATTCATTTCTACATACACATACTACATCATCTGTGAGAAGGTCGCTATCGATAGGAAAGAAAAAGAGAAAGTGTGAATGTGAGAGACAACAAGAGGATTGGCAATTGAGTTCATGGGAGAGGAAAAGCGCGTGTGACTTTGTATCTGTTGTGCTGTCATCATGTGGAGCAGGGTAGGAGAAGAAGCTGAGAGAATGCTTAATAGACAGGCAAGGGCAAGGGGAACAGAGGCAAGGAGGAATGTGAAGCGGGAGAGTGATGCGATGCGTACACCCGGCTGTCATCTGGGTGCCTTATCGTCCCAGAAATAGGATTCCTTGAGAGTTACATATGTGCACACGAACCATTGCTTCACCCTCCTTCAAGGGTCTGATGCTTTTTTATGGAAACATTCACGCCTCTCTGGGCTTCATTTGGATGACCTGGCAAGCAAAAAAGAAACAGGGCGAGAGAGATGGGAGGGGACCAACTGAACCAAACAAGAAGGAAAGAATCGATACGAGAGTCAGGAGAAAGTAGAAAGAAATGAAATACAGCAAAATATAAATTACGATACGAATCCGGAAGTAAATATTTACTCCGTGTCTTTGCTGTAGTTTTGTTTGTCATTGTGGGCAGGTAAGTGGCTTAATGACGCAGGGGATGCGGGGCGATAAATGCCATACTAAGCTTTCGATGCAGTAGAGTCGCATCTGCCCTGCTATGCCCCTAAACTGATGCTCATAAAAAGGCCAGAGGCAAAAGAACAAGAACAAGGCAGGTTCGTCTTGAAAAAGAGACCCGGCAATTTTCGATCATGGGCCTCGCTTTCCAAGACCTTGGTTGGGCAGACCTAATCCTCTCCCAAATGCTCACAAGCAAGGCAATTCATTTCCATTGTCAACCATCCTGGAAAAAATGCAAGCACAGGCCTGTGTCTCGCCTTTGTCCTTCACTGCGACCAGCGTCTCCACCAAGCAAGCAACACTATCATCAACATCATGGCAGATCCCCCTGAGGCTGCTCCTGCCGCAACGACGACACCGCCACGCCGCCGAGGCCCCTCCGTCCTCGAGACTGCCAACTCGTCTTGGAGTGTCAGTGCCCTGCGTTACCATCACGAAAACATGGGACCTATTGTGCCCACGGTCGGAGGGTTTGCCTTAGTCAAGCTAGGTGAGGCGGGAGGGTCTCCCTTTAAAGGGAAGGCAGGTGTAGGCTTAGGCCTCTCTCCTGTCAGGTCCAGCGACAGCACGCCATACGCACCGGGAGCTGGGAATTTGCTGTTGGTCTCGGAGAATTATAGTGGCGGCCATAGTGCTGATGGTACCCAAACGACCGCGGCGGCTGCTGGTGGGTGTGCGACATGTCATCCGGTCACTAGCAGCCCGAGCTCAAGTCCCGCGAGAAGGGCCCATGTGACCATCATTCGCAGCGTGGATGAGGACGAGGAAGAGAAATATGGTGATGAGGAAACGATGGAAGGAGAAGGAGGGCGTTTGGGGGACGGCAGTCAGGAAGGCAGGGCGGCAGCGGCGTCTGTTCCTGGGTCAGCAAGGACCAGCAGGAGCAGTAGCAGCGGTACAGCACCCTTGTGCTGCCGAAATTGTGGCTCAACGGAAGTGGTGAAGAAGGCAAGTCGTTTCAAAAGGGACAATCAAGAGTGTCTTGTCGTGTATTTTGTTTATTTTGTTTCTCTATGAGGTGATATAAGAGGCGAAAATCATCCAAAACGCTTTTGCCTACCGAGGTCCCAAGACCTGTCACCAAGAAGTATATGCTCATGCTCACCCATATATGTCCACGCTCACCTGCCCCTTTTACCTCATCTACCACCCTCCAATACTTTTTGACAGAGTTCCTCGCTAGGTTCTGCCTCCCTCGACTCCCTCAAAGCAGCCGCCGTCCTAAGCGGGGTCCCCCTGTCCACATGCAAGCTGCTGGTGGTCGGCAATGCTAAATGCGGGAAGACCAGTGTCATTCGCCGATTCGTACAGGGTAACTTCCAAAATGTACGTAAGGGGGCATATTTATCGTAAATGAATTTTAATTCGGCAAAAATTCGACGTGCGTCTGTCCTTTTGAGACGCATTCTTCCACTCAATCATTCGTGTGCGTGACCGCCAAACAACAACACAACCAATCAATGCACAGGCTTATATCTCTACTGTCGGTGCCGATTACCTGAAGCGAGACGTGGTTCTACGAGACGGGCGGCCCGTTAGGTTACAGCTGTGGGATATTGCTGGACAAGACCGTTTTGTTCACTTGACGCGAGCTTACTTTACACGAGGTAAGGAAGAGTGGGATGGAGAGGTGGAAGGAGGGGAGGATGACCATCACGGGATATGGCGGCAACTCGTGCTCGCTTTTTCGCCAATTCTTACTTCGCTGATGATTCACTCGTGTTTCCTCCCTCCCTGGCTCACTCCCTCGCGCCTCAAGCCAAGGGCGTTCTTGTTGTCTGTGATCTAACCCGTGAGAACACGTTCGAGGCGGTGAAGGCATGGAAGAAGGAAATCGACGAATGGGCTCGGTTAGAAGGGAGGGAAGCCGGCATTCCCGTGGTGTTGATCGCAAACAAGGTATGTGGGATTATCTTGGAGGCTTTGGGGTCGGGGTGGGTTGCGAAAGTTGAAAAAGATGGGTGGCGAACGTTGGGAGGGTGTGTAAATGCTCTTCCGTTCTAGCTTGCTTGTCATGACTTTATTGGGTTTCTTCCTGACCTATGCCGAATAATATTCCGTTGAGAAAAGTGATCTAGCACCATCTGTCCTCATGGAGTATCCTTCCTTTCACCCTTCCTCTTTGCCACCTCATCACTACTACTAGTGCGACATGCTCACGGATGCCACGGACTCTTTTCTCGCTGGGGCTAACATGGTTGCCATGTGCCACGAACAGAAGTTTGCGTCGTGGTACGTGACGTCGGCCAAATCAGGGAATAATGTGGATGACGCATTCTTCGACCTGGTGGAGCGGGCGATGGAAGTGAAGGAAGAAAAGGAAATGCCCTCGGGAGGAGAGAAGGAAGGGGGAGGTGGAAAAGGGGAGGGAGGGTTCAAATTGTCGGCGGTGGATGGGATGGAGGAGAGGGGAGTAAGAGGTGGAGGAGGAGCATTTGGATGGTCCATGTGCTAGTTTTATGTTCTATTGAGCGGGTTTTGGGGGGTCGGAAGAAACAAGTGACAGCATCTTGTACAATAAAAAATTAAGCGATATGGCTAAGAGCTTACTGCTTTAATTGTTGTATGCTGCAATGACTTCGGAGAGTGGTAGCAAATAGCACTTTGTCCTCGTAGCTAGTGCTGGAGGGGGAAACAAATTAAAACGTTTCATTTGTTATCATTTCTCATGTGTAGAAGAGGGGCTATTTCAAACAAATTTAAATATCTTCAAATCCACCCAACGGCCGTGAGAATGCCGTTGTGACGGGCCTTCAGGGACCCTCGCTCTCCTCGCCCCACTCTCACGACATCCTCCTCAACTCCTCTGTGCTTTTTATTATTTGAGAGATTGTCCACCCATTCAACGTGTACTTCCCTCGCATCCTGTTTACATGACTGTGTGTGAATGTGTTGGTCTTGAGTCGCGCGGGCAGCGCCGGCCAGCCTTTCTGGTCTTTTTGCATCCTTCTGTCCCCCTGTATTTCACTCCCTCCCTCCCCTCTCATCGCATCTTCCCTCTGCGTTATCAGCAATCCCCAGACATCCCTCTTTGGTCGTTAATGTATTGTGTCCCCCTTCAGCATAGCAAAGGCCCTGGTGCACTGCCCCTCTCACCCCTCCAAGAAGGATTTGTCCAGCCAGTGCGAGTGATTGGGGGTGTGCAGTGCGGCAAGGACTCCCTCTTATTCGCACACGCTTCCTTTATCTTCATACACATTGATGGAACTCCTTCGCACCCTATCCTTCTCGTGCGCACCCTCTCCACAGGTTGCACAGGGAGAAGCTGTAAGACACCGCAACCATGACCGTACCAAGGCTACGCTCGCCGGGCAAAAAGGGTGCCTTGAATGAGAGTGCCTTCGCCACCAGCAAGGCGGCGCAAGATCACAAGCTGGCCCTGCAGCAAGGGAAAGTTATGCCTATCCCTCAGCTAAAGAGCTCCCTCATCCCGGCCTACACCCAGAAGGAGCTGGACCAAGATATTGTCGCGCCCAATAAGTACCTCTTGTTTTACGAGCGCAGCGTGGTGATCGTCTCCTTTGCCGCCATGTCAATTTACATGGCATGGCGCTGGAAGACCTTTGTCACTCATCCCTCCTCCTACTGGATCTCCGCGCCCCTCATCGCGGCCGAGACGTCCCTCGTCATACCAGGTGAGTGTCTTTGATTCTTGGCATGTTGGAATAGAGGAAAGAATTTAAGTAGAGAGGGAAGAGGAAACAGAATCTCGATGAAGCCGGTGATAATAGTCAAGGCCTGCTCACCCTCATATCTCCTCTTCAAATATCCATCCTGCCCTCCCTCTCACCCCGCGTGGTTGCTCATCCCCCCGTGCCTTTCCTCTCCTGTGTTTGTTGTCTCTTGATCATGTGTCCTCACCTCCTCTCTACACCTGCCGCCACATCACAGGCCTCTTCATCTCTTACTTCATGATCTGGCACCGCATCCTCCGTCCGCGCAAGCGTCTTTCGGATATGCTTTTGTCGGACGCGGACAAGCCCACCATTGATGTGATGATTCCTTGCTACACAGAGCCTGTAGAAATCATTCGCGACACACTTGTGGCGGCCTGCGCGATGGACTATCCCGTGAACAAAATGACGGTGAACATCTGCGACGATGGGAAGAACCGCGATGAGGTCCGCGCCCTGGTCGACGCTGTGCGGGAGGAGAATAAGGCGCGTGGAAATCACGTGGTCCTGCGCTACTTCCGCCGTGTCAAGGAGGCGGGGAAACCACACCACGCCAAGGCCGGAAACTTGAATAATGCCATTCTCAATGAAGGGACGACGGGTCAATTCCTCGTCATCTTCGATTGTGACATGGTGGCGGAGCCCCATTTCTTGGATGCGCTCATTCCTCATTTCTACATGCGAGTAAGTTGGTGGACTTCTCAGGGTGGAAAGAGAAACAAATAAAGGAATAGAGGGAGGGATGGAATAAGAGAGAGAGAGATGGATGTACGTACATCTTTGTCTGATTGTATTTTTCTGAAAACTACATTCCATCCAAAAATTCATCCTCACCCCCCTCCCTCCCTCCCTCCCTCTCTTCCTCCCTCTCTTAGACCGGCAACGACAAGTACGAAGTGGACCCGAACATTGCTCTGGTCCAATCTCCGCAGTCGTTCTTCGGCGTGCCGTTGAGCGATCCTCTCGGGCAGCAATACCGATACTTCTACGGCCCTGTCCTCCAGGGATGGGATGGCGCCGATTCCGCGCCTTGCTGCGGGACGAACGTGATCTTCTCTCGGGCCTGCCTCACGTCCATTGGCGGGTTTATCTACGGTTCGGTGACTGAAGATTTCTTGACGTCGATGTACCTCCACAACGCTGGGTTCAAGAGCAAGTACGTCCATGAATACCTGGCCCGAGGCCTGTCTCCTGAGTCTCTGCATGACTTTATGAAGCAACGATTGCGATGGGCGGGGGGAGCGGTGGAGATCTTCTTTTACCACAATTCTATTTGGCGGCAGGGATTGACCATTAAACAGAAATATCTGTATTTTTGGGCCGGTCTGCAGGCGCTCCTGAGCTTCCCGTTGTTGCTTGTGTGTATCGTTCCCTTCGTTGCCTTGGGGAACCCACACATTTTGGTGGCGCCGGTGGATGCGGGGGAGTACTTGTACTTTATGGGTGCCTTCATGACGTTCACGGTTTGGATGTTGATAGTCAGCTACCGGGATGTGCCCAAGCTGTACCTGATGCGCTCCGTGCAGGAGTCCGTGTTTATGTTGTTTTGCAAGATGGACGCCGTATTCAAGGTGCTTCGGCATGGGAGGATGGTATTTGCTGTCACCAACAAGGATGTCCACGTGGGTCAGCTTCGAAAGGAATTTGGCCACGTGATTCCTCATATTTTATATTACATTCTCTCCGCCCTCTGTGTGGCTCGTGTGGCCTATAACTCGACCTTGCCGAATTTCACCACGGAGAAGCTTTTGGGACAAGCTGTGAGTTGTATTTGGATTGCGGTAGTGCTTTGGCAGTTGTACCCCCCTATTGGTATGGTGTTTGGGGAGTTCTTTGATTCTCTGAAGAATCCGGGAGGTAAGACGGTGCCTGTCATGGCGGACGATGGGTCTGACCCCCGCGTGGTCCCTGTGACGCCTAAATTGCCCAGCAGTCCTTAAATGGGAAAGAAAGGATGAGAAAGGAGAAAAGACATCTAGATAACCGGCATATCACGGTGGTGTATTAGTGTAGAATAGTGAAGAGAAGACTTGGGAAAATGTGTAGGAAAGGTTGTTTCTGTGTATGTGGGTTGGGATGGGTGGCTGTTTGAGAAGGAACAGCGGGCAGGGCGATGTAGTGCTGAACGGGCACGGAACCACTGAGACTGAAGGAAGTAGGGAGAGAGAGGGGCAGGGGACGTGCACTTTAATCTTTGCCTCGGTAGAATATGCCCATGCAAGAGTATGTGGCCACCTGTGGTGGCTTTTGGCCAGGTCTGGTGCAGTGCCAATCATCTCCCATCAATAATACAACTTCAGAACAACGGCGCATTGATGGGGAGAGAGAAAGTAAATTTAAGTAAGGGGTACGTAATAGAGGATTCAACTGAAATATTTTCGAGGAGCGGTTGGGAAGTTGACCGATTGAAAGGAGAAGGGAGGGGAGCAGGTGTGATAGTCATGTGTAAAGTAATTCTTTTTTGCCGTCGTCACACAATCCACATCAATGATAAAATATGTTTAAGGATCAATCACACGGAGTCGGTCATAAGGCAACCGCAAACGCAATGCAAACTAGCAAGCAAGCAGGACCACAACAACAACCATTACCATCACAGGCGACAGCAGCAGCAGCTGCAGCAGCAGCAAGGCAAGCAAAGGCCATCTGCGCGTGGACTTTTCCAGGCACCGGCTTTAAGCGTAATTTTCAATGATTGTTGTCCGTGTATCCTCTCACCCTTTCACCGCTTGCGCGCACGTGAGCAGCACAACTGGTAATGCCCGAGGACAATGGACGAGGAAAAAGAAGAAGAAAAATGAAGAGGGAGTGATGAAGAAGAAGAGAAGAATAAAAGAAGACAGAAAAGAAGATAAAAAAGTCAAAAGACGACAAAGACGGAAAAAAAAGAAACGCGCAATTTTAACACCAGCAACGACGACGAAAAGGGCGTCAGCTTTGCTCTTCCACTTCCATCCTTTTTGTTTCATACATTTGAAGATGTTGTTCCCTCAATCATTTTCTGTGATGCGCTGCTGATGCTCTTCACTTTCTCTTAATGCAGCCCGTCTTTGTCTTTTCCTCCCTCCTAACTTCCTCTCACTTCATTCTTCGCTCTCCGCTGTAAATACAATGCCTCCTCGGAGCTCTCCTCCCTCCCCACTCCTTAGAAGAATCCTCCTTCCCCCCCTCCCCCACTTTCCTCCGCAAACGCACAATCAAAGACCTCATCATACTTACTTGCGAAATGCACCTCCAAGCCGTCCTTCAAGTACCCCGGTAAGTCCTCAAAATCTTTTTTATTTCCCGCGGGGAATACCAGACACGTCACTCCCGACCTCCTGGCTGCTATCGTCTTCTCCTTGATACCACCCACCGGCAGCACCTTTCCCGTCAGTGAGATCTCGCCCGTCATTGCCACGTCAGCCCTCACTGGTCTATTTAGGGCCAGCGACAGCAACGCCGTCGTCATCGTCACCCCCGCCGACGGACCCTCTTTCGGGATCGCCCCCTCCGGTACATGCATATGCAGATCATGCGTATCAAAAAATGCATTGTCCGCCTGGAAATCCTCCAGCTTCCTTCTCGCAAACGTGTGTGAGATCCGGGTACTCTCCTCCATCACACTTCCCATCTGTCCCGTGGTGGTCAACGTCCCTCCCCCACTGCTCTTATGCCGGACACTCTGCACCTCAATGTACAAACTCGCCCCTCCCATCGCCGTCCAGCTCAATCCCATCACCACCCCAGGCGGTGCCCCGCCCTCATACAGACGGTCACTTGTAAACACCCTCTTTCCCACGTACTTCTCCAAATTCTTCTCCGTCACGGCCCAATCCTCCCTCGTCGCCACGTCATCTTCTCCATCCTTCCCTCCCTCCCCTGGGCCCTTGGATTCAACCCCCTCCTCCTTCTGAACCACCTCATGAGCCAGTTTCCGGCATATCTTCTCGATGTGCTTCTCCAAATTCCGCACGCCCGCCTCTCGGCAGTACCATCGGATCAACGAGTCGATCGCTCCCTCCGTGATGGCCATACTCTCTGGCACCTCCACCTCCTTCTCCACCGCCATTGCCTCCTTCCCTTTGCCCTCCTCAAGCTCTACTACTTTTTCTCCTCCTCCTCCTCCCCCCGCTGTTGCTCCCGCGTCTGCCGCTTCTTCCTTCGAAGGGAGGGGGATGCCTGCCTCCGCGCGTGCCTTTGGCACCAGATACTGCTGCGCAATGGCCACTTTTTCGGGTAAATCGTACCCGGAGAGTCGAATGACCTCCATTCGGTCCAACAAGGGCCCGGGGATGGTGTCTGGGAAGGAAGCGAGGGAAGGGGAGGGAGGGAGGGAGGGGGAGAGAGGGGGGTGACGGGGAGGAGAGGGACCATTAGATCTCTCGTTCTGGGACCATTCCTGGCAGGGAGGGAAAGAGGGAGGAGAGAGGGAGGGAGCGAAGGGGGCGTACCTATCAAGTTGGCTGTGCATATAAAGAGGACTTTGGATACATCCACAGGCACATCCAGGTAATGGTCAATAAAGCTCTCGTTCTGATTGGGATCCAGCAGCTCCAGGAGAGCTGAGGCGGGATCCCCTCGATCCCGACCCAGTTTGTCAACCTCGTCGATGAGCACGAGAGGATTAGAGGTCTGCACAGTTTTTAGACACTGTGGGGGGGGGGGTGGAGGGAGGGAGGGAGGGAGGGAGGGAAGGAGGGAGGGAGGGAAGGTGGGAATTTCTTCCATTCCCTCAAGATAAAGCAAAGAGACGGGCGGGAGGGAGGAAGGGAAAGAGGAGATGGCGAAACCCATATGCCCCACAGACATTCGTAAAATAAAAAAAATAAATGAAAGTACTTTGTTAAAAAAATACATTAATTCAATCAATAGTGATGGGAGAAATAAACACACGTACTTGGATAATTTTCCCGGGCATGGCCCCCACATAGGTGCGTCGATGCCCCTTTATCTCAGCCACATCATACAAACCTCCGACCGAAAAACGGTGGAACTCGCGTCCTAGAGCCCGGGCGATCGACTTGCCAATGCTCGTCTTACCCACCCCGGGGGGGCCGACGAAACAGAGGATCTTCCCTTGTGTGCTCCCCTTGAGTTTGCTCACGGCCATGAACTCCAAAATGCGGTTTTTGATGTCCTAGAGGAGGGAGGGAGGGAGGGAGGGGGTATCAGAGGCTTTGGTCAGGAGTGTACGGTATGGCAGCCCAAAATGTCTCTGGAAAAAGGACAACATTAAGGAGGAAAGAGAGAGGGGACGGGAGAAGCACGGGAAAGAAAGGAAGAGCCAGCGACGGAAACAGAAAGAAGTAGAGGGAAGAGTGGGAAGGGGGGGGGAAGGAGGGGCAGGTGGCAGAGTCTCTGTGGGGCAGATCCCGGATGAGGTCCAGGCCTTAATCGACGGAGAACGGCGGCTTCTCAAGGTGGAGGGTCCCGCCCGCTTGGACCTGAATTTGAATGAGAAGACCTTGTTAGACCTCCCATAGGCCCACTCATATCCCCGTGTCTAAATGATCCGGTCCCACAGGCCCACTCATATCCCCGTGTCTAAATGATCCGGTCCCATAGGCCCACTCATATCCCCGTGTCTAAGGATCCGGTCTTCTCATTCAAATTCAGGTCCAAGCGGGCGGAACCCTCCACCTTGAGAAGCCGCCGTTCTCCGTCGATTAAGGCCTGGACCTCATCCGGGATCTGCCCCACAGAGACTCTGCCACCTGCCCCCCCTCCTCCCCCTCTCACTACAGAGAGAGAGAGAGAGAGAGAGACAGACAGAGAGAGAGAGACACAGACAGACAGACAGAAAGACACAGAGAGAGAGAGAGAGAGACAGAAATACAGAGAGAGAGAGAGAGAGACAGAAAGACAGAAAGAGACAAAGAGAGAAGGAGCAACTCACCTGTGACTCTCAGTCACATCCCAAATGACGTCCCAAACGGCCTCCTCAAAATCAACCACCTGTCCCTCCCTCCCTCCCTCCCTTCTTCCCTCTCTCCCCACCTGCAACCCATAATGATCCTCGTCTAATATCGTCTTGGCTCGCTTCAAGTCGAAATTTTCGACGCTGGTCAGACCCCAAGGGAGGGAGGTAAGCCATTCCAGGTAGTTCCGGGTAACATTAAACTCGCTGCTATTCTTCTCCAGGGCCTTTGAAAAGAGGGGAGGGGGAAGGGAGGGAGGGAGGGCGCATAAGGGAGGGGAAAAGAGGGAGGAAGGGAGGGACAGGCGTAGAGAGCAGGAGGGAAGGAGAGAGGGAAGGAGGGAGGAAGGGCAAGAGGGAGGGCAAGAGGGAGTGGAGAAAGGAGGGAGGGAGGGAGGGAGGGAGGGAGGGAGGGAGGTACCTCAAGTTTTTCCAACTCCTCGTTGATGGCGGCTTCGGCCAGCTTGGGCACCTGAGAGGGGGAAGACGAGGGACAAGGGTGTGGGTATCGAGGGGGGGAGGAAAGAGGGAGTAAGGGAGGGAGGGAGGGAAGAAGGGAGGGAGGAAGGGAGGGAGGGAGGGAGGGGAAGAGAGAGAGAAGGAGGGGAGGAGGGGAGGAGGAGGGAACGAGGGAAGGAGAGGAAGAGAAAGAGAGAGAGGGAAGGAGAGAGGGAAGGAGAGAGGGGCGGAGGGAGGGGCGGGGATACCTTCAAGTCCTTCATTCGGTCTCTGAACTTGGTCAGCAATGCGTCCTTGTCATCCTTCTCCATGCCGAGCTCCTAAAAGAGAGGGATAGGGAGGGAGGGAGGGAGGGAGGGAGGGGGGGAGGGGGGGAGGGGGGCATGTCACAAATAGCTAAAGGGGGCGAAAGAGGGAGGGTGGGCGTGGGTGAGGGCGAGGGCGTGGCATGGAGGACGGGGAGGGAAAAGACGTGTGGGTGTGGGCGAAGGAAGGGAGGGAAAGGAGGGAAGAGAGGGAATGGAAGAGGGAGGGAGGGAGGGAGAGAGAGAGGGAGGAAGGGAGGAAGGGCGTACCTTCTTGATGTACTTTAGTTGCTCCATCAGAAAATACTCTCGCTGCTTTTGAGAGATTTTCGCTTCAACTTGCTGTAGAAGGGAGGGAGGGTTGGAGGAAGGGAGGGGAGGGAGGGGAAGTCGGTACTTGAAAGGAGTATGAAACCATGGAGGGCGGGAGCTGAGCCAAAACCCACAGACGAGACCAACGAGAAGGGGAGGGAGGGAGGGAGGGAGGGAGGGAGGATCTGACCTGTTGGATCTCCTGCTGAATTTTGCCCAGCTCGAGCTCCTTCTTTATGAGAATGAGGGCCTTATTGAGCCGCTTCTCGGCGTCCAGTTCCTCCAAGACTTCCTGCGAAGGGAGGGCGGGAGGGAGGGAGGGAGTGGAGGAGGGATGGAGGGAGGAAGAGAGGGCGGGAGGGAGAGAGGGAAGAGACGCCTGTAAGAAACATGCCGACAATTGATATGAAGTCCTACCCCTCCCCTCGCTCCCTCCCTCCTTCCTATCAATCCCCCCCTCCTTCCTCCCTCCCTCCCTACCTGTAACTCCGGCCCCTCGGCCGTGGAGAGGGTGGCGGCGAAATCCGCGAGCTTGAACGGGTCCACAATGTCGATCTTTTGGGTGTAGAAATTGAAGTGCTCCTTGAACAGCGGGTTGACTTTCACCAGCTCCCGGACGGTGGACACCACCTGAGTTCAAGACGGAGGAAGGTAGGGAGGGGAAGGAAGGAAGGAGGGGAGGAAGGAGCGGGGGGGAGTCATGAGTAAATGAATGCGGCCTCAGAGGTTGGCTCTATGCTTGCCTACCTCAAGGTAAGCCACCGACATAAAGCTCCCTCTCCCCCACCCTACCCTCCCTTCCCGGCCCCCTTTCCTCCCCCTCACCTCGTTGCTGTAGGCCTTGATTAGGTTACTCTCGCTGTCATACGCCTTCCCCTCCAAATGCGACACCTTAACCCGCAACGGCGGGCCGACTGCGAATGGCCCGTCAATCTTAATCCTACGATGACTGACCAACACCACCTGTCCTCCCATCCCAAGCGGAATAGTGTTCTGAACTTGCGCCAGTGTGCCCACCGCATAAATCTGTGACATGTCCGTGATAACTTCGGGGGGGCTACCCTCCAAGGGCTCTTCCTTCCTCATGAAGGTCCCCACATAATAATGACCGTAATCGTTCTTAATGCTCGAGATGGCCTCGAACACCTTCGGACTCGTGATATTCACAGCTTGAACCAACCCTGGGAAAAAAGGACGGCGAAGTATAGGCAAGGCCAGGACATGTGGGTGCCGGGGCGCATTGTCCCCTGCCCCCACCTTGGCCACTGCGTCGCTGGGGTGCCCATTGCTGTTGCCATGGCTACTACTACAGCTGCTGCCCTTGAGCCCGCGGTTCTCCACCACAACGACGCGCTCTCCTTCCTTGCTGCTACCGCTGCCATTGCTGCTGCCGCCGCCGCCCTCGCTGCTGCTAATCCCGCTTCCATTATCCTTGTCCGCCCCTCCTCCTTTGTCTGTTCCTCCTCCCCTTCCTTTCGCAGCTCCCGCTGCCGATCCTCCTCCGCCTTCCTTGTTGCCCTTGCCCCACCACGATGATAAACCTCGGATAGGCACGTAAATTAGTTGGTAGTTGTAAGGGTCGCGGGCGTGGGCGTAGCTGGCCTCGACCAAGCCCTGCAGCAAGGGAGAGGAGGCAAGGACCCGGCTGCTTGACAACGAGGCTGACATTGCAGCCGCCCCTCGCTGGTGTCGCAGGATGCTCGAAAGCATTTTCCTGTACGGTGTGTGTGGCGGACGAGTTTATGTGGGTGGGAGAGGGAAGTGAGGGAGGAAGACGATGGGCTGAGAAATGATGATCGTGAAGAGGTTGCCAGTGACTCGGGAGCCTGGGGGCCTGGGGTGGGGAGGTCGGGGGGGCATCCATCGATTGCAAGTCAATGAGGTCATTGCAGTCTCCTTTTGCTCTGATTAATACACACATGCGATATTCTGCTTTGCCTGCTCAAGCGCTGCGTGCGTGTCGCCGTCCTCTGAGACCCCGCTAGCCGACGATCGCCACATTCACCACTGCGGCAGCGAGTTGCAGCAGCATTTTGCCCCATTCCAGGACTACTGGCAACATACCTTTAGACACACACATTACCAACACACTACCACAGGCCATAAAGAGGGATGCCACCTGTCGTTTTGGACGACACGGCTGTGGCCGCCTTGTTTGCGGATGTGGAGGCCATGCCAGTGGAAAACGATGAGGAGAAGCAGCAAGCCTTTCCCCTCCCAGTCCGCCTCCTCCAAGACGGTCTCTCCGGGGAGATGGTCCTCCTGCCCGCATCTACGGCCAAGCCGGGTGACCCCACTTTCTTCTTTGAGCACATTGCGGCCAGCACCACACCGTTTGGATTGCCTTTGCCGATCGCGGCAGACTTGCTGCAGGAGCGGTACTTAGACGCGGGGGCCTTGCTCGATGAAATGGTAAGCAATCAGGGACAGAGCTGAAAGAGCGCAACTGCCATTTTCCTTGATTCTTCCGCATGTATATTTGCTAGAAATTTTGCGTCTTGGGGGCTTTCGCGTCCATTTTCCGTTTCCAATGCCTCATTCATCCTCCCCCACCCCTCCCCCCTTCCCTTCCTCCCAGCTCGACACGCAAGAAGGCGGCGGGCCCGACTGCAAGCTTTGGACTCGTCAACTCTACACGTCTGCGTTGGAAACCCTCCTTATATCTCCTCCTCGATCCACCCTTCTTCGAAACGACCCTGATTTGTTGACGGCCGGTATTTCCCCACATGCTGCTTGGCACGGTGAGGGCGTCCGGGAGGTGCCATTGGAGGACGAGGAAGGAGGGAAGGAAAGGAAGGAGGCGGAAATGAACAAGCACGGAGGAGGAGTAGGCTTAGGAATGCACAAAAAGACGAAAATGGGGGGTTTGGGGAGGCTAAAGGACTATAGCAAGAGGAAGGCTGAGGTGCCCAACCCGTGGGCGCCACCGCAGGTAAGAGAGTAAGGGAGGGAGAGAGGGGACGGGAGGAGGGGCGCTTGTACACAGTCACTCACAAGGCGGCTCACGTACAATCGATGACGACGTTCCAACAGATGACGGGCCTGCAGGGCGATCCGGGGCATCGGACGAAGGAGGCAGTGGAGAAGAGTCTGATTGTCTTGGAGGTGAGTCCGTCGTCCCATTAGATACGTCCCTACGCCGGAGGAACTGGTTCTCAAACTACCCATTGGGTGATACGTCGGCTTTGGCGACGATTGTCATTGATTGCCACCGACCACGAACACAGACCTCGGGCCGTTTTGGTGTCATGGATACCCCTCTCCTCTTTCATCATATCAAGTGCATTTCACACTCGATTCCCTTGAATCTGTCATCCCTTTTCGGTCGTCCACCTTGCCCCTCCCTCGCTCGCCCCCTCCCTCTCACCACCATCACCACGTCCTTTCTGTGCTCTATCCCGTAAACGTCCTTCCTCCCTCCCTCCCCCTCGCCCGTCTTCTTTCAAGCTTACCCCCCCCCCCTCCCTCCCTCCCTCCCTCCCTCCCT
>Ga0160419_100164_pt1 | contig 47486 bp, 53 predicted proteins | sample CelAP2metagpilot_2_FD_108196 | JGI IMG/M metagenome (GOLD analysis project Ga0160419, IMG submission 108196) | Phycosphere-associated microbial communities from Cellana algal ponds in Kailua-Kona, Hawaii, USA - Cellana AP2-4-25 metagenome pilot ...
CTCCCGCCCTCCCTCCGTTCCGCCCTACCTACCCACCTCTTGACATCCATTCCCCACGCCGTACACGCATCCTGGATGCTCTTTCGAATCATCTCGTTTAACCGACTACGGGCATGCAAAATCTCATCGAGTTCCAACTCGCCCAATGCCGCTCTCATTGCTGATTGCGCGCATTGCCGCACGGCATACAGCGGGTTAAACGAGCCGTAGGCTGCTTGTGCCGGATCGACGAACTGAACGTAGAGTATACCGCTCACGTCCACAGACACATTGTCTTTGGTAATGGCAGGTTGAGGTGCGATCGCCATGGCCCGCTCGCGCATGTCAATTCTGTAAGCTATCCGGTCGACGTAGGGAATGGCTGAAGGAAGGAGGGAGGGAGTGTGAGGGCAGAAGGGAGAGGTGGATGAGTGTGGTTGATTTTCTCGGGGAAAATAAATGCTTGAAAGGAAGAGCGGAAGAAAGGGGAAGTGGATTACTCAAGTGTGATCCACGGTAACAAACCTCCAGAACAACGTACCGAGGAACCACCCTGACTCCTTGATGTCCAATAGCTTTCCGAACCGTTCCACCACGAAGCGCTCCCCCTGCGGGCAGACGTTTAGGATAGTGTTGGTGCTTCCCATTGGCCACACATCTTCATACACTGTTTGTTTGATGGTGAAAGAGAAGGATGGATGTGATGTTGAACGAGGTAGAGTGGGAAAGGATGGAAGGGTGAGGAGGGGAAGGGAAAGGCAAGGCGGCGGGGATGATAATTGGACTTACTCGTCGAGAACTGGTAATTGTTGTGGGACATGGAGGCCAAGGCACGTCGTGAGACGCTTGTACCATTTGCCGCCAGGGCGGCGAGGGGAAGGCTACTGCGTTGTTCGAGTATGCGGGGGGAGGTGGCAGCGGCATGGGAAGGAAGGAGGAAGGCAATGCGGGTTGAGGAGAGGAGGCGCTTGCTTGACGCGGCAGCACCACCACGGGCCAGCATCATGATGACGACGATGAGGGCGACGACAGACTGTTGTCAATGCTGCGGGTCTCGAAGACGCCTGTGTGTCTGTTGGTTTGTAGGATGTGTGAGAGGGTTTGCCATAAGAAAGAACAAGTTATATATATGTGTTAACCGTCTTGATATCTTACGCCCCTTAATCGCATTTACACCACCTAAACCACAGGATCATGACGGCAAGGACACGCGGTACAACGGCCATGACACCAATAAGTAGCAGCGGGAAAGCTACCAGGGACACAGGCAACACCAAGACCAAGACGACACGCACGAAAAACTCCTCCTCGACTTCCCAACCCCATCCCTCACCACCCGCCGTCGCGCTGACATCCGGCATTGACGTGGACGACGACGATGACGCGCCGGAGGAGATGAAGGTACGTGCAAGTAAGGTGTGGTAGGACGAAGATCACGGTGAGACGGCTTTTAGATGTAGGCAAGGGATTGTCATGCGCTCGCCTTGCACACACTCTAATCCTCACCATTCACCCATCATATTTAGTCCAAGGTGGTACGTGACGACGACCAAAGGCAGGAAAGTAATGCAGCCGCCACCTCAAGCAGCAAGAGCAAGAGCAAGAAGCGGCCACGCAAGGCCAAGGCGCGTGAGGAACTGTATTGGGCGGAGAAGAAAGGGAAGCGAGAGAGAGGGGAGGAAGCGGAGGAGGAGGATGAGGAGGAAAAAGAGGGCGAGGAGGGGCTGGCCATAGTTGCTGCCGAAGGAGAATCTGACGAGAAGGTCGCTGGAAGGGTCAGTAAGAAATCCAAAGTCACGTCGTCGGCAGGGGCAGGCCCTTTGTCGGCAGATTATTTGGAGTCGGTTCAGCTGGCCAAGCAGGCGGAGCAGCGACGGCGGATCCATGAGGCGTTGCGAGTGATTGAGTCGGCCAGGCACGTCGATGAAGGGAGGGGAAGGGAAGGATGCACGAATATGGGAGGATAAATCTTTCACTTCTGGGGTCACACTCATACGAACGTGCTTTACTAATTGTATACTCCTATCACGCGACGTACATTCAGACGGAAGGCCGAGGCAGCGGAGCGACAGAAGCCGAAGGCGCTCAAGGCTCCGCGTGTCTTGTAAGTGTACGAAGGAGGAAGGGAGGGAGGGAGGGAGTGAGGGAGGGGGGGGGGCTGCACAATATTTTACGATGAAAGAAAAATAGGTGCCTCACATACGTTCCTTAAATTTGAACAACAGCGGTAACATTCATGTCGCCACACTGGGTGCAGTGCAGCAGCAAGCGGACGAGGCGCCTGACGTGCCTCCTGAGGTATGTACAGGAAAAAAGGCCACTCGCTGCCAACACTACACGCACCAAGCAGCCTTCTCCTTGACCCACACATTGGCTTCTTTCTTCATTATTACGTCCTTTTACAGGTGCTAGCTTTTGCACGCTCACTGGGTGAGAGTAGCGGCAAGGCGACCCAGCGAAAACGTGTACCTTTCGTCGCCTTTTCCAAGAGCAAGCCCAAAATGCTTGCTACTGCCTCTGTGAGGAGGGGGAGAGCGGGCAAGGGAAAGGTGGGCAGCGGCAAAAAATGAGAACAAGCAAAGCATGAAAAGGAGGCCTAAAGATGGACCAGAAAACACGGTGTTAAATTGGGATTTGCTTTAGATTACCTGATTTGCTTTGCTTTGCATAGTCTATTCCTAGTTTTCTCTTCACACACCATGGATCTATCCCTGCTCGACTCCTCTCACGGCCGCAGCGGTTCCTGAGGTCACGCAATATTTCCTTCTAGTCTAAGTGAATGAATGATCTGCTGAGCGTTTGTGACTGAGCAATCATAAACATCGCGCTACTCCAAGCCGCGCCATCAGGGACAAGTCTGGGGGCTGCCCGAGGAGGGGTTGTGAACGGGGAAGGAAGATTGTGCGGGTGGATGTGGTAAGAGACTGAAGATGGGCAGCGGAGAGCAACCGGAAGTTGAAGAGGCCGGGGGCATCAAGCTCATCGGCCAGTCCTTTCAGGACACTGCCAGCTGTCTGAAGCAGATCGAGGGCGACGATACAAGTATGAACGGATTCAGACAGCAGCGTGAGGATTCATTTGACACGAATGAGAGCGTTTGCAGGATTGGCCGAGAACCTTGATGACCACGGCCACTTATTGCGAGGGTAGGGTTTATGTTTGGTAAATTTGACAGGAAGAGAATGGCGTGCATTTGAAAAAGTTCTCATTTCGTAGCTTGGCTCCGCAGATCATGGCCTTCATGTTTGGGCAGGCCTGAGCGGTATTTCTTCTCCTTCGTGAATGTAACGACGATGCACTCGCGGTGGTTGTGCGGTGGTGGCCATATGTTGGTATTACAAGGAGATTGTTAGTGTTCCCGCTAACCGGGAACCTTATCCTGCTTCCTTGCTTCCCTGTGCGAGCGTTTAGAGGCCGTGGCATCCACTCGAAAGGCCCGTACGTGCCGTCTTCTTCAAGGTGCGGCTCCAGCCAAACCTGGCCAAACCAACAAACATCAGCATTCACTCACTTGAGGCTTCGCTTCTCACACTGCCAACGCCAACGCCAATCTCATGACGTACCCTACCTCATACACGCATGCAGGAAGATGGGACCGTCTTGCTTGGTCGTCTGCGTCAGGATGGATGCATCATCTTCGCTGACATTCAGAAACGGCGTCCGAGATCTCGCTCCATATATCAAGCATCACCATTTCCCAGGCAGCCCATCTCCTCAAGCCACCTCATCATTTGCCCTTTACTGACCCTCTCTTGCCTCCTTCGTACCACCACATGTGTACACATCTCTCTACAGGAAGGACACACCATGTATTTCGAAGGCTCTGCCAAGCGACGGCCTAATATCAGCTTACGAGGCAAGAGCCGGGAGGAGGAAAAGGCGGAGCTCCTGCATCGCGCTCGGAAGGAACGCGAAGCCCGGGCCGCCGACAAGTCCAAGCGTACCGCGGCCACGACCATCCTGCGGTTTCATAGAACACGACGGGCTGTTGCAGCTTACAAGGCGGGCCAACTTACAGAGTTTGACAAGCGTGTGGCAGACCTATGGAACCTCCGGGGGATTTTGAGAAAGGCGAAGCGTCCCATGCCTACCCCTAAAGCCCTGATGGAGACATTGGTCGGACAACTCCTCTCGTTTTACAGCCCAAGTCGACAGGGAGATCGCCAGCGTTTATTTAAATTGGCGTCATTGATGGTGGATTCGTGCGGGAGTGCGAATGAGGAGTGGAATTATAAGAGCTGGCGACGGGTGCAACCGGCTTTGTTTGAAGCGGAGGTTGTGCGGTTGGTGAGGCTATGCTTGCATCGTGTCGACGAATTGAGAGGGCGAAGTGCCCCTCGGGTTGAGGCGATGGTGATTGATGTGGATGGGAAAGAAGAGAGGGAGGAAGGGGCGATGTTGGAGTGTGTGGAGGCGTTGCTTGACATTCCGTCAGCAGGGGAAGAGGGAGAGGTAGAGACATGCTGGCGAGTATTGCTACACCTGGCGATCGAAGAAGATGGCAGTAGAAGCGGGAGGTGGACGAGCAGCAGCAGCAGTAGCAGCAGTAGTTGTAGCGAAGGTAGAAGTAATACTCATAATTATAGTTGTAGTAGTAGCAGTAGTAGTAGCATTAGTTGTAGTAGCAGTAGTGGTTGTAGTAGTCCCTTGCCGCGCATGGTGATGAGTCCTTTCTTAGCACAGCTTCGCCGGAGCATGGGTCTTCCCTCCCTCCTTCGCCGCGAACTCCTGTCATTGGCTTCATTTTCCTCTTCCAGCAGCAGCACATCTCAAACACCATCGCATTCCTTAACCCTCATTTGGCGCCTGGCGTGCACTGCTGCCGGCCTTCCCCTTCCGACCCCTTCTGTCTCCTTTCACCTTCCCCCCTCCCTCCACAAACGCCAAACACTAGCAAGAGGTCTTGTGGCAAGAGCGCTCATTACCACCCCGAAGCTGCTGATGGATCCCTCCCCCTTCTCCTCCCTCCTCCTCTCCTTCCGTCAAAACAAGGCGTGGGGCCTCTGGCGGCTGTTAATGGCATGGGATAAATCCCAACAGCTACAGCAACAGCAGCATTTACAGCCTCTGCAGCTGCAAGGAGAGGTCAAAGCAGGGGAAGAGCGCAGCGGCAGCAGTAGTCATGACGGTGTGGCGATGATGGCAGCTGTGAGGAACTTGCTGGACTTGACAAGGGAATTGCTACAGGCGGATTCTTCGTCAGGAGGATTTGGAGGAGGGAAGGAGGGAGAAAAGGACGGCGGGGGTATGGCTGCGCTTGTCCGAGCGTTGGAGTTTAGTGTGCGGCGGGTGCCGCTTGAGGGAGGAGGGGGAGAGGTGAGAGAGGATGGAGAGAGGGAGGAAGATGAGGAGGGGGACATTATGGAGCTTGGTATGGATGATAGTAGTGGAAGGGAAGGAGGGAGAGAGGGAGGAGGGGATGTCCCTGGTGGGTTGGGAGGAGGGGAAGGGCTGGAGGAGGCGATTTGGAAGGCCATGCGGATGACAAGGGCGGGAAAGAGGGCGCAGACGGGAGATGAGGCTGCAATGGCAGCAGCCGCACAGGGGGCTCTGAAGGACTTGTGTGGGGGGAGGGAGTTGCCACGCCTGTTTGACCGTTTGCTGAATGAGGGGAAGGGGGAGGGAGAAAAGGAGGAGGGTGCAGTGTTGTCATTGTGTCGGCTCTGCAGTCACGTGTTGGTTCACGCGGAAAGTAGTTTGCCGTCCTCAATCACCAGTGGTGGTCGAGGGGGAGGGCAGGGAGAGAGGGAGGGAGGGAGGATGAGTGGGTTGGTTTCTCAGATTTTAAATCTGTTGGCATATCACCATGGAAGTGGCGCCGAGCCGTTTGTGAGACGGTTGTGGGTTGCTTATTTGTTGCCCAAAGTGCAGGCAGCGGGCGGGGGAAGGAGGGCCTTCGCGGCTGGGCATGACGACAATGTTCTGGCACGATACCACCCGGCTTTCCACCTGTTGTTTTCTGTGTACTCGCATCAGTTGATGGCATTGGACGACGAAGAGTTCTATAACCGCCAGATGCCCCTCGCCCTCCCTCACGTTCTTCTCCTCGTCGAGGCTCTCAAAGGCCTTCTTTTTCAGATGTATTGGGTGGATCCCAATCAGCTGGTGACTGCCTCCTCCTCCTCCTTGCTCCCTCCCCTGGAGGGACTGCAGCTCACTCGCGCAGCCACTGAGTTGTTCAACCAGCTATATCAACGTCACAGCCGCCGACCCTTCCCCGCCGATCCTACAACAGTGCCAGCGGCAGCAGTTGCAGGAGCAGCAGCAGCAGCAGGAGGAGGAGGAGGAGGGACGGAGCGTTCTGGTTCTACCCCTACTTCTGCTGCCGCTGCTGATGGCGGTCGTGGAAATGATGCTGCTGCTCGTGCAGAAAAAAATAGCTCAGATCCTGCCTTGTGGCACTGGCCTCCTATCACCCAACACGAGCTCGATCAAGAGCTCTCTGCGGGGGAAAATGCCTCTGACCATCATCATTACCACCATCAACAGCAACAAGAAGAAGAAGAAGGCTCCTCCTCAATTGAAACCCTTTTCGATACCTCCAAGCGCCTCTATCCCATCCTAACACGCATTCCTCAAGTGCTTCCCTTCGCGCAACGTGTCCAAATCTTTCAAAAACTCCTTGCTTCCGACAAGCGTCAAGCACAGGACGACGCCCACCTGTACGGGCATCGAATCAGAGTTCGTCGTGCACATATCTACGAAGATGCTTTTGTCGGCATGAATCACTTGGGCAAAGGGTTGAGAGGACGAGTGCAGGTGACGTTTGTGAGCGACCTGGGGACGGAGGAGGCGGGGATTGATGGAGGGGGGGTGTTTAAGGAGTTTATCGACGCTTTGACCAGGCGAGCGTTTGACCCCCAGTATGCCTTGTTTCGTGTGACACCAGATCACCTTCTCTACCCCAATCCACTGTCGAAATTGGTGGTGGGGGATGAACACTATCAGCACTTCGCTTTCCTTGGAAGGGTGTTGGCGAAGGCGTTGTACGAGTCCATATTGGTGGAGCCGCAATTCGCCTTGTTTTTCTTGCAGCGGGTAGGGGGGAAAATGAATGAGACGGACGATTTGTTTAGCCGTGATCCGGAATTGTACAGGCACTTGATGTCTTTGAAAAGGTTGGCCCGGGGGGGTAAGGGAGGGAAGGAGGGGGACGGAGAAGGGATGGATGTAAGGGATTTGGCCTTGAATTTTGAGGTGGTGGTGGAGGATGAGGAGAGACTGCTACCCACGGATGAGGCAGCAGTGGAGCTGGTTCCAGGGGGGAAGCACGTGGCAGTGACGAATGAGAATGTGTTTCGGTACATACAGCTAGTCGCCAATTACAAGCTCAATATCGAGATCAACGCCCAAGTCCAAGCTTTCCTGCGAGGGTTTCGCGACTTGATCCCCATGCCCTGGCTCCGGATGTTTGGGGCGGAGGAACTCCAAATCCTGTTGACGGGGGAAAAACGAGCGATTGACATCGAGAATTTACGGGCCCACACGCGTTATTCAGGTGGGTATCATCCAACTCAGCCCATCATTCAGTGGTTCTGGGAGGCGCTGCGCAGCTACACCCCGGACGAGCAGAGTGCGTTCTTGATGTTTGTCACCTCGTGTTCACGCCAGCCATTGCTGGGCTTCCAGTGTTTGAATCCACCTATGTGTATTCAGCGGGTGCCTTTGACAGCAGAGGGAGGGGATCGATTACCCTCCTCGGCGACGTGTATGAATTTGTTGAAGCTGCCCGCGTACAGCACACCGGAAATGTTAAGAGAGAAATTGCTGTATGCCATCTCGGCCGGAGCAGGATTTGAGCTGTCGTAGGTTAGAAGAAGGACAGATTGAGGGAGGGTGCAAGGAGAGAAGTATAACGGATAAGGTCATGCTCTGCATTGTTGTGGTTGCTAGGTGGGTGTTGGTGTTGAAGGTTGCGCAGAATAGAGGACAGTAAACCAGCTGTCAGTAGTACAGCACTTTTTACGCTTGATGTGTATAGGCACGAAAAAGGTGTATGGAAGAGGAAATGAAAAATGAGAGCAAAATCATCACCAGCAGCAGCAGCGTCAGTATAAAGAAACGCCCCAAAAAGTCCTCAATCAGAACAGAGAAGAGTACATGTACAACGAAAAGGAGAAGAAAAAAATTAAAATAATAAGACAACAATTGAAAGATAAATCTGCATGCATATTTGATTTCTGACATTTTTTTACCACATTTATCTATGTTTCTTCAGTCTTGACATTGCCTTTTCCCTGTCCCCCACCCCTCCTCCAACAACAAACGAAGCGTCGAGATCTAATGTGGCTTCGGCACATGCCCATCAATATAGAAATTACGCGTCGCAGTTGGTAGTTTAATCCTTATGCCATCCAGGACTTGAGTCAATTCCACCTGACACCCTAGCCGCGACGTAGGAGTGAGCCCAAACGCCTGATCTAGCATATCCTCTTCCTCCTCCGATGGGTCTTCCAGCTTCTCAAATACAGGGTCTTCCAAAATTACGTGGCATGTTGAACATGCACACACACCTTCGCACGCCCCTTCCAACTCCACTTCATGCCGGTGCGCCGCGTCCAGGATGCTTTCGCCCACGATCCCGTCCGTGCTGAACTCCTCCCCTTTCTTGCCGATCCAATGCAATGTAATGCGCGGCGCGTCATTCAGATCCTTGCCACTGCCGTGCGCCACAGCCGTGGTACCATGGAAGTATACTAATCGTGGTTTTCTTGTTAAAGCGCTTGCTGCTGCGGCGGTAGTAGTTTTGGTGATAGCGGTCCCAGCCACCCGGCGGATTTTAGCTGCGAGCATTTTCCTTTCCTGCTGTTGGGGACAGGGCGGAAAGCGGGAAGAATTCGAAATATGGGTAAGCAAACTCATGCAGATGCCTCTGTCCCTCAGATACTGTCGTATCTTCGGTCAGACCCTGAAATCTACAGAAATACAGGGGCTAGAGTGGAGGGAGGGAAGCAAAGGAGGGGAGGGAGGGGGGAGGTTAAAAATCACTTCCCCCCCATCAAACAAGCACCACTGGAGCACCAACGTGTTTACCAAGCCGTTGTTATCCTGCGCTCAATGAAGGGTCCAATAAACTGTAAGGCCTGTGAGCGAGACTCCCTGATGTAAGCAAATGGAAAAGACGGGACGAGATATGACAGCAGCAGAGCAGCGAGCGAACGAAGAGGTGCCACAGTGAGAGCTGGCGAGACTCCAAACTATACATCTCACTCCATCTTTGAACCCTACCTCGCTTAGGACAAGTGGCAGTATGTCACTGTATCTTGAGTTGCGGAATAGGTTTCGTCCTGGCCTTCTAGCCAACCTCCGCTCGATGTTACCACCATCGTCATCCCCCTCTTTCTCCGCTGCCTCCTTCAGCACCCATCCCCGGCCCGCCCTCCAGCATGCCATCGATGAGGAGGACGACGAGGAGGAGGAAGAAGGAGATGATAATCAGGCTGTCATTCAAGAAGAGCGAACGGCTTTGGGCAAGGCCTTATTGGACCCTGCGTGGATGCATGGGAGGAGGCGCATTGCGGCTCCACCCCAAGACGGGATTGAGCGGATGAACGACCTTTCTAGGTTGTTATCAGGAAAGCAGATTCGCTTACATGCCCGCCGAATGAATCGACGAGGGTCGGTGGAAGAAGACACGGCCATGAAGAAGAAAAAGGGGTCGCAAAAGAAGAGAGGCGGGGCGTTGAGTGAAGAGGAGGACGAGGAGGGAGAGTGGGATGATGGCGGCCGTCGCAACACACGAGCATCAAAAAGCGACGACAGTAGCGACATTTCCTCATTCGAAGATGATGACATGGACGACGACGATGAAGATGGGGAAGAAGACGAGGAGGAAGGACCTATCGAAGGGGAGGGCGGCAAGGCGGGCTATACAATGCTTACCCCCACCTGGACGGGAAAAGTAGCTTCCCCTCCCGAAGCTCTCGCCTATCTCTCCACCCGTGCCGTCCCCAATTTCTCAATCAACCTCCGCGTGCTTCGTGATGTTGCCGCAGCCGCTTCCCTCCCTTCTTCCCCGTCCCTTGGGGAGGCCCCTCGGTCGTTTCTGGACGTGGGGTGCGGGCCTGGGAGCGGCTTGCTGGCTGCACAGACCGTGTGGCCGGATATCCACCGATTGGAAGGAGTGGACCACAGTTGTGCCATGCGTGATCTTAGCGAGCATTTATTGGTGGGAAAAGGAGGGAGGGAAGGGGGAGGAGAGGGACTGGGGGGTGGAAAAGTGGTGTTGCATCGGCACTTGCCACCTTTGTTGGGGCAAGCGGGGAAGATGGGGGCGAAGTACGATGTGGTGTTTGCGTCGTGGACGCTATCGGAATTAGCATCAGAGGCGAGCCGAGCAATGGCGGTGACGGTGATGTGGGAGCTGGTGGCGGAGGAGCGCGGTTTCCTGGTCCTCGTTGAGGACGGGTCACCGGAGGGGTCGAGGCTGGTGAGGAGCGCGAGGAAATTTGTGTTGGAACACCAGCAGCAGCAGCAGCAGCAGCATCAAAATTCCAGTGCAGCTGAAAGAGGAGGAACATTGCCTATGGCAAGAGGAGGAGGAGGAGGAGGAGGAGGAGGGGGGGGGGGGGCAGGAGCTGCAGCGGGAGGGGCTCGGACGGGGGGACCGTGTGCTCACGATAAAGCTTGCCCTCTATCAAGGAACGATTGGTGTCGATTCTCCCAACGGGTGCCCATCGGGCGGATTCAAAGGGGGGCGGGCAAACAGGGGTTGGGGTACAAAGACGTGGCTTTCTCATATGTGATAATGCAGAAAATTGGAGGGAGGAGGGAAGGCAGGGAGGGAGGGTGGGAGAGGGGGGATGCCAGGTTGGCCGCGTTGCATCGGTTGAGGTACGGGGATAGTCGGGAGGAGGGAAGAAAGGAGAGGAGGGAGGAAGGAACGCATGGACTAAAGGTACAAAGTTCCCCTTTTCCGTACCAACCGAAGGATAGCGATTGGGAGGTGGCCGTCCGATCATACCCGGAGCGGGGTGGATGGGGGAGGTTGATCAGAAACCCAAAGAAGAAGAAGGGGCATGTGTATTTGGACATGTGTTCGCCCCAAGGGAAATTAGAACGGATTGTTGTGGCAAGAAAAGCGGCCAAGCCCGTGCCTGGGAAATACGTGGCGGCGAGGAAAGCGCAGTGGGGGGGCTTATGGCCGTTTCCAGATGTGTGAGGAGGAGGGCAGGGAGGGAAGGAGGGAGGAAGGGAGGGAGGTATGAAAGTACTTTGGACTGTGACATGGTAATACAAAGATAAGATAACCAGTAGCAAAGTAAGGCGCATATTTTCCATGCTTGTCTGAAGTTGCTTTTTTGGTAATTGGAACCAAACTATCTCGTCACGACGTTACTTTGTCAACTTTTCTTCTTGCCCTCTGCTGCTACTCTTGCCCCTGCCGCCCGCCCCCCCCTCGCTGTAAGACTACATCGTGTGCATACTTTCTTTCAATTATTTTTCCCATGCCTGTCTCCCTTCCTCCCTCGCTACGTCACCAACACCATCAACCCTGGATCGTCCGGAATGACCGGCACCATGCTCGGGTGCTTCCTCCCAGCCTCCCTCCCTCCCTCCCCCTCTACCGCCTCAAACCGGAACCGTTGCACCAACGTCGCCAGCACAATCTTCGTCTCCAACAGGGCCAGATGCTGCCCTAAGCAATTCCGTGGGCCATCGATGAACGGTAAGAACGTAAACGGCTTCGGCATCGCCTCCTGGAATCTCTGAGGGGTGAACTCCAAAGGGGCAGGCCATATGTCAGCCCTGTGATGCACGCCCTGAATCAATATCATCATCCTCGTGCCCTTCGGAATCAGGTACTTCCCTCCTAATCCCACGTCTCTCACCGTTTCCCTTGTAACGATCGGCACCACGCTATACTTCCTCAATGTCTCTTTCAGACAACTTTGCGTGAAAGCCAAACCCACCAGCGTCTCACTTGCAGGCAACGGCGTCATGGCCGTTGCCCCCTTACCAAAAACCCTCTCTGCCTCTCCCATGACCTCCTTCGTGATTTCTTCACTTTGCGTCAGTTCATACAACGCCCATGTCAGCATTGAGGCGGACGTCTCGTGTCCTGCCAGAATAAACGTTTTAATCTCGTCGCGGATCTGACGAACTACCGAGGGAGACCAGGTATGGGTATCGACCCCACTCAAAATACGATCGAGAATATCTTGTTGCCGTTTGTTCGTTGGGATAGAAAGCTTGCTCTCGAGCTGTCGAATAGTCCATCGCTTCTCGATGATGCTGGTGATGTAGTCGTTGAGGACCTTCACATGTCGGTGGAAGGCAAAGTTGGCAGGAGTAGGGAGATAGGCGCGATAAGGATACCACGTCCTTAGGTTGCCTTCCGTCACGATCGGTAGGTACATTTTGGCGAAGGTCTTATCAGATTCCTCGGGGGAGAGGCTGAGGATGGCTTCGGCGATGACTTGTAAGGTGAGGTGGCGGAACATTTCCCCAATCTCAATAGGGGTACCTGTGCCTCGCACTTCCTCCAGCTTGCTGCACATGCGTTCCACGGCGCGCTTCGCAATGTGAGGGATAATCTCCAAAATTTCAATGCGAAAGACAGCCGAGACCATGGCTCGTTGGGTGTACCAGAGCTGGCCTTCTGACGTGACGAGGCCCGTGCCCAGGAGAGGCATGAAGGGTTTATAGGTGAAGTCCAGGTCCTTCTGAAATGCCTTCATACTCGTTTGGAGTACCTCCCGGAGCAATGCCGGGTCAGCCACCACCACGCAGCTCTCCCCAAAGAGAGTGAATCTGTAAATAGGACCAAGCTTCTTCATCCATTGGACCATTAAATCCCACGGGGGCATGCGGATTAGTTCGAGGACTTGTCCAAGGAAGGGCAGGCCGCCGGGGACGACAGGCATGTTCATCCGACGGACTTTCAAAGCGCGATCCACGGCCAGGCAGAGCTTCCAGGTGATGCCACTGACTAGAAAAGCAAGAAAGACCATACTGACCGTGTCTATGAGGGTGGTGGTGTGGTAGGTTTCAGAGGAAGGAGCTCATCAGATCTTCTTTGTTCGACTGAGAAGGGGGAAGAATTTGCTGGTCTGCTGGTCTTACCTTTGCCATCACTGGCTTCTACTTTGTAGAACGACGAGGAGGACGAGATAATGCTCGGTAGCGCGTCGAGAAGGTCGGCCATGAAGCGTTTGGTAGGCATGGTCGAAGTGGGACGTAAGAGAACGGTCGCGCCGGGGCGGAGGAGAGGGAGCGGGGCTTGCTGTAGGAGGAGAGGCAAGGACCAGGAGCGTTTGACCTGCCTGTACAGGGTTCAAAAGAGGGGGGAGGGCACATGAGTTAAATGTGCTCAAGCTTTTGTGCACTGTGTTTGCTTTGGAGACGACCGACTGGAGCATGTGCGAGTCGATTCACCAATAACTCGATGACGCTGCTGATGATGTTACGACGCTACAGGCATAGCAGCAGTATCGGATTTTGGGGTAATGTAAAGCAGGCATATCCACTGCAGGTAACAGAGTGTCTCCAAACCATACTCTCAATACCTTTGTTTCTAATTAAATCCACACAAAAAAAAACAGGGTTTTCCGCCTTTGCTGCAAAGCCAAACGTAAGCACTTGTTCTTCCAGCTTTCCCACCCGCCCATCCAAAGCAGCCATGTGGCCCACTCTCCGTCGCAGCCTATGCAGCACCATCAGAATACCACGCTCTACACCAGCTCTTCCCACTGTCCACTTTAATCGTTCATTTGCCGCTGCGGCTCCATCCTCTGATAGCGTGCCTCCTGCCGGGAGTCCGCGCGCCTCGGCCCGCTCTCCCTTGGACGGGGGCAATGCCTCCATGAAAAAAATGTCGGTCCTTGACCTGTTACACAAGAAACGAAAACATCAGCCCATCTCCATGGTTACGGCTTACGACTACCCTTCAGCCTTGCACGTGGACCTGGCCGGGATCGACATTGTCTTGTGCGGTGACTCGGTAGCGATGGTCGAGCTGGGCTACCCCACCACCCAACCCGTCGACATGGAACAGATGCTTCACCATTGTAAAGCCGTCGCTCGAGGTGCAAAGCGCTCCCTTATTGTAGGTGATATGCCTTTTGGCTCTTACGAAGTTTCCGAAGAATTAGCCATGACAAATGCCTTCCGTTTTATCAAGGAAGGCTTCACAGACGCTGTCAAAATCGAAGGCGGACGAGACCGGGCCAATATCGTCCAGAAAATTGTCAAGGGAGGAATAGCAGTCATGGGACATATCGGCCTTACCCCCCAAGCCATCTCAGTGCTGGGAGGGTTCCGCGCTCAGGGCCGCACGGCCGTCAAGGCTCGGAGGCTGGTGGATGACGCGTTGGCCTTGCAAGACGCAGGGGCGTTCGCGGTGGTAATTGAATGTGTCCCCGGCCCAGTCGCGCAAGCCATCACAAATGCCCTTGAGATCCCTACCATTGGAATAGGAGCAGGGCCGCACACGTCGGGGCAGGTGTTGGTGTACCATGATATGTTGGGCATGACTTCCCATCCGCACCACGAAGCGTTTGTGCCGAGATTCTGTAAGAGATATGCTCAGCTTGGGGATGCGATACGATCGGGTTTGGAAGCATTTAAGAAGGACGTGGAGGAGGGTACATTCCCTAGCGAGGCGTACAGTCCGTATAAGATGCCCAAGGAGGAATTGGATGCCTTCCTGACGTTGATGGCGAAAGACGCGGCGGTGAGGAAGGCCCAGGCGGAGGAGGCGGCGGAACGATTGAAGCAGAGTGATGAGTATGAGCAAATCAAGCTGTATTAGAGAAGTAGGTAGGTAGGGAAGCGGAATAAATCATGGGTCGTGAGGGAAAAGCTCAAATTTAAATGTGATAGGACAACGGGTAGAGAGAGTGTGTGTGTGCCAATACAGACTGCAAAGACAGGATAAGAAGTACACAACACGAAATGCCTATTGGAGAAAATATGCAGAGGTAGAGACGGAGATATTCTCCTCTTTTTTGTCTGCAATTTGCGTCTTAACTTTAATTCCTTTCCATTATATATGTACACGCATCCTTCCTCTCCTTGTCTACTCTTTATTTTCTCTCTCATACTACTTACCCATCGCCACCGCCGCTATTTTCGCCTTCACGGGCCCTAGACCATTGAGTGCACCCAATCCCACATTCCTCATCCACTTCCACCCCCCCTCCCTCCTTCCATACAACTGATGCAACGCCGTCAGACCTCCAAGCATCCCCAGATTCGCCACCTGCCTCTCCCTCTCATACCCTTTCAGAAAACCCACATTCCCCAGATCCTGCCCTTCCTCCACCCCACTCTCTAGCAGCTCCGCAAGAGCTACCACATCGGCAATGCCTAGGTTCAGCCCCTGCCCCGCCATGGGGTGGATGGTGTGAGCCGCATCCCCCACCAACACCGCCCGCGGTCCTACGTACGCCGTCGCATGTTCTGCTCTCAAATCGAAGGAGAGACGGGGGCCACAGAGCTTGTGGACGTGGGGGGGAAGGTGAAATCCCTGGTTGAGTGCTGCGCTGACTACAACGCTTTCGAGTAGATGGTGTACTCCGCCTATTGCCCTGGAAAGGGGGGAGGGAAGGAAAGAAGGGAGCGAAGGGGGATCAAGGAGTCCGACGGGGTGTTGGAGGTTGAGGTTAAGTTCGGCGAGGAAATCTTCTTTGGAAAGGGCTTGGAGTCTGTCGGCTTCTGCGGGGGTGGTGGACCAGACTATTGAGTGATATGAACCCCACAGAGGGAGCAAGGCTAGAGGGCCCTCTGGAAGGAAGATTTGCCAGGCCGTTGATGGCGGCCTAAATGTTTTTGTGTCGTCAGGCGACGATGGGCTCGCTTCCAGTGCAGCTGGTGCGGTTGCGGCTGCTGCACTACTTGCGTCCTCGAGCGACACCGTGGCCACCAAAGCCCGTTGCCCATAATCCCATCCCCATGACGGCAAACCCCTGACTTTCTTCACCCGCGAGGCTGCTCCATCTGCACCGACCAGCAAGCGGGTGGTCACTTCTTTCTTTTCACCATCTTGATTCAGCCATGTGATGCGCGCAGGCCCGGCGGGGTCACTGCCTGCGTTGTCGAACGCCATACTCTGAACATGTGCGGGGCAATAAAGCTCCAACAAACCTTCAGCTTGTAGTGCCTCCATCCGTTGAAATAATGCGGCTTGTACAGTGCTGTTCTCGGCCATAGTGCCTAGCTTCTTCTTATTCTTTTCGTCCCCGTGGCTGATGCTGGTGCCGGTGCTACCCACCCCCATGACCGTAGATTGGGAGGCATCAAAACGGATGGAGCCACTTGCCCCGCCCTCCCACACCTGCATGTACTGGTACTCCTGCCATCTGTCTCCAATAAATTGCCACGCGCCGACGGATTTCAGGAAGGCCACGCTTGAAGGTGCCAAGGCATAAACTCGGGGGTCGGGGAGGCGGTCGGGGGCTAGACAGCTGTCCAGGGGCGGTGGTGGACGACTCTCCAGCAAACCGATCTTGAGGCCGCGCGAACGGGCCAGAGTTTCTGCCAATCGACAGGCCAAGGAGGCGCCGACGATGCCGCCGCCGAGAATGAGGACGTCGTAGTCCCATGTCGTCCCGGTGGAAAAGTAGCGGGTGCGACGGCGGCTGACAATGAGATGGCGGGCGAACGATGAGGCCGTGGAGGCGGCAGTGACGCGAGAGGCAAACATCGGGGTGATTTTCCTCCCGCCTATGTGAAGGGTGATGCGTGCGATCAGAGATGAGGTTGCTGACTAGGCGAGGGCGTGGGACGATGGAAATGCTTGCTTGACGGCTCGCTGACTCTCGGAGATCCGTTGCGTCTTTGAAGCAGGATGTCGCGGAAGCCATATTAGATGCTATCCACTCCCCACAGAACTTACTACAAGAGTTTCCAGAAACATTGTCTCGTTTTGAAGATTTATTTTGTCATGACATATCGGTCGTGCGAAACAATGGACAGGAAGCAACGTCGCTGCTCTTCAATGCAGAAAGAGTTACGTGAATGCTCTATAAGCTTTCACAAGACCATTTAAAAGTTATCCGCTTAACAAACCTGCTACATTCGATTGCTTGATATTTTACCTTTACTGCGCATGCCTAGGGCCCCCGCCAATTTTACCCTGCGTAGCGGTGGCAATGCTCCCGCCAATCGCACCCAAAGCAGTTGGTCATACCGATCCACGTGTAGAGTAAAACGTGTATTCTGCGTCTGCCTATGAATAGGAGAGAAGTATTTGTTTGTGAAATCTCGGGGAAGGTAAAACCAAGCCGCGCAGAGGATACGATTTTGCGAAAAGGCGGGGGTTGCTGCTGGACTTTGTTGCTCTCTTGTTTTCCTCTCGGTTGTTTTCTTTTTGTCTCTCCGCTCCCTCCTTCCTAGTAGAGCACCTTCATTCAGATCGGAGCAATGGTGCTCCAGCACGTCTTAGAGATCAGCCAAGATCTGACCTTTAAGGATGTCACAGAGGCAAATCTGGTGTTCGTCCACATTTCCATCCCCGAGAGTGATGTATGATAATAAAAAACACCGGCTCAAAGAAACCTTCGACGGCGCACATGAGACCACAATTCTCTGTCCACCAGTATCGATATCGATCTCTCCTAATTATCTCTATTATTCAATCACCTGTGTCGAAAAGCCCGCTCGTCCGGACCAGCATTGGCACGCCCTCTGCCATCACAACCAGCTCCGCTTCCGACAAGAGCAGCAATATCTCCGCCGGCTTTACTCGTGAAGCCCTTCATCAAGCTATGCACATGGTGAAAGAAGACGAGAACCATGCCTCGTAGACCAGACGGAGCAAGACACATACTCCAGTCCTCTATCGGAACTGCAGCGGCCCACGCCCTTGCTCCTCCTCACCCACTTCCCTCCCTCCTCTTTCCATCATCCTTTCATGCCCTTCCGTTTCGCCTTCCTCCTTTCCTCCATTTCCATCCTTTTCTGGTGGCCTTCACATCCGCGAAATGCGCATCAAACGTCTTGAAAGGCACCGTGGTATGTAGCTTGCAACTCCCAGCCGGGCTTGGACATACCTGCCTCTGCGCGTCCCTGGAAAGGTAGAAGGGGGAAAGGGAAGGTATGTGAGACAGGCAGATTTCGATAAATCTTTGAGGGGAGCAACGTGGCCCCTTGGTTTATTCGTATTCCTTCATAACAGTGTGAGGATGGGTGGTAGAAGTTGAAACGCCGAAGGCGATGCACGCTTGATGCACGCAGTTTGATTTTCGATCAGTAACGGAAAATAAGGCCTGAGGCCTGAATTGTCTCAGGTCCCCCCGTGTAACATTCACGCACAGACCATCCACTCACACCAAATCCCACCATATATAGCCCACGAACAGCAAGGAAAATGTCGCGGTCATCATGAGTAGCAGCAGGACCACCGCTCCCACGATCAGCACCAGCAGCAGTATCGACCCTCCTCCCGTCATATCGCCCTCGGCCGCCAAACGTCCTCGCACTATGATCACTCCACCCACCGTAACCGTCGTCCCACCCACCATCCCCCTCACGGCTGTCGAGGCCCACCTGTTCGATCTCTTAAAACTGGCGGTGGCGAAAGAAGCTAAAGGCACCGTGCTGCGCGTGGCAGGTGGGTGGGTCCGGGACAAGCTGCTGGGCAAGGAAAGCGATGATGTGGACGTGGCCCTCGACAACATGTCGGGCGCATCCTTTGCCAAAAGCCTCAACACATTTCTCCAGCAGCAAGGATTTGAGACGCGGTCTATCGGTGTGATTCTAGCCAACCCCGACCAGTCCAAGCACTTGGAGACCGCCCGCGTCCTCGTCCTAGGGCATTGGATCGATTTCACCAACCTCCGCACCGAGACTTATCGTGCCGATAGCCGCATCCCCGACATGGCTTTTGGGTCTGCGCACGACGATGCACACCGAAGGGATTTCACGATTAATGCTTTGTTTTACAATCTGCAGACTGGCCAGGTAGAGGACTTAACGGGGAAGGGCTTGAGTGATTTGCTGAGCCCCGAAGGTGTGATTCGCACGCCCTTGCCAGCATTGACCACGTTCTTAGACGACCCTTTGCGATTGTTACGGGCCGTTAGATTCGCGGCTCGATTTGCCTTGCCGTTGGATGACGATATAGTAAAAGCGGCGAAGGACGGGGATTTACAGAAGGCACTATACGAAAAAGTGAGTCGAGAACGAGTCGGGATTGAAGTGGAAGGGATGTTGTCGGGGAAAGACGCCAGACCGGCATTGGCTTTTGAAATGCTTGTTTCTTTGGGGTTGACGGACGTGATGTTTCGGTTGCCTGAGGAGATGAAGGTGCAGCTGAGACCGGAGAGAGGGAGGGATGGATGGGCGGAGGAAGGGTTGGGAACAGTGAGGATGGTGAATTTGTTGTTGATGTATCGGGAGGATGATGGACTTTTGAAAGGAGATGATAAGAAAGAGGACGAATTTGCAACGACGATGACAAAGGTATTGCAGGGATTAAGAGAGTCAGAGGCCTACAAACGACCTCGGCGGGAGCATCGATTGCTTTTTTTAAGTGCCATGCTGAGAGCGTGGGCTGGCCACTACACCGTGGAAGAGAAGAAGATTGTGAAGAAGGGCAGAGAAAGCGAAAGAGAAAAGAGAGTGCCGATCGTTCAGTGGTTCATTCGGGAGGCATTGAAACTCCGGGCGAAGGATGCTGAGGACATGACCCTGCTTTTGGGGACGCTTGATAGGTTGCAGGCCTTGAGTCGCAGCATGGCAACAACGACAACAACAGCAGCAGCAGCAGCAGCAGCAGCAGCAGCGACGATGGCGGTTCAGGAGGCAGATAATCCAGGAATAGGAGGAGGAGGAGTAAAAGGCGGCGAAAACAGTAATGAGCAGCGGGTGCGGCTGGAGGCGGGTATGGTACTGCGAGAGCTGAAGGAGTTGTGGCGGACGGGGCTGGACTTGGCATGTGCGCGGGAACTCGCAATTACGTTTGAAGAGAAATTAGAAATATCAGCAGCAGTTACAACACTCAAGGCAGTAACGACGAGCTTCTTGGAGGTTTTGACTCGGTATCGACGTACGCGCGAAGCCTTGGAGATCATGGGCTTGGACCAGATCTGGAAACTCCGGCCGTTGCTGGACGGGAAGGCCGTCATCACCCTTCTTCGCTTACAAAAAGGACCAATGGTCGGGCAAGTCATGGAAGCGCAGATTGAGTGGCAGCTTCAGCATCCAAAAGAAGGCGTGGAGGCGTTGACGGAGCACTTGAAAGGACTCATGGCAGCGGGCACATTTAGCGCGGCTGAGGGAGAGCGGGAAGGGTAAGGGTTCGGCTGGAAGATTGTGCAAAAGAAATAATGAAATGTACCATAAGAATATACCAAGTTTTGACGCAAGTTTCTTGTCATTCTTCTTCTTGGTTCTAGCGAGGTCTGGGGGGTAAGGTGTCGGCGAATAAAAACCAGCTTCAAGTCCATGTCCCACACATCTTACCATGTGTTTGCCCTGTGTGCCTCTCATTCTTCCTCATTGTCCATCCAAACACGGCCACAGGCTTTTCCAGAAATACAGCATGAGGACCTTGAGGTTCCAAGCCCGCAGCAATGCCATGACCTTATTGCTAGTCGTCCTTGTTGCCGCTGCCACAACCTCCTCTACTCATCCCCCATGCTTTCATGTCTCCAGAACCGATGCCTTCCACAAGAGCGCCGTGCACCAACCGATCCGCGCCCAGCAAGGCAGCCGAAAACTTGCCTTGGCCTTGTTCAGCAGCAACAACGACAACAACCGCTCCTCCGGCAGGCTCCAAATGAAAGATGTATTGCGTCCTAGTGCTCCTCCCTCTTCCCCTCCCCCCTCCGCCCTCACCGAGTGGGCCGCCGAAGTCAGCCTGGCCAGCCTCAAGGAAAAAATCATTCAACAGCCTATCCAGCGCATAATACCTCTCATCACACTCATTTCATTTGTAGGGTACGTCTTCATTTCGCCATTCGCCCCGGGGCCCGTACCCAACATGCTCGACCCAGCGGTCCTCAAGCAAGTGGGGGGGTTGACTCTCAACTACTTCTGCATCCTCCCTACTCTCCTCCCCAGCATTGCCCCGAAATTTTCTCCTGTAATGGAAGGGGTATTTAATCTGCTGCTGGCATACGCGGCTTTATTAAGCGGCTTTCTGGTGGATGGACGGAAGGCAGGCAGCAGGAGCAGCAACGTCAACTTCTTCTTGCCTTTCGCGGCAGCTGGCTTGGCACTGACCAACACTGCGTTCCTTCCTTATCTTGTCCTTCGTCCATTGCACAAGAAAGACGAAACGTGCGTTAGGAAGGAGGACGTGCCCCAAGTTGAGTTACAGCTGGGAGAAGCGAAGAAGCTATTAGCGGTTTATGGGCTCGCGGGCTTGTATAGTGTGTGGTGGGGGTTCTTCGCGCGCCCGGAGTTTGGAGGATTGAGTGCGAGATGGGCGAGTCTAATAGAGATGGCATCGACGGATAGACTGATGTTTGCTTTTTGTGTGGAGGCGGTCTTATTTTGGGTGTTTCAGGGTTGGTTAGTGGATGATGATATGATGAGGAGGACGGGAGCAAAAGAAAGCGGGTCATTGGGGGAGATTCTTGTACCGTCGGTGGCCAAGGTGGTGCCGTTTGTAGGTTTGTTCATGTATATGATGTGGAGGCCGCCATTGATGGACAGAGGGGAGGGAAAGATAGAGGAGGAGGGAGGAAGGATTTGAAAAAAGACGAGAAAGCTGCGGTGTTTTTGAGCACTGAGGACACGAATATGTCACCGATACAATTCACTTACTGGCTCCGATCTTCGACTTTGCGTCTGCTATATTGCAACATATTTGTTCCTTCCTCTCCTGCGATTGTTTGTTTTCATTCTTTGCTGCTGCTGTTTGTCGTGCCCGGATCTTGCGGGGAACCATGTTTATGCTCTATTCCCCTTTCATCTTTGTATTCACATTTCCTCCATTCTTTAATTATTCGCATCTGCTGCCGCTCAAGTCATTTGATACTCGGGAGAAGTGGCCGGCGCTTGCAGCGGCCCGTTGCAATCAAGCGACCTGTGGCGTTTATCGTGGACCAAGACGCATGTCCACAGAAAGCCGACAAGGGAGAGCATGGCGCACCTGATGGAAACAATAAGAGCAGGGAGGGAAATGGGGAGGGATCAGGAAACATGCTTTACTTCGAATTATAGATACGCAATTAATGGAGGATCTACCATTCAAAAGAAAGTTAGCGAAATTCTCACGACCCCGTCAAATATTACATACCAATAAAACACGGTCTTGATACCCCTGTCTACCAACGCCGAATCCACGTCCTCGCTGCACACGTGATTGGGACAATGCATTGTCACTATATTCAGAAATACACTCGCACCTACCACCGCCCCTGCTTTCCCAAACGCCGCCGAGATCCCATGGCAGGTCGAGCGGGCTTCCGTGGGGTAAATTACAGCAGGAATGACGAAAGTCGAAGTATTGGCCCCAAAATTATCAAAGAGGAAAGTAAGGGCATACATGACCAAAAATACTTGCGGAGTCCGCTTAAGCCGGGAATGAAACACAGCCATGACCGCAAAAATCACTCCCTCCCCAAAGAACCCTATCAGCTGCAAACGTTTCTTGCCGATGTAGTCGATAAAGAGGACAGCGAGAATATAGCCGGGCATGGCCATGGATTGAATGATAAGGTTCTGGACAGTGAGCCCTCTGATGCTATCCTCCAAGCCTATCCTTGCCGTCACGTCGGCCGAGAAAAGAGAATTGCCATAAAACAACATATCCAAAATAAACCAAGAACCAGCGGTGCCCGTAAGAGCTCGACGGTTCTCCCACACGGTCCTCCAGATGACCTTAAAACGCTCGCGCATATTCGGGTACCGGGCTTGGACTTGTTCGCGGAAGATGGCCGTCTCAGGAAGCCATCGATAAAACACGGCAATCATCATTGGTAAGGCCCCTACAATCACTGCTACTCGCCACTGTATGTTTGTGTCCTCGATGGTGTGGGCACAGATGAGAAGGATCACCGCGCAGAGCAAGCGACCGACGCCTTGCATAGAAAAGACAGCGGCCAGGTTCCGTCCCCGGGTCCAATTAGAGGAATTCTCGCTCGTAATGATGCTGGCGGTCGGGTATTCGCCCCCTACCCCAATGCCCATGATAAACCTAAACAGCATCATCTGTTGATATATCCCCAAGCGCTCGCGCGGTTGAGCGCTTGCTTGCAAAATATTCCCTAAAATGGTCAGGATGGCCGTAAGGAGGAACATGCGACGACGCCCGTATTGATCCCCAAGAAAACCGAAAAGAAGCTGGCCTACGGCGGCACCAATGATGGCCATAAACGAGCATTGGGTCTGCACGTCCGGTGTCAAGGGGCCGTAGCTCTCGTTTTGCTTCATCATAATCAAGACAATATTGATGACGAAAAGGTCGTAGGAGTCGGCCAAGAAACCTGCACCTGCAACCAATATGGTGGCGAGACGCTGCGAGAATCTTTCAGGGGGTGCTGATACATTTTCCTTGAGGACACTGGGGCTATTTTGCCCGGTACACTCATCATCATCACTGCTAGCGTCCGGATCGGAGGAGAAGAACTCCTTCTCCGACAGTCCGCGCCCGCCGGGTGAGACATAGTATATTGCGGAGATTGGTGTAAGCTCCTCTGGGGGGACGTCGTAGTCAAGGTCGTGGATAGCTACGGCGTTAGTGTTGGCATCTTCCTTTGAGTTCTTAATTGAAGCCTGCTCATCTTCCGCAACGGGAGACATCCTGGAATATGCATGGGGGACAGGAGAAATAGATGGAAGAGCAGACGTAGAGAGTGGGATGTTAGCATGTGTGGCAACTGAAATGAGACAAAGCAAACCAATCACAGAATAATGTCGCGCATGATGGTGGCACGGGCGTTCGCCCACCGGAGGCTCTGGGAGGATTCCTGGACACCTGCGGATTCACACGTAGCACACGCACAATTTGACTGCAATCTGCGACAGCACAATTGTACCAGGAAAGTGCACAAGCCTTGGAAGTGCACAAAGCCTTCGATGTGTTCGAGCAACAGAGGTGTAGGCAGGCACAGAAATTGAGGTTTTTGTCACCTGTGCTGCTCGGCACAAATGGTCCGAACTTATTCGTGACCACAGAGGAGGCTCCTACAAGGTCGTCAAGGGCGACAACAAAGCTCCTACATAATTTGTAATTAAGATGACTTGAGGTCAATGTACTTCTGCTGAATGGCTTACATGTACTCTTGGCGTAGCTAAGTATTTTGTGTGAGTCTTGTCAAGCCTTCAGCAAGCCAAGTTGCGGAGATTCATCTCGCTTCATACGCTAACGGCTGGCCCATGCTTGTGCTTGTTCGGGAAGATTGTGCAGGTCCGCAGGCTGCAATACTAACTCTTCGGGTACGGAGGTCGTTTTTTTGAGTTACTGCAGCATACCTTCCTCTTTCACACAATCTATAAGCTGCCTTCAGTGGCAAGCCACAAACCTCCAACCTCCATGCTCGTGGAGTTGCTGAAGGAGGAACACGCATATTGAAACGACGTAACAAGAAAAAAAAGTCTCGATGATGTCGGCCTTTTTCTTCATATAATCTTTCTTTATGGTGCTCTTCTTTCTAATCCCTTAACCCTTTTCTCCGATTCTTGATATTTGACCCCTCCCTTCCTTCCATCCCTCTCCTGTCGCCCGCTCGCTCCCCCATCACACCTAATTTTCCCCTCCCGGCTCATCGTTTTCCAGCGCCGAGTAATCAAATCGGAACGCCTGCTTGATCCTTGTACACCAGCCCGACTCACAATCAAAGTAGACGTACGTCCCCTGCTCATATTCGTCCGTCGTCACTTGCGGCTCCTCATGCCGCTGAAACCAGGTCATGTACTTCTTGTGATAACGCCACGACTGCTTCTTTAACTCCTTGGCAGCGAGATACTGTTGGTACGTCCCCTGCTGGTAGTAAAAAATGAAGAAGAGCGTGTCCGGGCCAAGTTTCTCGAAAATCGAGGGTGATTCAAAAGTGGGGGCAGGAGCGAGGGGGAAGGCGGCGTGGACCGGGTAAGGATTTCGGGGGAAGTATTGCTTTGGCCGCTCAGCATCGTGTTGCGTGGGGATATAGAGCATGGCACGATTGAGGTAATTCATCTGCATTTGCAGGGTCTCGGGCCCGATCCGCAGAGAATTGTTGGCGAAGGCCGCAGCAGTAGCAGGGTCCATGCCTCCATCTTCTGCTCCTCCTCCCCCTGCGGTGGTGGCCGCATTGGTGCTCCCGTCCATCCCTGGTACGATGCCACCACCGGCACCAAATACTTGCTGCTGCTGCTGCTGCTTGTGCTGTTGCTGCTGAACAAGTTGCTGCTGTTGCTGTTGCTGTTGGAGAATAGCTTGTTGCTGATGCTGTCGTTGCTGTTGCTGCATGGTATGCTGTTGCTGATCCCCCTTCCCGGAAACTTGATGCTGCTGCCCACCACCTCCGACGATCGATGCCAGTGGTGGTGATCCTTGCGGAGGGCGCAATGGCGGTGGCTGCTGCTGCTGCTGCTGGGGAGTAGGAGAAAAGGTGGGCGGGTTGGGTTGCTGTTGGGCGGCATGAGAAGCAGCAGCAGCACCCTTAAATGGGGCCCCAGTGGTGGTAGCAGTTGGCACCGATGGTTGTGCTGCCGCATGTGGTTGCTGCTGCTGCTGCTGCTGCTGCTGCTGCTGCTGGAGATTCTTCTGCCTCTCCAGCAATGACTTCTGCTGCGCTGCTTGCTGCTCCACCACCTGCTGCTGCTGCGCTGCTAGCGCCTGTTGCTGCCGTTGCGCCGTCGCCCGCTGCTGCTGTTGCGCCTGTGCCAGTCCCGGAGCTTGCGCCGACTTTTCTCTCAAAACATCCGCAGCTGTCGAAGTCGTCGCGCCTCCATCCCCTCCTCCTCGCGCACCAGCAACCACAGCTGCTGCTAACGTGCTCTTCAACGCCTGCGCCGCAGTCGGCTTACCCACCATTCCCGCCATGACCGCCGCAGCCATCGGTCGTGGTACCACCAGGGGTTTTTCCGGCGTCACCTTCACCCCTCCCCCTCCTGCTGCTGCTCCGGCTGCTGCTCCTCTTGTCGCTGCTGACGACGCGTTCGCTGTCCGCGCCGGGCTAGGATTTGGAGGTTGAGCTTTTCCTGGCCGCCCGATCCCCTTCAGACCCTCTGTTACTCCTCCTCCTGTCCCAGCCGTACCCGCACCCCCCGCAGCCACTCCTCCTTTCTTCTCTTTCACACCAGCGCTGGTCGATCCCGCTGTCTTCGTGCTACTCGCCGACTTGTCGGCATCCTCCTCATCCCCCCCTCCTCCCCCACCTCCGCCCTCCCCTCCGTCACCCTCGTCTCCGTCCCTGGGGCTCTTCTTCGGCCCAGCATTACCTAGCAAATCGTTGATCTGGATCGGCGCCTCGTCTAAATCCAACGGGTCATAAATTTCCATTTCATCCCCATAGCTACTTTGGTAAGTCCCATCCTGGTTCCCCTCAACGAAGTACTCCACATCATCCCTCAGCTCATCAATAACATCCGGCTCCCTCAAATCGTTGTCCAACAACCGAATGATCTGCTCCAGCTTTGTCACATGCTGTCTATGCCCAATCAAACTCTCTTCCAAGCCCGCGATCTCTTCCTTGTTCTTACTCTTCCCTCTCCCTGCCGATAGCTTCTCGATATCAGCATCAAAACTCTCAATCTGAGTATTCAGGTTGTTGATGGCATTGTCCAACCACTCCCTTGACTTGTTCTTCGCTATTTCTCTCGGATCCATTTTCTGTTCCCGTGCCAAGCCCTCCTTGGAAAACATCTTGCACTTTGCCTCCTTCTCGCAGACTTTAAACTCCTCCATCTTCGTCTCAATCAATTTTCGGGCCTCCGTCAGATTCTTCTTATCCTTGATGTCGTTTTGGCCCAGCCATGTTTTGATTTGGTCGCGGTGGCGTTGCAGCTTCTTTATCTCCTTTTTCAGGTCTTGCTCGTATTTCTCCTTGTGGTTCGGATCGCGGGCCGAATAGACCTTGGCCCAGATCTCGTCAAAGAGGTCCACGCCCTCGTCCACCTTTTTTAAGGTACGGTCGATCTCCGTCTGCAGCTTGCGTTTGTCCGCCATGGCTTAATGAGGTGTGGCAGCGCTGGAAGGAAATGCCGATAGCGAGGAGCGCGGTCAGTATCGTGTGGGTGTGTCGAAAAAAGGCTGCTCAGATCCCGCGTCAACGCAAGCGCGCCAAGCAGAAACTGAAGTTTGTGAGCCAAGACTATACCGGCTAGGAGAACTTGTGGTGTTGGCGGGTTGGTTTTCCCCACAGCGCAGGCGCGGTTGAGGAGCGGGGCAGACGCCTCTTCGCTTCCGTTGCTTGTCGCCTCAGAGCTAGGCGCTCCTGGTCGTCGTCGTCGTTGTCCACCAGGGGCTCTCCTACAGGGCCGCCTAGGATGGGTCGTGTGTGGGTTTTGTGTGGGTGTGAAGCACGGCCAGGGCAAAAAAGCATCATCTTATCAACATCGGGGTCGAGCAAGAATAGTCGTGGGGGTATATCCACCTCGGTCGACCAAGCCTCCCACACGATACCAGGCACCGCACAAAGCAAACCTCCAGGCGCCAAGCTTTGGCCACAACAACTACACTCTCTCACAGGTCCCGGGTTCCGCGCAGCAACATTGCCTAGGCCTATTTCCGCTCTAATATGGGGAACGCAGAGGCCACAACGAGGATTTGTGTGATGAATAAGGCCCACATGTCTTCTTTCATTATCAAGAAGCAGACCACGCCCAGGTTGTCCACGGCCGTGCGTGAACACTCTAGATAACAAGTGGTAAGGTATCCCTCACTGAAATCAGGGCTTTTCTGACGCGTGGTTCCGCGCTCTGGATTCGACAGAAAAAGAAAACAGAAAACTGCTGTGTCTAGCCTCCTCCCCTGCCAGGGTCTTGGCCTCTTCTCAACACCCACAAACCACATAAAACTCACACAACCACAACCATAGCAACAAGCAGCAGCACGCGCAGTGGAAGCAGGGATTGACAGGTGCGGCGGGGCCTTTGCCGACAGCGTGCTGAGTGTTGGTCTCGGTGGAGGAAAGCAGCAATAGCCAGCTAGCATCATCATGGACTCGTACTTTGAGCACTCTAAGGCACGGGTGCGGCCCGTGGCACGGGTTCAAATGTCGGTGCTGTCTCCGGAAGAGATAGTAAGTGTGTTGGATTGGGTGGTGGGCGGAGACAAGGATTGCGTGTGCGTCGCTCTGTCGCCTCGTCGGCGCTTGGTGGTAGTCAGTGGTGGCTTTGCGTGCTGCGCGACATGAATACGCTGATGGGTGGCAGCAAAACGCAGATACTCTTGCTTCAATTTTGCTAGCGATGGCTTTGTACTCGTTTCTTCCGCTCACGCCCCTTGTCACTCTTCCTCCGTTTCCATTCACCACCAACAGCGCCGCATGTCCGTCACGCAAGCCACCACCGTGGACCGGCAGCCTATCCCCGCGGGGATCACTAAACCCGAGAATTATTTTAACGGCAAGCCGGTACGTTATCTTTCTAACTTGGTTTATATTTGATTCTTTTACGCGAGTATGGGTATATGTCACATGGTCCTGCCTTTGTAAAAGTTGCTCCGTCATCAATTAACCTCCTTCCTCACCTTCCCCTTCACCCCATCCTCATCTCCTCATACATTACAGGTCTACGGCGGTGTGAACGACCCTCGCATGGGTTCCCTAGACCGTCGGGATCCCTGCAAGACTTGTGGCTGTACCTACAACCAAGTTGGGCAACGGAATCGAGTTAATGAATGTCCCGGGCACTTTGGGCACATTGAATTGGCCAAGCCCGTGTATCACGTCGGCTTCGTCGACGACGTCTTGCGGATTCTGCGGTGCGTTTGTTACAATTGCAGTCGGCTCATGGTGGACCCGAAGGACGAGATGGTCAAACGCATTGTTGCCACCCGTCGCCGAGCAGCACGTTTGAAGGCCTTGCACGAGATTTGCGTCAAGGGGACGAAGCGTGTGTGTGTCGGCTCACCAGTGCCGGAAGGAATAGCACTGGCGGACCCTTTTGCGGCGGCTGCTGCTGCGGAGGATCAGGGATGTGGGGCGATGCAGCCTGTGTACCGCAGGGAGGGGTTACGGGTAACGGTAATCTTTCCTGATGTTGTGGAGGGGGGGGCACCGAACCCCGACCGGAAGCAGTACTTGCCTGCGGAGGAGGTTTACAGGATATTTAAGAATATGTCGGACGAGGCGGTTGAAATGCTGGGCCTGGACTTGAGATGGGCGAGGCCTGAATGGCTCTTGATAACTGTCTTTCCCGTCCCTCCTCCCCACGTGCGGCCGTCAGTGGTGATGGATGGCTCCCAGCGCTCGGACGATGATTTGACGCATCAGTTGGCGACGATAGTGAAGGCGAATATGAAGCTCCTGGATGCGAAGAAAAAGGGGGAACCGAGGGACATCCAAGAGAAGTTAGAATTGCATTTGCAGGAGAAAGTGGCCAATTTCTTCGATAACGAACGGAACAACGCCGAACAAGAGAAGCATAAGTCAGGCAAAGTCTTGAAGACGATTCGGCAAAGGCTGCGTGGGAAAGAGGGGAGGATCCGGGGGAATCTGATGGGGAAACGGGTGGATTTCTCGGCGCGGACGGTCATTACTGCCGATCCCAATTTGCAGATCGATCAAGTAGGGGTTCCGCGTTCGATCGCGTTGAATCTGACGGTGCCCGAGACAGTGACGAGGCTGAACATCCAGGAACTGCAGCAATTAGTGGAGAACGGGCCGGACGTGCACCCAGGGGCGAAATACATCGTGAGGGATGATGGGACCAGGCAGGATTTGAGGTACGCCCCGTCGACCTCGGGGGTGGCGCTGAACGTGGGTTGGACCGTGGAGAGGCACATGCGTGACGATGACGTGGTCTTGTTCAATCGACAGCCGAGCCTGCATAAAATGTCTATCATGGGACACCGTGTCAAAGTGCTAGACTGGTCTACCTTCCGCCTAAACCTCTCAGTCACCACACCCTACAATGCCGACTTCGACGGCGACGAAATGAACCTCCACCTCCCTCAGACCCTCAACGCCCGTGCCGAGGCCGAGCAGATAATGATGGTTCCTCGGAATATCGTCTCCCCCCAAGCCAATTCCCCCGTGATGGGCATCGTGCAAGACGCATTGCTGGGCTGTTCTCGCCTCACCCGTCGCGATACCTTTGTTGAGCGAGACGTGATGATGAATATCATGATGTGGGTCGGGTCCCTCGGCATCGAACACCAAGTTCCCGTCCCCATGCCAGCCGTGCTGAAGCCCCGCCCGCTTTGGACGGGCAAACAAGTGTTCAGTCTTGTGCTACCGAAAGGGTGTAACCACCGAGGGAACAGCAATATGAAGGCCCCGCCGAAGGACGAATTAAACTCAAATGACTCCCAAGTGCTGATTCAAGACGGGCAAGTGGTGACGGGCGTGATTGATAAGCGCTCGGTCGGGAATTCGGCGGGGGGCATCATTCACGTAACGTGGCTTGACCACGGGTGGAAGGAGACCGCGCGGTTTATGATTCAAGTAAGCGAAGGGAGGGAGGGAAGGATGAAGGGAGGGAGTGAGGTTTCGCTTCTGTCTTTGACGGTGCCGGGATACAAACCCGCTGTTTTATAGAAAAGAATGGCCATTCCTTTATCCGGTGGTGGGGCGTCGAAACAAACCTACTCACTGATCTCACTAACCCCATCCGCCCTCCCTCCCTCTCTGCCTTCTCCCCTCTCTCCTTACCTCCCTCACAGGTGCAACACGTGGTCAACTACTGGATGCTCCAAAACTCCTTCACCATCGGCGTGGCCGACACAGTGGCCGATACTGACACCCTCACAAATATTGCCAAGGAAATCGAGGTAGCCAAGGGTAAGGTCCGTCGCATCGTGGAGGACGCGCAGCAAGGGCGCTTGGAGCCTCAGCCTGGCCAGACCGTCTTTAGTGCGTTCGAGATGAACGTCAATACGTTGTTGAATTCCCTGACGGAACGCGTGGGCGAAATGGCGCGAAACTCCATCGATTACACCAACAACATCGTGGCCATGATCCTGGGTGGCTCAAAGGGCAACAATTTCAATATCACGCAAATCATGTGTTGTCTGGGCCAGCAGAATGTGGAGGGGAAACGAATCCCTTTCGGGTTTGCTCGGCGGTCCCTTCCACATTTTTCCAAGGACGATTACGGGCCAGAGTCGAGGGGATTTGTTGAAAACTCGTACCTCAAGGGCTTGACGCCGCAGGAGTTCTTCTTTCACGCCATGGGAGGGAGGGAAGGGTGCATTGATACTGCAGTGAAGACGGCGGAGGTAGGGTATATCCAACGGAGGCTGGTGAAGTTCATGGAAAGCGTTCAAGCGAAGTATGATAGGAGTGTGCGGACTGTCAAAGGGAGTGTGATCCAGTTTTTGTACGGGGAGGATGGAATGGATGCGGTGTTTATTGAGAAGCAGGGGTTGAGGCATTTGGAGCTGAATCGGAGGACGTTTGAGGCGCGTTATGTTTTGGATGTGCTTGATGATGCCTTTGGCCAAATTCCGGGGAAGCCGGGGGAGTATTATTTGAGTGAGAGTGTGCGGACTGCTTGTCGGAGGGACACGGCGACCGCGACCTTGCTCCAAGAAGAGCTGTCGCAGCTGCTGGAGGATCGAGCACACTTGGCCCGGGTGTTGACGGCACGGCCAAGGGGGAAGGAGACCGATACGTACCTACCAGTCAATCTGGACCGATTGATTACAACGGCGCGGAGGAATGAGCGGATTACGGATCGAACGCAGAGTGATTTAGACCCGAAGGATGTGATTCAGGCCATTAAAGACCTGTGTGTCAAGACAGTGGTTGTCCCCGGGGAGGACGTGTTTGCGAAGCAGGCAAACAGTAACGCCACCATCATGTTCCACATTTTCCTTCGGTCCACCTTCGCGAGCAAGCGGGTGTTGTACGAATTCCGCCTGACCTCGGTGGCCTTCAAGTACATCCTAGGTCAAGTCGAGGATCATTTTATTCAGGCCCAGGTTGCTCCCGGAGAGATGGCAGGGGTCCAGGCTGCCCAGTCGATCGGGCAGCCGGCCACGCAGATGACGCTGAACACCTTCCACTTGGCAGGAGTGAGTGCTAAGAATGTCACGCTGGGGGTGCCGCGTTTGAACGAGTTGTTGAACGTAGCTAAGACTTGCAAGACGCCGCGCATGTCGGTGTATATGTATCCGGACGCGGCCTCGGACCAGGCGAAAGTGATCCGGCTGGGGCAGCATTTGGAGTATACCACGATTGAGGACTTGACGTTGAAGAGCGAGATTGTGTATGATCCCGACCCGAAGACGACGGTGGTGGAAGATGACGAGGCCTTGTTGGAGTACTGGTAGGTCGACGGGAGGCAAGGGAAGGGAGGGATGGGGACAGAAGAGGACAGGGTGGTGGTGGGTCTTCCCTTTTTTGTGGAAGCGTGCCCCTTCCTCTCCCTCTCTATTCTTTATTTTTTCTCTTGCCCCTTCGACCGTGCTCGAACTCATCACTTCTCTCCCTTCCTCCCTCCCTCCCCCCCTCTCTCTCCAGGTACGGAGTGGACGTGGATGGCGATGCCGACGGAGAGGGGGCGGCTTCTCCATGGGTGATCCGAATCGAGCTTGACAAGGATAAGGTGGCTGCAAAGCGGGTGCAATTAGAGGACTTACAAGCTCTAATCATGGACGTATTCGGGCCGGAGACCTTCCAAATTATTGTCAGTGATCAGAACATGCCACGGCAGGTGCTACGGTTGCGATTTGTCCCTGACGATGACGAGGACGTGGATATTGAGTTTCTGAAGAGCGTGGAGGAGCAGATCAGGTCCAAGCTGAAAGTATCCGGGTATGATAAGATCCTCAAGGTAGGTTGAAAAAGGGAGGGGGGGAAGGAGGGAGAGTGGGGGGAATGGAGGGAGCGAGGATTTTCTGATGCAGGAGAAGGAGGGGGAGGGGATGAGGGAGAGAGGGAGAGGGGATGCGTTGAATCATCATGTCAATGCGCGTCGATTTCGTTCTTGAATCTTTGTCCTCATTTACATGCAAGGCGTAGTCATAAGGTTTCTTCCCTCCATTTCTCCCTTTTCCCCTCCCTCCCTCCATTCCTCCATAGGTGTACGGTCTCACGGACGACATCAAGACGTGGCATCCGGACAGCGGCTTCTCGGATCGCAAAGAGCCGTACTTCGTGACGCACGGAGTGAACATGATGGAGGTGATGGCGTGCGCGGACGTAGACTTCACCCGGACGACTTGTAACGACTTGATTGAGATATTTGAGTCGCTGGGGATTGAGGCCGCGCGGTCGGGGATGTTGAACGAGATCCGCTCCGTTTTGTTTTTTGATGGGGGGTACATCAATTACCGGCACATGTCGATTTTGGTGGATGTCATGACCTTCCGGGGGGCCTTGACAGCGGTGTCTAGACATGGGATTAATAGGGGCGAGCAGGGACCCTTATTACGGGCGTCGTTCGAGGAGACGGTGGAGGTGTTGAACCAGGCGTCACTGTTTGGGGAGTACGATGACATACAGGTATATGACACTGCTATTCGTCCTTCCCTCGCTCTTCTCCTCCCTCTCTATCCCTTTCTTTGTTACACTTCACTGACTCCTGGTTGTTTTAATGCCCCCCGCGTACCGCATACGTCCACCCTCCAACATATCGCCTCCTCCCTCCCTTTCGCCCTCCCTCCCTCCTCTCCCAGGGTGTGACCGAAAATATCTTGCTCGGACAAATCGCCCGGGTGGGCACTGGTGTGGTGGAGCTGCTGCTGGACGAGGAGAAGCTAAAAAATGCCCAAGAGATGCCCGAGTACGGGGGAGGAATGATGGGTGGAGACGACGACGGCATGGGCGGTGGGGGAGGAGGGTGAGTACATGGGGCGGGCGGGAGAAAGAAAGTGCAGAGGGGGGAAGCCGTTAAAATTTAAACATTATCGGATTCTAATTTAATTCAAACCTACCCTCCCCCCTCTCCTCCCTCCTTTCCTTCCTCCTCCGCTTTTCTCCCCCCCCCTCAGCTTCGGGGCAGGAACACCCGGAGCCCTCACACCAGGCATCGCGACGCCCTATGGTGCTTTCGGCCATGGCGCTTACGGCGCAGGTGGGGCCAGTCCCGGTGCAATGCTTACCCCGGGCGTTCACCTAGGAGGAGGTGGGGACATGACCGCCTCTCCCCTCGGCACCTCTCCCTTCGTTTCACCCATGGTGGTCAGCCCTGGACGAGCCACCCCGGGGTATGACGCGATGGCGAGTCCGTATGTAGGGGGAGGGGGGGGCACCTCGCCTTACACGTCCGCTAGCCCAGCATATTCGGGAGGGTATAGGAGCGTGAGCTCACCGGGGATCGGGTTGGGGACGGCGGCATCTCCGGCGGGTGGAGGATACAGCCCGTCGAGTCCTGCGTACTCGCCTAGCTCGCCGGTATGTATTTGTTTTCAGGGGATGGGGGGGGGGGGGAGGGCTGAAGAAATAGAAATGTCTCCGGCTCATTTTTAATGCATTTGCAGTGGACATGCATCTAACTCTTGCTCATTTTTCAATTTCTCTCTCTTCCTTCTTGTCAACGCTATACAGAGCTACAGCCCTTCTTCCCCAGCATATTCTCCTTCCAGCCCAGCATATTCTCCTTCCAGCCCTGCTTACTCTCCTTCCTCCCCGGCGTACAGTCCCTCCAGTCCTGCCTATTCTCCTTCCAGCCCTGCCTACTCTCCCTCCTCCCCAGCTTATTCTCCTTCCTCCCCCGCCTACTCTCCCTCCTCTCCGGCCTACAGTCCGTCCAGTCCTGCCTTCTCCCCGAGCTCGCCGGCGTATAGTCCGACGAGTCCTGCATTCTCGCCGTCCTCCCCGGTAAGTTTATGAGCAAGGAGTAGGTAGAGACATGGGTGTATGTTTTGAGTGGAGAGGAGGAAGGATGGGGTTGGTTTTATGTTACATGCACTGTCTTTGGTCGTTGTAAGGCTTTTGCACGGGCTCCCATGTCGCGCCATATGTCCCAATTCAAATGCACACACAAACAATACAGGCCTATACTCCCACGAGTCCTCAGTATTCTCCCACCTCCCCGGCCTACACACCCTCGGACATGGGCTCGCCAGCCCAAGACGCTGCTTACTCTCCATCTTCCCCTGTCTACAGCCCAACGGCTGCGGTGGATGACGGTGAGGGGGACGTGAAGAAAGAGTAAAGGGGTACGATAACGTAGGATCCAATGGATTCAAAAACAAAAAAAAACCACGTGTAGGTCAAGATCTTTCAGGAGATGCAGGAGATGAATGGAGGTGCTTGCATTTTCAGTGTCAGGGAATCAGTTGGAGGTGCTTGCATTTTCAGTGTCAGGGAATCAGTTGACCGTACGAAACCAAAATACAAAGCAAAAAGAAAGGACTGAGAGCCCAAGGGCGAACAAAAAATTGAGATGAGATTGCTATTGGTACCTGGCACTGGTGCCCAATGTAGCGCATTTTATTTGTCGAAATTAGACCATTCCACACGACGGGTCCGGATTGCGGCACGTAAAGTCTCGGCGAGGCATGACATGCTTCAACCACGCCACTCGCTCCTGTCATATTACATGTCTTGCGTGCTCCCCATGCACTTTTTACATTGTCAAAGCCCTAAACATGCATTGAAGCTATGGCTGGGCCTAAAGCTAGGCATTCGTGGAGTCTTTCGTCACTGGAGAGGTCCAAATGCGTTAAGTATCCATAATTGCACATCCGCATCTGCTTGCTTGCATCTGCACTGCATCTCACGCACTATTAGCACCCCCTCCACCACAATCTCATCCCGCCGCTACCTCTTAAAGGCCTGGCGGCTTTTCCAGACCTTGCGCACCAGAGGTTTGCCTTTCAGCATCACTTTTCCTCCCCTTTCTGACGTCCCAATCCTTCTCCCACCCACACTATCCCTTCATACAGACGACATAAAATGTTGCGACCTCCACCCTCACGAGTATCATTCTCACCGAGTTATCAGTGGTCTTCACCTTCGGAACAGTACTGGCGCGCCTTTATTGAAAAGTTCCACCAGCACGCTGGCAGTCCCAGCACGAAAGAGACCTGCCTTCTGCTGCTGGACGTCGGCCTCGTCCTCGTCTTTTGCATTGGTGCCTGGGGTGTGCGTCAGTCTTTGTCCTCGCCGCATTCTCCGACATCCAATACAATTGTTATTGGAGGCACTTGTCGGGATATGACGGCGTATGTCTTGGTTTTGACCGTTGGATTGGGCCTTTACTTGTTACAAAACATTTTGCATCGGCTACAGCGCCGCTTATTGATCGCGGTGTGGCAGCAGACGTACCGCCAGAGTTACGGTGAGAAAACGCAACACCTGCAAGAGGCGAATGAGATAGAACCAGTGCAAGAAGGGCGGCAGAGGTGGCAGTACGAGGAGCAGCATGACTTCCCCATCCATTCCTTCGCTTCATCCAAGCCCCCATTCTCCTCCTGCAGCAGCAGCGAAGTTCAAGCCGAAGACGTGGTGGCGCACGTCCGCGGCCTCCAACGATTGGAGGGGCTACGAAACCACAGTATACCTGGATTACCCATGCTTTTCCTATTTAGTTGGATTTATGCGGGAGCGGTAGACTTGCAAAGTGGGTGTCTCGCCCGGTACCCTGCATTAGGGGCGGCTTATCACGTGTTTTCCTGGGCAGGGTACTTGTCCGCGGTGGTGTGTTTGGTTCTGTTGATTATACAGTGTGTATGTTTGACTGCCGAGGATACCGGTTCTCCACCCTGGGCCTCGACGTCGTCGTCGTTGTCAGGAGCAGGCACAGGCGCAGATGCAACACCCGCGCGCTTGGCTCTCCACGCTCTAGCTACCACACAGTGGCTGGTTCCTGTCCGACGAGCCATTGCCTTAGTGCTGGGCCCGTTATCTCTACTTTTACCCACCGATGACATCTCTTCTTCCCCGATTTACACTGGAACTGCCCTGACTACCACCAGCAGCAGCTTCCTCTTTTCCCCCTTCTCTGTTTCGGAGGAGGAGCAGGCATTACTGCAGCAGGACGAGCAGGAGCAGCAGCGGCAGAGAGAGTCATCGCCACGGGAGGAAAGCATCTCGGACTTCGATATGACTTCTCCACTTTCCACAAGCACCCGTTCCCACACCAGCAGCGGCGATAATAACGACAGTCGAAGCAGAAGCAGCAGCAGCAGTGAAGAAACGACGACGTGGTTACTCTCTCATGATATTCTTCAAACGGCCTTGGCCTCCTCTCCTTTTGCCATACGACATCGTACACTTCGCTCGGGTCGTTCCTCCCCCCCTCCTGCTTTTGCTCCCTCCTCCTCCACCTCCATCAGCACCAACGACAGCAGCAGCAGCGGTAGCAGTACTGTCCTGCGCACCTCCACAACTTCCCTATCTCGCCCGTCCACTACCACTATCTTCACACCCAACCGCCATTTCAACAAGCGCTTCCTCCCTCTCTCCCTTCCCCATCTCATCTGCTCCGCCCTTTGGGCATGCTTGCACGTCGCTATCCTTTGCCTGGTCACGACGAGCTTTTATTTATTGGGACGCACCTCGGCGCTACCTGCCGGGGAGATGGAGGTGTGTGGAGCAGCAAGGGGGTTTCTATTTGCGCTTGCGATGGGATTTGGGGGGTATCTTGTCCTAGCGGCCTGGCTGTGGGTGGAGAAAGAGAGGTCATTTAGGGACGATCCCGAGGAGCATGAGTTGAAGGGGCTGTGGCTTTTGAGAACCTTGGCTTGTTTGATGGTGATTAGTTTTGTGTGGGGGGTGATGGTGCTGAGGGAGGGAGGGAGGGAGGGCGGACGGACGGGAGGGGGATGTTGGGCCAGTCAGGGACAGTTGCATGAGTGTGTAGTGGCATTTGTTTTATTGGGATCAATGTTGCTGTTTGTGGCGGCGTTTTTGCACTGGATGGCGACAGGGAGGTGGGCGTTGGTATCAGTAGGCCAGGTGGCACAGGGGGTAGCAGAGACGTGTAGATTGTGCCTCAGTTTGCTTCTTAGGTTGGCGCCCCATCAGAAACTGTTGAAAGCACAGGAGAAGCGGAAGGAGAGAGCATGTCGGGTGAAAGAGAGGGTAGAGGGGAGGGAGGAAGGAAGGCGAGAAATGTTCTCGTCGCCGGCAAATGAGATGACGATTCAGGTGGCGGAGGAATTGTCGTTGTTGCCCTTTTTTCATATTAGGGTGATTGAAGGAAGAAGAAGTGGAGGCGGAGGTGGAGGAGGGATCGCGAGTGAAGAAGCACCACGGGGAGGTGAAAGGACAACGCTTGCATCTCCGTCAGCTTTATATCGTAATAGACAGTACATAGAAGACAACGACGAAGAAAGCAAGCAGCAGCAGCTGATGCAGGCGCATGGGATCACATCACAGCTCCCGCCGCGAGCCTTGCCGTACACTCCTCCTGTCACTATTACCACACCCATTGGTCGCGTTATCGGTCGTCGCAAGAGCAATTATGCTCAATCTCATCACCACACCCATCAGGAGCAGGAGCAGGAGTGGGAGCGGGAGCAGCGACGGCCACGGAGCCGTCTGGGGTTATGCTTAGGTGTTGACGATGATGAGAAGAAGGAGGATAAGAAAAGTGATAATGAGGACGAGGTCGATTTACCTGCTGCCGTGCAGGTGTCGTTGACTCCTGGGGAAGAGGAAGAGGATTGCGAAGGGGCCTTTCATTATTACCAGACTCCGCGTCCGTTAGTGTTGGGTGCGACTTTAAATTCGATCTTTGATGTGACGCCTTTATCTCTCAGTCCTTTGCGGCCTCGGTCGGCCATTGCGATGGGAGAGACAGGAGGCTTGTATCTCACTGAAGACGGGGGGGCAGAAGGAGAAGGAAGACGGCGCACTGAGCAAGGGAACACGTGCTGCCCGCTCCCACCGTTGCAGGTGTGAGACCAGCAGCGATAGGCACAGGATTTGACAGGTTCTTAAACTAACGCGAGCAATCTAGTTATTGATGGTAAAAGTTGAAGTGGAGGAGCACCTCGTTTACCAGAATGTGTAGGTTGTAAAGCAAGACAGATGAATGGAGACTCTCACATGAAAAAGTCGTGTCAATGGTTAAGAGATTACAAGGAAAGAAGCATGGTAGGAAAAAATTGCATACGCGGCACCAAAAGAAGACACTCTAAAACACGTCCTTTAGCCAATTCCTGAAAGAGCTAATCAATCAATCATCTCTCTATGCTCTTCTCATATTTCTTCTTTGTCACGCTGGTGGTAGTGGTAGAATTTGTAAATTTATCGAAAACCCATGAAAACCACAGATTCATCAGGGCTAGGATTTTCACATTTCTTTGGGCATTAACTTCCAAAATTGTGTTTCCATTACGTTGATTTTAGGTGCTCAAATTGATCGTGCCATGAGGCTTACGATGAGGCTTTGCAATCCACACAGCCATTTTTGCGGTATTTCGATATGCGGCTTTTTGCCACCACTAAAAATACTTTCCGTCCACACAACTTTGATTCATGCTTCGTGATTCCTCACTCGCAAGGCATAATTCTGCGAAAGACGACGCCCCAACTACACACCACCACCTTTCACTCTACTATAGCCCAATTAAACTCAAACAAAAACAATAACACACACTACGAACACCAACAATTACCCCTAACCTCCTATAGCGAAGTGGGACCCCACCACATGCTTGGAAGCGAAAGGACACTTTCTGATGCATCACACACTGATAACCTTCAACTGCTTCTCTCTTCTCTTTCCCTCTCAATCGTCTTTAAACCCCGCACCTGTTCAGGAGCACACACAAACAATCACATTCACACGCACACAAGATCAATTATCAATCACTTACTTTCCCTCGATCAAAGGTAACTTTCGATGCACATAAACCTCCCCCCCACCCGGCGCAAAGTCCGCCACCGTGTGACTCCCGGCCGACTGCATAAGCCACTTGGTCGTCAACAGCCCCTCTACACCCACAGGTCCTCGCGCATGAATCCTCCCGGTACTAATCCCAACCTCTGCGCCCAATCCAAACCGGTACCCGTCTGCAAAACGCGTGCTGGCATTGTGGAAGACACAGGCCGAATCAATGCTCTTGAGGAAGTATTCTGCAGTTGCTTGATCTTCGGTGATGATAGCCTCGGTGTGAGAGCTCCCATACTTGTGAATATGGTCTACTGCTGCGTGTACATCCGGGACGACTTCAACCGTGATAGTCAGCTCCCCGTACTCTTGCTTCATGTCCTTAGCTGCGTGGCCTGGGGATACCAAACCCTCCTTCACTGCCTCGGGCCCGCCCAACACCGTTACGCCTGCAGACATAAGCGCGCGCAAGATTTTGCTTGCCGCAATAGCACCATCCGCTACGAAGGATCGGTGAAGCAGAAGCGTCTCGACGGCGTTGCAGGCCGCGGGGTAGTCCGTTTTGGCATCGACCACGATACGGCAAGCTTTGGTCACGTCCGCTGCCTGGTCGACGTAAATGTGACACACACCTTCGGCATGCCCCAAGACAGGGATTCGGGTCTGAGATTTGATGCTCCGGACAAGGGCGGAGGAGCCCCTGGGGATGACTAGATCGATGACATCGTCCAGTTCTAACAAGCCCGAGACCTCCGCACGGGAAGTGACAAGGCCGATGGTCTCGGCGGGGACGACACCTTGAGAGGCAGTGGTCATGGCTTCCGTGATTACGCGATGGAGGACTTGATTGGAATGCAATGCTTCCTTGCCACCCTTCAACAACAATCCGTTCCCACTTCGCAACGCCAAGGCTGCAATCTGCGGCAAGGAGTCCGGGCGCGACTCAAACACGACCAGGAGCACACCAATCGGCACGGTCAACTGCGTCAACTCCAAGCCATAGGCAACCTCCATTCGGGATATAATCCTCCCCAGCGGCTCCTCCATATCCGCCAAGGCCGTAATTCCCTCGGCCAGGGTCTTGATTTTCCCCTCACTCAGCTCCAGCCTAGATAGCAACGGGCCCGCCAACTCCGAATCCCGCGCAGCCACCAAATCTCTCTCATTCGCCGCGAGAATGTCCTTGGTGCTCTCAAGCAGGCCCGCCGCCACGGCACGAAGAATTGTGGACCTCTCTGCTCCCGTCAGACTTGCCAACGACCGCTGTCCCTCCCTCGCCGCCTCAGCCTGTCCACGCACCCCCCCATCAGCCTCTGCGGCCAGCAGTCCCTCGAGCAAGCCATTGGTGCTCATTGCACGCGCCGGCATAACATCATCATTACTGTCTCCCCCTCCGCTTCCATACGCGGATTGCACAGAGTCCGTGGATGTCATTAAATCGTCCTCGGGCGGATACAACAGGCCGCGACAAAACAATGTCCCCGTGTTCTCCCCCGAGGCAATCTTTGCTATCACACCCATTTCATGCCCACTTGCAATCACAACATGGTCGACACCTTCCCTGGCCGCCATCATGGACGCGGCAATCTTCGCTTGCATCCCTCCTCGGCCTTGTGCGGACTTAGCGCCAATGTCGGGGCAGGATTCGTGCCGGAAGATTCCGACATGCTTGGCGTCGGGATCACTCGGTGGCTTATCATATACCCCCCCCACGTCCGTCAGAAGAATGAGAAGTTCGGCTTGCACCTCGCTGGCGACTAGCGCGGCGAGAGAGTCGTTGTCGGAGAAGACGGTAGATTCCGTGTAGCCTTCATTACCTGATACAGCGTCATTTTCATTGATGATAGGGACGATACCAAGCTTAAGAAGGGAATTTACGCAGTACTGAATATGCTCCCGCCGATCAGCACACGTAAAGTCGTAGCCGGTGACAAGGATCTGGGAGGAAGCGACTTGTCGGGTGGAAAAAAGGGTGTCATACAAAGACATGAGCCCTAATTGCCCAGCTGCCGCACACGCACTGTCGTACCCGTCTTCTTCGGCTTCTGTTGTGTTTGGGATACCACTGACAACGTCACGGACAGAGAGGGAGAGGCGTTTTTGCTTCGAGAGAAGTTGCCGGCCAATGCCTACGGACCCGCTGGTGACGAGGAGGACATCCCGCCCCTCATTTTTTAGGGTGCAGATCTTGATGCAGGAAGGGTGAAAAAAAAGGGATGCGTGTTAGACTTCGACAGAGATAAATGTCACCCGCAAGTGAATTTCAAAGTGTGTTTTGATCACTACTATGTAAGTGGGTGTTGGAAGAAATCATCATTGGCGGCGGAAAAACGAGGTGGAGGAGCCACATCCTCCCCTACTCATGACCTGAAACACAAATGTGCCTGTAATACTGTCCTTCCAGAAGTAAAAGGAGGAGAAGACAAACGCCCGTACATCCGTCGTAAAACCATTGTCACAAATCTTGTGGCTTACCTGCTCCACAATGTTGGCCAACCGCACAAGGGAGGGATAGCCTTCGGGAGTAGAGACGACGGAGGTCCCAGCCTTGATGACAACACGCTGCGAGCCCTTCAGCAGTTCCCGTATCTCTGCCGCCATCTTGTAAGTGTTAATAGAAGGACAACGTTCGTATTTATTTTTTAGGTCGAGTTCTGGACGACCGCCTAATTGATGTGATGCGATATGTCGTGAGCGGTGAGGAGTGGCTCTTCTATACTCGGTCATCACACACGTCGCGGGGTACGCTGGGAGGAGGTAAAGTGTTAGTGTCGGTCGTGGGAAATAGTCTCATGCGCACACCGGCCCGCAGGGTCGCTCACCAAGGTCGCTCTATCTTTTGGTGGTGTGATTGTAGCGCTGCCAGCGACGTCGTGCGCGGTTGAGAGGACTTCGCAGAAAACGATAGGGCGCTGCAGCATTTCGCAGAACACAAAATGGAGGCTATTGCTTTCGCAGAGCACAACCCAAGACAGTGGCCTGCTAACCGGGGTAGATGTGTTGAGCAGATAGTGCGTGATCCTCATCCCCACCGGAAATTGAAGTACTTAATTGGGTACCTCTGCGATGGAGAGCGAGCGATGTTGTAAGTATTGCATGGTGGTGATGGAGCACAGAAAAAGAAACAAATATAGGATTACACGCTCCAAGGACCACATAAAGCTTCCGACCTCTGCTTGCATTTGCACCAAATCTTGATATCTTCGTTTTTCATAACCCTCGTTAGTTGGCTTCGCGCTTTTGTTGTCAGCCATTGGTTTCTTCGTGCTCGTCACAGAAAAATAGTTTAATCAGCAATTGCCTTTTCGTGACGTCACGCGGGACTGTTCTTTCTGTCTCCCTTCTTCAATACACCGTTATACATTTTCACACATTATCCCCGCTGCACAGCTTCACTTTGCCCGATGCTTCAAATTATGGAAGACATATCGGCTTTTGTCGCGTGTGTGACCCTGTGGTGCATCCAATCATTGTAATTTATAGCTGATTTTCGAGGGTTAGGAGGTGTTGGGCCAAGACAGTATGCCGTGATACAGAGATGTGGCATTTGGGCGCGGTACGATCGGTGCAGGGATCGTGCTCGCTCATTATTGTAAGAAGAAAGACATGGACAAAGCTTCGACCCAACTAAATGACAGAGGCGTAGGGGGCGCAATGACGCTCTGGGCATCATCTCGCCCCTTGTACAGTGCACCCCGCCCAAACACGACATGTGTCCCCTGCCCTGTCAATGTTGTGCTGTGGTCTAAACATTATTCTACCTAAGCCCAAGCTATAGGAAGAAAAGAAAAATAATTTTCAATTCGAATGCGTTTATATTTCCTTCCTTTTGGTCGCGTTTGCGATTGTGGGAAAAAGACAAGCACATATTGTCATGGATAGGAATGAAATTGTTGTGGCTCCTCAAGTGATTGCTGCTGGCCTGTCTCATAGTCGCAATATAGATATGTCCGGGATGCTCTCTGCGTCTCGTCCATGACGACAAGACATAGAGGCCCCCAGCGCCCTTTGTTTCTCCCGTAATCACTGTCTATTACTTCTCTTGCCCTAATATTCCTTCTCTTTGATTTCTGTCATGTTAAGGCATGTTAAGACGACCATGTTGTATGGTGGATGACTCACGCTAAAAGAGCAGAGTATCCAGTTCCAATATCTTCTTCTCGACCCATTCCCAAGTTTTGTAACTCTCTGTCTTTTCATCTGTTGCTTCTATTTTCTTCCTCTCCTGCTCTAACTTTCCATCTGTTTTTTGTGTCGTGACAAGACTCTCCGATCGTCACATAACACGGCAGGTATAAAAAGCATTACGTCAATTGGATGAAAACATTGTGGATGGGGTTGGATTAATACCAGGCGCCACATCAAAAAAGAAAGGACAAGGCTGTATTCTCCATCACCCTCCCTTCAATCCCATTCAAATCTTCCCTCCCTTTCTCTCCACACTAAAATCTAGTATACCTCGTCTTATTATCTCTCTGTTTGCCAATTTGTAACGCGCTCGGGACTCAAAGAGAAAAAGGTGACAGACCCCTCGGCTGCTTCCACATTCTCACACACGCACATGCATACACATCACACAACTTACTTGATCAGTCGCTCTCTCGTTATCTTTCTTTTTCAATCTCCCCCACCCTTCCCTTTTCTCACAGGCACACACGCTCATGCACGCGGGTGCAATAATACACTTGTCCGCAGGCAAGATTGAACAAATAACTGATAATGCTCGATTCTCATGTGAGACCATCCCGTGTTCTTCTCGCTGCAAAATTTGGATCAGACGCGTACGTCCCCATCGCTTGTAATCTCTCATGTCCTCTCTCACAAAGAACCTCCGTCCGGTCATTCATTTTGTTTTACCTTTTTGTCGTCTTCTCAGTCATTTTCTCCATCACGAACTCTTGTCCGCTGAGCGTTGAAAAAAAAGACAATCAACGGGAAAAGAAAGAATGAGGTGTGTTGGTGGATAGGAAGGCGGGTCCGTGCATACATAGCAAAACTGCACAACTTTTCAATGCCTTAAGCCACCTTTGGTCCTTGGATCCATGTCGTTTGTTGATGTCCTTGTCCTCGCACTTTGTCCATGTCTACTGCTCTTGGTTTTCTTGTCGCCGTCGCTGTTGTTGTCGTCGTTGTCATCGTCGTCATTGTTCTCGGTGGTTTCGTTGTCACCGCGTTTTCCCTTCTTGTGATCGTGAATGGCTTTTCCGCTCTCTTTCTCATCATCACTAGCAAGTTTATTATACTCACTCTTTCTCATTCTCTCTCCCTTTCCTCCTACCCTGACACGCTTCTATTTCTCTCTCTCGTTTATTAATATTTGCCCTTTCCCTATAAATATCCCGGAATGGGATGTACTCCTTCTCAATTTCCCACTGTCCTCCATTGTATTTCCTCGACTGTTTTTCTTACTTATATCGCAGCCTGTCGACGTCACCCTCCAAAGGCACACGACAAGCTCCTTCTTTTTCTTCCTTCACAATTGACCGTCATCCACTCGGCCGCCACGGAGACTGTGGTCCCTTGTCCTTACGGAAAGTTGCCGCTGCCGATGCCATTGACGAGGAGGAAGAGGACGAGTCTACCCGCATAACCTCCTCCTCCGCCGCCCCCTCCCCCGATAAATTGACCATCATGATGATGATGCTACTGCTTCTGCTGCTGCTATTTCTGCTGCTGGCGATGATGATAGGCCTGCTGCTGGTGGAAGGAGTCACGCGTCGTGCTGCTCCCTGCTCCTTCCCTCCCATAGGAATGCTGGAACTGCTGTAACGGTGGCTGCGGCGGCTGCGGCTGCGACTGCTGAGGATGGTAATGGCTGCTGTACATTTGCTGCTGGTGGTAGGTTTGGTGCGAAGGAGTACGCCCACCACCATGGTACCCTCCTCCCAGCTGCTGATGTTGCTGAAGCTGCTGCTGCCCGTAGTGCTGCTGCTGCTGCTGCTGCTGCTGCTGCTGCTGCTGCTGCTGCTGCTGCTGCTGATGCTGGTGCTGTTGCTGTTGCTGTTGAAGCTGTAGCTCCTGGGAGGAGAAATGGTGCGTAACAATAGAGGAGCTTGTCACTCTATGTAACGCCGAAGCCATCGAGTCCATGCTCCCCAACTCCCCTGCCTCTCCTCCACCTCCCCTTCCACCACTGACCGCCCCCAAGGCCTTCGAAGTAAAAGGTTTGAAAAAGTCCGCCGAGAAAAGCGAGCTTCCCAACGATCCTTCCAATCCTTCCCCCCCACCTCCTGCGGCTCCCGTCGGCGACGACGCTGAAGGTGAAGCCCACGTACTGCTACTACCCGTGCTACTGTTACTGCTGTTTCCTATTGAGCCAGTCACTCCTCCGCACCCTCTCCCGGCACTTCGTCCTGGCGAGTCTTCCATGAAGTTCCATCCTCCCTCAAGGATTACATGGTCGCTCAGCACGCTGCTCTCTTCGTCCTCCGTCGTCGTGTTACTGTGCGCGTCCAACCCTCCTCCTCCTCCTGTAGCTAGTCCCATATGATGCTGCTGCTGCTGCAACAAGAATTGCTGCTGCTGCTGCTGCTGCTGCTGCTGCTGCTGCTGCTGCTGCTCCTCAATATGGTCAAAGTCTGAAAAATGTTGCCATGCCCACTCCTTGTCGACCGAGTACTTGCACCCAACGTGGCAAGGATGTGTATAGTCCATCAAGTGATATCTGTGGAAGGGAAAAAGGAATGAAGGGGATGTCATGGGAAGATTTGCGAAAGGTATTAAAACAACATTTATTTCGATGAAACGCCGTCTAACCCGTCACTCTTTCTTACCCCTAATCGAAATGTACCTTTCATCCCTCCTTCCCTCCCTCCCTCTTTGTACTCGCTGCTCCTTCTCCGACAGCTGGATTCCCTTTAAGTACGAAAACAAACATACATTTCCTTCCCTCCTCCCCCTCCTCTAGCTACGCACCTCTTCTTCTCTGACGGCTGCTTCCCGGCCAATAACGGGCACGTTGATCCCTTCGGGCACGGATGGCGGTACAACCGACTATGCTCCCTCGCGCTTGAATTCGACGCCCCCGCCCCCCTGAGGATGTAGGGACAATTCCCTCCAACCGGGCACCGGGCCTTTGTCCTCCGATATGGGTGATCGAAATGCGTGCAGTGCTCAATGTCATTCCGTGGGCACCCCGTCCCCTTCTGGCATATATGTACAAACGTCAACATATGATCCCGCCGATCTGAATCACTGACGCCCGGTAGATTCACCGCACCCGGTGTACACGTGCTCAACGCAATTAGGCATGTCGGTCCCTTCGGACAAGGGTGGCGCAAAGCACGCAAGTGCCCAGGTTCGTCCAGCTTATCGCAGAAACGCCCTTGTGGACAACGGTAGAGCTTCTGCTTCGGATTCAAACCCAAGCCCATACCCATTCCGGCAAGTCCAAGCGCGCTCAGGGCAGAGGAAGGGGAGGGAGGGTTGCCTCCACTGCCACCACCACCACCAAGCATCAACGTGGATGAAGGGCCGTAAGAGGGAGGGTGATGGGGATGGAAGCTTCCTCCAGCTCCGCCAGCTACAGCAGCAGCGACTGCTGCAGCAGCGGCGGGTGACGCCATCATGCTCCCGCCCAAGTTGTGGTGGCTGGGGTGGTGATGGTGCTGAGTATGGCGTTGGTCCGCCTGCATATGATGTTGATAATGGTGGTGGTGTTGCTGCTGCTGCTGCTGATGCTGCTGCTGCTGCTGCTGCTGCTGCTGCTGCTGCGGTTGCTTGACGAAGGCAGTTGA
>Ga0160419_100165_pt1 | contig 47387 bp, 51 predicted proteins | sample CelAP2metagpilot_2_FD_108196 | JGI IMG/M metagenome (GOLD analysis project Ga0160419, IMG submission 108196) | Phycosphere-associated microbial communities from Cellana algal ponds in Kailua-Kona, Hawaii, USA - Cellana AP2-4-25 metagenome pilot ...
ACCAACCTCTTTGGCTTTTTTTAAAAGAGTTTTTACAATGGATAGATCGTGATCGTAAATTATGGTATTCAAGGTAAGGTAAGTCCTAACACCTTTGGCATTACATCGTTTGGCTATCTCGGGCAGGTCGTCCAAAGTAAAGTTCATCGTGGCCCTTGCCCTCATGTTCAATTGTTCAACTCCAAAATATACCGAATCTGCCCCATTGTCCAGAGCGGCTTGCAAAGATTCAAAATTACCGGCCGGAGCCATCAGCTCAATTTGTTGCATACCAAGAATATTTGCTTCTGAAATTTTTGCAAAATTACAGTTTTCCCTGTATTGGAAAAAGTTAAGTATATTGATATAAACCGACTTTAACCTTAAATTTGAAAAAAGCATCCATGAAACTTTCTCATATAATACCAAAAATTGCCCGCTTGATTATTGCAATCGCATTATTTGTCAGTTGTCAAGAAAAAAATAGTGTTGCCGAGGAGACTTTGCAAAAACCAGAGCTCGAAATGGAAAAGCCCCTGCCCAGAAATCCGCTCACCGAAGATTTTAAAAAGTATTGGTATGCAGGAAATGCCGAAATCACTTCCTACCGGTTGGAACAGGCACGATATGGAGAGCTACGAGATGGAACAGCCGCGATGATCTACGTTACCGAACCCTTTTTGCCCAATAAACAAGTAAAAGCAGACCGTGCCAGTGCCGATAATATTTCAGTTCTTAAACTCAATGCGACCAAAAAGTTTTTAACAGGTATTTATCCATACTCCATTATGAACAGTACGTTTTACCCTGTCCGTGACAATCAACACGCTATAAAGACGAGTTTATCGGTCCAGGAATGGTGCGGTCACGTATACGCTCAATTGAACAATAGAGATCAATTTGAGTTTACTTCACATTCTTATTTTGAGAGTGAGGCGGACCAAGCATTTTCAATGGAAAAAGCCAACTTGGAAAACGAAATCTGGATCAAGATCCGCATAAACCCCAATAATCTTCCCTTGGGCGATATATCCATGGTACCTTCGCTGGAATATTTACGATTGGTCCATAAAAAGGTTAAGGCATACAGTGCCATGGCCAACCTATCATCAAACCACGAAACTTCTACCTACACCATTCATTACCCTGAATTGGAACGTACTTTAAAGATTGATTTTACTTCAGATTTTCCTTATGCCATAGAAAGTTGGACGGAAGAATTTAAAAGTGGTTTTGGTCCAAATGCAAAAGTAATGACCACTTCTGCCACAAAAATAAAAACATTGAAAACCGCATATTGGGGTCAAAATAGCAATAATGATCTAATTTTAAGGGACAGTTTAGGTTTATAGCATTGAACATTTTCTATGTTAAAAGTCTTGTAAAGAAACGAATGTCTGTACACAAACTACCTATATTTGAACAACTTGCTAAACCAACGATCATGAAACATTTCTGGATATTTTTTTCAGCAACAATAGTATTGTTTACCAGTGGATTTGCGCAAAAACCAGAAAAACTTACCTCTGCCGAACTGTTTCACGAAGTTCAGAAATTGAATTTTTTGGGAACCGCACTTTATGTTGCGGCCCACCCCGATGACGAGAACACCAGCTTAATTTCGTACCTATCCAATCACAAAAAAGCAAAAACAGTATACCTATCCCTAACCCGTGGTGATGGTGGACAAAACCTGATTGGTTCAGAACTCAGAGAATTATTGGGAGTACTGCGTACCCAGGAACTTTTGGCGGCAAGAAATGTGGATGGTGGAGAACAACTATTTACACGGGCAAACGATTTTGGATTCTCCAAACTGCCCAAAGAAACATTGGAGATTTGGGACAACGATAAAGTATTGGCCGATGTAGTTTGGGCAATCCGAAATATTAAACCGGACGTGATCATAAATCGTTTTGACCATAGAACACCGGGAACTACGCATGGCCACCACACGGCCTCCGCAATATTGAGCATGGAAGCTTTTGATCTGGCCAACAATCCACAAGCTTACCCGGAACAACTGAACCACTCCGATACTTGGCAACCCAAACGTATTTTTTATAATACATCTTGGTGGCAATATGGAAGTAGGGAAAAGTTTGCCAAAGCGGATAAATCCAATATGATTAAAATGGATGTTGGCGTATATTATCCGGAGCTTGGCCTATCCAACAATGAAATTTCGGCAATGTCCAGAAGCCAACACTTATGCCAAGGTTTTGGAACGTTAACGGTTCGTGGTTCGTCCGAGGAGTATTTGGAATTGCTTAAAGGACCGGCAGCTACCGGCAACGATCTTTTTGAAGGGGTCAATACAACCTGGTCCCGTGTAAAAGGTGGTGAAGCCATTGGACTGATTTTGGAAAAAGTCGAAGAAAATTTCGATTTTCAAAACCCGGCCAAACACATACCCGAACTCATTAGAGCCTGTCAAATGCTTCAAAATATTGAAGATGAGCATTGGAAGAGTATAAAATCAAAAGAATTAAAGCATATTATCTTGGCCGCTACCGGGCTATATCTGGAAGCAAGTTCCGAAAATGCTTCAGCCACCCCTGGAAGCCAGGCGACCATCAATTTGGAAGTCATAAATAGATCGTCCGCCAACATTACTTTAAAAGAAATCCAATTGGTCGGTGCAAACGTCAAGATCGCTCCAAACAAGGTTTTAACCAACAATCAAAAGGAAAGTTTTTCAATTGACTTTTCTGTCCCAAGTTCCATGATGTATACCAGTCCGTACTGGTTGAACGAGCAGGGGTCGCTTGGCATGTACGTGGTTAACAATCAACAATTGATAGGAAAACCGGAAACGCCCAATGCCTTTAAAGCTAGATTTAGCTTGTTGTTCGATGGAAGTGAAATTATATTCGAAAAAGATGTAGTACACCGCTATTCCAGACCGGACAAGGGAGAATTGTACGAGCCTTTTGCCATTCTTCCCGAAGTAACCTCCAAAATTGATGAAAAAGTTTTGATTTTTGCAAATTCGGACACCAAAGAAGTACAGGTAAAGGTCAGAGCTGGAAAAAATAATGTCTCTGGAACCATTTCATTAGATCATCCAACGGGCTGGTCGGTCTCCCCAAAATCCATACCATTTACGATCGAACAAAGAGGTGAAGAAATTCCGTTAACCTTTAAGGTTACTCCCCCAAATTCTGAGAGTGAAGGTAATATTGAACCAAAAATTACCGTTGGCGATCAAGTTTTTGACAAGGAATTGGTGGAGATCGCTTACGACCATATTCCAAAACAATCGGTTCTTTTGCCATCGGCGGCCAAAGTGGTGCGAATGGACATAAAAAAAGCTGGTGAACACATTGCATACATTATGGGAGCTGGTGATAAGGTCCCTGAAAGTTTGGAACAGATCGGGTACCAAGTACATATTGTAGACCCCAATGAAATACAAAATGGAGATTTGGATAAGTATGATGCCGTAGTTGTAGGCATTCGAGCATACAATATAATCGGCGCACTTAAGTTTAAACAGCCCGTGTTGTTCGATTATGTGGAAAGAGGCGGAACCATGATCGTGCAATATAATACCGCTGGCAGATGGTCCAATCAATTTGAAAATATTGCGCCCTACGATATTACACTTTCACGGGATAGGGTTACCGACGAGAATGCCGAGGTCAAAATATTGGCCCCAAAAAATTCCCTTGTCAATTTTCCCAATGCCATTACCACAAAAGATTTTGAAGGATGGGTACAAGAGCGCGGTCTATATTTTCCAAGCAAATGGAGTGCCGAGTTCACCCCTATTCTATCCATGAAAGATGAAGGTGAAACCGAAAAACAAGGAAGCTTAATTGTGGCACCTTACGGAGAAGGTCACTATATTTACACAGGACTTAGCTTCTTCAGGGAATTGCCCGTGGGAGTTTCCGGAGCATATAAACTGTTTGCCAACATGCTTTCGATCGGCAAAAATGAAGTAAAAAAGGACAGTAATGTCAAAGGATAACATGAACACCAAATACGAATGGAAAAGGGAATACAGCATTGTAATCCTCTTAAATGCCATTTATATCTTGGTTTTTTACCTCATTATGATATTAAATAATTAACATCCTGAATGGCATTACTTGATTGGATAATTCTTGGTAGTACCTTGCTTTTCATTGTTGCATACGGTGTTTGGAAAACACGTGGCAATAGCAATGTGGACGACTATGTCCGCGGGGGAGACAATATTAAATGGTGGACCATCGGTTTGTCCGTGATGGCCACTCAAGCCAGTGCCATTACCTTTTTATCCACACCGGGACAGGCTTTTAACGATGGTATGGGCTTTGTTCAATTCTATTTTGGATTGCCCCTGGCCATGATTTTTATTTGCTTGGTATTTATTCCCATCTATAAAAAACTAAAGGTCTATACCGCATACGAAATGTTAGAAGGTCGTTTTGACCTTAAAACCAGGACACTTACGGCATTATTATTCTTAATTCAGCGAGGACTTGCCGCCGGAATTACGATTTTTGCCCCTTCCATAATTCTTTCAGCAGTTTTGGGGTGGGACTTACGAACGCTCAACGTTATTATAGGAATATTGGTAATCATCTACACAGTTTCTGGAGGGACCAAAGCGGTAAGCGTAACCCAAAAACAGCAGATGTTCATTATTATGTTGGGTATGTTCTTTGCATTTTTCTTTATTATGGGGGCTTTGCCGACCGACCTTTCTTTTGGAAAGGCATTAAAAATTGCCGGGGCCAACAATAAACTCAATATTCTCGATTTTTCTTTCGACACCAATAATCGCTATACATTTTGGAGCGGTATTACTGGCGGGTTCTTTTTAGCTCTGGCCTATTTCGGGACCGACCAAAGCCAAGTACAACGTTATCTATCGGGCAGATCTGTTCGCGAAAGTCAGTTAGGCCTTATTTTTAACGGCGTTTTTAAAATCCCGATGCAATTTTTCATCCTTTTGGTCGGGACCATGGTTTTTGTTTTTTATCAATATAATTCCTCTCCCCTTAATTTTAATCCGGCAGCCACCGAGGCGGTATTGCAATCCGATTACGCCAACGACTACCAAGCACTGGAGAACGACCACAAGGAACTGGAAAAAGAAAAACGGATGGCACAGCATTCGTTTTCAGCGGCACTGGAGCTCAAAGAGTACAATGCGATAGAACAAGCAAAGCAGGATATCGTAAAGATCAATGAAAAGGAAAAAGCAAATCGGGCCACGGCAAAAACATTAATTTCAAAAGCTGATGATACTGTAGAGACGAATGATAAGGATTATGTGTTCATCCATTTTATCTTGAATAACCTGCCCATGGGTCTTATTGGGCTGTTATTGGCCGTAATTCTGTCCGCAGCAATGTCCTCCACGGCATCCGAATTGAATGCTCTGGGTACCATTACAGCGTTGGACCTTTATAAAAGGAGTATAAAAAAAGAAGAATCTCAGGAACACTATGTTAAAGCAACCAAGGTTTTCACTCTTGTTTGGGGAATAATTGCAATTATTATTGCCAATGTGGCCAACCTCTTTGATAACCTGATTCAGCTAGTAAACATTATTGGTTCTATTTTTTACGGTAATGTCCTGGGTATTTTCCTTTTGGCCTTTTTCTTTAAATATGTGAAAGGAAATGCCGTTTTTGTTGCTGCCATTGTTACCCAAGTGATCGTAATTATAGGTTGGTATTTTGATTGGATGTCCTATTTATGGTTGAATGCTTTCGGATGCTTGTTGGTTATCCTATTGGCCTTTATTACTCAAATATTCGATAATTTTCTGGGCAATTCCACCGCAATTGATGAATAAAAAAACCCACTTTTAAAGTGGGTCTCTTCAATACTATTAAAATTGGGGCTTGCTTACATCTGAGCCCATTCTTTCAAAGAATCCTTGTTCATTTTAACATAATCCTGATTACCCGCAGCTTGAGCGGCCGCCAATGATTTTTTTGCTGCTTCGATAGCAGCTTTTTTATCTCCAAGTTTGGCATAGATCAAAGATTGTGTCCGCATCATCCAATATGCTTTACCTCCATCCATTTCTACTGCTTTGTTTACCCATTCCTTGGCTTGCTCCATATTCATGCCCTCGGCAAAATAATAAGAACCTGCGGCATAATAGTCGCCGGCTTTTAAATCTGCTGTATTGGCCATGGTCTCCTCTATGCTTTTAGTGGCTTTTTTCACAGTTGGAACGGTAAATTCTACGCCGACATAAGTGTTCTCCCACATAATGCCCAACACACCTCCATTGTTATGAAGATCATCTATGGTAATGGTAAATGTTTCTATCGGCATGGGTATATCCATTGTCTCCACCTTTACAGTAGCCGCAACTTTAGATGCATCCCACTCCTGTGGAGTACCCCAATTCTCTGTATCGGAATAGAAAAATACTTCCCAAACCGCTTCATTGGGTCTAGTGTAAATGGCATAGGAACCGGCTTTCAACTCCTTGCCCTTTACCACAACATCATCAGAGAAGGTTACTTTGGTATTTTGGTTGGCACCAGTTCTCCAAATAGCATCGAAAGGAACCAAATCCCCGAATATTTTTCTCCCTCTCATTGCAGGTCTGGAATATTCAACAGTAACATCGGTCAATCCCACTTTTTGTTCCAATTTGGAAAATGGACTGGGTGCAGGAGTCTGTATTTGCGCTTCCAAAGAAAAACACATGGATACAGTAAATAATAAGAGTGCAAATTTTTTCATAATTAAGTGTATTAAATGTTTAGCAAAACAAAATTAAGATAAAGCAGAGCTCAATTTGTTAATTAAAGTATAAATCAAAAATATCAATAAAAACCGTAGAATTTAATTTTTGTTTAACTTTATAACAAATAAATTAAACATTTTACGATTATCTTTGTACAAACTATTCGAATGCAGCTTTATCAATTAAAATCGAGGCAATTTTTGCCTATCAGTAAAAAGGAGGCCTGGGATTTTTTATCCGATCCAAAAAACCTTGCTGTGATAACACCCCCACACATGGGGTTTCATATCTTGTCCGGTGCAGATAGGCCCATGTTCCAGGGGCAAATAATCCAATATATAGTTAAACCATTCCCGCTTGTCTCAACAAAATGGGTAACAGAAATCACCCATGTGCAAAAAGGATCCTATTTTGTGGATGAACAACGGTTTGGCCCCTACTCTTTATGGCACCACAAGCACTTTATTAAAGAAGTTCCGGATGGAGTGGAAATGGAAGATATTATTGATTATAAATTACCTTTTGGGTTTCTTGGGCAAATAATGCATCCTATTTTGGTAAAAAAACAGTTGCAAAAAATATTCAGGTTCCGCGAAAAAAAGCTGGCGGAAATGTTCGGAGAAGTAAAAGGTAAAACCAATTATCTCAACCTTAGAAAAGTATAAAATGAAACACATATTATTAATTGGAGGTTCTTATGGTATAGGCTTGGAAATGGCCAAACATCTTTCCAAAGAACACTCTGTTTATGTTGCAAGCAGGAGTAACGAGGAATTGCGCAATTTGGACGTAACCCATATTCCTTTTGATGCCTTAACCGAAGATATAACGCACAAAAACATCCCCGAAAAACTGGATGGCTTTGTGTATTGCCCCGGGAGCATCAATCTAAAACCTTTCAAATCATTGGGAATCGAAACAATTCAAAATGATTTGGAAATCAATTTTATCGCATTGGCCAAGACCGTAAAATCCACTATTGATCGTATGAACGAAGGTGGCAGTATGGTGTTTTTTAGTACCGTAGCTGTTGGAACAGGAATGCCTTTTCATACTAGTGTAGCAGCGGCCAAAGGTGCTATAGAAGGATTTTCTCGCGCTTTGGCGGCCGAGTACGCCCCAAAATTACGGGTCAACGTTATTGCTCCATCCTTAGTGGACACTCCCCTATCCGAAAGATTGCTCAGCAACGAAAAAAAGAAAGCTATGATGGATCAGCGGCACCCTCTCAAAAGGGTCGGAACTGCAACCGATATAGCCAAAATGGGTGTTTTTTTATTGCAAGACGATAGTTCTTGGATTACCGGTCAGGTAATTGGTGTTGACGGCGGAATGTCCAGTTTAAATGTAAATTGATGAAGGACAAGGTCAATATATTTTGGTTTAGGCGAGATTTACGGTTGGATGACAATGTTGCCTTGTACCATGCCCTTCAAAATGGCACGCCAGTTTTACCGATTTTCATTTTTGATTCGGAAATACTTGAAAGTCTACCAAAAAAAGATGCCAGGGTCACGTTTATCCATGAACAGGTCCAAAAACTGAACAATCAACTTTCTACAAATTTCGATAGTGGCTTGGCCCAGTTTTACGGCACCCCAAAAAAGGTTATTCAACAACTAATTGAAGATTATATCATTGAGGCTGTTTATACCAATCACGATTACGAACCATACGCCAAAGAAAGAGATGCTAAAATAAAATCGTATTTAGAGGAAAACAATATTGAATTCAACACCTTTAAGGATCAGGTGATCTTTGAAAAAAGCGAAGTTGTCAAGGACGATGGCGAACCCTATGTGGTGTACACCCCGTTTATGCGTAAATGGAAAGAAGCTTTTAATCCTTCCATCCATCTGGTGGAATATGATACTTTTCCCAATCTTGACAAGAATACGATTAAGAACAAGTCCTTGCCTCAACTCACCTTGGAAGATATAGGTTTTGAAGCATCTTCCATTAAAGTACCGGATTTTACGGTTACACCAAATCTTATTCAAAAGTATGAAGATACCCGTGACTACCCCGACAAGGAAACAGGAACATCGCGATTGGGTCCCCATTTGCGATTTGGAACGGTTTCCATACGAAAAATGATAAAAAAAGCCATTGGAGAAAAAAACGAAACTTTTTGGAACGAACTGATCTGGAGAGAGTTCTTTATGCAGATATTATGGCATTTCCCAAAAACGGTCAATCAAGCCTTCCGGGCCAAATATGATCGAATAGAATGGCGCAACAATGAAGATGAATTCGAAAAATGGAAAACGGGAAAAACAGGGTATCCATTGGTGGATGCCGGCATGCGAGAACTCAATGAAACCGGTTACATGCACAACCGTGTGAGAATGCTGGTTGCCAGCTTTCTTTGTAAACATTTATTGATAGATTGGCGTTGGGGCGAAGCCTATTTTGCAGAAAAACTCTTGGATTACGAAATGGCCAGCAATGTGGGGAATTGGCAATGGGCCGCTGGCAGTGGTGTGGATGCCGCACCATATTTTCGGATATTCAACCCCACTACCCAGATCAAAAAATTTGATAAGGATAAGAAATACATCAACAAATGGGTCAAAGATCTTCAGGAATTAAGCTATCCAGACCCTATCGTGGAACACAAAATGGCAAGGGAACGATGCCTAAAAACCTATAAAGAAGCGGTTAGTTAAAGCTTTTTCTTTAAATTTAGTGCTATCGATATCGCTTTGCTGTACCACTCTCAGCAGCAATGTCGTTACGATATATAGCTAACTCAAAACTTTTACAATGAAAAATTTAACAACCTTATTTCTTTTTGGGATGTTCGTCCTGAACCTATCCGCCCAAAAGATGACCAAGGACAAAAAAGCCGTGGTCGAAGCCGTAGAAAAACATAAAGATAACCTTATACAAATCAGCGATTCTATCTGGGCCTTGGCCGAGACCGCTTTTGAGGAGTCGATTTCATCAAAATTACTTGCGGATTATGCTGAAAAAAATGGAATGACCGTTACTCGCGGTGTTGCGGATATCCCAACGGCCTTTGTTGCAACCTTTGGTTCGGGAAAACCCGTAATCAGTGTGTTGGGCGAGTTTGATGCACTCCCAGGATTATCCCAAAATACGGTCCCCAACAAAGATCCTCGGGTTGATGGCGCTCCTGGTCATGGCTGCGGCCACAATATGTTCGGTGCTGCCAGCTTGGGTGCCGCATTGGCCATTAAAGAACAGATCGAAGCTGGAAAAATACAAGGGACCGTCAAATTTTTAGGTACACCTGCCGAGGAAAAGTTCTTTGGTAAGGTTTGGATGGTCGAGGCCGGCCTCTGGGACGATGTAGATGTCAATGTAAGTTGGCACCCCTCCGCTCAAATAGAGGCCGATGTGCAAAGTGGGCTCTCCCTTATCGACTTCATGATCGAGTTTTATGGTCAAGCAGCACATGCATCATCCGATCCATGGAACGGAAGAAGTGCCGCAGATGCCCTGGAACTCTATACAACGGGAATCAATTATTATAGAGAGCATATAAAACCAACATCAAGAATACACTATCATATTCAAGATGGTGGCCAAGTGGTCAATGTAGTTCCCGATTATGCCCGTTTATGGGTTAGGGTCCGCGATCCTAAAAGAGAAGTTATGCTTCCAACTTTTGAACGAGTAAAGGCCATGGCGGAAGGTGCAGCCATTATGGCCAATGTAGAATATAAATACTCCTTGATTTCGGGTATCTACGAGACTTTGGTAAATCGTGAAGGAGGAAAGATCATGCAAAATAACCTAGAGCTTTTGGGACCAATAACCTATACCGAGGAGGAGACTGCCTTTGGTAAAGCCATTCAAGAGGCGACCGGTAAACCACAAGTGGGCATGGACGGCGAAATTCATCCGTTAAAAGAAACCGAGGCTTTGCCCGGCGGCGGTTCCACCGATGTTGGAGATGTAAGTTGGAACGTTCCGAACATTAACCTTGGGGTAACCGTTGCACCCAAAGGAACACCATGGCACTCTTGGGCCGTTGTGGCATGTGGCGGTATGAGTATAGGACATAAAGGCATGGTCTATGCTTCAAAAGCCATGGGAATGACCATGTTCGACCTGTTCGATGACCCCAAATTGGTAGAAAAAGTCAAAGATGAATATATTACCAGAAAAGGTGATGTAAAATACGAGGCCATGATCGATGGCCCACCACCTATACCCGGAAAATAACTTGCTACGAAATACGATAAAAAAGCCTGTTCAGAGCAGGCTTTTTTACCAAAACAAAACTTAACATGAAAAAATCGGTAAAACAAACGTTTCCATTAAGTATACCATGGCAAACATTAGATCCCTTTTTGTTCAGTGTGTATCATTTGGACAATTACCCAAAAGGTAACGGTGAAATGGGTCCTGACAGCTCACTACTTCAAGATAGAAACTTAGGAAACGATTTTGACCCATCTCAAAAATGGCGAATGTACCACGGACAGACCATTCCCGGGTTTCCTTATCATCCACATAGAGGTTTTGAGACGATAACCATAGTAAACAAAGGGTTTTGTGATCATTCCGATTCGTTGGGAGCAGCTGGAAGGTTCGGCGAAGGCGACGTACAATGGATGACAGCCGGACGCGGTGTACAGCACTCCGAAATGTTTCCCTTGCTCAAAGATGATGAGGAAAATACTTTAGAGTTATTCCAGATTTGGTTGAATTTACCGAAAGCTGGAAAATTCGCGGACCCTCACTTCAGAATGCTCTGGAATGAAGATATTCCAGTTGTAGAGGAGCAAAATGCAAAAATCAAGGTAATTGCCGGTGCCTATAAAAATGTTGCCTCGCTCGATCCCGCTCCCGATTCTTGGGCGGCTGACCCCAAAAACGAAGTTGCCATTTGGAACATCCATGCCCGTGCAGCGTCCGAATATGTGTTGCCAAAAGCCAATACCGCTGTTAATCGGGTGCTATATTTTTATGATGGCAACCATATTCATATCGAGGATAAAGAAATAAATCCCAACTTTGGCATTGTTTTAGACCCCAGCCGAGATGTTAATATTAAAATTGGCTCGGAAACTGCACATTTTATGCTATTGCAAGGAAAACCCATTGGTGAACCGGTTGCCAAATATGGACCCTTTATAATGAACACCCAGGCTGAGATCCAAAAAGCAATGGAAGAGTACCGATTGACTCAATTTGGGGGATGGCCATGGCCCTATCCAGACCATGTTCACGAAAAAAATAGAGGGCGTTTTGCTCTGTATCCTGATGGGAATTTAGAAAAGAAATAATCATTTTTTTCCTACTTCTAGAATTTTTTTAATCCAAATTCTCGCTAACAGGTCACAATAAGGAGAAAACTTCATAAATTAATACCAGCCAGAACCATTTGAATAGAAATCAACCTTCATCTATTCGATAAACCAACCATTGTATGAAGTCATCCTTTTGTTTAATTTTTACTTTGCTCCTATTCCTTTTATCCCAAAACATCTGTTTTGCCCAAAGCAAAGAAATAGATAGTTTACAGAACCTACTAAAAACAGCAGATGACACAACCAAGGTAAATCTAAAAAGAAGGTTGGCCGGGCTACTACGTTCCAAAGACAAGGAAAAAGCTGTGGAAATGGTAACATCTGGAATTGAGTTGGCAAAGAAAATAAACTACCCAAAAGGGGAAATAGAGTCTCTTTTCTCTTTGGGAATCATACACGGGATGACCGGTAGTTATCCGGAATCCCTTGAAGTATTTAAACAATGCCTTGCCTTATCCAAAGAGCATAAAAATTATGAGCACGTCTACAAAAGCTACAATTCCTTTGGCATCATATATAAGCAAATTGGTGATTATCCAACGAGTAAGGATTACTATCTCAAATGCATTAAACTTGTTGATTCCCTAAACCTATCCTTGGATATTACCGCTGCTTATACCAATTTGGGTGTTTTATACGACCTAATGGATGAACCGGAAAATGCAAAAAAGCAATATGAAAGAGCATTGGAAATATATAGTGGATCAAACAGGGAGTCTTTGGAAAACATTGTAGTTAGCAACCTGGCCTTGTTGGACATGAACGAAAACAAATATACCGATGCGCTGGAGAAATTATTAAAGAGCAAGGAGTATCAGGAATCCGAAAATGAAAAACTAAAACTCTGTACAACATACTCGAATATCGCACAATGCTATTTAAACCTAAACCGATCAAAACTTGCAGAAGAATACTTTGTAAAATCGTTGGAATTGAGCAAACAGCTCTCAAACAAAACACAGATCGCGGTTTCTTATTATGGTCTTGCCGAATTAATGCTGCAACAAAATAAATATCCAGAGGCAATTGATTATTCTAAAAAAAACCTAGAGGCACTCAATAAAACCCGAGGTTACAAATATTTTATGGAGGCGCATGACCTGGCGCACGAAATTTATACCTCCACAAAACAATTTCCAGATGCCATTTATCATCTAAAACAGTCCGTTGCCTTCCGCGATAGCCTTTTGAACGAAACCAAGATCAAGGAGATTCAAAACCTCCAGATACAGCATGATGTTTACCTAAAAGACCGGGAAATCAAAGAGAATAAATTAGAACTCGAGTTGATGGGCTCTTATATCGATTTAAACCAGAAACGTATTGGCTACCTTTCGATAATTGCTCTTTTATTGTTGTTTTCTGCCAGTTTATTGTATTTCCGCTATAGAAGCAAGCAAAAATCGAATGCAATGCTTGTTGAGAAAAATATACTGATTTACGAACAAAAAGAAATAATCCAAGAAATGAACATTGAATTGGAAAAAAGGATGCTTCGAGCACAAATGAATCCCCATTTTATCTTCAATTCTTTAAGTTCCATTCAACACTTGATCAATTCAAACGATCGAAAAGGAGCATTGACCTATCTATCCAAATTCTCAAAACTGCTGCGGCAAGTACTGGAAACCTCTATCAATATAAGTTTACCTCTAAAGGACGAAATTGAATTGTTAAAAATCTATATTGAATTGGAAGCCCTACGTTTTGACAATTCTTTTACCTATGATTTTAAGGTTGATGAAAACTTGGATATCCATAATGCTGAAATACCCATGTTATTGGTTCAACCTTATATTGAAAACGCCATAATACATGGCCTTATGCCTAAAAAAGGAAACAAAGAACTCAAAGTATCTTTCCATGAGAGCGATGATAATATTGTTTGCACGATAGAAGATAACGGCGTGGGAATGTCCTCAAAACCAAAAGAAAGTTCGTATGAGCGTCCATCCAGAGGTATGTCCATAACCGCAAAGCGTATCGAAGCCCTCAAAAAGTTTTCAAATCAAGAATTAGTGCGCATACAAAGCTCCAAAGAAGGAACAAAAGTAACTATACTTATTCCCAAGGATTAGATCACACTCTTACGATATTCGCCCCTATAGCACGCAAACGTTCATCGATATTCTCGTAACCCCGATCAATTTGCTCAATATTATGTATAGTGGAAGTTCCCTTGGCAGACAATGCTGCGATCAAAAGGGAAACTCCAGCACGAATATCCGGAGAAACCATGGTAGTGGCTTTTAAGGTAGATTTAAAATCGTGTCCAATCACCGTGGCTCGGTGTGGATCGCAGAGAATTATCTTTGCCCCCATATCGATCAACTTATCTACAAAGAACAAACGACTCTCGAACATTTTTTGATGGATGAGCACTTCTCCCCTTGCTTGAGTGGCTACAACCAAAATTATACTCAATAAATCCGGGGTTAGTCCAGGCCATGGGGCATCGGCAATGGTCAGTATAGATCCATCGATAAAGTTCTGTATTTCGTAACCTTCTTCGTGTTTCGGGATAAAGATATCGTCCCCTTTTCTTTCTAAAGTGATACCCAACTTTCTGAATACGGTCGGAATTTGTCCCAAATCGTTCCAACTTACATTCTTAATGGTAAGTTCGCTTTGGGTCATTGCAGCCAATCCGACCCAGCTACCGATTTCTATCATATCGGGCAACATGGTATGTTCCGTACCCCCCAAAGAGTCCACCCCATCGATAGTCAATAGATTGGAGCCTATACCTGAAATTTTTGCGCCCATACGGTTCAGCATTTTGCACAATTGCTGCAGATAGGGTTCACAAGCTGCATTATAAATGGTTGTTGTTCCCTCTGCCAAAACAGCTGCCATCACAATATTGGCTGTACCGGTAACGGATGCTTCATCCAACAACATGTAGGTTCCGGTGAGTTTCTCGGCTTCTACACCGTAAAAGTGTTCTTCTTTGTTATACCTAAAATTGGCTCCCAGTTTAATAAATCCTTCAAAATGGGTATCCAGTCTTCGCCTGCCTATTTTATCGCCGCCTGGTTTGGGGATGTATCCTTTTCCAAATCTGGACAACAAAGGTCCCACCAACATTATGGAACCCCTAAGGCCTCTACCATCTTCTTTAAACTTGGCCGATTGCAGGTAATCCAGATTTACGTCGTCTGCCTTAAATGTGTAGGACCCCTTACCTTTTTTCTGGATTTTCACGCCTAAATCCTCGAGTAAGGAAATTAGTTTATTGACATCGACGATGTCCGGTATGTTGTTGATGGTAATTTTTTCTTCTGACAACAAAACAGCACAAAGAATCTGTAGTGCTTCGTTCTTTGCTCCTTGCGGGGTGATCTCACCATGTAACCGGTGTCCGCCCTCTATTCGAAATGTACCCATGAATTCCTTTGGAGTTTAATATCTTTTTTTCCTTCCTCTTTGATTCTTTTTTCCGCGGTTGCTGTTGGATCTAGCCGGTTTGTTTTTAAGGAACTGCCCACTTTCCGTTAGACTCTCGTCTTTTTTGGCCAAATCGATTTTTCCATCACTCAGTTCTTTGAGGTGGTTAAAAATCACACCATCTTCAACGGTATCCTTGTTCCAAACGAGGTAGCACTTTTTCATGTGGTTGGCAATGGCATATTCCAGTCCCGACCTCATGTCCCCTTCTTCCCATTGAACCGCCACATCTATCATTCTTTTGATATTGTTTCCATAAAAACGGTATTTGGGATGATTTTGTGGGTAATTCAATGGCTCGGGTCGCTGTTGCAACATTTCCTTGGAAGTAATGGGAAATGGTGAATCCACATCCAATTTAAAGTCGGCCATAATAAACAACTGGTCCCACAATTTGTGCTGAAAATCGGGAACATCCCTTAAATGCGGCTGTAGATTGCCCATAACACTAATTATGGATTTGGCCACTTTATTACGCTCTTCTCGGTCTTCTATGGCAACTGCATGGTCTACCATCTTTTGAAAATGACGACCATACTCAGGAATAAAAAGTTTTGGACGTTCTGTATTGTATTCTAGGTTATATACTTCGTTCAAATTAACGTGTTTAGAAGTTTAAATTAGGAAAGTCTATCCGATAACGCCTGCAAAATACTAAAATTATGGCAAACAAAGGTTTTACAGGGAAATAACGCCTTCTACTATGGAAACCTCCTTGTATTTTTCTATCACTGCATCGGGATCTTGCATTTGTACCATAATGGATATACTGGTGTACGTTCCTTTTTTCGATTTTTTTGACTCGATCACTGCACCGGTGTTATCAAAAATCTTATGCACTTGCTGTATGCGCGCCTCATCGGTTGGTACTATAAATTTATAAAGATAATTGGACGGCCAATCGGTGTTTTCGAGCAATTTTTCCCTTAACCTATTATAAAATTCATCTGTATCGTTCTTGTCCATGCCTAATTTTTTACAAATATATGGCTTAGCCTTCAATTTTTTTTCCTTGTGGCTATTTCATTACTTTGCACCTTTAATTCAAGGTCTTTGGGAAAGAGCAAGGTAGTAATTACAGGAGCTCCCGGAACGGGAAAAACATCCATTGTTAACGGATTGGAAAGCAAAGGGTATCATTGCTTTCATGAAATTATCAGGGACATGACCTCCAAAGCTAAACTGGAAGGACAGTGTGAGGAACATATCTCCAACCCATTGGTGTTTGTGGACGATGCCATGCAGTTCAACAAAGACCTGCTCGAAGGCAGAACGAGGCACTATAAACAATCTTTGACCACCAATGTTCCCATAAGTTTTTTTGACCGTGGTATTCCCGATGTATTGGCCTATATGGATTTTTTTGGACAGGAATACGACACGTTTTTTACCTCCCATTGTGAGGACCACAGATACGATTCTGTTTTTATTGTTCCGCCATGGAAAGAAATTTACGTATCCGACAACGAAAGATTGGAAACTTTTGAAGAGGCTGAACGCATTCATCTTGCCTTGATGAAAACCTATACCCAATTTGGCTATGACCCCATCGAAGTGCCAAAAGATGCAGTCCCAAATCGGATTGAATTTATTTTGGAAACACTTAAAAATCCATAGTGCACAAAGACACCGCAAGTATTTTAAAACACTTTTGGGGCTACGATGGCTTTAGGGGCTCCCAACAAAACATTATTGGCAATGTCCTAGCGGGCAAAGATGTTCTGGCTTTAATGCCCACCGGAGGCGGAAAGTCGGTTTGCTACCAAGTGCCCTCGCTTGCCATGGAGGGTATTTGTATTGTTGTTTCTCCATTGGTCGCGTTGATTCAAGATCAAGTATCTCAGCTAAAAAAAAGAAACATTAAAGCTATTGCGTTAACAGGTGGGATTTCAAAAGAGGAACTGAACAATCTGCTCGATAACTGCATTTATGGCAATTATAAATTTTTGTATCTGTCCCCAGAACGATTGCAACAACCCTTGGTTCAAGGACGTATCCAACAGATGAATGTTAACCTTATCGCCATTGATGAGGCCCACTGTATCTCACAATGGGGTAACGACTTTAGGCCTTCTTACTTGGGCTGCTCCATTTTAAAGGAATTGGTGCCCAACGCTCCAATGATCGCACTTACGGCAACGGCGACTCCAAAAGTTGTTCGCGATATTGTCGAGAATTTACAATTGGAGCAGGTACAGATTTTTAAGGATTCGTTTTCGCGATCTAATATTGTATTTAAGGTAAAGCATTCCGAAGATAAGCTCTACCAACTTAAAAAATACATGGACAAGGTGCCGGGCAGTGCCATTGTTTATGTACGCTCAAGAAAAATGTCCATCTCTCTTGCCAATTTTTTGATAAGGAACGGTATCTCCGCCTCGTTTTTTCATGGAGGCATTCCAAAATCCGACAAAGAAGAAAAACTTAACCTTTGGTTAAGCGGTAAGGTACGGGCGATGGTGGCTACCAATGCCTTTGGAATGGGAGTGGACAAGCCGGATGTTCGCCTAGTGGTCCATTATCAAATCCCCGATAGCTTGGAGAGCTATTTTCAAGAAGCGGGGCGCGCAGGAAGGGATGGTAAACCATCAACGGCCATAATTGTTTCCTCTAACGAAGATGCCGAAAAGGCACAACAACAATTTTTGGCCAATTTGCCCGATGTGGCATTTGTTAAAATGGTGTATTCCAAACTCAACAATTATTTCCAGATATCGTACGGTGAACTTATAAGTGAACCTTTGGCCTTTACATTCAATGAATTTTGCAAACGCTACGGGTTTAATCCGAACACGACTTTTAATGCTATTCGAATATTAGATCAAAATTCGGTTCTTACGCTTTCCGAAAACTTCAAGGAGAAAACAACATTACAATTTGTTGCGCCAAAAACGCAAATATTTGATTATTTGGACAAAAACAGGAAAACGGCCCCCATCATTCAGACCATTCTAAGAACGTATGGGGGCATTACGGATTACGAAACAAAAATCAATCTGTATCTGTTGTCACAAAAAACCGGAACAAGCGAGAAACAGTTGAAGCAGTTACTTCAACAGCTTGCCGACGACCAGATTGTGAAGTATAAAAACAACACCTCTGACCTTGAAATTACTTTTTTGGTACCCCGCGAAGATGATCACACCATTAATTTGTTTGCCAAGAAAATCAAGGATTTTAATCAAGTTAAACAAAAAAATATGGAGGCCATGTTGGGGTACATTACCAATATAAAGGTATGCCGAAGTGTATATCTCCTGAATTATTTTGGTGAAAAGGTTTCCGAAAACTGCGGTACTTGCGATATTTGTAGACAAGAGAAAGTAATGCCCTCCTCGCATTATTTGGAGAAAAGGATCATGGAGCTATTAGAAATTCGGCCCCATACTTCCCGACAATTGGAAAAGGAAACCGGCGCCAATGAGGAGGAACTTTTAACAACACTGGAAAGACTGCTTGAAGATGAGCTGATCTCCATAAACTATAAAAATGAGTACATCAAAAAATAGCCCCCTACGTATTGTATTTATGGGCACCCCGGATTTTGCCGTGCAAAGCCTTAAAAAAATATTGGAGGCTGGTTTAAATGTTGTCGGTGTAATTACTGCTCCCGATAGACCTGCAGGTCGAGGACGAAAGGTTCAAGAATCGGCCGTAAAGCAATTTGCGGTCGAGCAACAAATAAAAGTTTTACAGCCCACCAATTTAAAGGATGAATCTTTTTTGGAAGAACTCAAAAGCCTTGAAGCGAACTTACAAGTGGTCGTGGCTTTTAGGATGTTGCCCAAAGCTGTTTGGCAAATGCCGGAATACGGCACCTTTAACCTTCATGCGTCTCTCCTGCCCCAATATCGGGGAGCCGCCCCAATTAATTGGGCCATAATCAATGGTGAAACCGAAACAGGGGTCACCACGTTTTTTATTGATGAAAAAATAGATACGGGGAGCATCATTCTACAGAAAACAGAAAAAATCACACAAGATGATACCGCTGGCTCCTTGCACGATAGATTAATGACCATTGGCGCCGATCTAGTGGTAGAGACCTGTAAGCAAATAGAAGCAGGAACAGTTATTCGACAAAAACAGGACGAAAGCACGGAATTAAAACAAGCTCCGAAAATCCATAAGGACACCTGCCGGATAAATTGGGAAGCATCCATGGAAGATATTTATAATCATATACGTGGACTAAGTCCTTATCCCGGTGCATGGACCAAATTGGTCAATGCGGAAAAAGAGGAGCCTATGAAAATCTTTAGGACCGAAATGGAAGAGATTGAGCACGATTATGGAACTGGAGAATTATTTGTGGAGAAAAAATCCATGAAGGTGGCCGTGAAAAATGGATATATCAACCTTTTGGAGCTACAGTTGCCCGGTAAGCGAAAAATGCATATCAACGAGGTTTTGAACGGATTAAATCTGGAAAAAGAGGCTCATCTCCGCTAAGGCCTTGCTATGATTGGGCTAGGAAAATTTGTCATTTTTTTCCGACTTTATCAACAAACGTTTCAAGTTATCAACAAAAACCCCTATTTCCCTAGGTTTTGCTTGCGTGGGACGCAAATCCATATAAATTTGTTCAGCATTAAAATTATATTAACAACAATTAATTTAATTCCATTATGAACAAAACAGAATTAATCGATGCTATGGCAGCTGATGCTGGCATCACTAAAGCAGCAGCTAAAAAAGCATTGGAGTCTTTCTTGGGAAATGTAGAAGGAACGCTTAAAAAAGGAGACAGAGTTTCCTTGGTAGGTTTTGGTTCTTGGTCAGTTTCTAAAAGAAGCGCTAGAGAAGGTAGAAATCCACAGACTGGAGCTACTATTAAGATTGCCGCTAAGAACGTTGTAAAGTTCAAAGCAGGTGCTGAATTGAGCGGTGCAGTAAACTAATCAATTGTATTTTTAATATACAAAAGCACCCCGATCGGGGTGCTTTTTTAGTTTATATGATTCCCATTTTTTGTATATGTTAAATATTATGTTAAATTTAAATAAACGAAACACTTGAAGATGGTAACCCAAAAGCCAAAAAAAGGAAATTTGCTCGTTGCTGAACCTTCGCTGACCGGGGATGTTTCTTTTAACCGATCGGTGGTGCTTATAGCGGAACACAATGATGAAGGTTCTGTAGGCTTTATATTGAACAAACCCTTGGATTATACCATCTGTGACCTCGTTTCCGATATTACCATTCCGTTCCAAGTTTTCAATGGAGGCCCCGTAGAACAGGACAATCTCTACTTTATCCATAAAGTACCGAAACTTATTGAAAACAGTGTTGAGATTTCCGATGGTATTTTTTGGGGCGGTAATTTTGAAAAGACCATTAAATTGATCAACAACGGTATTATTACCGAACAGGATATCCGTTTCTTTTTGGGGTATTCCGGTTGGGGAATAAGTCAATTGGATCAAGAGCTGTCCTCCAAATCGTGGGTAGTGCTTCCCAACGAATATGAAAGCAGTATTTTGGAAAAATCCTCCAATGCGTTTTGGAAAGAAAAAATGGTCGAATTGGGCGGCGATTATCTTCTATGGTCCAATTCGCCGGAGAACCCTTCGCTGAATTAAACGCCTATCCTGGCTTTTGCATTTAGTTTGCCCACCAAGCTTTTGGCAACTGTTCCATTGTACTCCTTTTTCCTGTATTTACTTATTGGCTGAATACCTATAATTGAATTGGTAATGAATAGTTCGTCCACTTTTTGAAGTTCAAATGGAGAAATGGAAGCTTCTACAAGATCGAACTCCTCGGAAGCAGCAATCAATTTCATCAAATTTTTTCTGATGATACCGTCCAGGCATCCATCGCTCAAAGGCGGGGTTTTAACCTCGTTGCCCTTAACCAAAAACAGGTTGCCATTAATGGCCTCGACCACTTTTTTATCCGTATTCACCAACAAACAGTTGGCGTATCCATTTTCTTGAGCATAGACCCCTGCAACAACATGTAATAATTTATTGGTGGTCTTTAGGTTGGACAACATGTCCTTGTTAACATAAAAATCCTTGAACAGCTCCACCTCGTAAGTACCATTGTCAATCGTGAAAAATGGAGATTTCATGGAACTAACTTCTATAAGGTAGGATACGTTATTTGTACTTGGTGTGTACAGCCCCCCCTCGTTTCTATACACGGATAACCGTATGCGAACTGCGCCATTTTCCAACCCATTTGCTGTAATGGTTTTCTTGATCTGTTCTTCTAAATACTCCAGAGTAAATTCCATTGGAATTTCCATTCTAAGAATACGCATGGAAGCCATCAGTCTAAAATAATGGTCTTCCCAAAAAAAGAGTGTCCCATTTACATAACGAACAGTTTCAAAAAGGGCATCGCCGTACTTAAATCCCCTATTATTGTAGGTAAATATTGCCTCATCATCCGCTAAAATTTCTCCATTAGAATTGACCATAAAAAAGTCCCGATTTTTTTCGGGACCAAATATACGGTTTACTTAAGAATTGTTCTAGGTAGATCCCAGTACTTGCTTAAGGTCGGAAACTTGGTTTTCCCAGAGCATTTTTGCCTCGTCCACTTCATCTTCGTCTGCAAAATCTGTTATAAACAAGGAAACATCCTTGGTGATTTCGTCTACAATAATTCGCATTTCAAAAAAGGAATCGTCATCATTTTCTTCCCAGGCCAACTTTACAAACTCTTCGCTTTTACGTTTTAGCATTTTTGCTCTTTCCTCTGATCCATCCCAGATAAAGGTAAACACCTCTCCTCTGGAATTAACGTTATCTGCGTACCATTCAGATAATCCTGAAGGTGTGGAAATATATTGGTAAAGCAATTGTGGTGAGGCCTGGATAACGAATTCCAGTTCAAATTTAACCTTATCACTCATAGTCGTGTTCTTTAAATCCTTTTCAACATTTGTATAGTTTGGGAAGATATAAAAATAAATGTCAAATAATAAATTAATAATGAATTTTGATTCAGCGAAAATTTAAACATATATTTGCACCCGCTTAGCAAAACCATGGCGAGGTAGCTCAGCTGGTTAGAGCGTCGGATTCATAACCCGGAGGCCGGGGGTTCAAGTCCCCCTCTCGCTACAAAATCTTTCGGGACCCCAATAAACACAGGGGTTCCGAGGATTTTACTAAAAAAGGCGTGTTAAAAGCTCGCATAACGTATATGGATTTTACAGTGGTATGATCAGATACTTACTGTAAAAAAAAAATGTACACCACTGAAAATTCTCCACACCCTACACCCCTTGTAGACTACATTCCAGCAGAACTTCGAGAAAATAAGACTTGGGAAGTCGTGTTTTATGCCCTTGATCCAGTATCTCAAAAGTTAAAAATCAAACGACATCGTGTAAAAAAGTTAAAAAGTATAAGTGAACGCCGGTTGCTCGGCAAGAGAATGGTACATGAAATCAACCGAAGGTTGATGAGGGGATGGAATCCATTCTTGTCAAAAAGTGAAAAAAAGGGGTTTATTAAGCTTAAAAGTGCCATTGAAACCTATCTATCAAGAATTGAAAAACAGGTATTGAATGATAGTCTTCGACCTGATACCTTGAGGGCCTACACATCTTATCTGAAAAATTTACTGATTTATCTGATCGAATCCGGAAATGGGGATATCTTCTGTATCAAGTTAAACGAGAGTATGGTCCGAGACTTCCTTGACCATATTTACTATGAACGGGACAATTCAGCAAGAACACGGAACAATTATCTTAAATTCCTTAGTACTTTCTGCGATTGGTTGATCAAGCATCAGTATTTATCCATCAATCCTACAATGAGAATAGAATCCGTTAAGGAGTCCAAGAAAAAAAGGGTCATAATCCCAGATTCTGAGCTCAATCGAATTTTCTTCCACTTGGAAAAGAATGACCATGGATATCTAATTTGTTGTATGGTATGTTATTATTGTTTAATTCGCAGAACGGAGATATCGAAATTAAGAGTTGCCGACGTATTCGTTAAAAATGGAATCATCCATATTCCAGGTAACATTTCCAAAAACAAAAAAAGTATGCCGGTAACAATTCCTGATACACTACTACCAAAATTAGCAGAGCATATTTCAAGGGCGGATTCCGAAGACTATCTTTTCTCAAAAAGTTTTGTTCCGGGTAAATCACAAATCGACCCCAAAAGGATAAGTGACAAATGGGCAAGATTAAGACGAAAACTTAATTTGCCAAATGAGTACCAATGGTACTCATTAAAGGATACTGGTATCACCAATCTACTCAAGGCGGGTGTTCCACTTATTGCAGTGAGAAATCAAGCAAGACACCATAGTAGCGATCAAACTGACGCATATACCCCAAGAGATATACTTGTGGCCAACGATAAAATTAAATCGGTTAAAATCTAGAAACTTTCAGACTCCACATTGACTTGCCAATACTCTTCATTCACACGAACCTTCCTTATTTTTTTGATAAGATGTTTCTTGTTGTACCTAAAACTACCCTTCAGCATATCCAGAACATTGGAAGCTTGCATGAAAAACTTATCCTTGTAGGTTTCAGAATTGGTTCTGAATGACAACCAAAATTTATGGAAGTTGTCATAAACTGATTGTAGGGAAAGGTCAAAACCATCAACTGATTCAACCAATACGGGCTGGCCACCCTGAAGGCCATCATATAATCCCAAAACAACCGAATCGGCATAATCATTTGGCCACTCCCCAGTAAGGAACCCATTAAGTTGGAACACCTTTACCGGCATAACACTAAAATCAACCGGGTTTATTTCTGATACTGTGTATTCACTTTCATCATAAACTTGTCCCGTACTTGTTACCAAAACTTTTTTTCCATCCGGATAGGTCAACTTATAAAGGTTGTTGTTCATGACCCCTCTAGACTTCTTGGGGTCCTCAAAATAGGTATGGTCCTCATACACCATTCTCTGTATGGTATTGTCCTTGAAATTCAAATAGACCGAATTCTCAAAATAAACTACATCCAAATTCAGCCACTGAACAATGGAATCATAGAATTCCCTGAATTTCATGTCGGGCAAAACTTCCTTTAAACTATAACGTTGTGGGAATGCATTGACCCTGCCATCCCGATAATCAAACACAAAATGTGTGTATCCATCAATACTCCTTTGTTGCCTATCGATTGATAGTGTTACCTGGATCGGTGTGAAAATATCGTCCTGTACATTGATTTCCAACAATTCATCTATACTGATCCCTTCATTCTGAACGTTGACACCATAATAGGTCTTATCATTGTAGGTTACAGAAAAGGAAAATCTTTTCGTGACCCCCTTCGGGAAGTTTAATCTGGTGTGTAAGGTATATGTACCGTTCTTTGACGGCACGTGAACCCTAGTGAAGGTTTGGACTTCATTTACAATGTTTGAAGAATTATTAAATGTATATACCGACCTTACGACTGGATCTGAATAATACTGAAAATACTTTTTAGGAATGTAAACCATTTTTCTTGCAAGTGGATGATTGACGAATTCCCCTCTTATTTCATAGCCCGCGGACTTAAAGGCAACCTTGAAAACCTCCAATAAATAGGGCATTGGGCAAACCACATTCCTGTTTTGTGGAACAAGCTCACCCTCCACCAATATATTTGAATTGGTCCTGAATATTGACAAGTCTTCGGTTCTCCAGTTCATGTATCCATTGAAATGTCCATAATCAGAATTTTCCGAGATATCAGGCCTATATACCATTGGGAAGTTGTGGGTGATGTCTGGCCAAGAACGGCTTAAAGATTGAAGCGAAAAGTCGTTAAGGTCGTCCCCGGTATCCACAATCGGGAAAGGAAGCTCTGAAAGTTTTTTGTTGAACACCTCCAAAACCTCTTTTCCATAGAACAATCGGATTTCCATATCGTATTCACCAATCTCATAGATGTTCAAGTACGCATCATAAAATTCATTGTCAACAATCAAGTACCCATTTACCCGCCTTGAATAACTGGAAACATTTTCCTCGGTGACCATACCAAGCCTTATTGCAAGTTCACTGTCCAATGGCGCCTTGAATGGAAATACAAAGCTTGACTTGGTCTCAGTTGAGAACAAAGGGGATTCTTCATTGAAAGTCAGCCCATGTCCAGTCAAATCGTACTGAAAACCATCCTTAGTTTGAAATACTATCATTCGACCGCCTTTTTGAATTCCAAATCAAAGTTCATGACACGTCTCCTTGTCTGTCGTTCCAAAATGTTCCTATTGGTAATTAAGACCTCTATCGGTTGGCCGTTTTCATACATAAAAATTCTTTTAGAGAACAACATCGAGGCCATCCACTCAACTTCATCTTCTGTCCCCATATTACCTGTATTGAATCGATATGTTCTTCCCTTTGGAGCGTCCAATACTTTTGTGTGCCGTTTTCCTTCAATTGAAACTTCATACGTTTTTTGCCTGGTTGATGGAATTTTGGATCGGAATCCCTTGGTCTCGAAAAATTCAAACATTCCCCATTCGTTCTCAAACGCCAATAAGTTGCTTTCCACGATGTCGTTGTCAACCTCTATAACAACGGTCTGGTCACCATATACTATTGTCAATATATCTCCAGTAACCAAATCGAATTCCGATAGGTTTACCAAGGCAGAATAGACAAGGGCATTGTTCGGTGCAGGCCCTGCAATGACATGATCAATGTCACCGGAAATAATTATATCACCAGGGTCAATATCGGCCCTTACATGCAACACGATTACAGCGGACCCTGAAGTGGTAATCTTTGAGGGGAGATAACATAGTCGATTGTTTATACTTGGGGTTGATCCCTTAAGGAATCTGACATTGGTATAATTGGCAACACTTGTGGTTATCCCGGTAAAAATGCTTTGCTCAAATGCACTGATCTTTAATACCAAATGGCCAATGGATTTCTTTACACCTGATACCAAATCAGCAAACGGATCAAGTTTTTCAACTAAAAGGTTGGCCGATGTTCCAATCAATGCTCTGGCCACCCCTCTAAAATAGGGCTGGGTCTTATCATAATTCTTTATCATGGAATCTGTTGAAGCCTCAAGATTGAGCTGCAGGAATGAATTTTCACCAATACTTCCCACAGATAGATATATTCTATCATCCGCGAAGTAAACACCTCCATTTTCGATTCCTTCAATGGATAATTCGATTACTCGAAGCACAACATAGGCCTTTTTGACCACCCCTCCCGAAGTCGCTGTCACCTGAGTCGAATACACACCAACTTGTAGTCCCACCGATTCGACGGAAACTTCAACCTCGGTTATTCCAAGTGCCCCATTGGATTGCGAAAACTGAATCCAAGGTTGGTCTGCGGATATGCTCCAATCGTTACCCGCATCAATCACAAGTGTCCTTACGGAAGCATTGGCCACCCCTTCTTGGTTTAGAAACTCTAGGTTCTGCGGATTTAAAAAAATATAGTCATCCGTGGTTTGAGGAATGTCCACTGTAAGATAGACCGTGAAACTCTTTGTAAAGAAACCATCGTTAATGGTGACAAGCGACTCGTACAAACCGAAATCCAAACCGGACACATCCACCCCAACCAACACTGATCCCGAACCATTTCCATTTGACTGGGACAGTGTGACCCATGATTCTGAAGGAACAATACTCCAGTTGTTCTCTGATTTTATTAGCAGTTCTTGGTCCAATGGAGTGGGGTCACCGTCTTTGTAACTAAATGAAAAGGTGGATGGCCTTATGGCAAGTCTAATGGTATCCGTTACGGTAAGGTTCACCCTATATACCCCTAGGCTGGAGTTGAAAGTTGCACCTGGAGCATCAATCTCGGTAGTGGTCAAAATGAACTCAAAACTAACGCTGTGCGTTCCAGGAGAAAGATTATCGGCTACCCTAGTGTTTATTGAAAGGGTGGCATAGCCATTATAATTCTCAAATCTAATGTCCGATAGTTTTATCCATGAAGCCCCACCAGTAGCCGATATGAATTTGGTATCGGTCACTGCGTTCAGGATGTTGGGAAAATACAGCTGTATCGGTGCCCCGGCCGAAGAGGAGTACTTTTTATATGTGAAATTTGCGGGAGATGCTGGTTGTATTGCCATTTTATAGCCCTTTTGCTTCGTTAATAGTTGAATCCAATTTTTCCGCAAGCTCTCGACGCTCTCGCTCTGAATTGAGTGTGTATTCAAGTGTTAGTGGTTCATCCAGTTTACGGGTCAAACGTTCCACTGCATCCAAGAGCCTTTCTTGAACCATTGTTGAATCGGCATTAAAAGGACTGGAACCTTCGATGTCACCACCATTCTCATATGAGCCGATATTTCTCTTTCGCTTTGATTCTAGATAATCGATGATAGCCGGTACAGCTGGATCTTGTCTCACTGCCTTTGGGACGACATATTCACCGGGATGGACAATTGCCAAACGACCTCCCCTACCATCTACACCACCAGAACTTGGTCCATCAAAAGTTTCCCCACCATCTTCCAGTCCTTGAATGGCGGTTCCTGCTATCCCGATCAGAGAGGTTGCTGTTCTTATTTTTGATGCCAATAACATTGGACCTGCTATTGCCGGGTTCCACCCCCACACCTTGGATATGGTCGCTCTTTCAGCAATACCATCAACAACGACCTGAGCAGCTGCAACTGCTTTCTGTGTAAGGAACAGGGCTTTATAGATTGACGAGGACTCATCAAAAAAACCCTGTAATGCCTGAAGGCCAACATCCAACAATTCCCTCTTTGCATCTTGGAGCTCTCTCTCGGCCTTTATCTGCTCATCCTTTAACTTCTTCTCTCGGGCAAGGGCTTTCTTTTTTTCCTCCTCATCCTTTTTCTCACGGATTTTGGAATGCTTGTCCCTGACCTGCTGTATCTCATATTCCTTTGCCTCTTCAAGTTGTGCCAGCAATGAAGCTTCTTCCGTTGATAGTTCCTGTGTCAATTCATTTGCAAGTCCGGCCTCTTCCCGCATTTTTTGGAACTTTTTCTCAAGCCGAAGAATATCTTCCTCCTCCGCACGCTGGTCCTCTTCAAATTTTTTGAGTTCCTTTTGGATTTCCTCCTCTTCTTCAATTTGTTTGAGAAATTCCTTGAGCTTTTTACGGCTTTCCAAAATCCTTTTATCCTCTGCGGTCAAGCCGTTTCCATCAGGACCTTTTCCACCAGGGTCCGTTGGCTTACCTGGTTCGTCTTGGACGGAGCCTCCACCGGCAACGAAATCACCTATGGTGATACGTTCCAACTTATTGTTTCCGGAAAATGCTTCCTTGATCCTCTTTGCTGAATCTACTCCTTTTGACTTGAGTTCATCAAAAAAGTTCTTACCGGCAGCCAATTGTCTTGCCAGTCCATCTTGTACTTTTGAAAGATCACCAGTGAAAATACCTTCGATTATATCTCCTACACCACCTATTACACCTCCTAAGTTTTGAAACCCTGTAACCAAAATTTTAAGTTGGGTGGTTCCAACTTCACCCAAAAAAGTTAAAATGCCAGAAAATGTCGTCGACTTGTTGTTTAAATCAATGAACCAGTTGGTAAGGTCGACACCGGCCCTAAGTATATCAATCAATATTTTGGTGCCCAATAGCTTCGCCTTGTCGATAATAAGTCCAAAACCTTCATCCCCAGTGGCAAATAGTGCGGAGGATACTTGTTTGAGTTCCCTAGTTGACTCGACCTGTTCTTGTAGAATCCTTTCACTCTCGGTTAGCTCCCTCTGTTGTTCATTCAATGCAATGTTCAATGCCTCAAATATCTTTATTGCACCACCGGCATCCTCTCCCGCCCCCTTGAAAAGATCTGCGGTCAATTGCTGAGCCTGTTGGGAGTTCAAACCTACACTTTGGGTTTCTTCCGAAATAAGTTTTAAGGCATCCTTTACAGTTATACTACCATTTCTCAGATTAAGGAAAAGGCCGTCCGTGAATTCTTTCCCGAATGCATTTTCCAAAGCATCCTTCGACGTGTCTGTTTGTTCCTCGAGTGAAAGCGTTGCCTCCTTCAAGGCGTCGGGCAGCTTGTCAGAGTAAATTCCAAGGTCATACCCAGTGGCGATTATCCTTGCGAATTCCTCAGCTGAGAATTTTGCCCTTTTGAAGAATACAGGGTACTCGTTCAAACTTTGGAAAAATTCATCATTGTTCTTTTGTCCCCTGACAAGTTGACCTTCTATCAAATCAAATGCCTCATCGAAGCTTATTCCAAACTGCTGCACCAATGAATTCGCGGTCAGCACTGTTTCCTTGAAATCAACCCCGAAGGTCTCTGATATTACTTCACCGCGGATCCTAGCGGCATCTGCGGCACCGTCCGTCAACCCGGTAAGTTGCGTTGTCAATCTTAACGCCTCGACCACTTGCTGGTTATAGTTGAACCATTCCTTGGCAGCGGCACCAACCCCCACAAGAATGGCAATGGCAGCCCCAATTGGCGTGGCAATAAATGACAATGCGGCCTTGGTCGCGGATGTTATGCCGGTCCTGACGCCGTGCCATCCCTCTTTGATCTGTAAAAGATCTCCCCTTTTATAACCTTGGATAAGGTCATTAAAACTACTGGTGAATTTTCCTAGGGCCTTGTCACCGTCCTTTATTCCGGAAGTGGCCAATTTGGTTTCGTCCCTGAAATCCTTCTGTGCGTCCCTTGCTTTTTTAAGTTCAACCTCAAGTTTTGCAACTTCGGTATTATATTCCTTCCATTTTGGGGTACCTTCAACCGCCCTGTTGGCAAGACTCCGGAATTTAGCCAGATTCTTACTAATATTTGTAATGGTGGCATCAATTTCCTCTCCATTGATGTAGATTTTCAGCCTTCTGGTTATGGGTCTATCCGCCATGGGAAAGTTTAATTTCCCACAAATTGATGACTCCTTACTGTTTAAAAAAGGACATCAAAACAGCTGCCAATCATCCTTGGCGTTGGACATGTCATAATTGGCTGTCAATACTTCGGTCTTTTTCTTTCTGGGCTTATTGGAGTTGTTGGCCACACTAACCGTTTGATCAATGGTTTTGGTCCACCAACCATGTTCCTTAGTATATTCTTCCAGGATTTCACTGGGGTAACTACTTAGAAGGAACTTACCCTTTATCGTTGAAAGCAAAGAGAGTAAATTGGCAAAGTCATCTTTACTGTACCCATCATAATGACCACAGTCACTATTAAAGTATGGTGGATCACAATAATGGAATGCCCTATCATAGTCCCTTGATGAGATAATCCTTAAGGCGTCAGTGTTCTCTATCTGCACATTCTGTATCCGGATACTATAGTCCATTGTAAAAGCTTCCCGTTTGTTAGTGATTTTTGAACTTGTAGTACCTGACATCCTATCATAACCAAAGGTTCCGTCCAATTGACTGGAGAAACTCTGCGATGCCAAAACCCAAACGGCCCAAGCTCTTTTAATTCTGGAAAACATGTGTGGATTGGCATACACCACAGTTGCATCATTGTGAAGGCTTCTACTGTGGAGGCTTATTCGTACCATCTTTTCCAAATCCACAAATTCATTTTGTACACATTCATAAAAATTTATGAGTTCCCTATTGTAGTCGTTGATTACCTCTACCTTACTCTTGGGTTTTGCCCAAAAGATTGCACCACCGCCCACAAATGGTTCTGTATAAATCTCGTGAATGGGGATTAAAGGCAGAATGGTTGAAACTAGATTTTGTTTGCCCCCATAATAACTAATTGGTGTGTTCATTTCATATATTTGTTACCGTCCAAAACAATTAAGCATATCGTTTCCAAGGCTCATGCCCCGGTTGGCGATATGCTTTTCTTTTATGTTTTGGACGATATAAGGGAAACCGGGGCTTTTTTACATCAAAAATCTATTTTGCTGGTTATTTCTTCGGCCCGCAAGCCTGATATTTCATCAATTAAACTTTCCAATGCCCTCTCACTCTTATTCTGTAAAAGTGTAAAGTGGTCAAAGGGCTTCATCTTCATGAAAACCCCATTCTTTTTTATTCCCTCGAAACCATAATGTTGTTTAAACACGGCCGATGTAACACGTATTGAAATGGATTCCAGGGAATCAAATCTCATGACGGCATTGGCCCCAGCTATTTTAAGAAGTTGGCCACTATGCTTTCTTGTTGCCGTGGCCAGAATGGATTTAAGGTTTCTGGATATGGTCCTTGCAGCTTTCTGACCCGCCTTTTTCTCCAATTGGACAATGTCCCTTGCGTTCTCACCTGTTCTCATGGCCATAAAAAGTTTAAGTTTTCGATTCTGGAGTCAATTAATTGTTTCTTTTTTTAGCACACGTTGATCCTCATACCATAAAGGTCACCAATACATTTGGCCTTGTTGACCTTGTCCACAAAATCCATAGGAAGATTTTCTATGATTTCACACATTGAATCCATAGTGTAATATGAACCCAAACCCTTTCATTAAAAAGGACAAGCCCTAATAAATCAACAAATGATGGACTTAAAGGAACTGGAAAGTAACTTTAATGAAAGATTGAAAATGCTTACTAATCGTTTAACCAACGCTGCAGCCGTTTCAATTGACTATTGTTAAGCTTGGTCAGGTCAATTGTGTTACATGTGTCCCTGACCGCAATCTGCTCGTTATTCGGTGACAAGATGATCTGAACCGGTTCCGATTTTTTGATTTTCGGAACATCTATTTTGTTTATGATCTCATTGGTTGACTTTTCAATGGCCATGTTCAACGTTGGGGTCATCTGTTCCAAATTACTTTGGTTCGTTTTCAAGGTTGCCTTGTGTCCAACAAAGCCACCAGACAAAACTCCAGCTGAATATATGATCAAAGCCAAAGCAAGCATTTTCCAGTTCATAACGTTCTATTTTTGTCGTTCAAAATGTGGTGTGTCGATTGTTTCATCTTCATCCGGTTTCCTTCCACGCTTCTTGAAATCACCGCCCCATCTGTTCTTTGGATCCAGTGAAACCCAATAATCCCCCAGAGGTTTGATGTCCTCATATTTATAGGTAAGTTTTCCATCAATGAAGAAATTGAAATCCACTGCCAATCTATCCGGGTGAAGACTGTCCAAAGTCCAGCTTTTTTTAACGGCCTTCACAAGTTTTATCCCCAGAACACCGCCCTTTACAACTTCATACCCAAAATAATACAACAAGGCTTGGCTTTTGGTTCTATGGGCCTCTCCCAATGTCATCCTAATACCATGGACATCGAAAGCATAATGTATCAGGCAAGCAATGTGGTAAGTGAATATTTGTTGTTTCTCGCTAAGTTTCATCTACCAAAAAATTGCGTGGCAAATAGCTCCGATGATGAACCAGAACATCGCCTTCATAAATTCGGGCATTTTGGAATATAGTGCTATCATATCAATTGTTTTTACGGATTAGATTTTTAATCTCCTGCAGGTCCTGACCTATCCTTTTTTGGTTTTCCCTTATGATAATGAGTTGCTCTTTTTCTGATGCACTCATGTGTCTATCGGTGTCAACCATATGCATCATCATTTGGTCCCGTTGGCTAGGTGTGATAACAGCCTCCGCTTCCATCTTTTGCAACACCTTGACTTTTTGCTCTGGAGAATCAAAAGTTCTGTTGTTTATTGCATCAAAAGCTCTTGGAGCAAAAGAAAAGGTAAAGGAAACCATAGAGCCCAACATTGCCACGACCAATGCACGATATAACCACTCACTTCTATATTTTGCTTTTTCTGTCATTACTTAAATATGGATTTTGATTTTTCAATCATCCATGCGATAAAAGCAGACCCGAACATACCTACCAAACCGGACATGGAAAAGTGATAAGTGCCACTTGCCTTAAGAGCTGGAATCCATATCTCAATGATCTTTTCGCTGAGCTCTTCCAAACAAATGAATACCATAAATGAGGAAACCAAGTGAAAAAAGAAGTTCTTCCATGTGAGCTTAAAATACTTTTTCACCCCGTCATGTTCATCAATAGTGGTCCACGAATACATGATGACCGACAATATGCCAAGGCTGAACATGACCCACATACCAATGCTTATATGATTTAAAAAGTCTGCTTCCATTAGTTCATTATTTTGAAAAGTTTCGTTTTATTTCCCAATCCGGAACCTGAAGTGCTAACTGCAGCATTTACCGTCACATTCATTATGTCCGTAAAACTTCCATCATCCGTTGTGATGGTCAATGTGGCGGTACCCTCGCCAACAACGGCCCCTGCATTGCTGATGACCCCCGTATTTGATGATGACAATGTGAAGCCTTGGTCAGTTGCGTTCCCTGGACTGAATGTGTAACTCAAATCCAAAAAGCCACCAACGTTGAATGTCTGGGCATCATTGTCCCATACAATTCCGGTCACAGGAATAGTGGATGTGTCCAATCCAATTATTTCATGCATCCAAACTTCGATGTTGTCATAATCAGAATCAAGAGTTTTGCTTGTTGCATCGTCAACTCCCACATTCAGACCCTTTGAGGTCTCCCAATTGTCATCCATACCATCATTGTCAACATCCGGTCTCAATGTTCCGGCGGATGCGGTCTCAAATCCTCCAATCTCGGTCTGGGAATCGATGATGTTGTTTTGGTCAAGTGCATAGTCATTTATTACCTCTTGGTCCCTTGCAGTGAATACAGGCCATCTGGCCCCAACATTCGCAAGTACGGAGTCCTGAACTTGGGACGAGTTCCAAATATTCACCGAAGCCGAATAAATAGCCTCCTGTGGAGTTGCAACAATAACACCTTGATTGGTCCAATCCGCATCTATAAAGCTGTTAACCGAATGGTTACGTGTGTTTCCTTCAAAATATACCGCACCGCCAAAACCATGGGTCGCATCGGATTGTTGGGCAATGGTCTGCCCGTTATATATTTCCTGATTGACACTCTTCTGCCAGTGGTTGTACATGACCACAAATGATTGACCACTTCCAAAAGTGGACTGGCCGTACATGCCAAAAAATAGATTGTTTATGAGTTCAAAGCTGGAACGGCCCGTTCTAAGGTTTCTGTCCCTGTTTCTATAGAAATAGTTTTTCAGGTAGCTTACCAATCCATCATGGGTCAGGTTGATAAGTCCTCCCATTGAATGCACCCCACCCTCATAGTGGTTGGAGTTCGCCAATGCCCAAGCCACCAAATTGAACATCATGGTAATATCTTCCGAACCGGAAACACTCATATTCTCATCAACACCGGCATAAATGGAGTTGTGGCTGAAAAAAGCACCTGAAACACCTGAAAGCCCTACGCAATCTGAAACACCTGTATTGGCCGCTGTTGGGTCTATGATGTTCCCAGAAGCGTCCTTGTACCCATAATCCCCCAAGGCGAAGTGACCACCAACCACAATGTAGTTGTCACCTCTCCAGAACAAGGCCCCATTGACAACGTGGAAGCCCCCGGAATCCGTTGGGGCCGTGACAAATATGACGGTGATGTTGCTTGCGGTTATCTGGTATTCCGTTTCCTGTAGGTCAAGTACCCCGCCAACAGCGATCACAATGATCCTGTTCCCACTGCTCAATGCATCTATCAATGAACCGGCTCCGCTTGTATTGGTATTGGTTACCTTATAGACAGAACCGCCACGGCCACCCGTTACATGCCTTCCATAGCCCTCCGCCCATGGCGTTGCCAGAACCTGTGAGCTTGCGGAAAGGACACTAAGAAAGATAAATATGAAGAACAATGCATTTTTCATTCCTTCTCCGGGTTTTGTGTTTCTTTAAACTCATACCACTCCGTATGCCATTCGGCAATGAAAGGCTGGTTGTCGTTCTGTCCAAGGACCACCATTTTTCTTTTTATGGTTGCCTCCTTTGGAACAAACTCAATGGTATCCCCCGTGGTGATGTTTTTGATTGCAATGAGCCTTTCTGGCTTGATACCATATCTACTTATGGTGTGGCCATAATTGGGTTCAATTTCCTTCATGTTCAGCCGTTCCTCAAGGGCATCGATCCCATCCAGCTTAAGGGTCATCTTTTTCCCCTTTAGACTTAGGTAATCGACTTGGATACTATCCTGTGCGTTACCTAGAATTGGCAACAATATCAGTACTATGTAAAATATCTTTCTCATTGTGCTTGAATTGAAATGCTGTTCAACCTAACCCAATCATCCGATGATGGGCTGTTGAAATTATATTGTATTCTATATGTCCCGGTCGTAGGCGGGGAAAGAGTTAGGTTGTATGTTGCATTCGATGTCGTAAAAAATGGTTGGGAACTGATACCCGCATAATCTCCCCCGGGTATCTGCGGGTCCAAAATCCTTATTTGGGAAGCGGCATTGGCCGCGCCATTGACCACATAATCATAGACCACACCCGCAGTAAGGTTCACAAGGAAATATGGCCTATAGTTTCCGGTATTATCTATCTCAAATTTGAGTCCATATCCACCACTACCATCGCTTTCCACAGATTCGTTTGCAGTACCATTGGAATAAACATCGGCCCATGCAGCATCAGGTGGTGTATTGGTGTCGTTTGGCCCGGCTGCATCATCAAAGGGATAGAGTTCACCGCCACCGGAAGGCTTGGAATATACCTCTGAACCATATAGATAAATCTTTTGCACCTCCGTACCGTGCAGATAATAGCCCGTGGCATCAATATCTATTTGGGCAATCCCAACAAGTGGGGCCAAAACAAGTATGTAAAACAGTTTTTTCATCAATCGCTAGTTCCGTACAATGTTCCGTTGTTCTTCAATGCTGTTGAAAGTGCAGTATATTCAGCGCTGGTCACCAAAGCGGATGCGGGCCTTGAAATTACTTGCCAGACATCGGTCCCTGTTTTCCAAAGCACTATCTTATGACCTGTGTTGAATGTCCTTGCCTCTTCGCCCGTAACGCCTCCCGAATATGCGATTATGATGTCCCCTGTACCTTCCTGAAAGTAGCTAAGGACTGTACCGACCGGAAAGGCGGTTGTGGCATTGGTCGGTATCGTAATGGTGACATCGCTGGCACTGTTGACGTTCACAAAACCATCTGCATCCGAAAGGGCTGCGTTTCTTGTTGCAGTGGCATTTTCTTCCCCAAGAGTGCTTCCAACTCCAACCCCGTTAATGGTCAGTTCACCATTTATGTTGAAATCTCCCTCATAGTTGGCATTCCCCGTGGCGGCCGCTATATCAAATCGGCCCTTAACCAAATTGTTGTAGGCATCCTCGTCATAGAAATAAGACCCGGAATCGGACCTACCAAAAATAAAATCATCATTGTCCGTGGACGTTCCGTTGATGTATATCTCGCCAATATTCGTGATGTCAAAATCCGCCATGGCCAAGTCGGATGTTGCCGGGTTTCCAAAGCCTCCACTTGCCCCTAAATCAACATACACACCATTGATTCTTCCCAATATCTGATGGGTGTCTATATCATAATAAATGTTACCATCATTGTTATTTGTTGGCGATGAAATGGGCCTCACCCAATGCTCATTCCCATATACATTGCCCCCTGCTGACACATTCCCCACAGTGGTATGTAATGCCCGTACACCAGTGATTTCGTCTAAGTCACTTATCGATATTCCAGATGCTTGAACACCTTTTGTCGTTCCGTCTGAACGAAGCAAAACATTGTCGGTCCCGAAGTTTGATGCCGCTGTTACATCTCCACTACCAGTTGCCGTAGGGTCGAACTCCGTAAATATCACATCATCGACCCCGATGACATCCCCACCATTAAAGCTGGTAATGAATATTTTATCCCAATTGACTATCCCCCCATAAACATAAACCATTGCACTTGATAGGTTTTGTGTTGAATTAGCATCGGCGGCACGGGGCCAAGCCCCGGATGAAGCCGTGTAAATACCATTTTCAGACGCATCCGTCTGGGCCATCACAAGAACCCTTTCACCCTCCGTCAATGTATTGCCCTCAATGGTCTGTAAACCACTCAATGTGATGTTTCCCGTAGTGGCCACAACCACATTCTCCTTTACGAACGAATCAGCGCCCAAACCACCTGTTATGGCCTGTGTTGATAGTTGACCTGCGGCGTTTACCGTTACCATTCTTACACCAGTCCCCGCAAGGGAACCGAACTCGACTAGGCTGGCACCAAAGGTCATTTTATCCAAAATGGTATTGAATGATGCGGCTGAACCACCTATGAAATTGTAGAAATAATAATTGGTGTCGCTGGTGAACCCCTGTTGAATCCTGTTTCCTCCCGATGAATCGAATTCAATCAGTGACAGATCATCGATAAGGAACTGGTTCATGTCCAAGGCTTGGGTCGCAGAATGGTTTCCCAAGTTATCCGCACTACCAGCGGGCATTAAAGATTTAAAATCGAAAAGAGAAATTGCCCTTAAAACATTATCACCATTTTTGAATATGGGAATGCTATCATTGTCAGATAACGTGGTCTCTTGTGGCTTCTTTCCAAACTTTGAATACCCTTCCTTGGTTGTTGAAAATTGGGCCTCTACGCCACTAAAAACTAATAGGCACAGGATGATTGTAAATGCTGATTTCATTCTTTTGGCTTAACTTTTAATTCTTGATTTTCGACACCTATCACAAAACCTTCCATTTCGATTTTTTGTGTCTTGATGATCCTATCGGATTTTCTGTCCTTATATAGCAATCTTGCGATGAGTACCGATTGCAACACATGCAAGGCAAACAGAAGACCTAAAATGATGTTTAATTCTCCTTCACTCATAATTCCCTGTATATCGAGTTTGGGGAATAATCCTCCAATGATGTTGGATCGGTACCCACCAAGGTTCCCGATACCATCATGTAATCATTCCCATTTATATCCTGTACAATCAGACCTTCTACATGGTCCCCTTGGTTTACCTCGTTCACTGTCTCAGTTCCAGATGTAACCTGCAATACCCATTCGTTGTCCGTGTTGTCCCAAAGTGCTATTTGTGGTGGAGTACCAACACCGGGGTCTATTATGGCGTAGGCGTTCAGTTCTCCAGAGGGAAAAGCCGCCTGTAATAAAATTAGACTGGAGAAAGTACCATAATTTGGATTTGGGGTTTCACTTCCCATCAAGGATTCAATGGCATCGGCAAATGCGTTAAGTATGGTTCCCAACTCCTGAAAGTCTTCTGCCGTGGCTTCGTTGACTCTATTACCAACGGCCCTGATGTTTATTTTGTTCTTGAGAAGTGAAGAAGGTCTTGGTAATGCCATTCCAATGGTTTTTTCAAATTTGCATCTTGCTATATTTTAAAAAAAGGACATCAGAACGATACGGTGCTTTTCGTGTTGGCGGGTTGTACGAACTTGGCCGTTTCAGATGGGGAATATTCAGGAAATTCATTTGGATTTGCCTCTATCAAAGCTATCGCCTTCTTGAAGAACTCTTCACCAGCGGTAATCCTTGCCTGTAACAATCGGTTCAGTTGTATATCATCCAAGAGCTTTACTTTCTGCCCTGGAAAATCATCCATCTTCTGGTATATCCCGGTAGGAGTAATATCGAACATGCCACATTCAATGGCCTTGGCAATAGTATAGTTCACCTGTGATGCCTGCATAAGTCCCAGAACTTTAAATGGGATTCCCTGTGCCAGTTCCGTGGACAGTGACGATAATGGCTTAGCCGTGAAGTTTATACGTGCCATGGTCTCCTCTCCGAGTCTGCCAACAAAGTATTGATGTTGGGCCTCCAACATATATGGTCTAAGGGCCAAGAAAGTACGTCTACTGTTCCCGATTTTGAACCATCTATCAAAAGTATCGGTCCTTTTCACGAACAATTCGATGAACACCGTATAGCTATCACTGTCCTTCCACTGTTGGAATTGGCCCTCATTGGCCTCCATTATTTTCAATGCTTCATCCAAGGCGGAAAAACCATTGTCCAAGAATGTCCTTCTCAGGTCCCGTATCTGCCACCATTCGGCCGGCTTTACAAATTCCGTACTCTCGGTGAAAATCCCATGGTCGTTTACCTGTACATTGCCCAAAGGAATATAAAGGAACATCGCCAGATTGGCAGAAGCCTCGGCAAGAAGGGCAAAGACCTTTTTTGGAATTTCACCTTGTGGCTCGGCCGCATAAACATCATATAGGGCCTGTCCTATTGCGGGGACCAAAAACTTCCTGTCCCCCTGGATCACATAAGGGGTTATCGTGGTCCAGTCAAGGGAGTTGTTGACGGATACGTACTTTTTAAGATCTGGAATGTCTTTTAGAATTGTGGCCATTATATCGTGGTTTCAACACCCATGGGGTTTGCGTCCAGGGTGGTAAGTTTTGTATTGGCGAACTCGGCCTCTAATTCTGGGTCCCATCCATTGAAATCCCGGAGCAATTGCCAAGGTTCCAAGGATATTTCCCTTTTGGTCTTGAAAAGGGATGTAAGAATGCTGAACGCCTCACGCTTGTCACTTCCGCTACCGGTGTTCATTTTACCACCGGGTATACCGGCCCCTACAATCGAAGGGTCCACACCCATGGCAAACATGATTTCCGAGTTCGCGGCACTGGCCTCGGGAAGATAACTGCCATCCTTCATCTTGTCATCCACGGCGATTACCTCAATACCCTTTACCCATTGGTCGTTCCTATCTTTATATACAACGGACTGGATTGACTTTCCGGCATTCTTGTTTCCACTCAGGTGGTCATCAATGGCCTTGGTAAGCTGGTCCCTGACCTCTTTCTTTTTTTCAGGGGTATAATCGTTCCATTCATTGGGATACATCCTGATAAAATACTCTTCGGAGATGTAAACCATGTACTTGACATTGAGCTGTTGCTCAAAAAGGTTTTTCTTGTATTCAGGGATACTATTGGCAACCTCCATCCATCCATTATGGTAAACCGCATGCCAGTCCACCTCGGGATAATAGGTCTCGTTCATGAGTGGATAAAAAATCGGCAATACGAACTTGTAGATTTTTTTGGACCTACAGTATTCCCTGATCTGTTCCGCGCTCCAATAACTGTCAATGGCCGGGATCCTCTCCACGTACTCGCTATCCTCATTGGTGTATGGCCCCCAATTATGACAGAAATAAACGTTCTCCACCAAACCGGATGATTTGTTGATCTTCTCAAAACGGCACTTGGCTGCCTGTAACCGTCGGACACTGAAAATTTCACTGAAATCCTTGGTCAGTATAAATTCCGGGAAGGCTATATAGTAGGTTTCCAGGTCGGCAATGGTCTCGGTCCAGAACCTGTTCATCCGGGACCTTCTGAAAAATGTATTGATGTCCCCATAATCTTTTACGGACATCATGACCTTGTCGCGTTTTCCCTTGTTGACAGAATCTTTGTACAGATGTAGGCCCTGTCCATAATGCGTCGAACGAAGGACCCTCAATGCCGCTCCACCGGCACCGTTCAGGTTCAAGGCTTTTTTGAACTTCTGCGGATATTGGTTGTCATCACCCCATTTAGCGATGACCCCGCCTGACTTGTCTTCAGGGTTAATGATGGTATGTTCCTTGGTACCACTTCCAAAAGCAAAAGCAGCTTTGCTTCCAGAGGCAAATGCAACATCGCCATAATAGATTATATTTCCCATCAATAAATTACCTTTTTCCCGTTGAACTCGACTATATATCGGATGTGGATCTTTCGTATATCCCCGCCAGGTATTGTCTTGATGTTCCTGGTCTTGTTCCCAAAGTGGTCAGGGTCCCTACTTATCCCGGTCCTTGATGTCCGCTTTGTGCGAAGTGCCATTATACTGTCCCTGTTGGGATTCTCTTCCGCCATGACCATTTTGGCCTTGGGATAGGTTATCATCTTCCCCCCTGTCCTTGAGTTTTTTTGTAGGGTCCGGACCTTCATACTGAAAGGCACTGCTCGCCCCTCTTCGTCCAAGGACCTCATTTGTTCAAGGACATCAGTCATATATATAGTATCATCGGACATGCGGACAAGGTGGAAATTGCAGCGTATTTAAAAAAGGACATGGTGACTATTCGCACTTTACAGGATTATCGCTCCAAAGAGTAGGATCAAAAAACAGGGGTTCGCTGCCCGATATTTCTCCTTCAAAACGGTATCCATAAAGTTTTTCGGAAAATATGGGTCCTACCTTTGCATATTTGACCGAGGCAACTTTAAACTTTCCATTTAGAAAGTGTCCTTCCTGAGCCTCATCATGCTTCATCCTTGCGATTACTTGAAGGCCGATCACCTCACAACTTGAAAGTTTTGCGTTCTGATCATCGGGATTATCCTTTTTCGGGTTCTCATAAATGGTGAATGCAAAGCCCCTATTGTTGGATGTGGCAGTTCTGGAGCTTTCACCAAGATCTCCGTCATGGCTCTCCAAAACCATGCACGGAAATCCAAATCCCTTCCTGAAGCTCCCCATTATCTCGGTAAGGTCCATACGGAAAAATCCGCTTATGCCCTTGTGCCCATCTGCAAGGGACCCAAAATATTCTACAAGGACCTGGTGGTTGATATCGCTCATTTCTTTCTTTTTCTGATCCGTTCCATATCCGCATCGATTATGCTCAAAAAGTCATACAGGAGGGTATTGTTGGAACGCTCCAATTTTGAAGGGTCCCCATCTATCTTGTCCAATATTATCTTTCCGAAACTCACATATTTTTTTGTTTTTTTGGAAACCTGTCCCTCAATGACAATTGGCTTCGGGAAAATCCTTGGAAACGATTTCTCGATATGGTTCCTACAGCCCTCATAGGATTTGGCTATCCCCAATTTGGTCTTTATGGAAACGGGGGCAAAAGAATCGGCCCTTCCGTCAACGGCCTGTTTGACAAAAGACTTTCTCATGTCTATATCGGAAGGTTCCTTGGCTTGCTCCCGATAAAGGGTCGCACACAGAACATCAAGCCATATTGGCTTTTTGGTATGCGTCCACTGATAGTAAGCAGCGTCCGCAAATGAGAACTCCCCAATGGTAATGTTCCTAAGCCTTGTACCTGGAGCATGGTAAACTATTCCCTTTATCTTCAACTTGGGACGGAATCTTGTACGATCAACTTCCCCATAAACAAAATTTGAGAACTTGACGAACTCCTTAGGATGGACTTCGCGCATCACCCTCCTTACCGCAAAAAATGAATTATGCCTCAAAAGCTCCTTGGTGACTTGGTAAAAAAGTCGTTGGGATGTCCGCTGCAACTGTGCCACATCATCCTTGATGAGTTCCTGGTAGCAATGCAGCTGATGGGCGATATTGTCGTTCTGGTCGAACGAAAGCTCGTTCCAGTTGGTGGGTATGGTAATCCTGACGTTCACGAATGAAAGGTTGTCAAACAACCTCCCATAAAAAAGGACACGAGACTACCAGTCGTTGTCAGCCTCTTTGTTCACATAAGAATATAGGGATTCGGCCATGTCCAAAATGCCGGATTCGATTTCTTTTTTGATAATCCCGTAGGTTTTCTGGATGCGCGGGTACTCCCTTTCAAGCCTCGAATGGTTTGAGAGAAGCCTGGTGTAGTATTTTTTAATGGTATTATCCGTTGATTGTTCCTCCATTTTTTTGAGCTCTTCCCTATAGTCCTCAATGCTGGTAACCTTGAAATAGGTTGATGCATCCATTTTAATCCCTTGGATGGACTCGAGGACAACATCGAATATATCGACCTTATATCGGTTATCCTTGAACGCAACGTCCATGGTGAAACTGACATCGTTTTCCGAGGGGTATTGGCCAATTTGATAATGAATCTCAAAATAACCTTTTGCAATCACCTTGGATTCTGAGTCGAGCTTTATCACCGATTTCGCGTCGTTGAATGTAATGGCAATCCATTCCACGGTCTTTTTATGGATGGAATCTTTGGGAATGTCCACTTGATATACTTTGGAAAACACCAAATCCCCGGTTGATGAATCGATTTCCAATTGGGAGAAGGAAATCAACGGGGCAAACAATAGAAAAAAGAATACACGCATCTCAAAAATTTATTTCAAGATACAAAAACATAAAAATTACTTTCCGTTTTTTTTAGGGCCAACCTCCTTGGAAACAAAACATTGGATTCCCCACAAAACAGGGCTTTTCCTTTTTTGCGCCCACAGCACACGCCGTGGCCAATGGAGTTTTGACTGTTGCCGTTTAATAAATTGATGATAATATGAATTTGGAATTCCTACAGGATGATGGTGGAATTGGGTAGACTGTCACTGGCCCTGTGCCCTTGTACAAATAGGTCCCAGAACATCGAGTAGATGGGATAGTCAAAGGTATCGGAGAAGTGTGTGGCATGCTCCTGTTCCACGGTCTTCCGTGTTTCGCTACGCTTATCCTTCTTCAATCCACCGGTGGTGTCGATTATTTCGGCATGCTCCATGGACACGATAAGATCGCTACAGTTCACCTCATTGATTCGGATCTTGGGCAATCTTCCCCTACCATCATCCCTCAGCATGACATTGACAAGCCTGAACTTATCCATATAGTCCGGGTTCTTACCAACCGTCATCTCATGGACCTTCCATCCGGCACCACGCAATATCTTGGCCGCCTGTTGTGCAAAGGTATCCTTGCTGTTCGCCACACGCGAGTTTCCGGTCCTGTCACAATAGAATTTGATCACCTTGTTCGGAAAGTTCCTGTAATATGGTATGAACTTCTCAAGGAACAGATGGTCCAATATCTTGGGGGTCTTCACAAAAAAGCAGTTGAGGATCCTATAGGTATCGTCCTGTAACTGTGATACCGAAAGACAATTGATGTTCGCGCCCCAATCCACACTGACGATCAATGGTAGATTTGGGTTAAGGTCCCGGTCCTGTCTACAATCGAAATGTTTTACATCCAGGTCGGAAGATGGGTCTATGGTCTCAAGGTACCCATTGTCATAATCCGTATAATAGTGGATATCGGGGTTCAGCTGTGCGTAGAACCCATCGGTTATCTCCTTGGGCTGTATGTTCAACATCTCGGCATTGTAAAGCAGCTCACTGGAATAGGATTGCCTCATGTACTCAAAATAGTCCGGTCTGAGGTTTTCCAGGTTCAACTTGGCATTGGCCTTTTGGAAAAAATACTTCTCTGGATCTGTACGGTTGAGCTCTTCGTACTTCAACACCCAATTTCCCTTTTTTGTGATGGGCATGGAGGTTACATAGGTCTCTGAGAAAAGAAAGGGGTTGTTCTTCCAGATCAGTTCCTTTGGAATGGAGCGGTTCGTGTTCTTTACCGATATGGCCAGTTTATCCTCGTCCTGAAGGGCCGTTTCGTCAGAAAGGAAGCCGGATGAGTTAAGTCCTCGGCCGCTATTGGCATTGTCAAGGCTCACCAACTGGAAAACGGTCCCATTGCTCCAGTGGATAATGTTCTCCCATTTATCGGGGGTCTCATAGGGCAACCTGAACCCCATTTTCTTTCCGGCCCTGGTACCGACCACATAATCTATGTTCTCATAGAAACCGAACATGGCGAGTCCGGCCTTTGTGGATTTGAGGGTATTGGAAAGTATCTGGGCATAGGTGTTTCCTACCAAAATAAAGGTTGCCCCGGGCATGTGCTTTGCCATATTGAACATGAACCAGGCCAAAATGGTGGATTTTCCGGTGCCACGGCCCCAAATAAGCATTTTTATCGCCTGCGGGGCCAAAATGGCTACCAGCTGGGCAATGTTCAGTACAATTTCTTTAGGCTTTATCAGGAACTGGCTCATAAGGTATCTCTTCGGCTTCCAAGTTGTTCATGTCAACAGGCCCCTTTGCAATCAACTGGAGTAGGGCCTTTTGCATCGCATCGGATATTTTAAGGTCGTAGTTCTGCGATTTTAGCTTTTCTGGATCAAAGGCAAGGTCATCACGGTCAAATCCGATAAGTTTGTCGATCTGTTCCTCCAATTTGACCACAAGGTCCATTCGCCCCTCAAGCTCACATTTATGGATATGCCTACGTTTACGCTCAATCTGGATAAAACGCCAGGCATCCTTGTTGAACTTCTTCACACTACCAAATATCAGCTCTGCATCGGCCAATGTCCGATAAGCTGCAGATTTTTTGATTTTATAAAGTCCCTGTAGTTTTTTGACCACCTGTGTGATGGTGTGGCCCCATATCAACATTGTAAAAGCGGCCTCGCACCGTTGTTTCTGCTCGTTCTGTGTTGGGGTCAGTTTTACCGCCCTATCATCCATGTAATGGGCGATTATGGTCTCCACGGTATTGTCCTTCTTTGGCTGGGACATCAATCTTCCTGCGCTCATAACAATTTGTTTATCCTATTGATCAAAACCCGATGCTTGTGGATGGTTTCCCAGCTCCTGTTGATGGCAGACTTAAGAATTAACCGTTTATGGCCATTGGTCTCTTTTTCCAAAGCAATTACCTTCTCCTGGATCCGGTTCGATATTTTGGTGATGCTGCTAGTGGCACTTCTTTTCTTGAGGTAGAGTTGATGTGGGGTCTGTCCGTCAAGGACATCATTGGGCTGGGGAAGCAGTTTTTTGAACTTTTTCCAATGGTTGAGCTCTTCCCATAATAGGTCCCTCTCCTGGTCCCTATCCTCAATCTGCAACATCAAACCAAGTGCCTCGTCCCTCAAGTCATCATCCAGATCGTTCAACATAAACTTGAGTTCTATCATTTCATGGAACAATGCCCTTGCCCTACTGAATTTTGGGCGCAGTTCCTGTGGTAGATCTCCCATGCGCAGACCATCAAACTCCTTTTTGGCGCTTTCTTGTGAAATTACCTTGCGCTGTATTTCCATGGACATGTCTTCCGGCTCTTTCACTCGGGACACGGTTGGAGGGATGGTCTTTTTTACCGGCAATGTTCCAATATTCGAGTTCTTTGCCTTTCTCAGCTCAGATATCAATTGGGACATGTTCCTTTGGGACTTTCCCTTTTGCAGTTGCCTCAAGGTCCTGGAACTATGTTCCGGAAGCCCACTATAAATAATGACCCCTTGGTAATAGTCAAGGTTTCCGGAGAACCATTCTTCAATTTTGTTCATGGGGGCAAATTGAAAAAACGGCAACAGTCAAAAAAGGACACGGAAAAGCCCCTTGATAAGGGGCTTTTGGAGAAAATTTAAAATATACTAACTCAAACTGCTGGTGCTTCGTCAAAAGAGGCCTTTTTGGTCTCCGCTATGTTCTTCAATGTATTATTGGATTTTATTTCCAAAAGGAAATCGACTTCTTCAGGGGATTTTGCCGCCTGGATCAAAGAGGCTATCCGCTTTGGTTCCGGCTTTTGCTTTTTAATGAAATCCACGGTTTCCTTTTTGATCACTGGATCACACCAAGGGAATGCCCTGCTCTCGTAAAGTTTCAATGCAACTTCAGGAGCAACCTCCTTGTTTGCATCGACCCTTCCGATTCCGGGCACCACATATCTACCTGGTCTTATTTGGAACAACATATTAGGCTGGTGTGAACTCGGTTATCGTTCCTGTGTAGACAGGGGCCGGATAGGATTGTACATCGGCAAACTTCACCGGCATTCCGTTGATGTCACCCGCCTTCAGTCCTGTGGTACCGGACGCCTCGGTCAAATACGCAGGTGAGTCCTCGGACCCAATCTGGCGAATCTCACCGTTTATCTGTTTTACAAGGAATATCATACCTACATTCTGGTACTTTCTGATAAACCCGATGTTCCTCGCGCTGTTACCGGGCAAGGTTCCTGAGAATACGTTCGTATTGGTCTTGGACCCCTTCTCACCTTCATTGGTGGTCTCAACACTACCCGTATCGGGCAAAATATTGATCTTGAAGAAGCCTTTACCAGCTGGAAAGGCATGCGGGTCGACAATTGATCCTGCCAGTTCCAATGTAGTGGCCACACCAAGAGCGGCCGGCTTAATGATGGTTTCAAAATCGATCACCCTAGCGGCATAAATCTCCACTGGGGAAATACCGGCAGGGTTTTCTTGATCGGCACAAAAATCAATGTTCTCGGTTGCAATGGTATCTACACAGGCCATAGTCTAGGAATAAATTTGTTCTATAAAATTGCTGTGCCCATAAACGAGCTCCAGCATGATTTCTTTCTCTTCGATGATTTCGGAAATTGGAACGCTCCTACCATCGATGTTAAGGGTCTTTGGTGCCGTTTTCTTGAACCGGAACCTTAGCCCCCTATCATCCGTGAAAACAGGA
>Ga0160419_100167_pt1 | contig 47028 bp, 62 predicted proteins | sample CelAP2metagpilot_2_FD_108196 | JGI IMG/M metagenome (GOLD analysis project Ga0160419, IMG submission 108196) | Phycosphere-associated microbial communities from Cellana algal ponds in Kailua-Kona, Hawaii, USA - Cellana AP2-4-25 metagenome pilot ...
AGGAGGAGGAGGAGGAGGAGGAGGAGGAGGAGGAGGAGGGGAGTGGTACGCATATGATGATGAGAGGGTGGAGAGCGTACAAGAGGGGCAGGTGAGGGGATGGACGAAGGAAGTGTACCTCCTGTTTTACCAGAGGGTGTGAGGGGAGGGAGAGAAGGAAGGACGGAGGGACGGTGGTAAAAAGTGTTGATCGGTCGAGGCATTGATAAGACAGAAAGCAGCTAATTTCAAAAATCAAAGAAATAACGCACGGTAACGGAAAAGGGGTGTATGGATGGAGATACCGCTCCCCTATTTTTCTGGCGGTGGAATTGGCGCTTGTGTGGGGGGGTAATCATGATATCGGATCAGGCAGGCGGACGAAACTTCGAGAAGACGGAGGAGGTGGAACGACCAGCCGACATTGTTGCTAGCCTCAGCCCTTTGGTCTGTGTATGAGTTGCATACATACATACGGCGTTTTATCGTGTGTTTCCTTCATCTATATCTTTATACCTTCATACCTTTCATGGACGTAGCCACACTTCATTCTACTTTTCTTGCAGCCTTTATGCAAGTAAAGTAAGTGTACCTTGCTGCTCACCGTCCACAAAACCCCCTCCATACTACTTCCTTTTCATTCGTCATCATCGTCGTCGTCGTCGTCCTTCTCCTCCTCCTCCTCCTCCTCCTCCTCCTCCTTCTCCTTCTCTTCCTTCTCTCCTCAGTCACACAGCAAGGACTCTCGTGTGTCCACTCTTGTCTTCGGGTTGGTGCCTGACGCCTTCTCACACAGCTTCTTCTGTACGAAGCGATCGAGCAACGTATCTGAGAAATCCGCCCCCTCAATGCTTCCCACCTTCACAACCGTTTCGGTAAAGTAGCCGTTGTTGATAACAGCATCCTTTAAGATAGTGTCAACCATGTTCGCGCCTTCGAAGGATGCGCCTGAAAGGTCCGCACCTGGAAGTAAGGTAAGGGGGGAGGGTGGGAGGGTGGGAGGGAGGGCGAGAGAGAGGGAGGGCGACAGGGAGGGAGGGAAAATTTCCTTGGTACTCTATTCTGTGCACCCAAGCAATTGATAGAGCCTAGAGACAAGGAAAGAAAAGAATCACAACGTACCCGTGAAGTCAGCCTCCGTCAGTGCCGATTTGTAGAAGCGAGCGCCCATGAGCTTGGCACCCTTGAAGTTTGTCCGTTGCTGTTATGGGATGTGTGTATATGTGTGTGTGTGTGTGTGTGTGTGTGTGGTGGATGTGGGTGTGCACATGCATGTTTGTGATGGAATTATGTTACCCAGTCTTCTTTTGTCCTCCTTCCATTCCAACCTCATCCTTCTGCTCGCCATACCTCCCCACCCTCGTTTCCACTCCACTTCCCACTTCTTAAGGTCTTCACACTGCAGTACCTACCGCGAAGGCGCCGGAAAAGTCTTTATTACTATAATCCTTGCCACTGAAGTCTTGGTCGGCAATTTTGGCCTCCGCGTAATCCTTGCCACCCCCCGAAATAGCATGGGCGGAAGGCACGTCCAAGGCAGCGGGAAGAAGGGGGCCAAGCACAAGGGCTGGGGCAAAGCTCAGGAGACGACGAAGCGGGGAAAGAAAGGCAGAGGTAGAGGAGGAGGAAGAGAGGGAAGCAGAAGAAGATGCAGACATGCTGAATTTCCTATTTTGTTATGGGGCAAAGTTTTGGGTAGGTCGAGCGTCTGGAAGCGGGTTCCAGAGCAGCACAATGCACACGTACCTCGCGCAGGACGAAGACGCCGGTAAGGGGACTACAAAAGCACGAATAGCCAGACAATAGGCCACAACCACCAGCAGCAGTGGTTGAAGCTTTGCGGGAGGCATGGTCTTGGGGCCTGTGCGTGTCGGTATGCGTGTTGTGATGAGCGATTGTGTGTTGAGGCAGGTGATCCTCAGCAAGCAACTTTGTTGAATGTACACGACGACATGAGCTACACAGGACACGATGCCCACAAGAAGGGCAAGCTCTGTCTTTATACCCTCCTCACCCTTGTCCTGATGGTGCTGGTAGCTGTGGTGGAGCTGTCGAATTTGTCTGCGTGTTTGTTACGGCTTCAATGAGCAACACCACTGGAAATCGCCGGCACCGTGACACATGCGGCAAGCTTCTTTTTTTTCCCCCTACCGACTGGAGCTCCCACGCATTTACTACTGGAGCTCCCACGCATTTACTACACAAACCAAACAGAAAACAGGGAATCCGCTCAAAGGCACAATGTCCAAGCCGTGACGATGCCGATCGATGTGCCGCCAGTCGCGAGTGGGGACCGTTGGCCCGCCCTTGAAAGCAGTTCGGAGGCCTTTACCGCTTTGCTTCACAAGCTCCTGCGCCCCCACTCTTCTTCATCTTCTTCTTCTTCTTCCTCCTCCTCCTCCTCCTCCTCCGCCGCCGCCGATGCTACTCCCACCTCCTCCCCCTACTCCTTTCAAGACGTCTTCTCCTTAGATGAGGACTGCCTGGCCTTTGTGCCGGGAAAGACACTGGCCTTGATCCTTGCGTACGATCACAGCGCTATTCCTGCGGCGTCGGGCCCTGCGACAGAGCGGCCGACCAGCACTTTCCCAGCCAACCTGGTTTTTATCAAGCAGATCCCGGCACTCGACAACGCCTGTGGCACAATTGCATTGATCCACGCCGCGCTTAACGCGCTTCCGTCTTCTGTCACATCTTCTTCGTCTGCGCTTGCGCGCTTGGTGCTACCAGGGGAAGAGGAAGGAGGGAGCGAGGAAATGGGGCGGCGCTTGGACCGAGACGAAGTCATCCACGCCGCACATTGGTACGTCAACAACGTAGAGATTGGCGGTGGTAGAGATTCTGGGAATATTAAGCAGTATGCACGCATGAGTAGGTCTAGTGCGTTGCTTTCAATGACTTTTGCTGTGATGGGAATGGGAGATATACTTGCTTGAATTGTGCATGCCTTTAGATATATGTGCCTGTATTAACGTTCCGACTCTGCCACCATCCTGCCATTGATCACCCAATGCAATTTTATGGCACAACTGCACCATGTACTTTCAAGCAACCAAATAGCACAAGTGAGAATGCAATTAAAGCTCAACGCTGTCTTTCCCTGTCACTTCCATCCTCCCCCCTCTCTACCCACACAGTGAATGTGCCGCTCAAGGCCAAACACAGCAGGTACAGGGCGATGCGGTACAGTATCATTTTGTGTGCCTCTTCCCCGCGTCTGATTCTTCCCCTCACTTGATTGTTGAGTTGGATGGCTTGAAGACATCTCCAGTCATGCATGTGACGGGAAGAGAAGAGGGAAAGGAAGAGGAAGAAGAAAAAGGAGAAAAGGAATCGTTTTTACTGTCTGGCGCCAAGGTGTTAAAACGAGAGTTTCTAGCACGCTTCGCCAACCCCGAAGAGACGACCATGAACGTCTTGGCTTTGGTGCGGGAGGAAGAGGACGAAGGAGAATCGTAGGTTATGTGTCGCAGCTTTTGAGGACAAGGAACAAAGAATGACGAAGGAGTAAGGCCCTTTTGAAACAGGCATGGAACCAAGAATGTTTAAAAGTTTCCAGGGATTCTATGTCGCTCTGTCGCTCCTTCTTTTTCACTGTTATTAATAACCTTTATGGTGAGGAGGCTTTCAGTGAAGGGAAACCAAAGGGTCAGTAGCACGGGGCGCATGAACCGAAGACACAAATTTGCAATGTGACAGAATGTAACGACCACAAGTATACAGACGCAAGATAAAAATACTGAAATTAATTTTGATTGAAAAGCTGGTGCTTCGCTTTTGCTTTTTAGTTTGCTTTTTAGACGTGCAGTCCGGGAGCCATGATGAAGCAACGGCCATAGCATCACGCCGGAAAGAGCTGTTGCTTTCATGGTAATGTAATAAATATACCACGGGTACGAAATAGGATGCCTCGCCCACACTCTCCTCACATGAAGATACATTTGTTGCTTTTTCTGCTGTTGCCCAGTACCGCCACGTCTGAATAGACAACAATTTTGCAAACCGCTTTATCGCCGCCGCACGTTGCCCAACTTATAGCCATCATCAATTATCGCACTTACGCAAGCACACTAACCACAGGCCGCCTTCAAAGCCCTTCCACCTACGATCACAGCGATGCTGGATCAGGCGTGGATTTTCAAGAAGAACGGAGCGGTGCTCTGGTCTCGTTCCTTGGTGGCCATAAAGGGTCCACCGGGCGGCTTCCTGGGAGGGTCGATCGTCAACCACCTCATCCGCACTGTCCTGCTTGAGGAAAAGGCAGGCGCTGCGCAAGCCACCCTCGACAAGCACATCTGCAAGTGGGCGCTGAGCAATGAATTACCAGGGGTGGTATTTGTGTTGGTATACAATAAGGGTGTATTTCACAATTTGACGTATGTGGATGACTTTCTGCTGCGTCTGAAGGAGGACTTCCTGGCCCACTTCACCTCAGCCCACTTGTCGGCAGCGGTGGGGAAGGTGGAATACGACGCACGATTTACAAAGATCCTGGCGGCAGTGGAGGCGAGGGCAAGGGCGTTGAAGCGGGGAGGGAGTGGTGCAAGAGGAGGAGGAAGGCCACCGCTCATACCACCAGGAGGAGGGGGAGGGTTGCTCTTGCCATCGCCGCGGCGTCGAATGGTTGAGGATCAAGAAGGAGGGGATACGGACGCTGGGAGTAGCTCGGAGGATGAGGATGAGGCGGGACGGGGGGGGGGGGGTACAGATGACGATAATCCAGAAACAGAAGAGACGATGACTGAGGACGACGAGGAGAAGCTCGCGGCGGCACGGGCCCGGTTAGCCGCACGAAGGGCGGGGGGAGGACGAGGAAAGAACCGGAGGAGTACAGCGAAAACTGGAGGGACGGCGGCAAGCATGGGGGCAGGTAATAGTTCGGACAAGGCGGTTGTGGAAGGAGGAGGAGGAGGGGGAAAGCTTGGTGTGGGAAAGAAGAAGACTACTTGGCATGATGGGACAGGAAGAGTGAGTAAATCGGCGATGGAGGCATTGGATCGATCGAAGCGGGTGGAGAGCCCGAATAGCTCGAAAGAAGACATTCAGAACGCAGCACTTAGGGAGATGCAAGCGACGTACTTGCCGTCCACGGGCGAGGTTCCCCAGTGGGAAGAAGACGATGCCCCCCACTTTCTCGAGGATTCTACCCCGTCGTCAACTTCTTCCTCCACCTCTTCCTCCTCATTCTTCTCGAAGCTTTTCGCCCAAGTCACGGGCAATGCTGTCTTGTCCTCGACAGACTTAGACCCCATCCTCGAAGAAATGCGTACTATACTCATCACCAAGAACGTCGCCTCCGAGATCGCGCATGACATCATCGATTCGGTCCGTTCGTCCCTTGTCGGTCAAAAACTCCCATCGTTGACACGTGTCAAAACGGTGGTAAGGGAAGCTTTAGAAAAGGCGATTGTGCGTGTATTGACCCCAAAAAAATCAACGGATATCCTAAGGGAGGTCATGGGCGCGAAGGCGGAGGGAAGGCCGTACACAATCGTATTTGTAGGGATCAATGGAGTGGGGAAATCAACGAGTTTGTCCAAGATCTGCTATTACTTGAAGAGGCATGGCTTAAAAGTGTTGATTGCGGCATGTGACACCTTCCGGTCGGGGGCAGTGGAGCAGCTGAAGGTCCATGCCCGGTGCTTGGAGGTGGAGTTGTTCGACAAGGGATACCACAAGGACCCGGCCGCCGTGGCCAAGGACGCGATCAAGGAGGGGAGGGAAGGAGGATATGACGTAGTGCTGGTGGATACCGCTGGGAGGATGCAGAACAAGGAGCCGTTGATGCGGGCGTTGGCCAAGTTGGTGTCGGACAATGAGCCTGATTTGGTGTTATTTGTAGGCGAGGCTCTGGTAGGGAACGATGGGATTGACCAGCTCTCTATGTTTAACCGGGCCTTGGCGAATTACTCGCCACCGGGTAAGATGCACCAGATCGACGGAATCATGCTCACCAAATTCGACACGGTGGACGAGAAGGTGGGGGCGGCGCTGTCGATGAGCTACAAGACGGGACAACCGATTATGTTCGTGGGCACAGGCCAGAAATATACGCATTTGAAGAAGCTGAATGTGAACATGATTTTGAATTGCTTGTTCAGGTAGGGAAAGAGCGGGGGAGTAGACGAGGGGGGCGAGGGAGGGCGGAAGGGCGGGAGGGAATAAAAAGGGAGGAAAGACTTGACTGTGATATAATTGGTCGGTGGAGCGTGCACTGTTGCGTTGTAGTTGAGACTTTCATGTCTTTGTTGTTCTATTTCATTAAGTGGGTCATTTTTTCCTGTTGCTGCTACTCTGTTGCTCTTGTATCGTGTGTGTTTGAGACCGACTTTTGTAATTAGGTCATGCGTGCGAGCATTTGCCATCTCGGCATGTGCCGCCACAGACGTCCTCTTAACGCCTACAGCCTCATCCTCTAGTATCTCCCTCAACCTCATTTCCCTCCACCCATCCAACCAACCGATCTTTACTCTCTCTTCACGCTGCTGTTTGCTCTCTCATTCGATTTTCTCTTACTCTACCCCCTATTCCTCAACATCTTCGCAAACGCAATCCACTCCTCCAGCTTCACCAGCGCCCTGCCATCCCCCAACACCTCATAGGCCTTCTTCACTCCCTCCTCCATGCTATCCACCATCCCATACACATACAAGCCAGCTGCTGCATTCAAGACGACTGCGTCGCGTTTCGCTCCCTTTTCCTGACCCGCCTTCAAGACCTCCCGCAGCAAGGCTGCATTCTCGTTTGCGTCTCCCCCCCGCAGATCCCCTATCTCGCACCTGGGCACGCCGCACGTCAACGGATCAAACTCATATGTCTTCTTTTCGTACCTCCTAGGCTGACCCTCCGGTGACACATTCCGCAACTCCACTATCGTCGAAGGCCCCAAAGGGGATATCTCATCCAACCCCGCGCCATGGATAATTAACGCCCGGTCTACGGTCCCTATCTCCATCAATGTTCCAGCGAGGACATCAAGCAGTCGCTCGTGGAAGACGCCCACCACCGCGTGCTGCGCCCCCGCCGCATTGAGCAGCGGACCCACAATATTAAAAGCCGTACGAACACCCAAAGCCCGACGGACAGGTGCTACCTTTTTCATGGTCGGATGCACCACAGGCGCAAACATAAAACCTACCCCGGTGGTCTCAATGCACTCAGCAACCTGCTCGGCAGTCAGATCCATGTCGATCCCCAAAGCTTCTAAAACATCGGCAGAACCGCATTTAGAAGAAACGGAGCGGTTGCCAAGCTTCGCGGCTTTGCACCCACACGCGGCGGCGAGGATCATGGCTGCGGTGGAAATGTTGATGGTATGTGCGCCGTCCCCCCCCGTGCCTACTATGTCGAGCAGTTTTCCTGTCACGTTGACAGGAAATCGTTGCTTGAGCATTGCGCGGACCATACCGGCGATTTCAACAGGGGTCTCTCCTCGCTGACGAAGCATTGCTAGCAAGGCCCCTACTTGCACTGGGTCTGCCCCGGCCAAAATGCGATCAAACGCGGCTTCCACGTCTGTCGACGACAGGCTGGCTCCGGCAATGATGTGCTCGAGGAAGGGCTTGAGTGATGTGTCAGTGAGTACGACGTTTTTGTCCTTGATAGGCTTAGGGAGACCCGACTTGGTATTTGCTTCCATCTCTTCGTTCATGATGAGGGTGCTTGCCTGGAGAGGGAAGAAATTTGCACTTCTCCGTGCAGTATAGGATGAGGGATAAGTGCTACGCGTGCGTTGACTGGGCGTATAGACAAGAAAGGCGTTGGTGGGTAGAGTTTGTGGCAGTAGAACCAGTAATTGGACGAGGACAAAAGGAAGGACGACGAGGTGTCGGAACGTGCAATGTGGATGATGAGCGTGGGAGTGAGAGGGTGGAGACGAGGACGCAGACGAGGACGACGGTGGCGGCTGCTGTGAATGTGGCAAGGGGCAACCTCCCTTGTTCATCTGCCAGATTTGCGGGAAGATGTAAGGGTCGATAAGCACATGAGCTACAAAAAGACGGGAAAGTGGACATGAAGATACCTGAACTTGTGGCGGCCGTTGGAGGCACGGCATGACTTGAGTGAGGCAAGCGAGACCCTACTCCACACACCAAATCTCACAGCCAAGACTATTACCTGCATATGACAAGTACAGGACATATACGTAGCCGTCTGCGTCATCTAAGGCTCTCAGATCATCACCTCGATAGAAACAAGGCCATGCATAAGTAACCTCCCCATCAATGAAGTTCGTGGCGCTGGTCAGCGGCGGCAAGGACAGCGTCTTCAGCATAGCCAAATGCCTGGCCCACGACCACGAACTGGTGGCGCTGGCGAATCTATACCCTCCGCCCGAGGGCCCCGAGGAGCTGGACTCATTCATGTTTCAGAGCGCGGGGGCGGCTGCGATCGAGTGCCTGGCGGAGTGTATGGACGTGCCTTTGGTACGAGCACCCATGTCGGGTCACAGCGGGCACCAAGGCTTGCATTATACGCCTACAGAAGGAGACGAGGTGGAGGATCTGTATTCCTTGCTTGCGCGTGTTCAACATCAATTTCCGGACGTGCAGGCCGTGGCAAGTGGGGCGGTTCTATCGACCTATCAACGCACACGGGTGGAAAGCGTCTGTGAACGGCTAGGCTTGCGGTCCCTAGCATTTCTCTGGCGATACGATCAAACAAAATTATTACAGGAAATGGTTGAGTACGGTTTGGAAGCTGTTATAGTGAAAGTCTCTTCTCAGGGGCTGTCTCCACACAAGCATTTGGGCAAGTCGATTGCCGAGCTCCGGCCGCTTTTTGCACGACTGCATGCTCAACATGGATTTCACGTGGCAGGGGAGGGGGGGGAGTACGAGACGTTGACATTAAATGCGCCATTTTTTAGGAAGAGATTGGTGTTGGACGAGACGGAGGTCGTGATTCACGCGGACGATGTGTATACGCCTGTCGGGTTGTTGCACATTCATCGGTGTCATATCGAGGCTAAGGACGTTGGGGAGGACATTCGGGGTGCAGTGAGGAAGGTTGATGGCCTTTTGATATCTCCTGCAGGTGGACAGCGACTACAAGATCTATCGGCTCAAGCCCACGCGAAGGAGGAGGAGAGCACTATCGCTGAAAGGAACGTCAGGGGAAGATCACGGCCACGGCACATCCGGCCTCTGCCCCACATCTGGCGACAAGGAAAGCAACTTAATATCTCTGGCCTCTGCGTACCGACAACGCGATCCCAGCCATCACAAACAAGTAAACCTCATCAGCGAGCCGCCGATCAAATGCGTCACTGTCTCGAATCCCTTCAAGCAGGCCTGGCCCTCCATGGACTCACCCTCCACGATGTCGTCTTCGTCCACCTCTATCTCCGCTCCATGTCCTCCTTCGCCGCCATTAACGCCGTATATTGCCAAGTGCCTTTCCACGCGTTACATCCTCCTTCCCGCTCATGCGTCGAACTCCCTTTTCCTCAACCCTTCGACAGCGAAGACGGAAGAGGAGGCAGAGGAGGAGGAGGGGGAGTAGAAGTCCTCCTCGATTGCATGGCGCTAGCCGGCTCAGGCGCCGCGATGGACACCGGACGATTTCAAACCCGTCAAGTGCTGCACGTCAAGAGTCTCTCTGGATGGGCCCCTCTCTGCATCGGTCCCTATAGCCAAGCGAATATGCTCGCGCACGGCCACCTCCTCTTCCTAGCAGGAGCAATTGGACTTGCACCCTCAACCATGACCCTCGTCACCCCTCCCTCCCTTGAGGCATCGCAGGCCCTCTGTAATTGTGCAGCAGTCTTACATGCTCTTCGATCGTCGTTGCGGACGGCGGTAATGGTGATGGTGTACGTGAGTGTGGGGATGGAAGGAGAGAGGGAGGGAGGAACGGGATGGTCGTCGGCTGCGGTGGCGGAATGGAAGACCATGTGCCGCTTGGACGCCGGCTATCAGAAAGCGGACAAAGACGAGGATAACAGCAACACAAAGAGAAACAACAGTGTCAGCCGCAGCAACTGTAGCAGCAGTGATAGTGATGACGAGGATGAGGAGGATAGGTTTCTCGAGACCTTCCCTGCGCCTGTCTTCCTCCCGGTGGGTGTGCCTGGCCTGCCGCGTGGCGCAGCCATCGAGTTCGAAGTCATGGCATTATCAACAGCGTTTGCGCGAGAACAGATGCTGATAAAAAGTACCGAGCGGGGAAGGCCGATGCCAGTTAGAATGGAGGAGAAAGGTGGTTGTTGTCCCTTTCCGTTGCCTTTTCAGCCCGCCTCTACTTATCAGAAAGCCGGCGACGAGATCTCATCATCATCCTCTAGTCTTTCCTATGCCTGGGAAGCTCTTCATCTGCCTTATGTACTTAGCTTGCTCAGCCTCTCCCTTCTCATAGACGATGATCAGGAAGATGAGGAGCAAGAAACAGGAGTGGCTGCCTCCTCCTGCTGCTGTCTCTTCTTAGACTACTCCCACGTCGCTCTCACCATGGTGCAGCAGATAGAAAAAGTTCTCCAGCTTGCCAACCTCACATGGCGACAGCTTTCTCATCTCCGTATATTTTATGCTGTCGATCAGCTGGAAAACGAGCAGTCGCTTCGGGAGGCCCTGGCCGCCGCCTTGCCTGACGAAGGACAGTGTGCACGGACGTTTCTTCCCGTGTCTTGCTTGGCCGCCACGGACGAAGAGGTTGAAGGAACTACTTTATTGTTCAGGGTGCAAGCTGTGGCATTGGACTTGGAAAAGCTGCGGACCGAGGCCTGGATTCATGATGTTCCCGATGGAGGCATTTAGGGAGGTTGGGAGGTTGGCTGGGTTGGCATGTACCAAAAAAAGCCACGGAAGGAATCCCTAAAAGAAATTCTATGCAAGATACTCATGAATTCATCTTGCATGCCTCGCACTTTTCTTTCCTAGTGGTGTCTACTGAGTGAAATGAAAGCCAAAATCAAGACCGCTGCAACCGCTGTGGCTGGCCCATTCGAAATGATGCAAAGTGCCGCCTCGATCGTCGTGCCTGCACGCCAACTATTCTAATAAATGCCACCGCCCTGAATCCTTCGACTGCAGACCTTTTTTTCACGATCGGCATCGGCTTGCAAGGCTATGACTAGTTTTCTCCTCTACTCTGGGCATGCGAAGCACCAGCTAAAGCAAGGCTCCTGCCTAACTCTCCCTCCCTCCCATCCATCCTGCCCCGCTCCCTCTCTCCCCCGTTTCCACGATTCCACATAAACACCAGCGCACCGCAAACCGCATTAGCCATGGAAGAAATTGTTCAAGGACAGCTTTCGGAGCTCAAAAAGCTGTGGCGGTCTCCGCGGATGCTCCTGTCGCAATCTCTGAACCTGGCCATGATCGTTTTCTCCGCCCTGATGATTTGGAAGGGGCTCATGTTTCTGACCAAGAGCGAGAGTCCCGTTGTCGTGGTGCTCAGGTACGTGTACAAAGCGACGCGTCTTTTTACTTCCCCGTCTCTCGCTCCGCCGCTGTGCGTGTGCTAAGAGTACGTCCTTGATTGGCAGGGGGGACCGCGCCTGCACGCTAGGTCCTATGGCTCCTGTGTGCTTTTACCAACCTTCCCGCGAAGGCCAATGAAAAAGGGCCTGCCGGAGATATGACGTTTCAACGATCAGTCGCATCGCGCTCCCCCCCCTTTCGCGCGATACATTGTCTCGTCCTCCTCATTCCTTCCTCTCTCCGCCTCTGCATCCTCAGTGGGTCTATGGAACCCGCCTTTCAGAGGGGCGACATATTATTTCTAAACAATCAAGATGATCCGATCCGCGTAGGAGAGATCGTGGTATTCAAGATCAAGGACCGTGACATTCCCATCGTCCATCGTGTACTGGAGGTGCACGAGAAGTGAGTGGAGCGAGGGAGGGGAAGAGGGAAGAGGGAAGAAGGGAGGGCTGATAAATTAGCCGCCAGTTGAGCAATGCAGCTGTTTTTGGATGCCGCTAGGGTCTTGACTCAGATATCAACATACACACACACACATATACACACACACACACACACACACACACATCTATCCATCCAACTCTGCAGGGAGGACGGCAAGATCGAGTTGCTGACCAAAGGAGACAACAATCGTGTTGGCGACCGAGGCCTTTACGCGCCTGGCCAGCTATGGTTGAACCGTGAGGATATCCTGGGACGGGCTGCCGGGTATGTTTATCTGAGTGCGGGGAAGTGTGTGGGTGGAAATATGCAAGCTGCCCTCGCATTTCTCCTCGAATGGACTAGCACACATTCCTTTGTTATTTGGGTCTTCTCCGCAGGCTAATCATTTGATTATCTCACCATGTACAGGACATTGAGGTACCTGGGCATGGTTACCATCATTCTCAACGACTATCCCATGCTCAAGTACGTATGAGTCCTTTCTTTCAGCCGTTGTCTGCCCATGTACCCACCCGTTTTTTAACCGTCGCCTTCTTTCCCGCGCCCTTCCCTTACCTTAGAAACAAAGAACTCAAAAAGTCATGTATCCCCCCAAACCTCCCTTCCTTCTTTCCTCCCTCCATCCATCTTTCTACCTGCAGATATGTGCTGGTGGGTATAATGGGGCTCTTCGTACTAACAAATAAAGAGGTATGCCTCACATGGGGGGGGGGAAGGATAAGGGGAGGAAAAGGGGAGGGAGAACGAGATTGCGTGCACAATTTATTCAGACTGTCATCCACACACGCCTCCACTAATTCTCTCCTCATTGGCAAAATTAAATTGTACCACTGCAGAGTTGATGAATCTTCCGCCACTGAAACAAGAAGAGCATAGCGGCTCTGCGGTAGCATGGGAAGACAGACAATGGAGCCCGTAGGCAAGCGCAGACGTGAGAAACAAAAGGAGCGGAGGGAGTGAAATGAGAAATAGAAGAGTGGATGGATGGATGGATGAAGGGATTGATAGACACAATAGGCTAGGGTGAAAGGGGGCGAGGAGTGGAGAGAGGAATAGCAAAGGAGGTTAAGCAAAGAAACCGACAGAAATAAAAATGTGCATATCAGACAAACGTCAGTCACATCGAGCCCCAAGCGAGTGCACGTTTCTATCGTCTTCGTCGCAGTGGGGAGAGGGGAAAGAGAGGACGATGAAACGACACCCACAAAGAAGCAGTGAAAGAAAGAAAAGAAATGATGACGATAACATGCAAATTACAGCCTTTGAAAGCAGTCTGAACGGTCGATCATGTTGGGAGACATCCTTCACGTTTTCACAGTCCCTCGCGTCAGACCCTTGCACACTGTTACCTATGATGCGCCAATTAATCCGCACGTGCGGCATCAACATTTAAGCTTTTCAATGAAAATGTACAGGACAGTATCATCGAAGAGATTCGGGTAGTCGTCCATGAGATGGCAAAAGAAAATGAAAAGTCAAATATTTTTGACCCTTGCTTTGCCCCTACCTTACGGGCCCTTTGCTTCGGTTTATTGGCATGCATGGACAGGGCCTAAGTGTGCGCAAACATAGAAGAATGTGCAGGAGGGCAATCCAAGGAGCGAGTCGGGCACTCGCTCAACCTCGCCGCGGCGATGAGCTCCTCGCTTCTTCGTCTTCGTCCGAGACGCACGCTGTGTATATGTGCATACTTGCACTCACATAAACATTCGGACTCACCCAGCAGAGTATACATACAGGCACATATGTAAGTCGTGCGCTGTATTCTACGACGCCCCGTCGTCGGTTACCGCTGTTGCCTCGTCTGGCGCCTCCCTCACGCTCCGTTCCAGCCAGCATCATCATCAACAACCCATCCACCTTCCCCAATACCCACAGGCAACGCCACGACACATAGAGGCCTTTACCATGGACACACTTCTGGGCATAAAAGGCGACGGATTCGTTCTCATTGCTGCGGACGCCTCGGCGGCCCGTTCCATCCTGGTCTTCAAAACGGACCAAGACAAAATAGCCCAGTTGGACAGCCATAAGCTCCTCGCCGCGGCGGGACCCAACGCTGACTGCAGCAATTTGACCGAGTACGTGCAGAAGAATATGGCATTGTATGAGTTTAACAACGATCTGAAGCTAGGCACCCATGCGGCGGCCAACTTTATCCGTCGCACTCTGGCCACGGCGTTGCGCAAGGGTCCGTACCAAACCAATTTGCTGCTGGGGGGGTTCGATGAGAAGGATGGGGCGTCTCTGTACTTTATGGATTACCTGGGCAGCATGCAGAAGCTTAACTTTGGCGCGCAGGGATACGCAGCGAATTTTACGCTGTCGATCTTTGATAGGGAGTACAAGGAGGGGTTGACGCTTGCGGAGGCGGAGGAAATTTTGGAGAAGGCGAAGAAGGAGTTGGCAGTACGATTTCTGATTTCTCAACCCAAGTGGATCATGAAAGTCGTGGATAAGGATGGTGTGCGCATGCTTTAGATGAGAAGGGGGGGATGAATGGACGGACGTACATAGGCAGAGGCGGAAGGTGGAGGGCAGCGAAGAGGGAGGGGAGGAAGCGGGATTCGAAGAAAAAGACATCTCTTGATGAGGCAAGAGAAGTAACGTAACAGATGGGGAAATTTGGAAACTGTTTCTGTAGGCCTCTGATTTCTTTTCTATTTCTTGCCCTTTTTCTTTCACCATGATTTTGTTTTCGGCAGGCTAAATAAATCAGAGACAGTCTTCTGTGTCTTCTCACACACCACATGCACACACGCATGGAAACTCTGAGCGGCTCACTCACAAGCCACATCCCCAAACCACACTTTGAAAGCGACACGATTTTGTTTTTATCTCTCCTTTAGACTCTGGCACTTCAATTCAAGCCTTGACCTTTCCCCTCTTCTGCTTCTGAGACGTCTCGTCTCCTTTCTCCGCCGCGGGTGGCTTGCCCCTCTTGGCCGCAGCATCCACAACACCCTTCTTATTGCCTCCTGCAGCAGTGCCGGCAGCATTCTTTTTTAAGCTGCTTCCACTTACTGCCGCTGCTGGTGCCGACACAGTTGCGGCTTCTGCTGCTGAAGCACCATCATCGCGAGACCTCTTCTTCTTGCCCGCGCGTGCGGCGGTTGTTTCTGCTGTTGCTTCCTCTTTTGCGGCAGCAGTATTAGCCGTTCCAGCCATTTTGGCCTTTTTGTTGCTGCTGGTAGTGCTCTTCGCTGCAGATACTTTTGTGATATCTTTCCCCTCGTTCTGCTTCTCTGCCCTCACTACCACGTCCCCTTGTCCAGCACGCTTCTTACCCCCTCCTCCTCCTCCTCCTCCTCCTCCTGCTGCTGCTGCTGCTGCTGCCGTCACCGCAGCTCCCTCCTTCATCATCTTCATTCTTTTCTTCATTTCGTTCTCCTTCTCTTCTTCCTTCTCTTTCAAATGCTGCATGACTGCTTCCTGAGGTTCAATCGGCTTTTTAACGAGGTACTGAGGGAGGCGCTGATAGAGAGGGAGGGCGACAGACGCGCTTGTCTTCAGAGAGATAGCCATAACGTTCTTCCATTTCCCAGGGAGGGCTTCCACCGCTCCTTCTATTCCGGCAAGGACATTTGCGAGGACGAAGGCGGAAGGGAAGGAGGTCTTGGCGACTTTGATTGCCAGGCAGTTCCCGTGGTTGCGGTAGAGGTGCGTGCGTTGTTGCGCGGCGATGATACGTTTGCCCACGGTGGCCATGGAGGAGGGATTGCTCGAGAGGAGGCCGCCGATTTTAAGAGATATTGGATGCTTCTTCTTGGAGAAAAATGTTTTACCCAGCGCCTTGCCCAGGAGGGGGAGGATGCGGTCATCGACGAGGAAGAGATCGAAGGCTGTGTTTTGAGGGGGGGGGGGGAGGGGAGGGAGAGTATGGAGGCTGTGAGGGAAGGACGGACGAGAAGAGGGAGTTTTTTTTTTTGATAGAGATGTGGTTCCCTCAGTCAAGATAAATTGGTGATTTATGGAGTAACAAGTGTCCACAGGCCGCCCCGAGGGGCGGTTCGGTGTGGTGCATGTACTAGTCATCAGCGGGAGCCTTTCGCCTTTCGAAATGGGAATTAAGATTCAGGGAGGATGGACCAAAAACAGGGAAAGATCCAAACAGAACAAGAAATGTACTCATGTGTGTGTGCACTGTTCGCACGGGTAAAATGACAGACAAGGCCCTGTGACCATCAAAACCTCCCATACCCAAAATATCCGTTCGATCACTTACCATCCCTTAGCTTCCTCCGCTCCTGGAATTCTCTGTAATCCGTCCGGAGCTCCTGTAAGCCCACCACCTCGCTCACCCCCTCCATCTTCATGACTGCCAACGCCCTTTTTACTTTGGCCTTGTCGTCCTCCTTGACGATCAAACAGACCGCATGCTCCTCCTCGTCGTCCTTCCCACTGCCGTGCAAAGGGTGGGGCAAACGAATAGGCACAGGCTTGGGGCTTACTCGCTCGGGTATCTTAGCTAATGCCACTTGCACCAGAACGTAGTCTCCTGCCTCGGATGCGAACAGGTCTTGTTTGCCTCCCTTCTTGCTCGCGACGGCCGCTTGGTGCTTGGCGTAGTGTTGCAGAAGGGCTTGCACGGCCTTACTGGCTTGCAAGGCATCGATACGGCTGGGGGGAAGAGGGGTGATAGTGGATGTGGCAGCACGGGGAGATGTAGCCTTGGCTACCTTTTTGTAACTGCTGGTGGTGCTGGTGGTCACAGTGCCTGGGGGGGTGGTGGCGGGTGGGGAGGTCTTCTTCCGCTTGTTGCTGCCGATGGCGGCCATGGTCTCTAAGATGGAGTGGATGGAGGAGGAGGCGAGCGTAGCAGCAAGCGTGAGTTATACAGCCAGGCACATGTCGCAATCCTTCGGTCTCGGGCTTAAAATCCACGCACTAATCACGCTGGGCCATGCAAAGAGCAATGCCGAGGCCCACCACACAAAACGCTGTGTCGCGCGTTGCGGCCTGAAGCTTCATACTTCTTAGTCGCCGCCAAAAGGGCTCGAGAGACGAGACCCGTTGGCATGACCGATGTTGTTCGACGCGGTTTGCTTCGTCACAGTCGACGTGATTCAGGAATCTGGAGCCTGCAGATCATTTTTTTCAGCCTGATATCGTTCTTTTCCACTGAGAACCATCAGACCACCTTTTCTTCCATTGTGTGAAGGAGTAGGAGTTGCCGTGCTGCTTTGTGGGAGACATCTGCGATGGTGACCAGCCTCCCCTCGTCTGGTCGACGTGACGAGCCTCTTCACTGTTCTTCGACGGAGACGCAAGCGAGACGGCTCTAGACCTTTTGGACACGCATTCTGTGTGTGAACTAGTGGACAGTGATACCACGTCTCAAAGCTTACCACTGCCCATGGTGCAGCTTCTTGTCACAAAGTTTTGACTCCGTCGATATCACCATTCGCGCTCGTGTGCCTGGTTGTTCCGCCACGCCGGCCTGCCCCGGGGCGGGGCAATATTCTAAAATCTCACGCAAAACACCGCACTTACCCCTCACACATATTCGTGATAGACCACCACCAATCTCAGCCCGCATCAACAATGGCCGGCCCCATCATGACCTCTGCGCCCTCCGCGACCACGCCCACGGGCAAGACAATGCCGTTCAAGCAGCCTTTCAAGACTGTGGCCACGCTGTCCGCCAAGACTGGCAACATTACCAAGCCCATCGACCCCGCCATCTCCAAGACCATTGACTTCGTCTACAATGGTTACTCGGTAAGTGCTGATTGTACAGGTGGAGTAAAGCGTGGTGATGGATATGGATCATAAGAACATGAGGAAATGCAGGCGACTGCAGGCTTCTGCTCCGCAGATACGTGTGCCTTTCGACCTCTCGGTGCGCAATGCCAGCATCAGCCTTGAAAAAAGGATTTGCTAGGATCTTTTTGTGCCATGCACCGGTGCACTTTGAGGGCGTGCTAGCGGGTGCTCCGTGACAGCCCACCTGCCGGGATGGAACATGAGAATTTTTCCTACAGAAACCTGAGAATTTCGAGATGCACTCCAAAGCCCAACTTCTCTCATCATCATTTTGCTCTGCATTCATCGCTTTCCTCTCTCGTGTGGCAGACGGTCAAGACCAAGGTTGACAAGGCCCCTAAGGTAAACCCCTACCTGCTCATTGCCGGCGGCCTCGTCCTCTCGTGCATCATCTCCATGTGCCTGCTCGTCCCGGCCGTGATCTTCTTCCCCGTCACCATCTTCCTGGGTGTCGCTACGTCGTTTGCGCTCATTGCCTTGGCCCCCGTGGCTTTTGTGTTCGGGTGGATCCTGATCTCCTCTGCTCCGATCCAGGATAAGGTGGTGGTGCCCGCCTTGGACAAAGTGCTGGCCAATAAGAAGGTGGCGAAGTTCCTCCTCAAGGAGTAAGAAAGATCCAAGAGAGACGAGTAGAGATTTTTTTTTTTGGGATTGATGTTTGTCGTTCTTTGAGTTGTCGTCGAGTTACGCCTTTTGTAAGAAAATTCCGCAGGAGAGGAGGAGGATGGGCATGAGTGAGGGTGAGAGGGCTTGCCCGCTTTTTTTTAAAAAAAACGCTGAAGACGTGGTTGTCAAACAAACCCCCCATAGAAACGATTTTGTTACGGTGCGGTCCAGACGTCACTTGAATGGCTCCGCGGAAAGGCCAGGGAGGGAAGGGGGGAGGGAGGAAGCATGAAACATGTTGAACGGCTCAACAGGGTTTGGGGGACAAGAGAGGTAGCGCCCTGATGGGCTGCTCCCTCCCCTCCTTTCCCTCAATGTCTCATTCATCCATGCTTCCCCCTTCTCTCTCTCCCCTCCGTTCCATCCCCCGCGGGCGTGGTAGTGGCGTGATGGGATCCACTAAAATGTACGTGTAAGAAAAGCCGGTGAGCTTACGCTTTTGTGAAAGTGGGAGTACGAGTGTTGTGTGTGTGTGCAGTGGTTTCAGACCCCAGACAGAGGCGAAGCAGAAAAAGCAGACGATGAAGACGACGAAGAAATGAGCAGTCTATTTTTATCGTGGAAACAGAAGAGGTGATATCGTCTCGTTCTTTGTTATCACCTACCCCGCGTGCATGTACATGCAGCCTTTTTATTTTGTAATCTTTCCCTAAAAATCAACCGCCGCCTCCCCCCCGCCTTCTCTCACCCATCATCTTCTCCTGTTTATCTTCTACTTTACACTAGATCGCATGGCACATCTCCCTCGCAATCCATCGGTGCAACCATCATCGATCCCACTCCTCCCTCCCTCCCTCCCTCCCTCCTCGCATCTCTTCTAAGAAATCCGCTAGCTGCGAACGCAGCTCACCTACCTCATTTATCAGAGCCTCGATTCGGTCCTTCCCCTTCTCCCCCACCTCGCCGCAAACAGCAACAGAAGCAGGAGCAGCAGGAGCAGCGGCACCTGTGTCAACAGCACAAGGGCAAGTACAGACAGAAGACGAGGCGGAGGAGGAGGAAGACGATGTGATGTCATTGGAGCTGGCTAAACTATTAGCCGTTGCTCTCACCGCCTTCCCCCAAAACTCTTCCACCCATCGTGTCACTCCTTCTATCAGGGGAACCATCCCTCTTTTCCTCCCCACCTTCTTCCCCTTGCTCTTCTTCTTCCTTTGTCTCTTTGTTCCCCCTCCTCTCTTCGCCTCCTCCTCCGCATCGTCCTCTCCTTTCATCAAGTCTTGCGTTGCAAAGGAAGCAAGCTCTTTGTGAAGGACCGCGCAAGGGATAGGAGAGTGGAGAGTGAGGTGATGCAGACAAACCGAGGATTCCCGCGCGTCAGATAACCTAAAATCGACTACTTCTTGAGGTGGAGGAGGAGGGGGAGGAGACGGAGAAGAAGTGTGTGTAGAAATATAGCTTGCTGCCTCTGCTTCCATCTTCGATAAAATTGCTGTTGCTGTTGCTGTTGCGGCTGATATCTGCTGCGGCTGCTGCTGCACCTCCTGAACGAAGACTGCAGCCGCGTCTTCACCCTCTTGGACTACTCTGCCCTCCTCCCTTGCCTTTACAACTCGATCGACGAGATTCGTGCCAGTGCTGTCATCATCATTGGAAAGAGCAACAGCATCACCATCGGTAATGATAGCAGCAGAAGCAGCAGATTCATCAGCACGAGGAATAGGGGAAGCGGCACACAAGAAGTCCACCAATACAGAGCGAACGACGCTCGTGTTCGCCATGCATGTGGCCCCATCCATGTATACCATCCGAAGCGACAAAGCCTTTCCCCTCCTTTTCCCCATTTCCCCTACCACTTCCTCCTCTCTCTCCACAACTTCCCACCGATCCCACACCCCCAACAACAAGGGTTCATTTTCCGTCGTCTTTCTTTGTGAGACGCTGTCAAACATTTTCAGTTTGTAATGATATCCTCCTTCCGTCACGCTAAAGATATCTCCGGCCAGCCCACGCAAGAGTCGAGGGCCGTACGGCCGGGCCGGGGGGCGTGTAATGGTGCTCTTGGTGGCAGAGGTGGAGGAAGGGTGCTGAGGCGGACCGGGGGGATTAAGATAGGAGGAAGAAGGGTGGGAGGCTTCCGGTGAACGGTCGACCCCGTCGGCCAGGCGGATATGAATGAGGTTCACATCGGTATCAAGGGCATGAGTGCTGAGAAGTAGCAGGGATAAGAGGTGGAAAACGACGAGGGAGGAGCGCTCTGTGTGGGCCATTTTGTTCAAGCAGCAGCGATTTGTGGGCGATAGAAGCGGGCAACGGTCTCCGGGCTAGCAAAATGCGGTGATATATGCCTGTGGTTGGGTACCGTTGTGATATAGCTGAGAGTCTCTCTATATCGGTAAAGGGCAAACAGAGCAGGGTTGAATTAGGCAAATGAGGGGAGGGGAGGATGATGATAGTGGCCATGGTATTATACTATACTATCACATACAATATATAGTTCTTTTTTCTGCCGTTTCACTCCTAGAGAACTATCGCATGCAACCTGACGTCCTCTAGGACTTGCACACCTCGCTGGTGGCTTTCGTGGACGTTGAGGGCGGGCCTAAAGAAATAACGCGACAGAAGGGCAATTCCGAGTACCGTCTTTGTTTTGCCTTTTGGTTCCACTGCTGAACCAAGGGGACCCAGCCATAAAGGACTTCGCAAGGCAGGAGGTTACAAAAAGTGCATCCATCATCTATATGTAGAGTGTCGGCGTGCTCCCGCACGCCTTCAAAGCCATCCTCGCGGGTGCATGTAAAAATGAATATTGAAGTCAAAGCAATATACGATAATCTGATACTCTCAACTCAACCAAACTCAAGTCAAAAAGGCAAGTGAAATGGCGTGCATTGATATTACTCTCTGTCCTCTCATCATTTGTGCTCTTCCTATGTCTGTTTTCGAAATTATCCGCACGCCGCCTCCGCCATATCTCAATGTTTACAAATCCTTCCTCTCACCCTCAATCTCAACCCACTCACTCCGGCCTAAACATTAAGCACCCCTTTTCCAAAGTATGATGCGACCGCCGCAAACCCCTGGTCTTCCAACTCGGAGAAGAACAGCTCATGCTCCATCGCCTTCCCTCTCTGATCCTTCAACTGGATCCGTTCATAGTGATGATGATCCGCCGCACACTCATTGCACTTTCCCTCCTGTGCTAAACAGCTTTGTTCCAAGTGATAAGAATGCATGCACAAAAAATGCACAGCTGGGAGCTCCAATGGCCGCCGGCAGGATGTACAGGTGGTTGTTTGAAAGAGACGCGCGGTGGAGCGAAGATCCTTGACTTCGGCTCGTTTTTCGGTGGTGCTTTTGCGAAGGGAATTGATCTTTTGTTGGCTGGTGTGGACGTCGCTGTATGCCTCCTTTAAGAGACGTGTCAGAAAAGGTCGGACCACGAATAAAGGAAGATTCGCGTGTTGGGAGAGCATGTCAATGACAAGGTGCGGGGGGAGGACGTGCTCCCTTTCGACCATCTGTAGCACCCGCATCACGTCATCCCACACCGCCTCCTCGTCCTCGCTCACCTCCTCGTCGTCGTCCTCGTCGTCCTCCACCTCCTCGTCGTCACTCTCCTTCTCTTCCGACCCCTCCTTCCTCTCCCTCTTCCCCGCCCTCCCCACCACCCACGCCAGCACCTTCCCCCACAGCGCAGCATTTTTTTTATTCTCCTTCCTTCCCATCCGCTGCAGGACCAGGCCAACCTCCCCTGCCTCCATATAGTGCTCCAACACCATCTCCACCTGTCGCCTCTTGTCGAATAAAAGCAGCTGTCCCGGCTTGAAGTTGTGCATCTGGACCAGGACGAGGGCCTGATCTTCATCGTACCGTCCGTGGTAGGTTTCGAGGAAGGAGAGGAGGGCGGACTCAGCGGCCTTGAGGGAAGCAACAGTGTGCTTCACCTGCTCTTTCATGGTCGGCGCACTGCTGCTCTTCGCGCCGTTCGTTTCCGAGAGCCTGGACGAAGAGGAGAAGGGGGTGGGGACGCTCTTGTTGTTAATGATGTTGGTGCCGTTGCCCAATGCTGATGACGCAGGAGTAGGAACAGGAGCGGCTGCAGCAGAAGCAGCAGCAGCAGCAGCAGCCGCCGCCGCCTCCTTCCAATCTTCGATCAACAGATCTAATAGCGCATTTGCCACGACGCTCGAGGAGGAGGGTAGGGAAGAGGAAGCGAGGGTAGGCGAGGCGAAGACTGACGAGGCACCGCCCGACAGGGAAGGGAGGGAGGGAGGGAGGGAGGGAGGGGCAGGGGGTTCACGCATGACGCATTCTAGAAACAACCGCAACCATTTCGGATGGTCCACAAAAAGGTGGAGGAAGTCTTCCGCCGGTGCCCTTTGCTTGGGGTCGAGGGAAGGAGGGAGGGAGGGGGGGGAGGGAGGGAAGTGCCCCGTGCAGAGAGCCATGAGGACGCCGGTAGTTTCCTCCGGGTAGGCATGGAGGAGGCGGTGGCCGTGGAGGGAGAGGAAGTGGCGGGCGGGGAGGAATGGGAGGGAGGATATGTAGGCCAGTGCGTCACGGTACGAGGGGGAGGGCTTTTCAAGTTGAATGCGAAGGTACCAGTCATGGGCTCTGAGGAGGGAGGAAGGAAGCAAGGGAGGGAGGGAGGGAGGAAGGAAGCAAAGGAGGGAGGGAGGGAGGGAGGGTAAAATAATGGTTACGCGACACTTTCCCCAGGATCGAAAGAAGGAAGCCAGGAAAAAGGAAAGGAGAGAGAGGGAAAACGGGGGGAGTTTTCTTTATCATCTACGGGATGATCCATTGGTACCGCCTGAGGAGGGGGAGGAGGGAGAGGGAGGAGGGGAGAGAGGGAGGGAGGAAGGCAAGACGAAGAATATTGGACGCACTCACCGATACTTCCTCGCCACCTCCAAGGCATGTTCCGGGTATCCTGCCGCCCTCAACACTGTCACAGCGGCCTCCACGTCCACCCCTCCCCTCCTCATCCTCATCTGCCTTTGCTGCCTCTCCCGACTCAACGCCGTATTCACACTCGCCGCCTCCATCCCGCCCTCCCCCCCCTCGTCCTCCTCCTCCCACTCCTTCCCCTCCTCAGGCGGCAACAGCGCCAGGCCCGCGGGGAAAAAAGGGACTTTCTCAACCTTCTTCCCTCCCTCCTTCCCCTCCCCTTCCTCCGCCTCCTCCTCCTCCATCTCCTCCTCCTCCTCTTCCCCCCTTTCCTCCTCCTCCCCTCCTTCGAGATACCTCTCAGGAAAAACGAGCTTGTCCAATTTCCCCGTGTCCTTCATCTTGGTGTAGCAATGGAGAAGCAATGTCGTCAGATCTGCTGTGGCCTGCCCTTGGCGATGCAGCGCTTCCAGGTAGGCAGTGAGGTTGTCGCTTCTCTGCGGGTCGAGGAAGCGGGCGATGACGTAGGAGGGATCAAGGTACCCTGTGCGAGGCCCCCGCCGGGTGATGAGGGTGTAGAGAAAGTGCGCGAAGTAAGTAAGGGGAAAGCATTGCTGCATTGCACGGAGTGGTTTGTCATTTATTTTTAAATTACCAAAAAAGGACACATGGACACACAGTAGGGGGGGGTAGTCTCAAAATGACCCCCCTCCCTCCTTCCCTCCCTCCCCTCCTCCCTCCACTCCTCGCCTACCAATGGTGTGAATGTACTGCTGCACACTCTCGTCAAAAGCTCGCTTTTTCTCATATAAATAATCAGCATATCGGCGATAGATCTCCATGATCTGTGCCACGGGGTAGTTGGACGAATAGGCAAGCTTGATGGCCACGGGGAAGAGCTGAGGGAGGGAGAAAGGAAGGGAGGGGGGAGGATGGGAGGGAGCGAGGGAAGGTGAGAGCATGCATCTCCATGATCTGTGCCACGGGGTAATTGGACAAGTTGGAAAGCTTGATGGCCGAGGGGAAGAGCTGAGGGAGGGAGGGAGGGAGGGAGGGAGGGAGGGAGGGAGGGAAGGTAGGGCGGGCTGGCCGGACGTACTTTCATATCCTGCACCAGCAGCTTGAGCTTTGCGCCGATGCTTTTCTCTCTCAGTCGCCAAACCTGCCCTTGGGACGTAACGACGTAGGCCAAGGCACCCTCTGAGAGAAGAGAGATGATTTTTTGGTCCGCGGGGAGGGTGGTTTGGAAAGCCACAATTTTATTTAACAAGTCGTAGACGTGCACGGTAGTCCTTCCCGATACCTCATCGGTTGAAGCCACGAGGATGGAGGAGGATGTGGTGGTGGAGGGAGAGGAGGAGGAGGGAGGGAGGGAGGAGAGGGTGCAGAGGCGTTGATGGACGTGGAACCCGAGGGCGCCTTTCCGTCCTTCCTCCTCCGAGTAAAAGTAGAGGGCATCGCGGCGTCCGATGAGGAGGTCCTGCGTGGAAAGATCGAGGGAGGCACAGCCTAAGGAGGCGCCGGCGTCGTCGAGGGTGAGGAGGAGGTGGGGAGAGAGGGAGGGAGTGGTGCTTGGAGTTGAAGTTGTGGAGAAGAGGAAGACACCGCCGGAGGATGGGAAGGCAGGGGAGGAGGAGGAGGGAAGGGTGTTTTCTCCAACAGCGGTGATTTTAATGGGTGTGCGTGGAGAAAGAGAAGCAGAGGCAAGACTCTTGCTGCCGGTGGTGGAGGTGCTGCTGCTGCTGCTTTCAAGTACGTCTTCGAGAATTACATAAAGCCTGTCAGGGTCCACTTGCTTGCCTCTTCTCTCTCCTCCTGCACCTCCAAACGCTGCTGCTTTGCCTGTCCCTGACACCATCGCCGTTGAATCCCTCCCTCCCTCTTCAGGCATCTGCATAAAAATTAAGCCCGTCACTGCCCGACATGCCCCCTCCACTGATGAGGAGGACGAGGAAGGGAGGGAGGGAGGACGTAGTAATATGGTGGGAGGTTGAAAGCGGGCCCTATCTTTGGCAAAGTCTCCTTCTAATAGCACAACCAGTCCTGACTTAAACCCGATCACGAGTTTCGTGCCGTTGTGATTACACGCCAAGGCCGTTGGAGTAGCAGCAATAGTGACCAGGTTGTCTCCATCGCCGCCGAGGGAGAGGCCTCCGAGAAGGGGGAGGAGAGCGATTGAATTGGAAGGGGAGGATACTTTACTTCCTATCCAGGTGTGGAGCATAATCTTGGCGTCGGGACCATGAAGGCCGGCCGCGACAATCAGGGGGGGGGATTGCCGGGAGCGGGCAAGCAGGAGGGAAGGATAGGACGAGGAAGGAAGTGAGGGGGGGGGGGAAAGGATGCGGTGTTGGAGGGAGAGGCGGAGGTCGGCATCTGTGAAGGTGATATGGCCTTGGTCGTCTCCAAAGATGAGCGCGCCTTCAACCAAGAGGACGGCGGCGAAGTTGCCTTTCTGCATGTGGTGCGTGGGGAGTGGAAGAGAGACGTGAGAGGAAGGGACGAATGAATAGTAAAAATGCGAAGAGGCAGAGAGAGAAAAGAAAATGGAGCATGAAAAGTTGTGCCATGCATCAACGGAAGCAAGACCACGCGCAGGTGTGCTGCCACTGGAACGAAGATGTGGACGTGGCATGAGAAGATAAGGGGAGAAGAGGATGAGAATGCGAGGCAGATTACATAAATAGCCTGGAAAAATTACGTACCAGCACCGAAGAAAGGTTCTGCGGGAGAGCATCCCGCTCGAAGAAATTGTACGGCCGGCCTCCAAAACCCAGGAGGCGGGGCGGACGCACAAGCCGCGTTGTTGTCATAGTAACAAGACAGACGGGGAGGCTATGGAGGGGGGAATGAAGAACAAGTAAAAAGGGGGAGCGAGAGGATGCAGGTAGAGGGGATAAGAAGTGGACTCCTGTGTCGGTTGTGTGATGTTTGAGTAGAACGAGCGTTAGCCTTGTATGCCTGTCTTTAAGTTGATCAGGGGGCATATGAATTCATCTTACGCAAAGCGTCGCTGAGAAAGACACGGCGATGGCGCTCTTGGATTGCCCGCCTTCACACATTGCAACGTTCCTGGTCACTCTTCATTGTTCTACAGGGGCAACAGAAAGAAGAAGTAAAAACTAGAAAAGAACAATCAAGTTGTCTCACATGAGTGATTCTTTTTTACGACGTATTCATACATAGGCTCGTGACGAGAATCCGCACGACGTTGGTGCTCGTTCTATGATACTACATATGCCCACGCTTTATATCGCAGACTCTCCCTATCTTGGCTGCAGGCCAGGGCTGTGATGGCTGGGCGACGGGGAAGCGTGAAAATACTACGCACAGAAGCACCGAGCGAGCAGCGTCCGCCCTCCTCTTACCGTATCAAGCACCAATCTAAGAAATGATCGATAATGTACAATCGAACCCAAAAAGTTCCATATCCTAGTCCTCCTTTCGAAAAGATGCCCTCTCCTCCTCCCTCTCCACTCCACAGACAGGCACACACCTTAACCGAATACTCAAAAACACCAAATTTCGCTTCATTTCCCCCTTTTCTAATCTCTCTGTTAGGGTTTCTAATCCCAAAACTGATTATCCATCAACGCTCCTCCCTCCCTTACCGCTCACACCTATCTACAATAACACCGTCGTGGCCTTCACCAGCTTCGCCGGCGCCGTGGGCAACAATGACGAATGATGGTCCACAATCTTCCATGTGCCCTCCCTCCCCCCCTCCCTTCGATAAACGAACGAGAATCGCGCATGCTTCTGCACCTCCACTCCATCTGGCCCTTGCCATGCAAACACATAATACCCATCGTTGATCGCCGTGTCGCTCTCCCACACCCGGACATAAGGCTGATATGCCGCCACCCTCAAGCCCGGCAAACCCGCAAAGAAATCAAAGTAGCTTCGAATTTCCCCTGGCGTCACTCTCAATTGCTCCGAGACAGTCCCCCACAACACAGCGTCTTTCGCGTACAGGGCCGACGTTTCCACTGCTGCGGTGGGCTTGTTGGACGTCACCGTCTCCAGCCACTTCCGGGTCGTGTCCAGTACTTCCTTCTTCACATTTTCATCGGCCGAATCACTGCTTCTGCTGCTGATGCCGTTGAATTGATCCTCCCTCTCCAAAGTGCTGGTGCCACCAGAGCCGAGATTCTTGTATTTTCCAGGGGTCTTGTCCGGGGCGGCAACGCCTGCAGCACTGGCAGCAGTAGCAGCCGTGCCTACTCCGCCGCCGAGGGCGAGCATGCCTCGAGCCACTTTTTTGATGATAGACCGGCGGGTGGAACCGGGAGGAGCGGCGCGAGAGGCGGTTTGGTGGAGGGCATGGAGAACGGGGTGTAGGGTTGTGGTGGTTGGCCGGGAGGTGCTGCTCGTCGACGTTGTTGCGGTGGCAGCTGACGGGGAGATGATATAGCTGTCATATGGAAGGCGAGGGGCGGGTGGGTATGGAGACGAGTAAGACCTTGTGTGAAAAAGAGAAAACTACGAGGGTGCTTTGAATGGGATGTCTCTTCTCCAAAGAGGTATTGTCGAGGTCGAATCAGAAACCGAGCCTCCGGAGGCCAAAGGGAAGAGGCAGGAGGAGAAGGGTGACGCCGAAGAATTGCAATGCGTCTGAGGTCCTTGGAGCAAATATGGAGCCAGACACACCATAGGTGACATGGGAAATGCATATTTGCGCACACATTCAAGACGTAGGAGACGTTCAGGACTTTTCACTCACCTCGGCCTGGTAGGCAAGGGCACCGCGTGGATGGTGGAGGGAAAGGCGAAGGCATTGCTAGCTTTAGGGAGGAGGGTAACGACGAAAATTGCCAGGGAGAGGGGAAGGGCGAGTAGTGGGGGGACTTGAAAAGCCCGCATGCTTTCGAAAGTTCCTGCTACAGGTCGAGATGGGTGCAGTGAGTGAGAGAAGGGATTACGATCGACGTGCAGCGTCACAAGTGGGACTTCGATCTAATTGGCAAGGCGCCTTGCGTAAAACGCCAAGCAAGGTATCTCATGAGCCAACATAAGGAGGCACAGCCCTATAAGGATAGTCCGCCCCCCGAGATGGGGCGCTAAAAACGGGACACGCATTCGTCGCGGCGTCGTCATCACATCGCTCGGTGTGCTGTTCTCCAGAGACCGTCGTGACGTGACGTGCTCATGACCATCCCAGATGCTGTTTGGCCTATTGCGCCTCCCAAAAGCGTGTGAGGCCACACAATGATGCGTCGCTTTAACAGCTACAGGGAAAACTATAGCCTTTAGCCTGTGCCTTTCAGGGCTTCTGTACTTGGAAGTGGCCATTGCACTGCGTGTTTTGCAAGGACACAGCCCCTCGCCTCCCTTCTGTGCCGCCGTCGTCGGATTATCAGAGGGGGGAAATCATATCGGTGCAGCATACGTGCCTGCATTCTTGCTAAAGAATGTTTTAATTGTTCTGTTGCCTGGTTCACGTTTTAAAGTCGCTATTACGTAGACGTAGACTCAGGAGGGAGATTATGCAGGGGATGCCACTTTAAATCATGGAGGCCGTTACAAAATGCAAGTGTGTTTAACTCATGACGAGTTCCAAGCGGCGTTTCGCTCTTTTTTCCTTTTTGGCCAGCATCTTAGCCTGCCTTGTATTTCTTCTAACTTTGAACACGACATTGTTCCCCTCTTCCCACCCTTCCCCGCTCTTTTGACAGCCAATTGGAAAGATCCATCCCTCGCCCCTTCCCTTCTTTATACCCCTCTTCTCCTCACGCATCCATATCAATCGCCTTCTTCTTCTTTTTCTTGGTGCCAAATTTACCCTTCAGGTCCACCACCGCCACGCCCTCCGCCAGCGCCTCAACATCTGCGTCCCCTTTTGTTGTCGCTTTCGCTGTTGCAAGTGGCCCTGCTGGTGCCACAGCTTCCGTCTCTCTCACTACCGGTGCAGCAGGGGGCGCGCATTTATCCTCCTTCTCCGTCGCTGGTGGGGTAGCTGCAGCTGTGGGCGTCGGTTCCTTCTTCTCCTGCGTCTCCACGACGTCTGATACAACTGTGACATGTGCTGCCTCCTCCTCCCCTCCGACGCGACCCCATGTGCCCGTCGCTGCCACAGCTTTGGTAGGCACCGTGCCAGCAGCCGCGGTACCGGCAGTGCCTCCGAGGGAAGGGAAACCGCCGAGGGCAGGAAATTCTTCAATCTTGCCTCCGTTGCTGCTGCTGCCGCTGCCGCCAGGGAGAGGAGGGGCGAGGCCTTGCTCAACCATGACACGTCGGGAGCGCCAGCGGCCCCTATGTTTGAGGAGAAAGGTGAAGGGAGGGAGGGAGATAGGGAGATAGGAGAAGACGGGAGAGATGAGGAGAGAAGAGGATGAGTTATGATAACCCCTTTATATAACAATAGAAAGATCGTGCTTAGAGGGGAAAAATGGCGAGTGGGGACGGAAACCAACAAGCTCAACACTAAACAAACATACCCGGTTTGCTCGGCGGGTGTGGGGACGGGCTTTGGGGCTTCGACGGGGGCCTCATGCTGAGGAGTGGTGACGGCAGACACGGCCTTTTTTCTGGCTTCGTGGAGGAGTGCCCTATTGAGTTCAAGAAATGATTTGAGCGGTTTGGGAGAAAGAGGGCCAAGGGTGTGAGGAGGAGCAACGGGGCTACTGCGAAGGGAGAAAGGTGGAAGGAGTAGGAAGGAAACCCCAACACCGGGAAAAACTAAGCGGCTTGGGTATGCAGTGACAATTTTATTTCCGCCCTTGCTTCCCGTCAGTTACTTACTTGGTGTCGTCATGCGCGATCTTGGTGGCTAGATTGACGTCCGAGTAGGCGCCGACGCTGTCGAGGAATGGAGGGAGGGAGGCAAGGTCGGAGGTTAGATGCGCCATGAAAGCAGGAGGGAATGAGCGACCTGTCACAATGGTACCTTACCAAAAGGGGTTACGGAAAAGACGGGAAGAGAGACATATAATAAAGATGGACACGAAAGAAAGGAAGACTACAGACAGTTCAATGGATGGACGACTGGGACGATTTGCGGGAGTACCACCTGTGCACTTAATCAATCTTTATACCCGTCTTTACTTGTCTGACGTCAAACAAATCACTGCCTTTACGTACATTAATTCCGCGGCCTTGCGATCTCCCATGTACAGCTGCTCTGTGGGCTTGGAGGTCACCCCCCACTCATCGTCTTCCTCCTCTTCGACCGTCCTGTGAGGAAGAAGAGTAGATATTCGCGTAAGTGGAAGAGATCTATATGGATGGGAGGAAACAGAGGCAACAAGGGCGAGCAAACAAAGTTGGAAAAAGAAAGGCGAGAAAGGGGAGCAAGCGGAGAGAAGGAGATGTACTTACAGCTTAACGGGCTCAGCCTTGGCCTTGACCTGTATACATAGGGAGGATGGGAAGGCGGTAAAGGGCTTGAGAGTGGTCGTGAGAAGCGCATCGGCCAGATACATGGAGAAAGACGGGGATGTGCTGGCCTTGCTCTCTCAGAGTAGACTCCCCGCCCCGGCACTCCACGGCCCCCTAGTACAGGGTACATACGTACCGCTTGCTTGGTCTTCTTGCGAAACAGGGACTTGACGTCGGACATGGCTTGCTCAGAGACGCCAAAAATGTTGATTATGTGGTAATATTGCAGGGGTGTGGCTCCTGCCGTAGTCGTACACCTGTCAAGACAGGGGGAAGCAAGGAAGAAGCGCTCGCGGTCTTGCTTTCTTGCTTTCTGTGGTCGTATGTAGGAGGATGGAAAAAGGCGTGACCATGCGCCACCTGTAGGCATGTATCTCCTACAAAGACTGCAATATACGTGTGCCTCACCCATAGGTTTATGGGGAGGAGCGGCGTCGTCATCACTTTGCCACTTTGCATATGACCAGCGGCGGCCGTTCAGGACACACAAGCGAGATCCTTTTTCTTCGAGCTACTATTTTCCATTGCCGAAATAACAATTTAAGACGATAAAGCGGAAGGCAGAGAGTCGTCAAGTATGTAAATTTCTTGTTTTTATTCCTTTCCCTCTGGTTGACTTGTGCTGGCGTAATAAACCTCCCCTCACCCCCCAAAAAAGGGACGAGTGGAAGACGCGCTCTTCCGCTCTTCTTCGATCGATCCTTTTTCTATTATTATCTACTTCTACTACAAGCACTCATGCTATTAAAAAGGGTATCCTCTCTTGTTGTGGATGATTTTCTTCTTCTCTCCTTCTCCTCATGTAAGTAGCTACCGTTCAAAAGGGTATTTTATTTGTGCTATCGCTCTCTCCCTCAATCCGCAACACTCGCCTCAGCCCTCATCGTCCAGTTGTGCGCGAGAAATAGTCAAAGATTGAGGAGGTCGACGACACCAAAATCCACGCCAATGCCAACAAACACCAACACAGGCACTCACACGCGCAAAGACTCGAATGTAACATGCCGCTTCATCACCTCAACTGTTCAAGTCTACCTCTCCTCCACCTCTTCACTCCTTTCTCCGACTCTGCATACATGAAAATAAAACTACACGCTCGTCCCCTTCCTTCGTAGCGTCAACACGCTCAACCACACATCCACATAACAGTCGCGTCACTGTCATCCTCATCAATAAAAAACCTGACCTGCCTCGCTCTTCACCCCTTCCCCGGTCCCTATGCCCGCTGCTTGTAGAATACCGTCGTCTCCTCCGAGTCCACGTACTTGCACAGGGTATAACTTCGCCACAATGCCTTCCAAATCGGGGTATCATCCTTCAAATAATAGTCGCCCAACGCCTTGCGAATGTGCTCACTCGCCTCCTGCGCGTGGTAGAACGGCATCTTGCTGAAGATGTGGTGGCACACATGAGTGTCACTGATATGGTGAAACGTGTGGTCCAAAAGCCAGCCGAAGGATCGGTCGACCGTGCAAAGGGCGCCCCTGAACCACGTCCACTCGCTCCCCCGAAAGTGGGGGATGAAGACGTCCGTGTGCTGCAGGTACGTGATGAGGACCAGGTGATAATTGACCACCATGTACGGCAGCAGGTAATACTTTCCCACCGTTTGAAATCCAAACTGCACACAGGCATATACCACGCAGGCCAAGGCCACGAAAAACCCAATGTCGGACCAAATAATGTCCAGACGGTCCTTCGGAGAAAACAACGCCGAATTTGGGTTAAAGTGGCTATTGCTCAGTCCCTTGTATTTCCTAGGCCCCGTAGCGTTCAGGAGCAGGTACCCCGGCATCCATCCGATGGTCAACATTATGATTATCTGCACCAGATTCGCCAAAGGGGAGTGAAGCAAAATCTCGTCCATCAGTTCCTCCTTAATAGGCGGCGCAAAGACCTCGTCATTCTCGCAGCTCCCCGTGTTGTTGTGGTGCTTTCCATGGGAAATCCTCCAAGAGTGATAGGGCACAAGCAAGGCCGAGTGCAAGAGCCACCCAAAGAAGTTGTTCACGCTCTCGTAAGGCGAAAACGATTGGTGCCCGCACTCGTGGGCAATGACCCACACTCCCGTCAGCACAGAGCCTTGCGCGTACCAGTACAACGGCCATAGAATATAACGAGACATGGGCGGGACGTCGGAGTGGCCCAGTAATGAGGCAAGGTACCCGAGGACAGCGACTTGGATCAAGTCGATGGTCAAGTGGAAGAGGGAGGTGGAGAGGGAACGCTCAAAGCAGTGACGGGGAACAGCGTTCTTGATGTCGGAGAGGGTGAAAGGAGGAGGGGCAAGGGGCAGGGATTTAGGGGCGTCATTGCGGAGGAGGATATCGCCGTAGGGAGCCTGTGGTTATGAAGACATGCGGAAAGTGAATGAGCGAGGTATGCTTAGGTGGCATGCAAGGGAGGGAAGAAAAAAGGACAAGGGGCAGCAGCCGCCAGTCCACGTACATAATAGCTATTGGAGCGGGAAGTGAAGACAGCGCGGTGACATCAAAATGTCAAGGGCATGGCACGTAATTCTTATATCCGTCTGACCACATGCACGAATGGGAGGGAACTGTTTTTACCCATCCACCCCTCATGCGATCACAAGCACTTACCAGCTCCCTCAGCAGTGTTTCGCGGTCGACCGAAGTGTTGATACCGTATTGTGCGGCCTTCTTACGCAGCTCCTCCGTGGGCAGGGCCTCTACTGCCTTGCTTGGTCTGACTGTGCCGCTGATCGTGGAAGCGGCATCCAGGAGGGTTTTTTTGCGAAGAGGGGTCACCGTCTTCTCACCGCCGCGTCCCATGGTTTGGCTCGGATGGGTGGGAAGGGAGTCTGTGATGTGAGGAGTGTAGAGGGCGTATGAGAGGCTGAGCTGTCGGTGGGCATGAGGAACCAATCCATCTGACTTCATTTGATTGGGACATGCCGCGGCAAGAAGGCGATCTGTGATGGTATGCTTACGTGGCTTCTCTAATAAGCGGGCGTTCAGACCCTGGTAGGCATCAAATCCCCGTCAGCAGCAGGATGGGGTTGTGAACGCCACAGGCGTGGCCGGCAAATTACAGTGCGCGATAAGAGGTTAAATGCTTGCGCAAGTCACAACAAGAAGAAGTGGGGGGCTGGTGTGGTTGCGCTGGCGAGCAATCCCGGCTGACGAGGAAGAACAACGACACAAGCTCCGGGTTCCTGCTAACATTCCTCCCAGCATCATGTGGTTGCCCTTGATTTTTGCCTGCTTGGCAGTTGAACTGCCGAAGCCTCGGCCAAAAGTATTGTGACGGTCTAAGGAGAGGCTTTCCACTGTGGTCGTGTCTATTGGACATGGATTGGACGGCTGCGCTTCGCCTTTCCCTTTCCAACGGCAGGCGCATCATCACACGCCAGTTGCCTTGCTGGCACCGCCAGCTGTCGCTTTTTCCGATCGTCGATTCAAGCTCTTTTATGTATGACACAAGTCCTGGACAAAAATGATATTTTGCGATGCGATGAGAGCGTTTCATGCTCCATCATGCGCCACATCATTTACACGATCGACGCGAGCACCTAAGCACCTATTGGTTGGCTTTCGCATTCAGAAACGACAAATTGCTTTTCATTCCATAAGCATCATTTGTTCACATGGTGCCGGAAGATCTGTGCGCTAACGAATGCCAGCTTTTTGGAGGGGGCATTGAGGAGGCCGCGGGCACCAGCGGATCGAGCAAGTATACCAGCCCAGGCACCGGTGCCGTGTGCATCCTAGCAATCTATATAGCAACCAAGCACGGGTACGTGGCGTGTGAGAGTGGAGGTGAGTGAGAGAGCTGATGGCACTGATGGATGATCCATCTATCCAAATACCCATCCAGGGGGGAATAACTCTGGCTCTTCTTCATCCACACTGGCTCCTGTCAATCATGTAACGTGTATCTGTACTTGAAAGAGCGGAGCGTGTAATCTTTCCGCACGTCGGGCGAAGCCAGCAACAGGAGACGGCAAGGATTATATAAAAATCTCTTGCTCATTTAGTTTCTTTTGTTGTGCGCTCCTTTTTCTCTTTTTCCCCTTCTTCGTCTCGCGGGGGGCCCGCATTGATTTAACTGGTGCATTAAATTGTGCGGTTTTTAGCTCGGGCCAAGGACATGCTTGTCGCGCGCCTTTTCTTTCATAGTTGTTGCTCACTCGTCAATCTTCCACTAAACCTGTTATTTGATCCTGACTCAAACTGCGGGCGCAGCTGTGACCAGGTCTACTCTACTGTTTGTCCCCCGTATGCATGTGAAGTTCCACCACGACACACATTTCATCATATCCTTATCCTCCTCCTCCTCCTCCTCCACCTCCTCTTCTTCAGACTTACTGTCCCTTCTTCTCCCACTCCTCCCTCTACCCTCTCTGAGCAGTCCATGCCTTCTTCTACCTAACTATACAGTTCTTCCCTCCTTCCTCCTTCCCTCCATCTCTACTCTTCACCTACATCGTCACCGGCTCCATCAATTTCTTCAGCAAGACATTGAATTTATCCTCCGTATCCTTCCTCCGTGGCAACTGCCAGTCACCGAACAGCAAATCCCCGATCTCCTTCGCAATGTCCGTCGTACTGCTGGGCCTACTTGCCTCCAACGCCTTTTTGCTCAACCGTCCTCTCACCTCCTCGCTCATCATCCACCCCGACACCACCTTACCGATCGCCTTCGGGTCCTTCTTGTAGTCCCCAAACCCATTGTCCACCACAAAAGGCACATTCCCCTCCTCCTGCCCTGGCAAGTAATTGAACAACATAACCGGCAGCCCCCTCGTACTCGCCTCCGCTATCGTCCCCGGCCCCGCTTTGGTCACGATACAATCCGACGCCCCCATCCAGGCGTCCATATTGTTCACAAATCCCTTCACCACCACACTCACACTCTCCGGCCACACCTTACGCTCCAAATCCCGACGCATCTCTTCGTTCTTTCCACATACCACGACAACCTGACTCTTCTTGCCTCCCTCGCCCCCTGGTCCTCCCGTTGCCGCCGCCGCCGCCGACAAAGACTTCGCTAGATTTTCTGTGATCTCCAGCAGGTTTCCAATGCCATCCCCCCCCCCTACAACTAGAGCCGTCCTTGCCCCTGTCAACAGACCAAGCTCCTTCCTCAAGCTCACCTTATCCTTCCCTGCCCTCCAGAAGCCCGGGCGAATCGGCAAGCCATGTTGCCGAATCTGATCATTCTGAAGACCCATACTCAAGGCAATCTTCCGCACTGGATCCGAAGGAACAAAACACAAATCCACCTCCTTATGAAACCAGGTAGGATGCGCGCCCCCCAGGTCAGTCACCACAGTGACAAAAGGAATCTGTCTTCTACCCGACCCCATGGTATTCAACACCCGCAACGGCACATCTTGACAGAGCGGATGCACGCTTATGATCAAGTCCGGGTCCTGACTCTCAATGCAATCCTTAAACCGATGATGACACGCCAAATTACTCAACTCCTCTGTTCCCCATTTCGACGGTGGGAACTTACCGTACTCCCAAAATGCCTTCCAATACAAGGGGTTTTTCGCCATAAACTGGTACGCCGGCACGAAACGGTTATACGGCCATGGGGCGAAATCCGTCCAAATGTCAACCGTCGAGCACTCCACCTGATTGGGGAACAACTCATTGAACGCAGCTTCCAAGGCCTGCGCCGATGCCCTGTGCCCTCCCCCAGTGTCCGACATCAGAATCAGCACCTTCTTCTTCCTCTTTCCCCCCGCCGCTGCCATCAAGGTCGATCGCATTGGCTCCCCTCGTATTCCCCCCCCGTCCAACGCCACCTCTATCCCCTTGATATCAGTCGGAATCCCAGGAGGCAAAAAAGATAATATCCCTCCCTCCTGCGCCAAGGTCCCACCAAAGGCCCACGCTGCATACGAAGATGAAAAAGTAGTAAGTGTGTTCGAAGGGGCTGCTGCTGCCCCTCCTCTTCCTGCTTTATTACCGCCTACTCCTCCACGACGAAAGGCTGAGAGAAGGCCACGCCACCCGCCCTTGGCACTTCCCTCTGCCCCGGATGAGGCCGCCGCATTGCAGGCCAACGACCGCGCGCTGCTCATCCGTCTAATTCCTCCGCTGTTATGATGGTACAGACTGCTGCAGCTACTCAAAATGCTCGCGACCGGTACCGAAGAGGAAGCCGCCCCCAAGGCGGCTGCTGTTGCCGTGGCTGCTGCGGCGGCTGCTGCGCTGTTTCTGGGCAAAAGGGCAAAGCCACTACTTTTCATCAAGAGCCGGTTCGCGGCAACCCATTGCGGACCTCCTGGTGGCGGTGCAACAAACGGATTGTGCGCAGTGGTACGGAACTTAAGGCCAAAAACAGCGGCGGTAGGGAGCAGGAGGAGCAGGACTAAGGGCAAGACATGCCGCATTATTCTGTTTCTTGACGTGAACCCCATGTTGGGCATTATCTTTTTCCTACTACTGTGCTTGCAACCTTGAAAATGGCACTCACTATCGCCGTCGTGCTATCTTTATGTGCTGGGTGGGTGGCGAAGGCGTAAAAAGCAAGGCAACCAACCCAAGCCCGCCCTCCTTGATCCTGTGTTGATGATGATGATGGTTGGGCGGGAGGGGAATGAGAACATGAGAACTGCGGCACGGGGTAGAATCAGTCACAAGCAGCGGCAGCAAAGTGGACAGCAACGTCGCGAGCCTATGCGTGGTGTGTGTGGAGGTGTTGGTAGAGCATGGTATGGCCAACAGGGTATGTCAAATTCAATTCAAGCCGCTGCTGTCGTCAAGCAATGGTCACCGCGGTGGTGCCATCTATGATACAAAAGGCGCGGTCCCAAAATACTTCCACCAAAATACTTCCATAAGTCTGAAGTCAAGTCTCAATTTCGGCACAGAAAAAAGTTCCGCAACAACTATTTTTGAACTTATTTTAATAATTTTGGAATTAGTCTTGGACAACTATCGGTGGAACTCTTTGAGAAGTCTTTGGATTGCTCTTGAGGGGCTCTTGGCTGCCCTTGGGAGAGCTATAATCCTCCGGGTATCGCTTTGAAAATGCGCAAGTGGGGAAGAGCCAGAGACCCGGCCCATTGGGCACTTTGAGGTCGAAACCCAAAAGCGTTGACGCTCACATAAATCAGAAAAGTGCACAAATGTCTCAAACTATCTTTTGATTGCTCTCTTGGTCTTGTCTACATCACCACCCCACTGTCGTTCTTAGATCCCGTTGAACGGCCCTTATCCGAGTTTCATCGCTACGCCAACGCCGACTTTACACATACTGCATGTCAAGCAATTACAGCGCTCGGCACGTGCGCGGATGGCATGTGCACGTGCACCCGCGTGCATCGCGCTGTGATGCACCCACGCGCACGCTTGCAACGAGGGAATCATCGGAGGGTTGGGGGGGTAGAACGCGGTCTTCATCTTTCCCCGTTCGTGCATATGCGTGCACCCTCCAGGTGCCCGGTGCACGTGCCCACCCCTTCATACTACATGTCAGATAAAAAGCACTTCGTTCACTTCTTTCACCACTTGTCTTCTCCTGTGATGAAGCACGAAGTGCAGTAAGAACTTCATCTAGGCGTGGATTAAATGTACGAAGTGAACAAACACAGATATGGACGAAGCACACATGTAATCGTGTAGGGTTTAGTCGTCCAAAATGTGTCGCATATCTGCCGCACCAACCTGCAGGAATGAATATAAGAAACGCATCCACATCGTCTGCAATAGGCAGGATCAGCAATCTACAACACAGACCCATTCCATTACCACCTTCTTCCTCCCTCTCCTTCTTCACGAGCCCTGGATATATATGAGGACGAGCAATGCTACTGCGGTCCTCACCATCTGGAGTACTGTCACAATTGCTACTGTGATTCGAGATTTGAACGCCTATACCCGTGATGACACCACGGATACAGATGATACTGCAAACTGGGCAGGACACCTTAGAGGTGGCGGAGAAGGAGAAAGAGGAGAAGGAGAAGGAGGAGAAGAAGAAGGAGAAGGAGGAAGAAGAGGGGGAGGAGAAAGAGGAGCAGGAGGAGGAGAGTGAGGAGGAGGAGGAGAAGGAGGAGGAGGAGGAGAAGGAGGAGGAGGAGATAGATGGAAGAAAATTCGTACCCTCCTCCTCCAATGTAACTCACCTTCTCTCCCGCGGCGAGCTAGACTAGTAGACATTCTTCACGCTTCAGCGCTTCTCTTCTCTCGCCTTTCCACCCATCGCTCCTCCCTCCTCGTCATCCAGGCGGGAGAAAGGAAATGGTGGTGGTTACTTTCGCAGTTTTGGAAGAGGGAGGAAGGCAGAGAAGAAGAAGAATCAGTTTTAGCGATACAGGAGTAGAAAGCGAGAGGGGGGGATGCAAGGAGAAGTTCGTCGTGGAAATCAAGTGTTTCTCGCCGTGACTTATCGCAGACTCCTTCTATGTATGGATTTTTTAATTTTATTACCTAATTTTATTTCCTATTTCTCTTGCATATTTCCCTCTGACTCCGCCATCAGCTTCTAACATTCATCCAGGAAGGAACATGCAACTTTCTTGCAGCAGCTGAAAGGTCTTGGGACAATGCGCCGCGCGCATGATCCCAATCGCCGTCGAATTATATACTTCAGGAACGCCACAGATTCTTTTCTCATTCTGCACGGTCAATTTATTCCATACATGTAGAGCAATATTACTATTCAGCTCTAAATTGTCGGTGCCCCAGAACATGGAAACATTGGTTCGATGTATAGGGTAGAACGACTCTCTCGGCCACGTTGATGGACAATTCGTAGGCTCTCCTGCAGCTTCCCTCTGCTTACATGCGTATTGGACTCTTGTGAATAGAATTGGACCTTGATTTCCCCACATGGAGCCATTATACTTATGGACGAAATCGTGCATACACGCGTCAAGAAAGGGGGCGAGTGGCCTTTTGAACTTGAAAGCTGCATTGTTATACCCAGTTTCACTTGCACATCCTATACCGTCTACAACGTCGTCAGGACGACGCAGTACAATAAAGTCTGAGTCCAAGTACATACCGCCATATTTGTATACTAGCGACAACCTCAACGCATTTGCAATGTTCTGCCTCCCAAAGCGTCCATTGAACTCCAAATTTTGAAATGGAGTGCCGTAAAATTCATCGGTGATATTCAAAGTCCGGATGTCAGTGTTCTCGGATATGTAGCTTGGAATTTGCATCGCGTTTGTCCATACAATTATTTTCGCTCCGCTAACGCGTCTCAAGGACTCAATCGCACAATATGAAGCGACTGGTGGTTGATCATACATGAGAATAAAATGATATTGCATGGTGTCGACGGGCGCCGCGGCTTTCAAGAAACTCATTGAGTCGAACATCCTTTGTGATGGAAACATTGCTTATGCAAATGCCAGTGTCAATGTCGCCATTGCGAGTTTGAGATATTCGCGTGTCATTTTCCACATGATCATGATTGTGAGAACGAAATAGCTTGAGCGTGCGGACAATTTAACTTTTGCTGTCGGAGAAAATGTGCAGAAATCCCCCAACATGCACGAGCAACGACGAGATAAGTATGGTTTAATTATCCGTAACTTTTTCTCCGCATGCTCTGCCCACTGGCTTGTCACCTATCGAATGAAAGAATACGGGAAAAATTTGACAGAGCTGATCAGGGGGATGAGTGGTTTGGAGGCCGTCTGAATGTGGATATGAGACTTTATGGACAGCGCATGATTTACTCTCGCTTTCATATATCGACATGCTATCATAAAAATAATGAAAAACTTTTGAAATTATTCTGCTTATCTGCGTGGCCTTCAGAAAAGTCGGGCAGAATCCCAAAAGCCTAGAAAAAAAGCTCATTATAGAGCAGCCTTTTTAAAAGACACCAAAAAATGGAAGTCAGGGGAAAGTCATCGACCATCCAGGAAGCAAGCTCTCGTAGAAAGGCACCCTGCCACACATACACTTTCTGGAAATTCTAAAAATAGCCCACTGCACTTAGGGGGGCGCTTGGTCGTGAGCACAGAACTAGCTCCCTGGAATACAGCGGCAGAACATTCAAGAAAAGGGCAACAGGGGTGACATGTAATATCCTCCCTGCATCAGCAGCCTGCTGGGATGCTGTCAATTGCACACATTGTGGACCGCAATATGGGACTGGAAGGGAGTGAACATAGCTGGTGGGTGCTGGGTGGGTCATGCTGCTAGGCATCCAAAGTACCCCCGTGACCGAAGGAGGCAAGAGCACAGCAAGTATGGGGACATACCTGCCGCTGGGGCGCTTGGTGCGTTGGAAGATGAAAATAGATCAAAGCTGAGGGCCAGGAAAGCGACGAAGGACAATCGCGCTCGGAAAGAGGCTGAGCGGCTATTTCATGACCATAACACAAGCCTTGCGCTTGCCACGGCCACGTACATGCTTGCCGATATCGTCGGGAGGGTAAGTCGATTCTGTGGGGGGAGGGGGAAGGAAGGGGAGGGCGAGCGCAGTGTCGGTGCTAACGATTAGGATGCCCGATGGAAAGACCTGACTTATCGGTACACCACTTGGTCTTGCCGGTCAAAGCAAGCAGCACAATGTCAAGGCAGTACAGTTATGGACACGAGAATAAAGTAGCCGGGGTAATGAGTGCTCAAAATAGGGGATCTATACAACCATAATGTTCAGAATGGTTCCCCTTGAACAGGGGTCCTCGCCGTCGATGGTGCTTTCGAAAGACTATTGACAATATTATTTACTAGAAGCCGTCCTCGAGGAAGACTTCAGCATTAGAACACGCTTGCAGCAGGCAAGAAAAAGTAATCGCTGCGAGAAAAAGTAACGCTAAGAGACTTGCTACAATTCATTAAACCTAACTTCTCCTTCGCCCACCTCGACTCGAAGACCTCGAGCTGTCCAGGTCCTCGAGTCATCCATCTAACCTTAGTCCACCTGGCCGGTCTATGGGCCCACTTGTCGGACATTTTTTGAACGAAAAGAAAAACGACCTAATTCGTTGACACGATCTGTTTTTATTTGTCACAGTCACGTCGTACAAGGCCAAGTACATGGCCAAGCCCACGCCCTGACGAAGTTGTACATGCAGTTCGTTCATAAAATCTACTCCCTGACGAAATTGTGACTTCATTATGTGATTGATAGCAGGAAAGGACTAACAATGAAAGTGAACGAAATGCTTCTAAAAGTTTATCACCCCGCAGAGGACGTGCTGAAATAAGAAGTGGGTGGGATGGGGCTACAAACAATCGGCGCCATTGATCCTGATCCTGCCTGTTGGCGAATGAATGTAAGTGGACAGGCAAGCTGCCCCATCTGATCGAATGTCCGTTTTTATGGAGGGCGCGTTGTAGTCCGCGGCACAAGGGCAAAAGCAGTTTATCGCCGCGGTGCTGATAGGGCAGAAAAAGGACGGTAAGAGGCAGGAGGGGAAGAGCGAGGGGATGAGGCGGGGATGGCACTGGAAGGAAATGCTATGCAGGGTGGGAGGTGCCACGCAGGCTTGTCTCAGCTCCCAGTGTCACTGTCGAAAGCTCCCAACCTACAGTGTCACTGTCGAAAGCTTCCAACCTAGCCTTTCCGTTTCCCCGAGGGAGAATGAGAATGTGCGGCAAGAAAGGCAAGATACATAATTTAGCGCCCAGCTATATCGTTGCTGTCATTCACAAATGATAACCTAGAAGTTGATCATTGCCTGGAGTTTTTTTGGGGCATTCTTTCAACACAAGATACGTGCCCTGTGGCCAATCCATCATATGTGCCCTGTGGCCCATTATGCTGCGCCACCCTCCTCGTCATCCTCCTCGCTCGTCATCCTCCTCCTCTTCCTCCTGCTCCTCCTCTCCCCGATCATTACCGAGGCCTTTGTCCTGAGAGGGATGGCGCTGTCGTAAAGGAAACAAATCACACGAACTCAATCAAGACCGTTCGTTCTAGTTTATAGCATTGACTTTTTTTTAAATATAAAGAGTCCTGCGATCATTTAGCATGCAGCATACACGGTAATATTTTAGTACGGCATTTTGGGTTGCATGTGGCAATGGTATTTGATTTCATGGAAAACTTGTAAGTTCTGTTTGGACTCTGCCCGATTTGATGGCAGAGCGCGGTTTTAAAAAAGACCTGCCCGGAGGGGGAGCGGCCCATGTGTCCTGTACACAGGCAAGGTAATGCAGCGCATTCGGCTAGATATCATCGCGAGTCAAGAGATATAGACACGGAGAGATTGGTACGCAAAAGGTATGGGACGCACGAAAAGGAACGCCAGCTTCGTTTGTCTTGTTGGCAGGGCAGCATTCGTGCCTGTACGAATCCGTGCAGAGCAGGGAGAGATTGCTGCCGTGCAGACATTGTTGTGATATTGTTTTGGGTTCATTGCTTATAGCTACCGTCTGGGTGCAGGCCTCGCGAGATCCGCCTCATCACTCCACAGAAATCAAGGCAGACTGTGCACAATCCCAGCACACACCTCTACAGGAAACGCATCCACATCATCTACCTAGGCAGGATCCGCAATCTACCGCGCAGGCCCACTCAATTACCACTTCATTCCTCCCCCTCCTTGCTCAAGCACGCGTGCTGGCAGAATTAAGACCGCGGCTGGATTCGAGGTCAAGGAGCCATGCGGTGGCTCGGTTGGAGCGGGAGGAACAGTGGTCGGCTGTTGAGCATAAGGCCAGTGAGCATAGGCATTCGAAATTTTGTCAGAAAGGCTCAGGGGGGGGAGCAGTCAACAGCTAAATTTATGCAGATGCAAGCGATAATGGCGGCGGTGCTTGAGGAGAATTGGGATGTGCAGCCTGTGCTTTATATTGATATGAGCGGAAAGCATGATCTGTCTGAGGAAATTTCGTTGGACCGTCCCTTTTGCGTGGCAAAAATTGTTTTATTTCTCTCTCACCCGAGAAAACTATGATAAAAACATGCGTAAGCCCCTGTTGAATTCTCATATTGCTTTGGGGAATGGACAATGGGAAGACGTAACATTATCATACGTACAATCTGATTACACGCATTCGCATTGTTTCCATTTATTTCTTTGCCTCCATCTCCATCTCCGTCAAGCTCCCTCCGAGCTCAGTCACCCCGTCTCAACCTCCATCCCCTTTCCGTCCCCTCCCCCTTCTTCCCCTCCTACCATCATAGCAGACGTCGACGTGGCCGCCATTAATTGCTTCTTCAATGCGTACAACATCGTGCTCAACAGCCCTCTCTCCTCATCCAAGTCCTCGACCCGTGCCTGACTCTCCTCTAATGCCTTCTGCAAGTCCACTATTTGCAGCTTTAACTCCTCCTCCCGCCCTAGGTCCTTTCCCCCCTCTTTCTCCAAGCGCGTGGCCAAAACCTCGTTTTCCTGCTGGAGTTTTCGACACTTGTTTAGGAGGGCCTCGCCCGTTGCGCTTTCCGTGGAGAAATGATGGGCTTGAGCGTCTTCTTTCAGAATTTTCTCCGAACGTTCCAATTCAGAGATTTTATCGCGTAGCAAGCGAAGCTCCATGCCCACCCCGGGGTCGACGAGGGCTGTACGTGCCCAAGCCTCGGGAGGACTCTGGAAGACGGCAAGTTCTCGCAGATGCCTTTTCAAATCGGCCGTCTCCTTTTCTTTCTCTGTGAGGATGCGAAGGTACGCTTGTTCGCGGGCTTGGAAACCTACCAAGCGGCCTTCGGCGCTAAGCAGAGCTTGCTGCAAGGCGGGGACGTCGGTAGGGAGGGAGGGAGGAGAGGGGAGGACTGTTGCTCTGCCTTTCTTGCTGCTCTTTGACGAGATGCTGCTGCTTGTGCTGGGTTGAGAGAGGATGGGTTTGGTATCTGGGTCGGAGGATGTGGCGTTCTTGACGTAGACTTCCTGTACATTTTGTGGCAGTGGGGGTTGGGAGGAATGAAGGAGGGAAAGGGAAGCGGATGGTGTGAGTAGGGGAAGCACTAGCTAGGGGAGCTCCTTGGGGTGGAGCTCCTTGCCGATCAGCGTAAGAAATGCCATTCTCTCCATTTGAAGAAAGGTGAGCTTCGGAAGCATTTTGGTTGGTGACACAGAGGGACAAGGTCCCGGCCGGGCCTCATTTCACGCATCCTCATGCACTCCCTTCAACGCCTCGATGACATTACGCCAATGTACGTACCGGCAGCGCTTCGTCCTCTTCCTCTTCTTCCTCCTCCTCTCTGCAGCCAAAGGCTGTCAACACTTCCGCTTTCTTGCCACTGGGCATTGTTTTACTTCTTCTTTTCCTGTCCTGTGGGAGGGAGGGTGAGGAGGTCGATAGAGGGAGTTAAGTCAGAAGTACTACATTAGGTGTCATGCAGCCTCGACAACGGAACTGCGGCCGCATCAAAGCTCTCGGGCGACTATATTATTGCCATGCTGCCTGTCTGCATCTGTAGAAAAAGGCGGGTGTGAGGGCAAGAGACACACATGTGAGATAGGATGTTTCTTGAGATAAGGCTCCTTCTTGTTGCCGCCAAAACTCGATACGAATTGGCCCGTTGCTGCCTGTTCCCTCCCTCAATATAAACCATCCTTCACGCCTCAACCGACCGATCGACACCCCCTTTACAGGCACAGAGAGATGCATAATCTCTCTATACAGCTACTGTAGGCCTACGCACAGCTCCAAACCCCATCGTGGGTGCCACAAGCCGCTCTCTCCATCGAGCAAAAGCTAAGGTCCCCTCGCCCTTCTCATCACCCTGCAACACACAATACACAACACACGGAAACACAGGGGCATCGTCACACCCTTTGCGAGCTAGCATGGAGCCACCTGCCATGCGCCCCAGCGTTGGTGGTGCGCCCCGGCGGAGAGCGTCGATGGCACCGATTGCCTCCGTGTCCTCTTCGTTGCGAGGTGGCCTGATGCCCATCGCTATTAACGGCACCAGCACATCAGCCACGACCAAGAGCATTCTCAAGCAATCCCAGCCGCAACGACGCCGGGAGTCCTTGGCCGTCATTTCTCGGCTGGCGGCGCATCAAAAGCAACAGGACCACTACGATGAGAACCATGGCCCTCCTGCCCGGGAGGAGCCACGTCTCCCCTTCCACCGATCCTCCCGCCAACAACACCGCAAGCCAGCCCCCGATCCAGCTTCCGGGAATGAGGAAAACGTCGCCCATGCCTTTAACACCACAATTTTGAGCAGCAGCAGTAGCAGCAGGACTGGCAGCAGCAGCAGCTTCCTTGCCAAGCCAGTTGCGTCGACCATCTCCGCCGCTGCCACCACCCTCTCTTGCGCTGCTTCTAACCCCACCACCCCAGCACGCAAGCCTAAGCCTGCAGCCAAGCTTAGTGGCACGGCCAGTAAAATCTCGACTGCCACCCCTCAACGCCTTCAGCAAGACGCGAGCACAATGTTGATCCGCTTGAGACAAGCCTTGGCGAGGGTTCAAGGAGAAAGTCAACGCTTGTCGACCTTCGCGCAACAACCACGACTGAAGACACATGGTGGTGCTGCTAGTGCTGCTGCTCATCCTCGTCCTTCTGCCGAGGTGCTCGATATGTGCCGAAGATTGGTGGCGGCCACGGAGTCGGCAGTGAGGAATCTGCAGGTGTTGTTTCCGATGGTGATGGTGCGAGAGGTAGAGGGAGGGAGGGAGGGAGGGAGGGAGGGGGGTGAGGAGAGGGATGAGATGGAAATGGAAAGCGCTCAGGGGAAGGCATTGATGCCAGCGGGTCTAGGGGTGCCCTCTGCTGCTGGTCGTCGTCCTTCTATCGTGGCGGAGGAGGAAGAAGAGGAGGGAGGGAGGGAAGAAGAGGAGAGTGACGAGGAGAGCTTGGAGGAGGGAGAGATACGGGAGGAGACATACACACCCAAGAGTTTGGCCCCTCTCGGAAGTAGGAGGTCTATGGCCGGCTCGCCCGTTACTACAGCAGCAGTATCAGCCACAGCTGCAGAGTCAGAGGAGTTGCGAAGCTTGGTGGAGGATGTGGGGCTGCAGCTGGTGGAGGGCGAGGAGGAGGAGGAGGAGGCAAGGGACGACAAGAAGGCAGAGGAGAAGGAGGTAGGAGTAAGGGAGGATGACGTTGCTACTACTGCTGGCGTGGGCTCTGCTGCTGTTGAGGCGGAAGCGGCGTCACTGAGTGAGGAGATGACGGAGGAGGAGAACGAGAAGGAGGACGGAGACGAGGAGGACGAAGAGGAAGGGGTGGAGGGGGGGGGGGAGACAGCAGCGGCAGAGGCAGCAGCAGAAGGACAAACGCTCCTTGTGGAGGTGGTGGCAGAAAATGAAAACGAGGAGGAGGAGGAGGAGGAGATACCCCGTCCACGGGACCTTGATAGCCCACCGAGCATGTCTGACTTGGGCCTCTCTCACTTCACGCGTCGTTTCATCGAGGCTGCGAAGGAGGAGGACAAAGAGGGCGAAGATGGCAATGACAAGACCATGCGGGTTCATGGGAGAAACGACGCCTCTTCTTCCATCATGTCCGCTAGCCCGGCCTCCCCTGTCTTGCCCCGAGAGAAAAGCTTTGCAGCAGCAGCAGCAGCCGCAGCAGCAACACCACCGGCACCAGGAGGAGGAGGAGGCGGAGGAGGAGGAGGAGGAGGAGGAGGAGGAGGAGCAGCAGCAGCAGAACCTCCCGGGACGCCCACCACCTCGATGCCATGCACGGAT
>Ga0160419_100168_pt1 | contig 47023 bp, 44 predicted proteins | sample CelAP2metagpilot_2_FD_108196 | JGI IMG/M metagenome (GOLD analysis project Ga0160419, IMG submission 108196) | Phycosphere-associated microbial communities from Cellana algal ponds in Kailua-Kona, Hawaii, USA - Cellana AP2-4-25 metagenome pilot ...
AAATCTCCTCCAAGAATACTTACCATTTGCTCCAAAGCGATTTCGGAGACATCGCCATATTTTTCGGTAAGATGACCTGCCAAGATCACGGATTGTTGGGATTCGGGACGGTTCATTAAATACAATGTATTCTTGGAATTGGTTTTTGGCGCATTAAATGCAATTGTGGGAACAGTACCGCTCTTCCATTTGCCCAATTTCTTTTCCAACTTGGATTTGAGCTCTCCCATCTCTACATCTCCCGTAACGATCAAGGTGGCATTATTGGGCTTAAACCATGTATTGTAAAAATCGACCACGTCTTCCCGTGTCAACTTTGATACGGTATCCTCGTATCCAGTTCCCGTATAGGGACTGCTGTATGGGTGGTCCTCTCCATAAAGGTACTTGTTCATAACACGAAGTGCCATGGTTATGGGTTGGGATTTTTCTTGTTTTATATTGTTGATTTGTTCTTTTTGAAGTCGTTCAAATTCCTTCTCTGGAAATACAGGGTTGAGGACCACATCCAAAAACAGGTCCAAACTTGCATCCAAGCTTGGTTTAAGGGTGCTCATATAAACATTGGATTCATCCTGACTGGAAAATGTGCTCAAGGAAGCCCCCAACAACTGAAGCTGTTCGTTTATTTCCAAAGAAGTTTTGTCCTTGGTTCCTTCATCCATCAAGTTCATGGCCAACATTGCCGTTCCTGGACTGGCCAAATAATCCGTTTTGTAACCGGCATCGGCGACCAAATTGATTACCACGGTCGGAACGCCTTTGCGCTGTGCGAGTACCACATTGAGTCCATTGGAAAGTTGCGCGCGCTGGAGATCTGGAAATTTTGAACTTTTCGGCGCACCAAGTTCCGGCAATTTACTTCTGTCCACGGACGATTGCACAATATCGTACTCTGGAAATGGGTTACAGACCAAAATATGTTTTCCTTTGGAAAGCCATTTTTGGGCCGTTTTTCTTAAATCTTCCGCAGTGGCATTCTCAATATATTTTAAGGTCGTTTTATAATAGGATGCATCTCCATGATAGGTTTGGTTGGAAGCAAGAATATCCGATACACCCCCAAAACCTCCTATACGTTCCAACCCTTTAATAAAATTGGCAAAGTAATCGGCCTTTACCCTTTTAAGTTCTTCTGCGGTAGGGCCTTCTTCGATAAATCTCTGGATTTCCGCCTCAAGTTCCCTCTCCAATTTGGATGGGTCTTCACCCTGCTTTACGTTTAACCAAGTAATAAACTGGCTCGCAATTTCGCTGGAGGCTTGGAAAGACACTGCTGCACTTGCAGATTGGTCCTTATAGATAAACTTTTGGTACAATCGTGAATTCTTCCCATTGCTAAGAATAGCGGAAATCAAATCAAAATGGAGGTCCTCCTTAACACCAAATGGCGGTGTATTCCATGCAAAGAGCACTCTTGTTTCGGGAACACGATCCTCGTATACCTGACGAGAATCAAAAATTTTATTGGGAATATTGATCTCTTGTCGTTCCACCGTGGGTCCTGAAGGGATATCCCCAAAATACTTGATTACCTTCTGATGCACTTCCTCGGCATCCACATCCCCTGCCACGGCAACAACGGCATTGGCCGCGCCATAGTAGGATTTAAACCATTCCTGCACATCTTCCAAGGAAGCTGCGTTCAAATCTTCCATTTCTCCAATAACCGTCCAAGAATACGGATGACCTTTAGGGTACATGGCCTTGGTCAAATAATCCCACTGCATACCGTAAGGCTGGTTTTCACCTTGCCGCTTCTCGTTCTGTACCACTCCTCGTTGCTCGTCGAGTTTTGCTTGATCAATAGCTCCCAATAAGTGGCCCATTCTATCGGACTCCAAAAACAGTACTTGATCTAATGCGGATACAGGTACATTCTGAAAATAGTTGGTGCGATCGTTATTGGTTGTTCCGTTAAGATCGGTTCCCCCGATACTCTCCAAGGCTTGAAAATAGTCGGTATTGTAATTTTCGCTCCCGTTGAACATTAAGTGCTCGAATAAATGGGCAAAACCACTTTTTCCTGGTTTTTCATTCTTCGACCCAACATGATACCAAACGTTGACCGCCGCAATAGGTGCTTTGTGGTCCTCATAGACCAAAAGGGTAAGACCATTGCTCAATGTGTACTTTTTGTAATCGATGTTAATGTCATCGGCTTTAAATTGAAATCCTTGGCCAAATCCAACGGCAAAGGACAAAAGCCCGATAAAACAGGCTAGAAGTAATTTTTTCATCTTGATAGTGTTTTAATTGTTTTGATTGATAATACTAGTTGCAACAAGATAGGAAATTGTTTCCAACAAACACTATTCTAGGCGATTAACCTATAGGCGAAAAATAATTTTCTTGAAGATACGTTCTTTTAACCGTTAGTGTCCATAGGTATAAAGGTGTACTTGATAGGGGTTTAATTGCCCGACCCAATATTTCTTTATTACTTTGTACCAACAGCCCCCACTTTAAACACTATTACACCATTTTTCTATGCAGCGAAGCGAATTGCACGAACATATCATAACTTCGGCGGGCAACCTTTTTTATTCGCAAGGTTACAATTCTACCGGCATCAACGAGATCATATCAAAATGTGGCATTGCAAAAGCGACGCTTTACAGTCATTTTAAATCCAAAGAGGATATTTGCAAGGCGTATTTAAAACAACGGCACAACGCTTTTATTGCTCGGTTAAAAAACTATGTTGAGCAAAGGAATACGGGCCGACCAAAGCTGCTGGCCATTTTTGACCTGCTACGCGATATGTATCTGGATGAGGATTTTCAGGGTTGTTGGGGCATTAATACACTTGGAGAACTTTCACCGGACCAAACGGCCATATTGGCCGTAATCCAACAACAAAAAAAAGAGCTGCTATTGTATTTGGGCGAAATAGTTGGCGACAATATCTCCAACTTGTCCAAGGCGGAAACCGAAAAAATCTCGGGAGGCATTTATATGCTATACGAAAGTGCCGTAACGGAGAGCCACCTTTTTAAAAATGATTGGCCCATTTTTATGGCAAGGAGCATTGCCCCAGCGCTTTTTAAGGATACTGAGCTTATCTAAAAGCAAAAAATGTCAGTTCGAGCGCAGTCAAGAACACGTTATGCTGTCAATGGACAAAACATATTGGCTACGCTCGTTGTGACATTCTCCTATCAAAAATAATAGGATTTGTTAGGTTGTAGTCGCTATTATGCGCCTACCGTCTCCAAAGGCTGGGCCTCAGGGAAATCTACAGGTACTTTAGTTGTACTGTGTATATAGTTGGATATGGTTTTGTCGCCTACCAACACAATAGTGTCGATCAAGTTTTCTTTGGTCCATCCGGCCGCAAAGAAATTATCCACTACTTGGGCATCTGTTGCACCTCTGTTCTCGGTAATATTTTTGGCCAAACGTGCCAAAGCGTCCAATTTTTCATCAAAAGATGCCTTACCCGCTCTTAATTCAAGGATTTGCTCGTCGGTAAAACCGTTCATTTTACCAATGGCAGTGTGAGCGGACAAACAGTAAATACAATTGTTTACTTGACTAACTGCCAAATTCACCACTTCTTTCTCTTTGGCCTTCAAAGAGGTCTTCGCATTGGAAAGTGCTAAATAATTGCCCAATGCATTTTCTGAGTGGGCATAGGTCGCGAAAAGGTTCGGAACAAAGCCTACTGCTTTCTCCAAGTTGTCAAAAATGGCCTGATTGGCCGTACTTACTTCTTCTCTTTTAGGTACATTGATTGTGCTCATAATTGTAAATTTTAAAATGAATTTTATAAAAGGATTAATAGGTCTGTACAAAGGGTTTTTCTACATCACAGTAAAAATCGTGATGGTACTTTTGCTCACAGTGTTCTGAAGCTCTTACAGTTTGCACCGCGGTTTTTGGTGTTGTTCTAAAAATCTCGATGAGATTAAAAATTGATTTTTCCGTGATATTCATCTCTTGTCTGTTTTTTAATTACAGTGCAAAGATGCTTCGGAAAGGAGGGTGGGTGTTAGGAGCAATTTCCCGACGGCTTGACGATTTTTCCCTTAGGCTACCAAAAGCAGGTTTTCTCGGTATTCGGAAGGGGTCATCTGGGTCATTTTTTTAAAGAAACGACTAAAGTGGGCCGGGTCGTTAAAACCAAGTTCGTACGCTATTTCCTGATTTTGCTTATCGGTAAAGTTGATAAGTCTTTTGGCTTCCAACGCAATTCTATCCAAAATAATCTGTTGGGGCGACTTTTGGTTGTAAATCGAGAATAGGTTGGAGAGGGTTTTGGGAGATTTGTGCAACAGTTCGGCATACTCGCTCACTTTTCGCTTTGTTTTGTAATGCATGTCCACCAAAAAATTGAATCTTCTGATGGTATCGATTTGGTCATTCCCCAAAGTTTTTACGATCAACTGTTCCTTCGCCAATCGCGTACTCATAATTATCAACCTTTTAAGCAGCATTTGGAGCATATCTCCCTGAATATTGTCCGGAGTCGAAAATTCTTCGATGAACATATCGTGCAATAGGTTGAACTTGTTCAATTGTTCTTTGCCAATAGTTATTACCGGTATATCCTGAGTGCCAAAAAACAAAATTCCATTACAGGAAACCTCGCTATCATGATCAGAAATACAATAAAACTCCCGGTTAAAAAGAATCCCTGTTATAGGCAATTGGGCCTTGCTATAAGAAACGTGTTGTAGATAGGTTACCGTAATAATTTGGTTTGGCAACAGTTCCAGGTCCAGTCCATCAATTTGAATGGTCAAGGGACTGCCATTTCTGTTCCACAAAAATTTTATGGTCTTGGAAGTTTCGGAAAAATATCTTTCCTCTTTTTTAATATCATCCGTAAACCCTAATATAGCACCTAACCTGGAATCTTTGTATTCGTGTTTCATTGATCAATTACTTCTATACCCGCTATTTAGTCCCATTTAGTGGTTCATACTTACATCACAGTGACACCTAAGGCCACTAAAATAAAAAGGTGTGCTCTGCAAAGCACACCTTTTTATTTTTGGTATATAACTTCTTTCTAGAAATTACATGTCTCGATTTCGGTTACCCGTAGGGTATTTACCATTCCCTTTTCCTTGATCGGCATTGCAGCCAAACTCACCAACATGTCCCCAACTTCCAAAAATCCTTTTTTACAGGCAATTTGGTTAACGTCTTCTATGGTTTGATCCGTGGAAACGAACTTATCATAATAAAAAGCTTTAACGCCCCAGAGAAGATTAAGCTGGGTCAAAATCCTTTTGTTCGATGTAAATACGAGAATATGTGCCGCTGGTCGCCATGCCGAAATCTGGAATGCGGTATATCCGCTGTTGGTCAAGGTGGATATGGCTTTTGCCGATATCTCGTTGGCCATTAAAGCGGCGTGATAACAAACTGATTTGGTAATGTACCTTTTGGTACGGATATGTGGTGGATTTTGAGGTACCTTGATCAAATTGGACCCTTCTACGCTCGTGACAATGCTCGACATTTTCTCAATTACTTGGACAGGATAGTTGCCTACCGATGTTTCTCCAGAAAGCATTACGGCATCGGCACCGTCCATAACGGAGTTGGCCACATCGTTTACTTCGGCGCGGGTAGGTGTTAAACTGGTGATCATGGTTTCCATCATCTGGGTGGCAATGATCACGGGGATTCTACCCTTTTTGGCACTCAATACCAGTTGTTTCTGAATCAGTGGAACCTCTTGTGCCGGCACCTCCACACCCAAATCGCCACGGGCCACCATAAGACCGTCGGATGCTTTTACGATTTCCTCGATGTTTTCCAGTGCTTCTGGTTTTTCAATTTTTGAGATTACAGGAATTTTATGCTCGGTGTGTTCCTTGATCAAATTATGAAGATCGTATATGTCCTGGGCATGACGAACAAATGAGAGTGCAATCCAATCTACTTCTTGACCGATAGCAAAAATGGCATCTTTGATGTCTTTCTTGGTCAATGCCGGTAAAGAAATATTGGTATTGGGGAGGTTGACTCCTTTTTTGGATTTTAGCGGCCCGCCCTGTATTACTTTGGCTACCACTTCGTTTTCTCCATTGGTGGACTTTACCTCGAATATAAGTTTACCATCGTCCAGAAGAATTCGCTCACCGGCCTTTACGTCTTTTGGAAAGTTCTGGTAATTCATGTAAACTCGTTCTGCCGTTCCCTCAAAAGGTTCTCCGGTTACAAAAGTTACTTCATCGCCCGGAGAAACTATGGCCTCTCCTCCCATTACGCCCACTCTTAGTTTGGGTCCTTGTAAATCGGCAAGTATGGCGGTGTTAATTTCCAACTCTTCGTTAAGTTCCCTGATTATTTTGATCCTCTCAGCTACATCTTCATAAGCGGCGTGGGAAAAGTTTATCCTGAAAACATCTACTCCGGCCAATATCATTTCCCTTAGGGTTTCCTTTTTACTGGTAGCTGGCCCGAGGGTTGCTACAATTTTCGTTTTCTTAGTAGTTGGCATTGTTAAAAGATTAAATTTCTTTTTGATTTCAAATTTTGCGTATCCAATGGATATGCTGTGATAACCTTGGATATCTTATTTATGAACTTGATTTTTTGGGAATATAGATCTTCGTTCTCAGCATCTACCTTCAAAAAATAATCCACTTCCTTCTTTTCTTTGATCAAATGATCGGTTCGCGTGGTTACATTGTTCTCGAACAAACCTAAAGAAGGTGTTTCCTCCCTTACTTCACATTTATTGGAGATCAGGGTCCAGTATACATCGTTCAGTTCATCGTCCCAATCGAACAGCGAGAACGACATGTGACCATCGAGACATAGGTCTTTCTTCATGCGTTTTAATTTGAGTCCGCAAGCGGAATTTATTGCATATGTAATGGCGTAGTCCTCCAAATTGCTGTGTATGGCAATAAGGGAAAAATTGTCGTCATATAAATCTGCAGATATCCTGTGCGTTGTCAAATTTCCCATAACACGAACCGTAAATATAAGGCTTAATCTTAATGCATGTCCAGTTTTCTACAGGACAATACTTCTATTAAGTAAACGAAAACGTTAGAGTTAACTATTATTTAAAGTTACCGGTTTTCAATCTTGCTCTGCAGAGCGAAATATGCTCGTTTTGAGGCTTTTTCCTCTGCTTTTTTCTTGGAGGTGGCCCGTGCTTTTGCCAACATTCTATCACCAATGGTAAGTTTTACGGCAAAATGTTTTAACTCGTCGTTTCCTGTGTCCTCATATACGTGATAATTGAATGTCTTTTTTTCTTTTTGGCACCATTCTATCACCAAACTCTTATAGCTGATCACTTTACCCTCGAGCTGTTCAATATCCACATAGGGCTCTATTACTCTTTCATTTATGAATTTTTCACAATACATGTAGCCTTTATCCAAGTAGATCGCACCCACAAGTGCTTCAAAGACATTACCATGAATATTCTCCCCAAAATGTGCTTTCGGAATCCTACTTTCCACAAAATCCAGCAATCCAAGGTCTTTACCAAGCTCGTTCAGGTGCTTACGGCTCACTACCTTGGAACGCATTTTGGTGAGATATCCCTCGTCCCCTTCCGGTACTTGGTTGTACAAATGTTTTGAAATGATGGTCCCCAGCATTGAATCTCCCAAAAATTCGAGGCGCTCGTAGTTTACAGGATTCCCTTTTTCGTCCTTTTTGTTCATGGACCTATGAAGGAACGCTGTTTTATAGAGCTCCAAGTTTTTGGGCTTGAAACCAAGGATCCTTTTCATACCCAAAAAAAAATCCCCATCCGAGTCAGGATGGGAATTGAATATTTTGGAAGTGAGTTTCATGTTACAAAACTACCCTATTTTTTTAAATAAAATACAAGCATTGTGTCCTCCAAATCCAAAGGTGTTGCTCATGGCGACCTTTACTTCGCGCTCTTGTGCCTTGTTCAAGGTCAAGTTGAGCGATGGATCTATCTGATCATCCACTTCACTGTGGTTTATGGTCGGTGGCACCAAATTATGCTCCATGGCCAAAATGGAGGCAATGGCCTCAATGGCTCCTGCCGCTCCCAACAAATGGCCAGTCATGGATTTGGTTGAATTAATGTTGATGTTTTTGGCGTGATCACCAAATACTTTGCTAATGGCCTTTAATTCGGCAACATCACCAAGTGGGGTTGAGGTACCATGTGTATTTATGGCATCTACATCTTCTGGTTTAAGCCCAGCGTTTTGCAAACAGTTTTCCATTACCTTTACCACTCCAATACCTTCTGGGTGCGGAGCTGTCATGTGGTGGGCATCACTGGAAAGACCTCCGCCCAAAACTTCGGCATATATTTTAGCCCCCCTTGCTTTGGCGTGCTCATATTCTTCCAATATTAGCGCACCTGCTCCTTCTCCCAGTACAAAACCATCTCTTGTGGCATCAAAAGGTCGAGAAGCAGTTTCGGGGCTTTCGTTTCGGGTAGATAGTGCATGCATGGCATTAAATCCGCCCATACCTGCTATAGTTACAGCGGCTTCGCTACCACCGGTCACAATAACATCGCAATGACCCAATCTTATGTAATTGAGAGCATCGATCATGGCATTGGCCGAAGAGGCACATGCAGAGACAGTGGTATAGTTTGGTCCCATAAATCCATGTTTAATGGATATGTTCCCAGGTGCTATATCCGCAATCATTTTTGGAATAAAGAACGGATTAAAACGTGGTGTTCCATCGCCATTGGCATAGCTGATCACCTCGTTCTGAAAAGTTTCCAAACCTCCGATTCCCGCGCCCCATACTACACCAACCCTAAACTTGTCCACAACGTCCAAGTCTATTCCAGAGTCTGCTATGGCCTCATCCGATGAAACCAGGGCATATTGGGCAAACCTATCTAGTTTTCTAGCTTCCTTCCTATCAAAAAAATCCGAAGGATCGTACCCTTTAAGCTCGCAAGCAAACTTTGTTTTAAATTTTTCGGTATCGAAGTATGTAATGGGGGCAGAACCGCTTTTTCCGGTTCGTAGTCCTTCCCAATAAGCTTCCAAATTATTACCAATGGGCGTTAACGCTCCCATTCCGGTAACCACAACTCGCTTTAACTGCATTGAACTATTTTTTTACCCTTTAGACGTAAATTATAAAAAAAATTATCCATGTGACAACAATCACATGGATAATTTATAATCTTTAGCGATATATCATATAATTACTTAGCTTCTTCTATATAGCTAATGGCCTGACCTACAGTGGCGATGTTTTCTGCTTGGTCATCTGGTATCTGAATATCAAATTCTTTCTCAAACTCCATGATAAGTTCAACAGTGTCCAAGGAATCCGCTCCTAAGTCGTTGGTAAAGCTAGCTTCTGCAACTACTTCATTTTCATCTACACCTAGTTTATCAACGATGATAGCCTTTACTCTTGATGCAATGTCTGACATAATTATTGTGGTTTTAAAAATTTAAATCGTTGGCAAAAATATAAAACTTTGGATTAAATACACTATTTGACGATAAAATGTGATTCAAATTAAACATCTTACATCAGTGTATCTTACTTTAGCCGACGTAATTTAGTCCAAAAACACATGAATTCCTAACGAATGAAACGAATTGTAATCTTTGCATCGGGCAGTGGGTCCAATGCAGAAAATATCATATCCTTTTTTCGCAAAGACCCTGCCATCACGGTTGCGGCGGTACTTACCAATAAAAATTCGGCAAAAGTACTGGAGCGCTGCGACCGCCTCGGCGTGCCCGCTTTCTATTTTAACGGGCCAGCTTTTAAGGGTTCCGGTGCCATAGTGGATCTTTTACACGGTCTACAGACGGATCTTGTGGTACTAGCCGGCTTCCTTTGGAAAATACCGGAAAACCTTATTGAGGCGTATCCAAATAAAATCGTGAACATACATCCTGCCCTTTTGCCCGATTATGGCGGAAAGGGCATGTACGGCGACAAGGTACACAAGGCCGTTAAGGACAACAATGAGAGCGAAACGGGCATAACCATACATTATGTCAACGAAAATTACGACGAAGGCGCCATCATATTTCAGGCCAAGACCATGATCGAACCCACGGACACCCCAGAAACCATAGCCCAAAAGGTACACCAGTTGGAATACGAGCATTTTCCTAAAGTGATCAAAAAACTACTGTCCTAATGGCCAAGAAAAAAAAGTTTTATGTGGTTTGGAAAGGAAAACATCCCGGAATTTTCGAGTCGTGGGCCGATTGTAAGGCGCAAATAGATGGCATTAAAGGAGCACAATACAAATCCTTTGCTACGTTCGAAGAGGCCAAAAAAGCCTACAACGGCAATTATGCGGATTTCAAGGGTAAATCCAAGGGCAAAAGCGAACTTACTCCAGAGGAACTGCTTAAAATCGGGAATCCCAATTATAATTCTATAGCGGTGGATGCGGCCTCCAGTGGCAACCCGGGAAAAATGGAATACCGCGGTGTGGATACCAAAAGTAAAAGAGTCCTTTTTCACCAAGGCCCTTTTGAACAGGGTACTAGTAATGTAGGTGAGTTTTTGGCGTTGGTCCATGGATTGGCCTTTTTAAAACAACAAAAAAGTGAACGTATCCTCTATTCCGATTCCAGAATTGCAATTGGGTGGGTAAGAAAGAAAAAATGTGGAACCAAACTGAACAAAACCGAGAAAAATGCACAGCTTTTTGAGCTTATTGCACGTGCCGAAGAATGGCTCAAAAAAAATCGGTTCAACACCCCAATAGTTAAATGGGAGACCAAGGCCTGGGGGGAAATACCTGCTGATTTTGGCAGAAAATAGAAAGCAGATACCAGTATTCAGATATGAGATATTAGACGGCACGCCTTTATTAAGTTTTCGCTTGAACTTGAGTTTAATCCCTCATTTATTCTCTGTTTTTCTTAAATCCTTTGTTAATGATTCCAATATGGAATATCAAACCGTATATTTGCAGCAAAATTTAGGTAATGGGCAAATTACTGATCGTGGGGACCATGGCCTTCGACGCCATTGAAACACCGTTCGGAAAAACAGGAAGAATATTGGGAGGTGCCGGCACATTTATAGGTTTGGCAGCATCACAATACAAAATAGACTCCGCAATTGTTTCTGTCGTCGGAGACGACTTTCCACAGTCCTACATGGACATTTTTATAAACAAGGACATAGACCTATCCGGTGTTGAAGTGGTAAAAGGAGGCAAAACTTTTTTCTGGGAAGGAAAATACCATAACGACCTAAACTCTCGAGATACCTTGGCCACAGAACTAAATACTCTGGCCGATTTTAATCCCGTAGTACCGAGCAACTTTACCGATGCGGACATAGTAATGCTCGGCAATCTTCACCCCAACATCCAGCTAAGTGTAATCAATCAAATGGAAAAACGACCAAAACTCATAGTTTTGGATACCATGAATTTTTGGATGGACAATAGTTGGGACGATTTGATGAAGGTAATCTCTGAAATAGATGTTATCACTATTAATGATGAGGAGGCCAGACAAATGACCGAGGAATATTCCTTGGTGAAAGCGGCCGAAAAAATTCAAAAGATGGGGCCTAAATACGTCGTCATTAAAAAAGGGGAGCATGGAGCACTTTTGTTCCACAAGGAAAATATTTTCTTTGCACCCGCTCTACCGTTGGAAGAGGTATTTGATCCTACCGGTGCTGGCGACACTTTCGCCGGTGGATTTGTTGGGTACTTGACAGAGGTAGGCAACATATCATTTGAAAGTATGAAGAACGCCATTATACATGGCTCCAATTTAGCATCGTTCTGTGTAGAGAAATTTGGCACCGAGCGCATGGTGGATTTACATAAAAGCGAGGTAAATGCCCGCTTACAACAGTTTAAGGAACTGACACAGTTCAATATTGAATTAACCTAAATGCGTGCCCTGAAATTTTCGGGGCTTTTTTTATTTGATTTGCTATGAGTGATCCTATTAAGCACGAATGCGGAATATCGTTGATCCGTTTGCTTAAACCCTTGGAGTACTATAAAGAAAAGTACGGTACAGCTTTTTATGGTGTAAACAAGATGTACTTAATGATGGAAAAGCAGCATAACCGCGGACAGGATGGCGCCGGTTTTGCAAGCATTAAAATGGATATGGAGCCTGGGGAAAGATATATGAGCCGGGTAAGATCGGCACAGCAGCAGCCCATCCAGGATATTTTTGCCCAGATCAACAACCGTATCAATACGGCACTGACCGAAAACCCAGAGTTTGAAGATGATGTAGCGTGGCAAAAAAAGAACATCCCGTACATTGGGGAACTTTTGATGGGACACGTTAGGTATGGCACCTTTGGAAAAAACAGTATCGAGAGCGTACACCCGTTTCTGAGACAGAACAACTGGATGCACAGAAACCTTATTGTGGCCGGCAACTTTAACATGACCAATGTTGACGAGCTTTTTGGCAACTTGGTGGCCTTGGGTCAGCACCCCAAAGAAAAAGCCGATACCGTTACCGTAATGGAAAAAATCGGCCATTTTTTGGATGACGCCGTGGCAAAATTGTACAAGGAGGTCAAAAAAGAAGGGTACTCCAAAAGAGAGGCCTCTCCACTTATTGCCGAACGCTTGAACGTTGCCAAAATACTACGAAAGGCTTCCAAAAACTGGGACGGCGGTTACGCCATGAGCGGATTGATCGGGCATGGCGATGCTTTTGTAATGCGCGACCCGGCAGGAATCCGACCGGCATACTATTATCAGGATGATGAAGTTGTGGTCGTAGCATCCGAACGCCCCGTGATCCAGACCGTGTTCAATGTAAATTTTGATGATGTAAAAGAGCTAGATCCGGGCCATGCAGTAATCATTAAGAAAAATGGCTCCATGGCGTTAAAACGTATTTTGGAACCTACCGAGCGAAAAGCCTGCTCTTTTGAACGCATCTATTTCTCCAGAGGGAGTGATAAAGAAATCTACCAGGAAAGAAAAAAATTGGGGAAACTGGTTTTTCCAGAAATTTTGAAGTCCATCGACAACGATTTGGAGAATACCGTCTTCTCTTACATTCCGAATACTGCGGAAACTTCGTTCTTTGGAATGGTAAAGGAGGCTCAAAATTACCTCAACAAGAAAAAAGAAGAACAAATTCTGGCCTTGGGGCCGAACATGACAGGCGAGGAGCTTCATAAAATATTGAACATTCGTCCGCGAATAGAAAAAGTGGCCATCAAAGATGCCAAGTTAAGAACCTTTATCACCCAAGATAGCAGCAGGGATGATCTGGTGGCCCACGTTTACGACATCTCCTATGGCTCTGTAAAACCTACCGATAATCTGGTAATTATAGATGATAGCATTGTTCGCGGTACTACCTTAAAACGTAGTATTTTAAAAATACTGGACCGTTTGTCTCCCAAGAAAATAGTGGTTGTGTCCTCTGCACCACAGATCCGCTATCCGGACTGTTATGGTATCGATATGGCAAAGTTGGAAGATTTTGTTGCCTTTAAGGCAGCTTTGGCTTTGCACGAGGAACATGGCACTACCCACTTGATCAAAGAGATTTATGAGAAGTGCCTTACCCAGACCGAAGCTTCAGACAAAAATGTGATAAACTACGTGAAGGAATTTTATGCACCATTCTCGGCAAAACAAATTTCCAAGAAGATCGGGGAAATTCTAAGTCCTGAAGGGATAAATGCAGAGGTAGAGATTATTTATCAAACCATTGAAGGTTTGCATAGCGCCTGTCCCAAAAACTTGGGCGATTGGTATTTTACAGGAAATTATCCCACCCCGGGCGGTAATAAGGTGGTCAACAAGGCGTTTATCAACTTTTTTGAAGGAAAAAACGAAAGAGCTTATTAATCAACCACATAGAAAAAGAGCGCAATCTGTGCGCTTTATCGATGAAACTAGCAGTATAGCGGGTTTTTATACGAACAGAAACCCACAACCCTACTTTAGTACTTGCCATAGCATAAGTAGGTTAAGTTCATGGTAAGATTTGGGGCAAAAAAGGTGGAGTTTATCCACCTTTTTTATTTTTCCTACTTCCTAAAGCTGTTCAATTTTTCCAAATTCCAGTGCCACCACGACATGTAACTGCGGAAAATCCCCAGTTTTTTTAAGGTTTTTGTCCAATGCGGTTTAAATTAAAGTTCTTAGTTTAGTCCCAACACAAATCCCCATTACTTGTTGAGCGCAGCAAAAGTGTATTCGAACACAACGTTCGTATGCCGTGTGTTGCGGTGATTTTTTAAGGTTCCCAAATCTTATTTAATGATTAAAACTTGACAAAATGAAACAACTGAAAAACCTACTCTTCGTGTTGCTATTGACTCTGTTGGCCTGGAACTGCCAAAAAGAAGAGTCCAACAACTACCCTGAGCCAATCCAAGAAGAGGAGGACAATGTACGGCTAAGGGCATTGACCATTGATGAACTGCCCGATTTTTCAAGTTCCATAGCACAGCAGACCTCCAAGGTGGGCTGGGCCTCCAAAAACGATGGCTCGGACGTGGTGCTGGACGGCAGCCGTGTACTGGCCGTAACGGACTCGGTGGGCAATACCACCTACTCCCTGCGGATGTACGTCGCCGATACCCCGCACAACGTATTTTATAACGTGGTGGCCAAGCAAACCTACGAAGGTGTGCAGAACAAGCCCTTTGTTTTGCGTTATGAGGTGGACGAGGACTACTGGCCCGAATATGTGGCGGGGCCAAGAGAGGAAAAACCGTTCAAGGGAACCATAGGGGTATATACCTTGGAAGCCTTTGGCCTGCAGATGGACCAGAACGGCAAAATAGGAAGTGAACCGGAGCCCTGTTACGAACCCTTGGAATCCGACGGCAATGGTTCCAACGGAAATGGCGGTGGGGGAAACGCCAACAACAACGAAGGAGGAAACGACAACCAAGGGGGCGGGAACCATGACCCAGGCAACTATTACGACTATTGGAACTCTTATGCCCCGGACTATGGAGGTGGCGTTGGCGCCGGTACCGAACCCTTTGTGGAGGTGGGCCAGGGAAAATTCGGTGGCCCGGGGACCGATGGCATATTAAAGGCCTATGCGATTATGGGGAAGAGCGCCGACTGCCCCGAGGAGGAAACGCTGATTCCCATTAATGAGGAGGATGAAAAAATTGATATAGATGTATCCGTTGACCCTTGCGTAGAAGGTATTATTAACAAATTAAAAACCAAGGATATGCAAAACCTGACCGTTCCCGACATTGGACAACTTGCAGGAACGGGACATCTATCGCAGGGCATCTTGGATTTGTTTGATTCTTCGGGTAATTATAATTTAACTTTTAAAGTAGAACAATTAGGTGTAAATGAGAATGGAGACGAACTAAACGGTGGAACAATTCCTACTATTGGAGGTTGGAAAATTAAGTTAGATTCTGATTTGGTGAACAGTGGAACTCAATTGTCCATCGCCAAGACTATAATCCATGAGGCAGTGCATGCCTATATTGGATATCAGTTGGATAATTATAACCCCTTAAATTCTGATGTTGTTGCCGATTTAAATTCCCTGTATCAAAAATTTAAGAACGAAAACAATTCATTAAACTTGACACAGCATGAGTTCATGTCACAATACGTGGATGCTTTGGCATATTCTCTGGCCGTTTGGGACAATCATAGATTATCAATAGATTATTATAAAATGTTATCATGGGGAGGGCTTGAATCATCTTCAGCATACCAAGCATTAAACAATAAAACGAACATTCAAAATGCAATTCAAAATGAAAGGTATAATAAAGTCGGTGCAAAAAGCACCAAATGCCCTTAATTGGTATTATTGTTGGTCCATATTATTCTTGTTTGTCGGATGTGGGGTGAAGATGAATACAGTGCAAGCGCAAAACACAGAAGAACATGCAATCATAGATTATATTTTGGAAAATATAAAGGGTAAGATATTCCATAAAACTATATCAACCACATTCTTTGATGAAGACTTGGAAAATTTTGTAGGAACAATAAACTTTTCCTTATGTACTGAGAATATTGATTCTATAGAGACAGAGCTTACAATATCGGAAATGGAATTTATGGAAATGGGACTTAGGGAATTGAAAACTAAAAAAGTGAACGGAAATCTCGCTAAGTTCCCAAAAAAAATTACAAACAAGAAAAAGGACGCCTATTTCATTTCAATGCCGATAGTATTTAGAAATGGAAAACATGCCATTTACTATTCCGAAACCAATGGGGGAGGACAGTTTAACCTTTTGGTAAAAAAAGGGAGTAGGTGGGAAGGAAGTTGCTCTAGCATGGTTTGGATTGAATGATTTTATTACCATGGTGGTATGTTGGCGTTCGATACTTTTGCCAAATTATCACTTCAACAACGAACATCGATTATCAATGCAAACAATGCAAAAGGAGAAAAATGTCCATAAAATGATCTCTAAAGCAAAATCCCTTTTTATGCTCGTCCTTGTCTATTTTGTGACAATGTCATGCATTACCATGAAAATCAATCCCTCAAACGAGGCTTATGAAGTAATAAATTCATATTATGGTTTTAATGGTCAAAAATCATTGGCAAAAAGAACAATAGATATAAGTTCGTATAGTAAAGGGCTTGATGACATATCTGCTTGGCAAGACGCAAATAACGACCTAGGCAACATATACAGACCAAGGATAGATTTTCCATTCATGTTTAATAGTGATGAATTTTCGGGTGTCATCAAGAAGTTTGTTGGACAGGGCACCGTTAAGTTGGATAAGAAGAAACTCAATGGAAATATAGAACTTAAACAGAAAGCAAAAAACAGTATTTCTTTTCCATATATTTTCACCAATAATGGCACTAAATACGCATTGATGTATGTAGAAGTCACTGAGGGCCCTGAAAATGCAACTGGTGGAATAACAATGTTCAGATTGGAGAAAGGTGTTTGGAAAGATATTTTTTATTTCCACCTTTGGATCAGTTAAGTTGTGTTCAATTCAGTGATTGAAGGCCAAATCAAGATGTTGGCCTCTACGACACTCAGGCAGATCAACCATTCAAGCCATTAAACATTTACTATCTGTCTGGGACAACAAACAACAGAGTTTGGAATACTATAAGAAACTTTGTTTGGCGCAGTTGGAAAGTTCATCAGTCTATCAGGTTCAATTAAATAAAAATGAAATTCAGGAAACTATACAAAATGAAGCTACAAATTCAGTCAATGCAAAAGGTGAAGGATGTAATTAAAAAGGTTTGTTTTAAAAACAGTCTCAATCTAATTCTGTTGATTCCTTTAATTTTTATTTCATGCAAAACAATGGGGGTAGCTTACAAGGGCACAATGGGCAGTTATGAAATTGTAATTAAAACGAAATAATGTATAAATGAAAACGATATATTTTATTATTGTGACCATTCTATTCTTGGTCGTGATGTACATATTGGGAGTGGAGAAAACCTCCACATCTGCTATGGAATGGAAATCCTTTAAAATGGATCCGAAGATTCTGATTGTTTCGGTTTTGCTATATAGTGCCGCTCTCTATATTTTGTACAAAATAAAAATATAGGTTGGATAATTTCGTAGAACCCACGATCCGCGCAGCTACTATGATTATTGGAACTCATATGCCCCGGACTATGGTGGAGGTGCAGGCGACGACACCGAACCCTTTGTGGAGGTGGCGAAGGAAGTTTTGGTGGCCCGGGCACCGATGGCATATTAAAGGGCATTGCGATTATGGGGAAGAGCTCCGACTGCCCCGAGGAGAATACCCTGTTGCCCATTAATGAGGAGGAAGACGAGGATAAAATTATAAACAACCTTACGGGTAAGGCAAAATGTGTTTATGATAAGTTAAGTGCTACAAATAATATGCAAGAATTATTGGTGGACTTCTTTGGTAACGATGCAGAGTTTGATTTGACTTTTCAATTGGTTTCTAATTTAGAATGCGGTGATTCTAATAATCCAAACGGCTGTACCTCTGCAAACTATGACTACAACAGTAAGAATGTTGTAATATCAATAGATGAAGATTTGGCCAATAGTCATTCTATGTTGATTATTGGTAAAACCATTGTTCACGAGGCGGTGCATGCAAACTTGTTCTTGGCAGTGAAAAAGTTAAATGGTGGTATAGTTCCCAAGGATGTGAAATTTGAGTCATTATATGAGCAGTATCGCGAGAAAAAGGGGTGGCAGCATGAAATGATGGCCGAAAATTATATCAGCTTAATGGCTGAAATTATTGAGGATTTTCATTCTGAATTGAACGATGACACATTTAAAAATTATTATGATGAATGGAATTGGAATGATTTTTACACTAAACTAGCATGGACTGGACTAAAAAACACAACAAAGGGCAATCAATATTATGAGCAAAATGGAGACCAAATAAGTATTTATTATGAAGCAGCAAAAGTCAACTCAACCAAAACGATAGATTGTAATTAGTAACATCATGAAAAAGGAATTAATGACCCTATGCTTTTCAATTGCCTGTCTATTGACTAATCTTTCTTCATTGTATTGTCAATCCACAACTAAGGATTCAACTGATATAACTGAGTATTATATTTTAATAGACGCTTCAAACCCAAACTTTGATATAAAATATAGTAAGAGTGGCCATCCCATTAAAATTTCAATGTTCATAGCTAGGAAAGATTTGGACTGGTTTAAAATTGTATACGACCCTATTAATACTACTGCTTTATTCAATGGTGGGCACTCGCACACATATAAAAGGAAAGATCAAATTGGTAAATTAATAGACTACAATTGGTTAATGGAATCCCAAACAGTTTCCAAAATAATACATAGGACAAATAAACATAAAGTATTTTTCATTCAAAAAACGGAAGACGAGAGATTTTGGTCAGTATATGAAACGGGAATAGTTATAGAATTGGAATAAGACTAAATGAGTGTTTATCATTTGCCAAAGTCAAATTAAAAAGACGACTTAGTTTAACTTGTATTATGTTCCTATAAGCCAATGCACTTGTTTCAATGTTTTTTAATAATAAAAATATGAAAATTGAAAGCTTGATAGGTAAGAACATATTGAATGTTCCTTTCGAATACAAAGTGCTTGATTCGGTGGGTAATTCTGGTTCCATTACCTATTTGATTACTGGTGCCAAGCAGGAGTTTTATACCAAACCATTGAAACATATTTTGGTAAAGACCGATGAGGAGGGAGTTATAAAACAGTTATTGACCGATTTTCAAGGTATTGTGGATGAAGAATTCTATCGGTTTTTGGCACTTGAATTTGGAAAGGCCGATCTAATGCTTAAGCATGAAATTGAAACCCAAAGAAAGGTTATACAAGTTAATGGAACAACGTCCACCGAGACTAAAAGCACCCTAAAGAAATGTGGCATTGGAGACGACCCTTTATTTATTATATGGGATAATCCTGAATTGAAGATGATGTTATCCATTATCAGGGAAAGCAATAAAACAGAATTGACGATAGGGGATATTCCTTTTACAAAGGATACAATCAAATAAATGGAGTTGGAACAACTATTCATTAATATTAAAAGGCCATCCCAACTGGCAAGAACGACGACTGCCTCGAGGAAAACACCTTGCTGCCCATTAATGAGGAGGATGAAACTGAAGACCCCAGTTGCGAAAGTTTTGATTATTATAAAGTTGGCAATACAGGTGTTCAGGTGCCCGGTGTAAATGGTGTTTGGGATGTAGTCACCAAATGGGGCAAATGCCCTGGTATTGGTGTTGCAGCATCATATCAAACATACTATTTTCATTTACCCGCTTACTGGAACCCAAATTATGCAGCTGCATTTTCGATTTGCAGAAATGGTTTCAGAAGCAACCTTGCAGTCAAATTAATACGGGTGTACTTGCATTGAAAATGGATCAGTTTATAAAAGAAAATTTCCAAGAAATTGGAGGGCAGGCAACAAGAAATGCCCCTTTGGGTTGGTTAGGAACACCGAGACAATATAAAGAAGATTGGTCGGGTACTGATGATTGTTATTAAATTTATATATGAATTCAATTTCGTGGTATTTAGTTTTATCGTGCTTAATCGCTCAGACAATGGTTATTGATGAAAGTGTTTTATGTAAATCGTTCTCAGATGTGTTTAAAGATTCTACTTACATAGAATTAAATATGCACAATTCTATAGATTCTGGTCTGACACCCTATGACTATTGCACAGTTAATGGGATGGCAGGCCAATATCATTTTCTGGGATTTTCTGTAGAAAAGATAGCCGCCAAGGTAAAACTGGGAGAGGATAAAAAGTTCAAAGAAATTCTTCTAATCCTTAAGGTATGGGATATGGAACAATTTTATCAAAAAGTTGTAGGCAAATATGGTATGCCCAATACATCCAGCTTATCTAAATTTTATCTGGAAAAGCATGGATTTAAATTACCTATTGAGGTGCGAAAGGATTCTTTGGATAAATATTACGAAGAAATGCCAAAACCAGAGGTAAAGAACTTCCATGAAATTCAAAGTTTGGCGTGGTACGATATTAACAAGAAAAACAATTGTGTTTTAACCGACCTTTTGATCAAAAACAGGACAAATCCCACCAACAATTTCCAAGAAAAAGAGATTTGGGTTTCTTTTAAACACGCTAGATGATTTATTTTATCATCACAACCATAGTATTTGTGGTTGTTCTTTACATTTTGGGAGTTCAAAAAACTTCAACCTCTTCAATGGAATGGGCTCTCAATGTTTTCAAATGAAATACTTTATAAACGAAACAAAAAAGGTGGAGTTTATCCACCTTTTTTATTTTCTGCAACTTTGCCCATATTTCACTCTCTCCTTTGTTTTCTTGACATTTATCAATAATCGAGCCCTGTTGAACATTTCAACCAATTAAAGAGGGTTTCATCTAAAAGCTTGGGTTCAAAATCAACTCTTGACTTACATTTGGAGGACCATAGCATAAGTAGGTTAAGTTCATGGTAAGATTTGGGGAAAGAAGCCGGAGCATGCTCCGGCTTCTTTATGTTTGACTACCAAGGTTTTAACAATTTCATCGATGAACTGCACATTTTATTTTTACTTCCAAAAGCAAAATATTTTTTAAAACCCTTTGTTATTTTACACAATACCAGTATTTTAGTCGTGCCATAGCATAAGTAGGTTAAGTTTATGGTAAGATTTGGGACGAAAAGGGTGAGGACTTCCTCGCCCTTTTCTATTTTATAAACATGAATAAGAATTTTTGTCTTTTACGGATAGCCGGTAATCAATTGAGAAAGAAGATTATCTTTTAGAAAAGATGGAGTAATTACAAAGACTTTCGAAAATTACGTAATCAAAACTTTGCAATTATGAGTTCTTATTTCTAGGAATACAATAAAAAAAGCGCCCCTCATCAGGACGCCTTTTTTAATCGATAGCACTTTTGCTCTTAAAATTTATATTGAACAAATGCGGATAGATTTCTTCCTGGGTCGTTAATGGGCACTCGACCAAAATCAGCTTGATTCACAAAAGAAAAGTTCAAGTGGTTATTATAGGTCGCATCAAAAATGTTGGATGCAGCTACTCCCACTGTAAAATGTTTGAATGGTCTTGCACCAAAGCTCAAATCCACAACACCATAACCATCTGTGGCCTGCTCTCCAAAAGACAGTGCAATGTCCGACTGTTCCGAAGTAAGGGTATAAGTGGCCTTGCCCCATATTTTCTCTTTTTCAAAATTAAGGTTAAAACGTGTCACTAGAGGTGGGGTCAACGGCAGGGATTCATTCAAATCCTTGTTTTTTGCATAAACATAGGACAACTCTGTTTTAAAGCTAAAGTCCTCCAAAAATGCCAACTCTCCATAAACTTCGAATCCTGTTTTGTATGCATCTTCCAAATTCACGAACCGTTTAACTTCGGTCGGTTCTGCCATTGGCATATATTTTTTGTCCAAAGTTGGGTCAATTACCGGAACAATATAGTTGTCGTAAATGGAATAATAAACCGATGCTCCATAGTCCAAACGGTTAAAAAAGTAATTCTCAAAGTCTGTTTTTGCTTTGATCCCCAGCTCAAATTGATTATTTACCTCGGCATCCAGATTGGGATTTCCCACATATTCGAATGGGTCCTGCCCCACAGTAAAGTGGTTGATATACCTCTCGATCATGTTCGCTGATCGCATACCTCTACCAAATGCCAACTCTAACAAGACATCCGAAGACACCATATATTTGAAGGAGGCTGTTGTACTTATATTGTGCTCGGTTCGAGTATCCAAATCGGGATATTCTGCGATAAAATCATCGGAAGGGTCATCGGATTTGGAACGAACCATATCGTACCTTGCCCCGACGTTGAGCAAAAGCTTGGTGGATAACGGATATTTTGCCTCTACGAACAATCCGTAATCATCTATTTGGGAATCTTGCCAAACACCATCCACAAACTCCATGGGAGCGGGCAGTGGATCTCCCGTCATCATGTTCCTTTTCACCAAACGGGTTCTTTCACCCGTTCTTCCTACGGAGAATGCATCCAATCCCGTGTAGAGCTTTATATCTGAACCGGGGCGCCATTCCAATTCGACCCTGCCACCAATTGTAGTCGCATCCACTTCCGAAACTGCCTCTGTCATCATAAAGCTAGGTCTCAGTTCGTTGGTCATTACATGATCTACCTTGGAACGGTACACCTTAGCGTTCAAGGTTTTTAATCCATCGGAAATATTGTCCAATTTATAATCTACCGAAAGTACGTTGCTATCGTCTATTTCGGTATCCATGGGCAGACCGGCATGCAGCACATCCCTTCCGAAGGATTGTCTAAAACCAACTTGCAATCTTTGGTTTTCCGTTGGATTAAAGCCTACTTGCACTCCATAATCCGTACTTCTGAATGATGATGGTATTTCGTTGCCATCCCCATCTTCGTAATTTCCAAAATCACGATACCCAAAGTTCAGGTTTACATCGAACTGCTCTCCAACATATTTTAAATTAGCGAAACTTGTAAGGGCGTTTCCATTGTTCTCGCCACCAAAATTAACGGTACCATGGTAACCTTTTGCTTGCTTTTCCACCTCTTGGGTCACCAAGTTTACAATTCCACCAAAAGTTGGACCATACCTAAAGGTATACGGCCCTTTTACAACTTCTACGCGTTCAATCTCCTCGGGAATTACATGGGTGGTTATGGGATCCATTCGGCTGGTGCAGGCATGCATAACTTTGGTACCGCCATTGAACTGGACATTCAATTGCTCGTATTGGGAAGCACGAAACGATGGGTCTATTGCATAATTTCCCCGTTTGATCAACCCAAAGCCATTAATGTCCTTAAATAAATCGGCTACATTTTTGGATTGCACAATTTTTCGCGCCGGCTCACTTTTAAAGGTAGAAAAAACAGGGTCCGTCTTTCTCTTTCCTTCTACCAGTACTTCGTCCAATTGCACCGGCTCTTTGGTCAAGGTATCTTGTTCGGTAGACTGTTGCGCGTACAGCACACCGGTACCCATAAGCAAAACACATAGTTTTGCCAGTATACTTTTATTCATTTTGATTATTGTTTAAGATTTAACATGCATGGTCCAGGCTACAGACCATTCTCAGAAAAAAACCTTAAACCCTTGGTGGTTCTAATGGGGTATCGGTAAAACTATATGTGTAGTGATCCTTGTGATAAAATACGTTTAGACCGTTTTCATCACTACGGAAAAGAAAAACTTTAGGCAATTCCATATAAAACACCAAAACCTCCTCCCAACCAATTTGTGGAAAGGGCTCGTCGTCTTCGGTTTGTGCGTTGAGCATTTGTGCCAAAACACATTTTCCATCACAGTTCAATTCGGGCACATCCTTGTTTTCGCAAAGTTGTTCTACAAAACCTTCCCTATCCAAACTGTAATACACATACATGGAAGAAAAACGAAGATTGCTCATCAGTATTAAGCTGATGAACAAGCCCGTATAAACTGTTCTAAAATTGAATATGGAAACAATTCTTCGCAAAAACATGAATTTGAAAGCAAATATATTCGTAGTCCCTATTGTTTTTTATGACAAAAATCATCTTACCGGATTTAATGATTGCGAATTGTATGATAGTGTTTGTGGTATGGTTATTTTTGTGCAAAATTTGTACACAATGAAAAAATTCCAAGCCATTTTAATTTGCTCTGTCCTATTCTTGAGTTTTTCCTGTAAAGAGGAAAAAAAATCGACGGAAGAGTCCTCCCAAATGAAAAAGGTAATGGCCATCCATGACGAGGTAATGCCTAAGATGAGCACCATAGGAAAGCTTGTTGGCGAAATAAAGCCAAAAGTGGATTCCACCGAAATGGGACAGAATTACGAAGTAGCCATGAAGGATCTACAAGAAGCCAATAGGGCCATGATGGACTGGATGAAGGATTTTGGAGACAGGTTTGACCACGAAGAAATATTGGAAGGAAAAGAGCTTTCCGAAGAAAAGCAACAGTGGCTGGACGAAGAAGAGGAAAAGGTAAAAGTGGTGAAGGACAAGATCAATGGCAGCATTGAGCGCGCGCAGGCACTGCTTGCCAAGGACACTGTGCAATAATCAGTTTTTCCATTCCAGACTTTCCATAATTTTCCTGATATCGTTCTGCAGATATATAGCGGCCGGTAAAATGGAATCGTAATTGGGTTTTGCGTAAAAATACAGGGATCCGGTTACAAAGTGGTTAATACTGTCCGTTACATAAAACTGGGATTGCGATGCGGCATTGCCACTTACTTCGTAAAACATCCCATAGACCTTTTTCTCGGCATTGATAAAAGGTTGCTCAACAATATTGTCGGCCTTGACCACATGTTCGTACGACAATTTTTGTGCATCTACCAATAAGGTATCCAGGTTACCCCGCACAGGCTTGTACGTTAAATATATAGACCCGTTCATAATAGGATAGTCCAGAACCAAAGAACAATCCTTGTTTTCTTTTATATTGGAAAGTGTGTTCTTATTAAAGGTGTATACACAGTCGGCATCGGTAATTGTGTATTGGGCGGTTGGATAATCCAAATGCAACATGGCCTTGGGCTTTGGCAACACATCATCCTTACAGCTTAAAAATAGGGAGGTTACCATAACTAAAATCAAAATTTTATGTTTCATGTGGCAATGTAACTTTTATTCGTTTTAATCTTTTCTTGTCCATGCTCTCCACAATAAAGCGGTAGTCCTTGAACATAACTTTTTCTCCGATCTTGGGAAAACTGCCCGATATTTCCAACACAAATCCCGCTATGGTCTCGGATTCTCCTTTCTTGCTCTCGAACTCCTCTTCTTCTTCAATTTTTACGACCCGATAGAAATCCTTTAAGGCCGTTTTGCCATCGAAAACATAATTATGGTCGTCCAATTTGGAGAATACCAGATCTTCGTCGTCGAACTCATCACTGATATCCCCAACGATCTCCTCTATTATATCTTCCAAGGTAACAATTCCAGAGGTGCCGCCATATTCGTCCACGACCACGGCCAAATGGTTCTTTTTCTCCTGAAACTCTAGCAACAAATCGTCCAATTTTTTGTTTTCCGGGACAAAGTAAGGCTCTCGTATCAAGGACATCCAATTAAAGGTTTTTCTATCGATATAAGGCAAAAGGTCTTTCACGTAAAGTACACCCAAAACATTATCCATATTTTCCGAAAATACCGGAATTCTAGAATAGCCGTTTTTCTTTATCTCCTCGATTACCTCCGGGAATTTCATTTTCTCGTTGACGGCAAAAATATCTATCCGCGGTCGCATTACCTGCTTGGTGTCGGTATTGCCAAACGTTACGATGCCTTCCAATATTTTCTGTTCTTCTTTGGTGGTATCCCCCTCGGAGGCCAGTTCGAGCGCTTGCGATAGGTGATTAATGCTTAAATTGGATTTTTTCTTTCCCAACTTATCTTCCATGTATAATGTAATCGACCGCATTGGGGAACTTAAAGGGGTAAATATATAATTGAGTCCTTTTAGGGGAATGGCCATAAAATGGGAAAACTGAACACGATTGCGGTTCGCGTAGATTTTGGGCAAGATCTCACCGAACATTAATATTAAGAAAGTGGCCACTACCACTTCCAATAAAAAGCGCAAGGTTCCTTCGATTCCTTCAAAGATGGTATCGCCAATGGAACTAAATAGTAGAACAATTCCAATATTGATGGCATTGTTGGTGATCAGTATGGTGGCCAGCAACTTTTTGGGCTTGTCCAACAATTGTACAACAAGTTTGCCTCGTTGGGAATCGTTTTCCTGCATTTCGTTCAAATTGGTCTGCGAGAGACCAAAAAGTGCCACTTCTGCGGCCGAAATTAATGCGGAGCATGCCAATAGCAGTACCAGCACAACAATTTTTAAGGTGAAGAGTCCACTAAAAGTGGTAAGATAAATTGCCAAACTATGGGGCTCGGGATCCAATTTAATATTGCTTTTTTAATCTTTAGTTCTTAGAATGGTAGGTCGTCATCCTCTTCTTCTGAATTTTGAATAGGCGCCGAAGGTCTTTCCTGCTTGGATGGTTCTTGGTAATTCGAAGACGACGGGGATGTCTGTGCATTCACCGTTCCTCCTTGTCCGGCGGACAGGCTTTCCTTTTTGGTCGTTAAAAAGGTAAAATCCTGTACGTGTACTTCGGTAGTGTATCGGGTATTTCCGTCCTCACCCTGCCATTGTCTGTTTTTTAAACGGCCCTCCACATATACTTTATCGCCTTTGCTCAGGTATTTTTCACAAATTTCAGCAGCCTTGTTCCGTACCACAATGTTGTGCCAATCCGTATTGGTAACCCTTTCGCCCGTTTGCCTGTTGGTATAGGTCTCGTTGGTGGCCAAGGGAAATCTGCCGATACAATTGCCTCCTTCAAAGTAGTGTACTTTGACTTCGTCCCCCAAATGCCCGATCAGCATTACTTTGTTTAATGTTCCGCTCATATTTCTTTAATTAATCAAAAGTACTAAATTTTAAATGTCTTGATGAAATCAGCTATTAAAACTGGCACAGGAAAATCGCCTATCTTTTTCCAGGGCGTTCCCTCCTCTAAGATATAGGAAGTTTTTAGGATCCAAAATTTTGTGTGCAAATGTTGATGGGACAATTTGTGCACAATGGTTTCATTATTATATAAGGATAAGGACTCATATTCCGGCAATTGGCCATTACCTCGAATCAAAAGTTTTAGTTCCTCCGCCTTAAGGTTCTTATCGGACTCTACAAGGGGAAACTGATACAGATTTTGCCAAATACCCTTTGCTGTTCTTTGCTCCAAGATGGTATTATTTTCCGGATCGATGGGAATTACATAATTAAAATAGCGGTTCTTTACCTTGGTCTTGTTCAGTTTTAGAGGTAGCTCACTCACTTTTCCATCTTTGACTGCTACACAGCTTTCTTGTAAAGGGCAGAGTAAACAGTAGGGTTTTTTGGGGGCGCATTGCACGGCTCCAAATTCCATTATACCTTGATTGTAATCCCTAATGTTCCCCGAATCCATTACCTCTCGGGCCAATTCCTTAAAGTATTTGATGCCCTTAGTACTATTAATAGGTATATCTACTCCAAAATATCGGGACAATACTCGATATACATTTCCGTCCACAACCGGTTCCGGAGCATCAAAACAAAAAGATGCAATGGCACTTGCGGTGTAATCGCCAACCCCTTTTAACGTTTTTAACTCCTTATATGTATTTGGAAATTGGCCATCAAAATTGTTCGCCACTATTTTTGCTGTGGCATGCAGGTTTCGCGCTCGGGAATAGTATCCTAGCCCCTGCCATAGTTTCAACACTTGTTCTTCGGGTGCTTTGGCAAGATCTTGAACCGTTGGGAAAGCATCAACAAATCGCAAATAATAGGGCGTACCTTGCACAACGCGAGTCTGTTGGAGTATAATTTCCGATAACCAAACCTTATATGGGTCACGTGTTCTTCTCCATGGCAGATCTCTCTGATTTTCATGGTACCAATTCAGGATTTTTTGGGCAAAACTCATCAAAGAAAGTAATAAAGGTCAAATGTATCAGTTTATATACTTAAAATTAAAGGGTTAAAGGGAAAGATTAATTATAATGTTTATATTTGCAAGCCGAAAAAAATTAGAAAATTAATAAGACGAAATGACGAAAGCAGATATTGTAACTAGGATCTCAGAAAAACTAGGTATTGAAAAAGGAGACGTGCAAGCGACAGTTGAATCCTTTATGGAGGAGGTTAAATCATCTTTAGAGAATGGAGACAATGTTTATTTAAGAGGTTTTGGTAGCTTTATCATCAAGACCAGAGCGGAAAAAACAGGTAGGAACATTTCCAAGAACACTACCATAAAAATTCCTGCACACAATATTCCTGCTTTTAAGCCGGCCAAAGTATTTGTGGAGGGCGTAAAGACCAATGTACAAGTAAAATAATATAATTAACAACTCAAAAGCAAGAGCCATATGCCGAGTGGAAAAAAAAGAAAAAGACATAAGGTAGCCACGCACAAGCGCAAGAAGCGCAGAAGAGCTAACCGACACAAGAAAAAGTAGTTGTTTCAACTACTTTTTCGTTTTACCCAATTACGTTCTTTGACATAGAGATTCCAAAAACGAATTTCAATCGGTTCGAAAAATAACCGATTCCAAATATTGTTTAATCATTTGTCCCAAAATTCATGTGGGATAAATTAAAATCGATTCAGGTGAATAGAGAATTAATAGTAAGATCTACGCCGGAAGCAGTCGATTTTGCCTTATTAAAGGATGGAAAATTAGTAGAATTACACAAAGAAGAAGACAACAACAACTTTTCCGTAGGGGATATTTTCCTAGCCAAGATTAGAAAACCCGTAACGGGCCTTAATGCGGCTTTCGTTAACGTAGGTTATGAAAAAGATGCGTTCCTGCACTACCATGACCTCGGACCGCAACTGTCTTCCATGTTGAAATTTATCAAAAAAGCTAAAACAGGGAAGTTAAAGGACTACACCCTAAAAGATTTTCCATTTGAAAAAGATATTGACAAGAATGGCAGCATCAACGATGTATTAAAAGCCAATCAGTCGCTACTCGTACAAATTGTAAAAGAACCCATCTCCACCAAGGGACCAAGAATAAGCTCCGAGCTTTCTATCGCTGGGCGATACTTGGTAATGGTGCCTTTTTCAGATAGAGTTTCGGTATCCCAAAAGATAGCGAGCAAAGAAGAAAAGGACCGACTTATTAGACTTGTAAAAAGTATAAAACCCAAAGGATTTGGTGTAATTATCCGTACCGTAGCAGAAGGCAAAAAGGTTGCAGAACTGGACAAAGATCTCCAGAACTTGTTATCCAAATGGGTAGCAATGTGCAAGAAATTGCAAAGAGCGCCCCATCCATCCAAAGTATTGGTGGAATTGAACAGGGCCTCCTCCATCCTTAGGGATGTATTCAACGATTCCTTTACCGGAATCCATGTTGATGATGAAACGCTTTACAACCAAATCAAGGATTATGTGCACGAAATCGCACCAGAAAAAGAATCCATTGTAAAGCAATACACCGGTTCGGCACCCATTTTTGAAAAATTTGGTATTGAACGCCAAATAAAAACCTCGTTTGGCCGAACTGCATCCATGAGCCGAGGGGCTTATCTTGTAATTGAGCATACGGAAGCGCTGCACGTTATAGACGTAAACAGTGGTAACCGCTCCAACAAGGCAAAAAACCAAGAGGATACAGCATTAGAGGTAAACCTATTGGCCGCTACCGAAATTGCAAGACAATTACGATTGCGGGACATGGGTGGAATCATCGTTGTGGATTTTATTGATATGACCAAAGGCGATCACCGCAGAAAACTGTACGATCACCTTAGGGAAGAAATGAAGGACGATCGGGCCAAACACAAAATTTTGCCCCCGAGTAAATTTGGACTTGTTCAAATTACACGACAAAGAGTGCGTCCGGAAATGAATATAAAAACCAGCGAGGAAAACCCGAACCTGGCGGGAGCCGAAGTAGAAGCTCCCATTGTGTTGATCGATAAGATCCAAGCGGACTTGGAAAGAATCCTAAAACAAAAGCAAAAAAACAATGGAATTGTTCTTAATATCCATCCGTTTATTGCAGCTTACCTTACCAAAGGGTTCCCATCTATCCGTTCCAAATGGTTCAAAACCTATAAAAAATGGATAAAGATCCAACCTAGGGATGCTTACACGTATCTCGAATATCGTTTTAAGGATAAAGACGGTAAAACAATACGAGCATAATACAAAGCGACTCCATATTTTTGGGGTCGCTTTTTTGCTTTTATACATTTCCGTTCAAAGCTTTATTTTTGAAAGACAAGCACAATTATTATGAAAATTAGAATCCCCTTGCTTTGCTCCTTATTGATTTTGGCCTGTACCCCAAAATCTGAACCGTTACTTTCCGACATATTGAAAGAGACCCCTAGTATTTCGGGGAACAGCGAATATTTGTCCTCTCCTTTTGTTACGGCCGGGAACAGAGTTTACATGGTCGGACATCAAGATGGCACCTTCCCGCCTTTGGGTTGGCACATAAAGGGCGAGATGGGTGGAATATGGAACCACCCCATTAAACTTATGGATGGCTTTGATGCAGAACTAACTGTAAACGCAAACACATATTTACTCAACAAGGCTTCGGAATTTGTGAACTACCCCTTTGCCAACAAACACATTTTTGAACTTGAAGACGATACCCTTGTAATTGAGCGAGTTCAGTTTGTGCCCGATAACATTCAAGGCATTTCGATACAGTTCATCATAAAAAACAATAGTTCCAAAAATATAGAAGGACAATTAAAATTCACCGGGCATACCAATTTAAGACCCACATGGCTAGGAGAACAATCCAAAATGTTGGACACCAAAGACTATGGGGTTTTAAAAGAAAATCACTGGTTGGTAAAAGACAGTTTAAATCCATGGCACAATGTTTTTGGGTCGGACCAAGCCCCAATTGCAACACAGGAAATCAAAAGTGCAAAACAACCCAACGGTACTTCCCATTCTTTAACCTATACTGTTCAAGTACCTTCTAAATCCGAGCAGGTTATCAACTTTGCCGTAGCTGGCTCTTATACTTCCGAAGAAATTGCACTAGATCAATACAAAACCATACTGAGCCAACGCAAAGACTTGTTTCAAGAAAAGAAATCCCGCTACGAAGCGCTTGCAAATCAGTCCAAGCTGACTATTCCTGACAAACACTTACAAGAAACCTTTAAGTGGTTAAAGTACAATTGTGATTGGTTGGTGCGCACAATTCCAGAAATAGGAACAGGGATTGGGGCCGGTATACCGGATTACCCCTGGTATTTTGGGGTCGATAGCGAATATGCCCTAAAAGGCTACATGGCCATTGGACAGGATAAAGTAGTTGAACAGACCATAGAACTTTTGGACAGTGTTTCCATGGCCGTTAACACCAACGGTAGGATTCTTCATGAAATGTCCACCAACGGAGTAGTTTTTAATAAAGGTAATATTAATGAAACTCCCCAGTTCACATCGTTGATATGGGAAATATACAAATGGAACGGCGACAAAGAATTTTTGACCAGGTATTTTCCCACCATAAAAAAAGGGTTGAATTGGCTATTGGAAGAAAACGACGACAACAACAACCTTTTTCCCGATGGCTTTGGAATGATGGAAATCCATGGACTTGAAAGTGAAATGATCGATGTTGCCTCTTACACCCAACGAGCTTTTGCCGATGCTGCCCTGATAGCCGAAGAATTGGGCAATTCGGAATTGGCCAAAAAATATCAAAATTTGGCAGATGAGCTAAAGACAAAGATCAACGAACAGTTTTGGTCGGAGACGTTTAATTCTTATGCGGATTTTATTGGAACCGATGACCAAGCCCTTCATTTAATAGAAGATGCCTTGGTAAGGGCGGACACTTTGAACAAACCTTGGGCCATTGAAGAGCTGGAGGCCACCAAACAACAAATTTTGAGCAACCCTTCCGATACACCCAGGCCTTTTGTGCTTTATCATAACTGGGTGGTGAACACTCCCATGGAAATGGGAATTGCAGATTCCACCAAAGCGATTTTGGCCTTAGACAATGCCACAAAATTTACTAATCCATTTGGAGTTTTTGTAACAGGGATCGATCGTGATGAAAGCGCAGGCGAGGACGATGGTTCCTTTGAAGGCAGCAAGGTATTTTCCTATACCGGTGCGGTAATGACACTCCCAACAGGGGTACAGGCCATTGCCGAGAACAATTATGGTCGTCCAGATCGAGCTTTGGACTATTTACAGAGAATGTCCCGCACTTTTAGCTATGCGCTACCGGGAAGTATCTACGAAGTTTCCCCGGATTACGGAATGATGACCCAAGCTTGGAATATTTATGCCTTTGCTGTTCCCATTGTAAATCAATTTTTTGGAATTCAACCTATGGCGCATAAAAAAACCATTGTTATTGAACCACAGATGCCAACGGAATGGGGCGAAGCATCTTTGGAAAATGTAAAAGTAGGGGACAATACTGTTTCGATTTGGTACTCTGGCAGCAAAATCAAGATTCAACAGACTCGTGGCGATTGGAAAATAAGGCTCGTATTGCCCGAGGCAGATTATATGGCAACCGAGGGCAACCCAGAAAGGACCTCAACAAATGGAAAAACCATCCTTACTTTTTCGGATAAGGACATTGTTGTTTCCAAATAGGCAATCTATGAGATCACAATTTTCCGGACAGAAGTTTTACTCCATCCAAGAAGCAACCCAAAAAATGGAACGCTACTGTGCCTACCAGGAACGATGCCACAAAGAGGTAACGGAAAAACTAAAAAATATGAACATGATCCCTGAGGCCATAGATCAAATTATTGGGCATTTGATACAGGAAAACTTTTTGAACGAGGAACGTTTTGCAAAGGCATTTGCACGTGGAAAGTTCAATATTAAAAAGTGGGGGGCAAACCGTATCAAAAATGAGTTAAAGTATAGGGACATTTCTGCCTACAACATAAAGAGCGCCCTGGCCGAAATCTCCGATGAAGATTATTTAAGGACCTTGGATGAGCTGGCCAGAAAAAGATTAGACCAGATCAAGGAAACCAATAGCTTTAAAAAAAAGAAGAAATTGGCAGATTATTTACTCTACCGTGGATGGGAGAGCCATTTGGTCTACGAAAAAACCAACGAGCTGATTAAGTAGCTTTTATTTTTGGAGCAATAGCTTTTGTGTTCGCTCCACGGCCTTCTCGTTCTTCCAGTCTATCCATTTTTGTCCTTTGAATTTTCGCATAAGGTTATCAAAATGCCTCATTACAAAAATATTGTAGACCGCTAGGCCAAAATTCCTGGGTTTTCTGGCAACCGCCCTCAAGCTCATTGAAAATCCGGGCGTTATATATTTCATATGATGCCAATATCCTTCCGGGATGTAAAGGACATTTCCATGTTCCAACTCTGTTATGTGCCCTTTTGCATGTTGCAGGGCGGGCCATTTTTCTAAATCTGGATCGGCAAAATCAATATCCTCCCTGGTAATCAAGGAATGCGGGATTTTATAGAGGTATTTGGTCTCGGATTGCGAAAAAAGAATGCACTGCTTTTTCCCTTCAAAATGAAAGTGAAAGATATTGGCAAGATCTATGTCATAATGCATAAAGGTATGTGAATCCTCCCCGCCAAAAAATAGCATGGGCAACCCTTTCATTAAACGTAATCCAAAATCCGGGTAGTAAAAGTCTTTTTGAAGTACCGGAACTTCTTTGAGCACGTTCCAAAGAAAAATTCGGTATTTTGTTGGACCACTTTTTAGTAAATCTACATAATCGGACATCTTCATTTTAGCGTGCGGCTCATTGAATCCTTCGTCGTGTTTTACTGGGCGATCATCGTACAATGGCACTTCCTTGTCCCCTGCCACCTCTTTTACATAGTCCAAGCTCCATTTGGAATATGCAGGCCAATCCTCAATAAAGCGCTCAATGACTACTGGCTTCTGGGGCTTGAAATATTTTTGGACAAACTCTTTCTTGGAAAGGGTTTTTTCCCGAGGTATCTGTTCAAGATTCAGCTTCAAGATTTCAATGAATTTGAAACCACTAAATTAAGAAAAGGATTTGAATGGTCTCCAATCCAACTTTTTGAAATTGTTTTTCCCATGTCTCGCTTTAGCTTCAATACTTGACCACGCTTTCGGGGGCGACCTTTGTTCCTACTACATTCCGTCCTACTCATGTGCTGTATTACAACACAGATTGGAGTGCCTATTTAAAACTATAACGCAGACCAAAAAGCACGTTGCTCGGCGGCATGGGCACAAAACCCGACTCTATGTAATCTGCATCGAAAATATTGCTAGCCGTTATGGTAAGCTCAGCCTGATTTACTTTAACGGCCAAAGAGGCATCCCAAACATTATAGGTTTGTCCCGTAGTACGTTCTGCGTACTTATAAACTATATTCTGACGTACATTCTTGAACAATTGCGTACTTAGGCGTGTGGTGTATTGATGTTTTAAAGTGTTCAAAGAATATCGCGATAATGCTTCATTCTGATCCAGAATATTATCATCCAAAAAAGCGTAGCCTACATTCAGTGTCTGAACAAAATCTTTGAACATAAAATTATAGGCGGCATCCAACTCCAGACCTTTGGTATTTACCTCTGTAATATTAGTAGCTGTAAATACGTCTTCAGAAATATCGTTTCTGATATAATCTATAAGATTGTCCGCATCTCTGTTAAAAACAGCGACACTAGCGTTAAACTTGATTGTGGTATACTTTAAGCCTAATTCTTGTGCAAAAGCTTCCTCTGGTTCCAAATCTGCGTTTCCACTAGTAACAGGGTCGTTGTAGAACAAATCGGTATAGGTAGGAACGCGGTATGTATAACCTATGTTTCCATATACTTTAAAATTGTTTGTTAGGCTATACCCTATATCCAATCCGGGAAATCCTTTAAACTTAAAATCTGAAAAGTAGGTGAGTGCCACACCTGGTGTAATATCCAGCTTATTGTCCGCAACACTAAAGCGGTGCTCTAAAAACACATTGGACATAAAACGATCTCTATTACCAAGGTTGTTACTTCTTAAATAAATTTTGGAAAACTCTACCCCAAAACCTGTAATTCCCAGTTTAGAGAGGTAGGATGCATTGGTTTCCACTCCAATTTTATTGGAAATATGCATGTTCCTATAAAAACTCGGTTCGTTTCTTCTTAATAAAAATAAATCTTGATTACGTTTCCAGTAAATTCTTGGTTGTATTTTAAGCTTCTTGTTGTTAAAAGTGGTAGAAAACGCCAATAGGCTGTTTTGAGTTTCTTCATACTCATTAAAGGTAGGATTGGTGGTATAAAAATTCTCGGCCCCAAAATTACGCTCCATAAATGTAGCTGTCATTTCTATAGGCTGTGCATTTTTATTGAAAATACTTTTTAAATAGTAATTGCCATTATCATAATCCGAGTTATTTCTATAACCTTCGGACGTTATCCTGCCCACATGTATGATATGGGATGAGTTTTCCTTTTCCACGCCAGCCGTTACGCTACCATTCAATTGTCCAAAAGAACCTGCCTCTACATTTAAGGACACCGAATTGTTCAAATTCTTTTTGGTAATGATATTTATTGCGCCTGCAAATGCATTTTGACCAAAAACGCGTGCCGCAGGTCCTTTTATAATTTCAATTCTTTCTATTACCTCCAATGGCAATGCAGCATTCATGGTATGGTGACCGGTTTGTGCATCGTCCATTTTTACACCATCAATCAATAATAAGGTCTGGTCAAAGCCGCCTCCTCTTATGTACAAGTCGGCTTGGCTACCCCCGGTGCCGCGCCTCCTAATATCTACGCCCGCAACTTGTTGTAATAAATCCGCAACATTAACTGCAGCACTGTTCTTTATATCACTAGAGGTAACTATGTTTATGGTTCTTGAATTTTCTTTGAAAGGAAGATCGATACGATTTGCGGTCACTACAACTTCGCTCAACGAATCCACTTTTACAACAGCATCATCTTGCTGTGCCTGTACCTGAGAAGCACCCGTAAGTAAAATCGCAGAAAATAAAATTGATTTCTTCATAATTGGAATTTATAACCTCGGTTGAAAGTTGTTCAATTAATGCTGCAAAAGTCCTAACTTTCCGGACGATTAAACTAGTCCAGTTTTAAAACAATGAATAGTCCGGTTTTTGAATTATTGAATCAGCTGGTATCGATAGATAAATCCTTGGTTCAGCCTGTATATGTGCAAGTGGCCCAACAAATTATGAACGCGATACAAAGAGGCTATTTAGAAAAAGGCAGCAAGTTACCTGGGACACGAGGGTTAAGTGAGTTATTGGGCGTTCATCGGAATACGGCTGTGGCCATTTACGATGAATTAGCTTCGCAGGGATGGGTAAACATTATACCCAATAGAGGAACCTTTGTCGTGGTCCCGGAAAATTCCAAGGTAAAAATCAAGGCAAGCACACAGCACATCAATCGGGCATACGAATATCCAAAAGCCCCCGGGTTCCCGTTCCAACAATCCTTTAATCTTTCTTCAACAAAAGAAGAGACTACCGCTAAATATGCTTTAAGCGATGGTAAGCCCGATTTAAGACTGCATCCGGTGCATCAATTTTCCAGGTGGTACAGTGCGGCAATGAAACGAAAACCGTTGATCAACAAATGGAACAGAACAAGTGCTTTTGCCCCTTCCATTTTTAGCACGCAACTGTGTAATTACTTAAATGCCACTCGAGGATTTCATATTGAGCCAACCCATTTATTAAATACACGAAGCACGGAAATGAGCTTATATATTGTTTCGCAGGTGCTAATTAATCCGGGCGATTTGGTACTGGTAGGTCAACTGAGCAATTATGTGGCCAACATGATATTTCAGCAAGCAGGGGCAAAAATAAAAACAGTGCCCGTAGATGATGAAGGCTTGGATATTGGTCATATAATGGAACATTATTTACATGAGAACATTCGTTGCATCTATGTTTGCTCCAACAGGGACTATCCCACAACAATAACCTTAAGCACCAAAAGAAGGTTGCAATTGTTAGAATTGGCCAAAATTCATGGTTTTGCTGTAATTGAGGACGATTATGATCATGATTTTCAATTTGAAGGAAGTTCCATGTTGCCGATGGCAAGTTCAGATGCCGATGGAAACGTTATTTATTTGGGCAAACTAGGTCAGTCTTTATTTCCGAGTTTTCATACTGGGTTTGTTGTTGCGCCAGAACAGGTGATAACCGAAGCCAAAAACTACCTTCAATTATTGGATGCCCAAGGAGATTTAATACAGGAACAAATGCTTTCCGAATTGATATCCGAAGGCGAAATATACCGGCTCAAGAAAAAAAATATAGTCACTTACAAGCAACGTAGAGATACTTTAAGCGTTTTATTAAAGCAGCACTTTGCCAATATCCTTGACTGGCGAACACCTTCTGGAGGATTAGCTGTGTGGTTGCGCTTTAAAACTCCGATATCCTTAATTAAGCTTGCCGAAGAAGCTGAAAAACTGGATTTATTTGTACCAAAAACCATCCTCTATCAAAATAAGGCTACCTGTGCCATTCGTTTTGGGTATGGACATCTAAACGAGGAAGAACTCAAAATCGTAATGGAAAAATTAAAACAAGCTTATCTGCAGGTAGTAGCTGCATAAAACAAAAAGAGACCATATAAAAATGGTCTCTTTAAATGGTTTGTCTGTTTTATGCACTTTCTGAAGATTCCGGCTTGTCCAAGTCCTCTTTAGAGTTTTTCCCGGCAACCTTATCTTTTCCTTTTAAATATTCTGGCAATTCCATCCCTGCCATGTTGAACATTTCTTGTAAAGGCGGTACAGATTTGTACATGCCCGAAATAAAGTTTGCCGTAGAATTCTTACCGTCTTCACTATTGCCAGAATCCCAAACAGTGACCTTATCTATCTTGATATTTTTAATGGCCTCGGCTTGTTTTTCAACAAGTTCCGGAAGTTTGTCCGCAATTAATAAAAGTACTGCATCCTTTGGGTTGTCTCCTGCTGCCTGAACGATTTTGTCCAGACCTTCTGCTTGTTTGGTAAGTACCTCAAATATACCCTTGGCCTCTGCCTGGGCTTTAAAAAGTATTGCATCTGCCTCTCCTTTTGCTCTTCTACGAATCATTTCGGCCTCGGCTTCCGCTTCAATTTCTACCTTTTGTTTGTCTATTTGTGCTGGTACGACAATATCTGCCATTTGAGAGCTTCTTTCGCGCTCCGCCCTAGCCATTTCCGCATCTTTCTCTGCCGCATAAGACTCTTCCAATGCTTTTGCCGCCTGTACTTTTTCTGCTGCGATCGCTGTGCGTTCCGCTTCTGCTTCGCGCTGTCTTCGTAAGGAATCTGAATTGGCAACATCAATTTTAGCAACGTTTTCCCCTTCTACCGCTTTGGCATTGGCCGCAGCTACCTGGGTACGCTCATCTTGTTTGGCATTGGCCTCACCAATAGAACCATCCCTGTTCTTTTCTGCTACGGATTTCCTTGCCGCATTTATGGCATGTGCGGCGGCTTCTTTACCCAACGCTTCAATGTAGCCAGACTCGTCTACAATATCGGTGATATTAACGTTGATAAGTTTTAACCCAACCTTCTTCAGTTCCGATTCAACACTTTGAGAAATATTGGTCAGAAATTTATCCCTGTCGGCATTGATTTCTTCAATATCCATGGAAGCAACGACCAATCGCAATTGACCAAATATGATTTCCTTAGCCAATTCCTGAACTTCTTGCATACCAAGTCCTAAAAGCCGTTCAGCGGCATTTTGCATAATTCCCGGCTCTGTAGAAATACCAATAGTAAACCGAGAAGGCACATTAACCCGGATATTCTGTCGACTTAGTGCATTGGTAAGATCAACTTCGATAGAAATTGGTGTTAAATCCAAGAATTCATAGTCTTGGATTACCGGCCATACAAATGCGGCCCCACCATGAATACATTTTGCAGAATTACCTGTACCTACTTTTCCGTAGACTACAAGAATACGGTCAGATGGACATCTTTTATAACGCCTTATAAAAGAGATTATAATAATAAAGAAAAAGAGGATGGCGAAGCCTATGGCCAGTAAGGTAGCCCCTCCGCCCATTTGTAATGGTAGTGTTAGCATAGTAGTTTTATTTATTTAAAAGATTAACGATCAAAATCCCAGTGTCTGTTACCTCATGTACTTTTACCACATTGCCCTGTACCAGGTCTTGGTCTTCATCGGTCAAAGCTTGTAGTTCGCGCAGTGTCCCCTGAACATTTACGGAAACTTTGCCGATTCGAGTTCGATTAGCTCCAATGGTTAGGTACACTTCTCCTATTTGATTTACCGCATTGGAGAGTTTTAGCGTGCCACTGCTCTGCAATTTTGCCAAATAGTAGAATAGGGAAGCCATGGCAAGCATCATTAATAATCCGCACACCACAGAAATGAAGACTGTGAGTCCGGTGGACACCCCATTTTCAATACATGCAATTCCAGACCAACCGAAAATGGTAAAAAAGCCCATTAAGTTTTTAAAGGATAGAAATTGAAAATCAATTCCAGTATCCGCCTCAATGTCTGTATCCACATCCCCCAGATCATCTACATCGCCTCCGATCAAGGTTATTATTACAAGGACCAAAAGGATTGCCGAACCAGCAATGGCAACAATCCAATAGACTTTTTCAAACACAGTCAAAGCTGCAAACCAATTTTCCATGGTATTAAAATTTAAAGTTGGTTATAGGTGTTAAGATACTACTTTGAATCGATATTTTGGCAGGATCAAAGTTATCCAGCGGAAGGTAATATGGACTCTGCATTTTTACAAGATCTCGCAGCGTTTACCATAACGTTTCATTCTTTTTGGGAAATGCTTCGTAAGTTTCGAACGCAATCGGACAGGCCCAAGGTGTTCAAGAATAAAAAACAAATATTTCGGGGCCAAGAGGGCCTGAAGCTCCAAAAACATGATCTGTTCTACTTTCCAATTATATGTAGTTATAAATGGAATTTTGTTACAAATTACTTTTCAATAATTTTTCAAATGCAAAGAAACTATCAAACCATCCAAATTTATATATATTGCACAGAAGATAACCAATGGCCCAATTGCTCAACTCCATCGTGCTTCAAAAAAATCCTTCTTTAAGGTATCATAGCTTAGACTGGAAAACCGTCTTTTTTATTTTGGCGCTATTGGCCATTTGCATTCGGTTCCCCTTCTTTTTTAGGGATTATATAGATCGCGACGAGAGTACTTTTATCTTAATGGGTCAATCGTGGGTCGATGGTCATTTGCCGTACACCCGTCTTTGGGACCTTAAGCCTCCCATTACATTTTTATACTTTGCCCTGATCATAAAGCTTTTTGGCAAGAGCTTTATCGCAATACGCTTGTTTGGTTCCTTACTTGTTGCCCTTACAGCCTTGTTCACCTACGGTATAGCGACAAACATTACTTCTAGAAAAGTTGCTTTTTGGACAGCGGTTTTCTGTGTTTTTTTTCAAAGCTTGTTCGGTAGTCTTCAAGGTGTAATGTCCGAACATATCAGTATTCTGTTCTTTGTAATGGGTGTTTATCTTCTTTTTCGCAAAGAGAGTTGGGTTTCCTATCTGGCCATCGGAAGCCTAATTTCCCTTTCCGTACTATCCAAGTTGAACATGGTGTATCCTGCCTTATTTTTGGGATTGTTTTTAATATGGGAGGGACAAAAAACAAAACAATTGTCCCTACGGATCCGGCAATTATCATGTATGGTGATTGGGGCGGTGCTTATCGGTATTCTTACAATATTGCCCTATTATTTCCAGAACGAAATTCATGTGTGCTGGCAATCTATAATTGAGGCACCATTGGCCTATTCTGGAGGAAAACTTCATTCTACCTTAAAAACATTGCCGTTTGTATTGGTGGTTTTGGGACTTTTAATCACCCTTTCAGTTCTTAAAAAAATAGATTGGAAGGATACAAAAATCCAACTTTTAATGGTAATTACCCTGTCCATTTTATTGTCCTTTGTTCAGGCTGGAAAAGTGAACGGGCATTATTTGATCCAATTATATCCCTTTATTTTGATCCTTTTGGGTATTGCCTTTTCCAAACTTCCAACCATTCAAAAAAAATATAGGCCCCTAATTGCCATCTTGCTGATCTTAACCCCAATGGAATCGTATTTGGAGTATGGGAATATTATTTCCAACAAAATAGAAAAGGGCACTTTTTTTAATGGTGAAGGTATAGAAGTGCCCCAATACATAAATGATCATAATTTGGATGCCGAGAACATTTTTTTTACGGAATATCACATAGGGTATTGGCTGTTGAACACGGAACCCCCAACAAAAGCAGCGACCCACCCAAGTAATATAACCCGCGAAGAAATGTTTCCGTTTATGGAAAATCCCAGAAACACAGGAATGCAAGAACTTCGATATATTATGGAGGTTGTCAGGCCTAAAACTTTGGTGGCCAGAAAAGGAAAAAAGATATTCGACAAGAAATTGGTCGAATACAACACCTACATAGATGCTTATCTAGAAGATCATTACAATTTGGAAGCTACTGTTGGCAGAGGCCTAATTTATAAACGCTTAGAATAATTCCATTCACCAATGCTCAGCGAGCAGGTCTCGTAATAAAGTTGCACTGCATGCATTGGTACTTTCTGGGTTCAAAAAATGGAAACAGCTTATAGAAAACATTGCTTCTAGAGTAATAAATTTCTGATTTGGTAGCTTTACAATTGGGACAGACCACTGGGTTTCCCAACCTATCGGTAGCGTAACTCCGGATATCATCAAAAATTTCCTTGGCCCGTTCCCTATCGCTCGAATATACCTGAAGCTTAACCCCGCCCAGAGCGGCACTTATCAGAGGGTCAGAATTAATGGTAGCTTCATCCCTCAAAAAAACAGGAATCCCCTCTGCTTCCAACTTTCCTTTAATTACTACGGCATCGGCAGGAAATTCAAAGGTTCCCAATGTGTAAAATTCTGTTTTCATACTTCTGTCGATTTACTGAATAATTGTAATGCTAGTCTTCTTTTGATATGATGATCCATATAAAATTATTGGGAAAAATTAGCCACTCCACAAATGTAGTACTTACGTTGATTAAACTGTATCTTAGTCAATCTTAAACCTTTACCAAAAATGAAAATTACACTTTCTTTTTTATTGCTATTCTCGGTTCTATTACTAAACGCACAGACCAATACCTATCAAATCTCTTTCGAGAACGCCGAACATCATGAAGCAATTATTGAAGCCTCTTTTCCCGATTTAACCTCGGACACCGTTGAGTTCCGGATGAGCAGGACTTCTCCCGGGCGGTATGCCCTACATGAATTTGCCAAAAACGTATATGGCTTTAAAGCCACGGACGGTAAAGGAAACGCTTTGACGATTACCAGACCTAACCCCTATGCTTGGAAAGTTAGCGGACACGACGGAACCATCAACATAAAATACGTTTTGTTTGCCAATAGAGGGGGCGGCACTTACTCCCAAGTGGACGAAACACATGCCCACCTTAATATCCCTGCGACTTTTATGTTTGCCCCAACATTGGAGGACCGACGCATCGAGGTAACTTTTAATGTCCGTGAAGACTTAGGTTGGAAGGTCGCTACGCAACTTCCATTGGTTTCGGGAACTACCTACTCGGCACCAGACCTTTATTATTTTATGGACAGCCCCACGGAAATCAGCAATTATATGCTTCGCTCGTTTAAATTGGATGGAAAGACCATCAGTCTTGCATTGCATCACAATGGCACGGAAGAAGAAGCCGATGAGTATTTTGAAAAGATAAAGAAAATAGTCTTGGCGGAGAAAGAAGTTTATGGCGAATTGCCCGATTTTGATTATGGAAGCTATACCTTTTTGGCCTGCTATATCCCAAATGCCTCTGGTGATGGCATGGAGCATAGGAACTCCACCATTTTAACAAGCACGCGCAGTTTGGCGAACGGTGGAATGGAGCGCAACATTGGAACAGTATCCCACGAATTTTTTCACGCTTGGAACGTGGAGCGTATACGTCCTAAAGCTTTGGAACCTTTTGACTTTGAAGAAGCCAATATGAGCGGTGCACTTTGGTTTGCTGAAGGGTTTACCAGTTATTATACCAATTTGATTCTTTGTAGAGCCGGTTTAATAACGCCCGCAGTATATGTGGAAGGTTTGGCCGGAACGTTCAATTATGTTTGGAACTCTCCCGCACGGCAATTTTTCAACCCCATTGAAATGAGCTTCCAAGCCCCTTTTGTGGACGCAGCCACCTCCGTAGATCCGGTAAACCGCGAAAACATGTTTATTTCTTACTACTCCTACGGTAGTGTTTTGGGTTTGGCATTAGATCTATCTCTACGCGAAAAAGGATTGAACTTGGATGATTATATGAAGTCAATCTGGAAAAAATATGGCAAACCCGAAATTCCATATACCGTTCAAAACCTACATGATGCCTTAAAAAAATACGCAGGAAATACTTTTGGTGACGATTTCTTCAATAATTACATCTATAAAAGTGAAATGCCCGACTATAAAAAACTTATGGAGTCTGTTGGCGTTGTATTGGAGCAACCCGAAACCTATCCCTATTTTGGTGCATATGTTTCCATGTTGCCCGATAGATCCGGCTATAAGATTCTCAGAAACACAAAAATTGGCAGTCCTGCCTACCAAGCCGGTCTAGACAATGGGGATGTAGTTCTTAGTATAAATGATAAACCCTTTACCGAAGACCAATCTTTTGAGGATTACCTCGACCATTTCAGTATAGGAGAGCCTTTACTGGTAACATTCGCGAGGTACGGAGAGGAAAAAACTACAGAAATGGTTTTGACCCCAAGTCCGGATTATATATTTAGTTTGATGGAGGATAAAGAGCAACAACCATCAAAAAAAATGCTTGAGCAAAGAAAGGAATGGCTTACCATTAAGTTATAATAAAAAAAGCCGTTCCAATGGAACGGCTTTTTCAATAATAAAATTATGCTCTTACTTGTTGGCAGCGTAATTTTCTGCAACCTTATCCCAATTGATTACATTAAAAAATGCATCGATGTATTCTGGTCGCTTGTTCTGATAGTTCAAATAATATGCATGCTCCCAAACGTCCAATCCTAAAATTGGTTGTGCTTCGCAAGTTACTCCGGGCATTAGCGGATTATCTTGGTTTGGAGTTGAGCAAACTTCCAACTTGCCACCTTTGTGCACACACAACCAAGCCCAGCCCGACCCAAATTGGGTAGCGGCAGCGGCCGAGAATTTTTCTTTAAAAGCATCGAAAGAACCAAATGCCTCATCTATGGCAGAAGCCAATTCACCAGATGGAGCTCCTCCACCGTTTGGAGACATTACTTCCCAAAAAAGACTGTGGTTAAAAAATCCGCCACCATTGTTTCTGACCGCGGCATTGGACATGTCCAAATTGGACAAAATGTCCTCGATTCCTTTTCCGTCCATATCTGTTCCTTCGATGGCAGCATTCAACTTAGTGGTGTAGCCATTGTGGTGCTTGGTATGGTGGATTTCCATGGTCCTTGCATCTATATGGGGTTCCAATGCATCGTATGCATACGGTAACTTAGGTAGTTCAAAAGCCATAATATTCTGTTTTTTTAGGTTATTACTTTATTTAGGTAAAAATACAAGTTTTAACATTTATATTCCGCTAAAACCATGTTAACATCAAGCTGGGAATCCTTATTTTGCAAGAAAAATACACTTGGACGGCTCCAATTTTAAAATATACAGTGCATCTGCAGGTTCGGGCAAAACATATGCCCTTGCCAAAACCTACCTAAAATTATTGCTTTCCAACGATTCCGCCATAAAATTCCGTCAAATCTTGGCCATTACATTTACCAATAAGGCAGTTGACGAAATGAAATCCAGGATTTTGGACAACCTTTTTGCTTTTGGACAAGATGTTGTACCAGAAAAACAGAACGGTCTGTTCTGGGCCATTTGCAACGAACTTTCACTGTCCGAACAACAATTACGGCAAAGGTCGCAACTCATTTTAAAGCGTATTCTCCACAACTACTCTTTTTTTGAGATTTCCACCATAGATAAGTTTAACCATAAGATCATAAAGACCTTTGCAAGAGACCTTCATCTATCACAAAATTTTGAAGTGGAACTCAACACGGACGTCCTATTGGAAGAAGCTGTTGGCAGATTATTAGAGCGCGCCGGGAACGACGAGAACCTTACAGAGGTCTTGATTTCCTTTTCGCTCGAAAAAATTGATGATGATAAAAGTTGGGACATTACCTACGATTTAATGGAAATTGGAAAGCTGCTGTTTCAAGAAAACCATGCCGAACATGTGGAACCTTTGCGTGAAAAATCGATCAATGATTTTAAGGAAATCCAAAAACGGATAGCAACTGAGAGCAAGGCGATTAAGGAAAAAGTGGTGCAATTGGCTCAAAGTGCACTTCAAGAAATAGAGAATCAAGGATTTGAGCAGACCGATTTTTCGAGAGGAACTCTTCCAAATCATTTTATAAAAATAACCGAAGGCTTTTTTGATACTAAAAGATTGTATGCCAACCAACTGGAGGAAAACCTTAGAGAGAACAAAAAACTCTTAAATGCAAAAGACAAAAGAGACTCTTCCGTTTTAGCTTCTTTAATTTTAAAGCAATACTTGCTTGTAAAGAAAAATCTCCATCAACTAGCCTATCTCCAAAACATTTATGGCAACATTGTTCCTATGACGGTTTTGAACGAAATCGCCAAGGAAATCAAGAACATAGAACTAGATCGTGACATTGTTCCCATTACATCACTGAACGCAATTCTCTCCAAAGAAATCAAAAACCAACCTGTACCTTTTATTTATGAGCGGATGGGCGAAAAATACCGCCATTATTTTATAGATGAGTTCCAGGATACCTCCAAAATGCAATGGGAAAATTTGGTGCCGTTAATAGGCAATGCCCTGGAGAGTGAAGATGAAAAACAAGAACGGGGATCCCTTTTTTTGGTGGGCGATGTAAAACAGGCCATTTATCGCTGGCGAGGCGGCAGGGCGGAACAGTTCCTGAACCTGATCAATGGAAAATCGCACCCATTTGTTGTGGAACCAAGTATTAGTTCGTTGGATACGAATTGGCGCAGTTTTGACGAGATCGTCAACTTTAACAATAGCTTTTTTACAGAAACGGCTCCTGTGCTTGCCAATGAAGATTATCGAAACCTCTTTTTGAACGACTCTCATCAAAAAACGAACAACAAGCCCGGTGGCTACGTTCAAATAAGCTTTTTGGACAAGGACGAGAAGGACAAAGATCACGTTTATTGTAATGAGACCCTAAAATATATTCAACACATTATTTCGGAAAAATATGCTTATTCCGACATCTGTGTGCTGGTCCGCGATAACAAAAAGGGCATGTTGTTAGCGGATTATTTGGCGCAACACAAAATCCCTATTATTTCTTCGGATGCTCTATTATTGGCCAATAATGAAAAAGTGAGGTTTTTGATATCCGTTCTTCGAATTTTTGAAAACCTAAAAGACCGGGAAGCAGCATACCATATATTAAGGTATCTATCCCCTGATCAAAATAGTGCCCACGAGTTTATTTCCGGACATTTGGAAAATATAGCGGTATTCTTGGCATCCCAATATAGTTTTAACCTTGTTGATTTAAAGGGACAACCCGTACTCACCATATTGGAAACCGCAATTGTACATTTTGAGCTTTACCAAGGTTCCGTTGCGCACATTTCTTTTTTAATGGACGAGGTGCTCGATCTCGAAAAAAGGGAAGGACCCAGCGTGTATGCCTTCCTTAATTATTGGGAAGTAAAAAAAGAATCCCTGTCCATAGCTGCTCCAGATGGAGTGGATGCTGTAAAAATAATGACGATCCACAAAGCCAAAGGACTAGAATTTCCTTTTGTGATTTTTCCGTTTGCCAGTACGGCATTGATCAAAAGAGACAAAAAGTCGTGGGTTGCCGCCGCTCCTCAAGAAGACAAGATAGGCCTGAATGAGTTTCTTTTGAACACCAAAAGCGATATGCTGGAGTACAACCCCGTAACACAAGCAAAGTATTTGGAAGTCGAACAAAAGTCCTTGTTGGATGCAATGAATGTCCTTTATGTGGCC
>Ga0160419_100171_pt1 | contig 46207 bp, 43 predicted proteins | sample CelAP2metagpilot_2_FD_108196 | JGI IMG/M metagenome (GOLD analysis project Ga0160419, IMG submission 108196) | Phycosphere-associated microbial communities from Cellana algal ponds in Kailua-Kona, Hawaii, USA - Cellana AP2-4-25 metagenome pilot ...
CTGCTCTCTCTCTCTCTCTCTCTCTCTCTCTCTCTCTCTCTCTCTCTCTCTCTCTCTCTCTCTCTCTCTCTCTCTCTCTCTCTAAATAATCGGCTAATACAACACAGGCATACAGAGGATGGGCATGACCTCAAGGCCATCGCACAGCCGCGAAGTTGGCCTGGGCACTTATTATGGAGATAATGCAGTAGTAGTAGCAGCAGCAGCAGTAGCAGCAGCAGCAGGAGGAGGAGGAGGAGGAGGAGGAGGAGGAGGAGGAGGGAACGACATGAATGCAGGAGATGGCACTGCCGAAGAAGAGGATGCGGGACTATTAGGACTTCCCTGGACCAATACCCACTGCCCCACGAGCCCACGCAACAGAAGCACCAGCAGTAGCAGTAGTAGCAGCAGCAGCAGCAGCAGAAGCAGCAGCAGTAATAGCGGTTGTATAAGAACGCATTCTCCGTTGCCCTCGACATGTCTCCCGGTCGTGCAACCCTCAGGTGGCAGTATAAGTAGAAATTTCCTACGTCGCCGCATAGGACTTGCAGGCGGGCTGCTACTCGCTTCTGCCTTGGTCGGCGCCGTCGTCTACAGCGGTTGTGCGGGGCAAAACCGACGAGTAGTGCTTAGGTACAAAGGAGAGAGCCAAGTTGGGAATACTGGCGGCGTCTTGGCCTCGCCACCACGGCCGGGTTTGCAAACAGTGATGGGCGCGTATGATTGTATACCTGCTGATCGATTGCTCGGCGGAAGGGTTGAAATTAGCAGTAGTGGGGACAAAGATGAGGGAACGGGGCTTCATGTAGAGAAGCATGGGGGTGCCGCAGCAGCAGCAGCCGCGGCGGTGGCAGCAGCAGCAACAACAGCAGCAGCAGCAGACAAGGACAAAACGGACCTTGACACGCAAGGTCCCGAAGCTGATGCTGATGCCCCTTCCAAATCGTCTACTCTTCCCACAACTTCCTCGTTTATGTCTTCCCACACTGCTGCCGCACTATCCTCAGCAGCAGAAGCAGCAGCAGCAGTAGAAAACAAAAGGCCCATCCCCCTTATCGGTACCAACCTCGACTACGACACCGAAGGTTACCTTTCCCGCTTTGCCTCCTCCATTCCTGAATCCCCCCAGATTTCCACGCATAAACTTATCGCCTGGGGTGGGTGTGATCCTATGGTGGCGAGCCAAATAAGAAATTTACTGGATTGCAGGCCTGATTTCCGTGTCTATCGTTCTCGGAACAATCAGGGCTGTGCAGCCGGCTGGAATATCATCTTGAAATATATGGCGATGCATGATCGAGAAGAAATACCCTGGTGCGTCCTCTACTTGACCTTTCTGTCGTCCTTCCCTCCTTGAATCAACATTGACCTTTGTGTCGTCCCTCCCTCATTGAATCAACATCGACCTTTCTGTCGTCCCTCCCTCCTTGAATCAACATTGACCATCTGTCGTCCCTTTCTCCATCCCTTCCTCCCTCCTTTTCGCCCAGGACAATCATCTTCTCATACCCCTCTTTCCTTGTTTCCCTCGTCCTCACCTTCCCTTCTTCTTCCCCTATTATTTGAACAGGGCCATCATATTCAACGCCGACATGTACACACCTCCGGGTAGTCTTGACAGATTTGGACAGGAGGTGTGGGCAGCAATCGACGCAGATCCCTCCTTGTGTGTCGGTTTCTTCAATGCCCGAGGAGCAGGGGTGGAGGGACGGTACTGTAGTTACGTGTACACGCGGAGGGCGCTGGAGGTGTTGGGCCTCTTTGATGAGAATATCTACCCGGCTTATTATGAAGATGTGGAGATGGACGTGCGGATGGGGAGGGCAGTTGCGGCCGGGGTGTGTGCGCCGGCGCGGTGGTTTAATTCGAGTGAGTTTGTGCATGGCAAGCCGGGCGTGGGGAGTAAGGGGCAGAGTAGGTATGTAAGCGGGACGAAATTGATGGAAGCGAGAATGAGAAGGGAGGGAGATGAGGAGATGCGGGCAGTAGCTCGACGCTGGTCGGAGAAGATAAAGAGGGGAAAGAAGGCCAGTCCTCTTTATTTGCATCAAAAGTGGGGCTGTAGGCCAGAGAAGGAGATAGATTTGGCGACGTGTAGGTTGCAGCACCCGTTTGGGAATGCGGCGAGGCCGCTGTCGTACTGGCAGTTGGACGCGGGGCGGCGTCAGTGTGTGGAGGAGGGGAGGGAGGGAGTCGAGGGCATGTGTGAGTACAGGTTGGTGGAGAATTAAAAGACGGAGGGTAGAAGAAGCAGCAGCAGCAGCAGCAGCAGCAGCAGCAGCAGCAGCAGCAATAACAATATAATGGCAGCTATCGCGGTAGGAGTGGGAGTAGTTGTAGTTCCAAAATTATGGGAATAAACGAATATCAAAATTCATGTACAAACACAGACACCTATCGGTGAAGCAATGGAAACACCCACAACATGTAAGTAAAGCGCGGAGTAAAGGGAAAGCGGTTGGGAAATCAGGAACCCACCAAATAGAGAATAGATCAGGGGGCGCGCGAAAGCGCGTCTCGCCTGGCATGAGGAGAACACTGCATGGACAAACAAGCGACTACGTATGAATAAATGATGTTATTTTCTGTTTCTTTTTTTTCACTTCTCTGCTTCTCTAACCGCTTACTTGTCGTCGCCGCTATTTCTTTCTGGTCTCCCTCCACTTGCCACTAATTAATTACACCAACGCCACACATACGCTCAATATCAATACCAAAAACACACAGACACAAAACACACTGACACGCACACATACATTCGTGGACACGCACACGCACGCACGCAAGCACACACAGGAAAGGAGGGAAATCAAGTGAGATGAACACCTCTTCTAGCTTTCTACGTCTCGTTAAATCTAGTAAGGTCCCGCCCCCACAACCTGCTCTTGACCCAATCAAAAAACACCAACGCGCGATTCCGCAAACTCACCTGCTTCGACAAGTATACTGACCGCCACAACAAAAAGCCTGCTTCTCCACTCGACTTGATCGCCGCCTTATCTACCGCAATCTGAGCCAAGGCACTATCCCCTCCCGTGTACGCCAACGTCCCCAAATTCAAAAATTGAAATCCTTTTGCGTAAATCTTACCATTCTCCCTCTTCTCTCCCACGGAGAGAAACTCCCCAGGAGTCGTCACGGGGCCAACCCTTTCCGGGATGGGTCGTGAAAAATCAATATTCTTGCTAAGTTGCCGCCCGAGGAAATAACCTTGTTGCGAGGCCGCTTGGGCGTTCGCCGGCAGAGGCTTATCATCGATCACACAGCAGTCGCCGATAGAAAAAACACCATCCACGCCCTTCACCCGCATCCACTCGTCCGTCACAAGCCTTCCCCGCCCAAAACCCTGCTTCTCCTCTTGCTCTGGAGATTGCTTAATGAGATTCAGCACCAGAGGCAAGGGACCGTTGCCTGCCGCCCACACAGCCAGGCCGTAGGGAATGGTATTGTTGTCCGACAAGACGATCTCGCGGTTCCTCACCTCTTTCACCCCTACTTTCAATAACACCTGGGTCATGTCCTTGGAGATTAGTCCTCGCTCGACCAGTTTTTGAGGGGCCTCGGTAAGTCTCTTGATGGCCTCTGCTTGGAGCGCCCCGTCGAACATCATGAGAACGCGATCGCTCGCTTCCACCAACTTTATCCTCACGAAGGGCAGCAAATGTGGATAAAACTTCGGCACATCATCCTCCACAAAGTCCCTCAGCTCCGCCGTAAACTCCACACCGGTCGGCCCCGCGCCGACTACGACGAATGTCAGGGCTTGCTTGCGCTGTGCATCAGTTAGCCCAGGCAGGTTGGCGCGTTCAAAGGCATTGCCGATCGACGTCCGCAGCTTGACGGCGTCATTGATCTGCTTGAGAAAGTGGCAGTGCTCCTTCACCCCCGGAATACCATACGTGTTGGTAGTCGCCCCGACCGCCACCAACAGCATGTCATAAGACAATTCGAACTCCTCGATGTCGCAGCTGTTTCCTTCACAGATAACCGACTGACACGTAATGCTCTTCTTGGCCGCGTTCACACCCGTGCAAGTCGCTTCCAAATAATCCGCATACGGATTCACATTTCGAATCGGCTCCGTAATGCTCAAAAACTCTACTGTACCCACCGCTGAGCCCGCAAGCATGGGAGTAAATAGCATGAAATTCCGGGGGCTTACCACAACCACCTCGTATTTCAGGGCATCGACTGACTGCAAGAACGCATGAGCGCCCCATCCTGTCCCCAGAACAACAATTCTTTGCCGAGTACCCTTGACAAAATTTAAGTTTTTGGCACTTTTGCGAAAGTCGGCAGGCGATGGGGCGGTCCAGGACTCTTTCAAGCTTAGATAAGTGTCGTCAAGCACCGTCACGGCTTTTTCGGAGAGAAACTGAAAGTAGGGCCGCTCCTGAGTCAGCTCCCGGACAATTTTGAGATCATAGTCGCTCATGTCATCGTCCTTGGGAAGATGCGGAGGGACAGGGACTTCTGGGGCGGACTGCGGGCCTGTGTTTTCCTCTTGGAGCTTGGAACGCAAGACCTCCTCTGCCCGCTGCTGGGAAGGTGCCATGTGCCGTCTTGTTAGCGGGCCCGTGGCGGATGCTGGTGCGTGAGGCAGAAGAAATGCATGCAGACTGGAGAAGAAAGGGAGGAGGCTGTAGCAGGCGAAGAGGAATAGTCGTGAGAGGCTTGCTCGTCTCGACATAGGTCAGGAGAGAGAGGGGAGCGCAGGCTCGGCTGAAGACCGACCACGTAGACCGCTTTTGGGTAGCTGGAAACGCGTCCCTGCGGCGGCCCTCTGATAGAGAACAGGTTTGAGAGTGTTAGTCAGTCAGTTGAAAGTGGATAGTCTGGGCATAAGCTTAGGTGAGGGGAACTTGGGGCTAGCTCTGATCTTCGTTTTGCTGGAGTCAGCGTCGTCGCCGACGGGGACGACTTTTTAGCGCCGGATCAGTTACCAATGGGCCGTTGCCCGACAAGACGAGGTCAGGCCCCCTGCCATGGTGCGCGAGATATGGCAAGGTGCGAGCTGGGACTGAATTCGATGATGAAATTTGGAAGAAATGTTATCTCAAAATGGTTTGTGCCATGGTGTCCGTACGGTCGAAACCCATGATGGGTAAACGTGGTAGAGTTCCCTCCTCGGAGCGGGCCTCATCGCACATCACTGAGGGGACGCGGTAACCGCAGTAAACCAGTGCCTTGTGACCATCTATGGCCGTGATACATTCTCACAGAGTCACGCACAAAGTTTTCAGTGCAAGAAATCCGTCGCATTTTACGGGACATAAGTCACCAAGCTAAGCCTTCACAGAGACTATGGCGACGCGGACTCGGCTATGGCGGGCTTTGCTGGCCGTCTCTGAAGGAATGGTGGGTCTTGACTGGAATGCTTCCTATGCATAGGACTAACTGTAAATAATGCCTTTCTCTGAATACAGAGACAATCAGTAATAACAATTTTTCACTCAATATCCGTGCTCAGAAGGCTTGAAGGTATCAAGCCACTAATTGCAGGTTTTTTGTTCTGTTTTTTAATATCGCTTTCTTTCGTGCCGTACGTCTCTACGTTAAAATCACGACTCGAGGGGAATTGCGCCAGCAACATATTCATTCTTGTTGACGTTCTTACGCTTTCTCTGTGTCTTGCACGTGCCTACCAAATTTTACACCCCGTCATCTCTTCCCTCCCTCCCCTCTTGGTTCATGTTTTGTATCTAATCGACAAGCGTCCCCACCACCGGGTATTTACGATCATTCCTGAATTTCTCTACCCACTCGTCCAACGTCTGCCGTTGCCGGTCTGTGAGGTCGGAGAGGTCCCGGCTCTCGGCATCGGCTTTCTCAAAGGACATCTATCGGTGCGTGTGTGTGTATGTATGTACGTGTGTGTGTTTTGGGGGCAGAGGGGGGGGGTATGTGTGTGTATGAAACGAAGAGAGCGGTAAGTACGAGAGATTGCCCTTCCTCACCTTTGCCAACGGCCGCGACCCGTCCTTCCCTGCCAGGAAATGGTAGGGTCCTCCAGGACCATAAAACAATCTCCCACCAAAGGACATATCAAACACATTCCCCTTCACGGCCACATAAATCGGCGCTGCTGCCCAACCTTCCGGCATGCCCTCCTTCTCTTCGTCCCCCTTGTGTTTGGCGAGCTCCGCGGTGGTGAGTTTGAGTCCTAAAGGAGGGGTGACGAGGCGACCGACGACGGGGTAGCACTTATAATACTTGTATTTCTCCACCCAGCCGTGCAGAGATTCTTTTGCGGAATAAGGGAGGTCATCCAGGCTGTTGATGGTGAAAGGGGAAGGATGAATGCGGAGGGGAGAGAGGGAGGGAGGGCGTGAGTCAGGAGAAACGAGAGACACCACTCAAGGGGATTTATGTCATTACAACGCACGATTACCACCCAAAGCCTCCTCTCGTTCCCTCTTTCACTTACTTGGGGTTGTCTAAATCTTTTTCCTCCAACGAATTGAGTGCGAACGCCCTCGTCACGTCATGCCCAGCAAACCCTCCGTAAACTCCCTCGGGACCGTAGAAATCCCGCCCTGACGACACATCGTACACCTCTCCTTGCAATGCCACATAAATTGGCTCGTCCTTTGTAGCCCCCGTGAACTCACGGAGCTGAGCAGCAGTGAAGTTGCGCGGAGGGTCAGGCTCCTCTCCGGCATCCTTGCCCCCCGGGCCCTTGGGCAAAGGAGGATCTTTAGTAATCCAGTAGAAAAAGGTAATGGTCACTACAACCGTTGCCACGAAGATGGTGGCTGCTGTCTTGTCGTGACGCAGAGCCTCCAGCGTTTCCAATAAACTTTCCAGCATCGAATTGTGCTGGAATAGGGAGGGCGGGGTGAGCCGAGTGATTGGGGTGACTTGTGCCTCCTGTGTTCTCTGAAGCAGTGAAAGGCGGCATGAGCAGCGAATAACGAATCGGGAACGCAGCCGGCTGATCGTGGTGGCGAGCTTCAGTCTGCTGTGTATGAGACGCGCTGTGGCACAACCGCATCGGCCTGATTTGGCGATAAGACATCACGAGGTCGCGACAACGCGTCCGCTCGCGATACTTAGTACACACACGCCATAGTGTAGCATGCAAGTTGAGGACATCTCTCTCACACATCTCCATACAGAGGCACAAGGACGCTCTATCTGACCTGCCCGTCCAGGGACAACGTGGAGGAGAAGTCAGCTCATCTTCGTCAGCGAGAACCTCCTGTCTCAAACTATGGCCACGCCGCCCAGTACCAGCAGCATAGGCTCTCCTACCCGCTGGCGGCTCGAGGGTAAAACCGTGTTTATCACAGGTGGTACCAAAGGCATTGGCAAGGCGATTGTGGAGGAATTTGGGGCGCTGGGCGCGCGCGTCTTTACCTGCGCTCGGAGTGGGCCTGACTTGGTCGCATGTTTAAAAGAATGGACGAGCAAAGGTTATGAGGTGGAGGGAATGGCGGTGGACTTAAGTGACAGTGAGGCCCGCCGGGCAGTGATGGAGCAGGTTGCGGGGTCGTTTGTGGGGAGGTTGGATGTGTTGGTGAATAATGTCGGGACCAATGTCCGAAAGCCTACGGTGCAATACACGCAGGAAGAGTACCACAATATAATGGATGTCAATTTACGGAGCACTTACCACTTGTGTCAGTTAGCGCATCCACTATTGAAGAAGGGTGGGAGTAGTTGCGTGGTGAACGTCGGAAGTGTGGCCGGGGTGACGGCCATCAAGTCAGGTACGAGCATGTCGAGGGAGGAGTGGAGGGGGAAGGAACGGGGGGGAGGGGTTCAACGGGGAAAAGAATGGGAGTAGATAATGGAAAGGGCGGTCTCTCGCTGCTATTGCTTCGTGGCATTGTAGAGGAATGTTGTGTGCGAGACATCTCTCATTTTTGCGCACTTGAGGCCCTGAAAACGGAATAGATTTCCCGTTCATTCCCTCGTCTCGCCTCGTCTGTCTCACACCTATTTTTACATCATTTCCCCCCACAAAATCAGGCTCTATTTATGCCATGAGCAAGGCGGCCATGGCCCAGCTATCGAAAAATTTGGCGTGTGAGTGGGCACCGGACGGCATTCGAGTCAACACGGTGGCGCCCTGGTAATACACAGGGAGCGGGAGGAGGGAGAGAGGGAAGGAAGGAGGAAGAAATGAAAGCCATTGGTGTCGGTTCATGGAAAAAGGGAGTGAGGGGAAAGAGGGAAAGGAGCTGGGATGATCGTTGTGGAGGAACATTTTCGTATATGTGCTTTTTGGTGTTCCCGTCAATCTCAACAAAATACACTCGTCGTCTCTTTCTTCGTCTTATCAGAAGCGTAAGCATTTCTCACTCTTTTACTCCTCTTGCCCACTCTCGGATCAGGTACATTGATACACCACTGGCCGCCCCGGTCCTAAGCAACCCAGTTTTTCGAAAGGAAGTGACGGATCGAACCCCCATGAAACGGTGCGTACGTGTCTGATATTTGGTGGGGTAGGAGGTTGGGGTAGAGGGCAGGAGAACACTAAACGACTCCACTTTTCCAGAAAAGGCGTGGCACGGGCATGTTGGACTCACGCACTTGCCGCCCACCACAATCCATTACTCATGCAGTGTGGGCACCCCCGAGGAAGTAAGCAGCCTGTGTGCCTTTTTGGCGATGCCCGGCGCCTCGTTCATGACGGGTCAAACAATCTGTGTCGACGGCGGATTCACAGTTAATGGCTTCTACTAGCCAGCTAGTCATGAAAGTAAGAAAAGAGATGTGTCCGTATACATGTGCGTGACAGGGACCCGCAGTATGCACCAGAAATAGCATTAGAACAACAAAAGAAAGACAAGGAAAATGAACCAAGTTTTTGCCATTTTTCGCACGACTGGAGTTTTCTTATCGTGTCGTGGTCGTATTAATGACACGGGCCGTACAAGGCCGACACAGTATTGTGCAGGGAATCACATGCATTTTAGCAGGCGCCTATGTCTCATGCATTTGAACCATCCTAAGGCTTGTGCGTTGCTAAGACATCCATAGCCTGCCTCAACGCGGCGTTGGTGCTTCTGGTTCATTAAATGGATCCAAAATATTGGATTCAAGTTGTGCTGTCCGGGCGAAGCCAGGTCCTTATCTGATTGGTAGTCTCTCTGCGCTGACCCCCAAAATATTATTCCTCCAAAGCGCGACTCACCGCTTTCCAATGATGGGACTCCCATCCCGATTTTCTATAAAAACGGCGACGGCGTGTGTGTTGGAACACGTCGGTCGGGCAGATGGGACGCCGGCGATAAGCGGCCTTTCAAATTTACTGCCGGCACCTCTGTGCTGACGCGGCTCCGCAATTTATATGAAAGGTCTCTGTTTACCGTGGATATTCCCCATCGTTCATTCGGATAGTTTGTGTGAGACACTGCGAAGCAATATGTGTATGCCGATTCTACTGTTGAGGCAACCCTGCCGAGCTGTGTCCTTGGCTGCTGCCCCACCTGTGACCAACAACAATCCTGGCTTTCGGAGAGGGGCGACGTCAGCCGCTTACGTCGAGTGTTCCATCTTTTACATTCCGCCTCCTGATACTCCTTCGCGGCCCTTTAAATGTCTGTGGTGCATCTGTGAGTGGGATTGTTTTTCGCTTGTGCATCATCTAACTGACATGCCGCTTTCATGCTACCTGTCTCAGGTTCATCTCACAAGGCTTGTCTTTTGTGCAGTCAGCGCTCTTGCGGCTCTCCAACACCGCCCCTCTTTTCCGGCCCACTTTTTCCTGGGAGCCACAAGTGTTACCATGATCAGCGCCGGCACTGCATCAGAAAATACTAAGAATACGTCCAACAACTCTGTGGCTGTAGCTTCGGCTGTTGCAGCCTCTGCAAGTGGCGCCGGATCGAGTGCGTCGTCATCGTCGTCAACATCGGCCTCATCCAATCGCGCAGCAACTGCCGCCGTTGGCTCCGTGGCAAGCAACAAGGGAGCCACATCCTCAACAAAGATTACGTCTGGGACGGTTGTTGATATGATATATGACGATATGGGTCCTCACACGCCCATCTCTCCCCGAGGTCTCAATTTGGGAAGGGGGATCGACATGGCCACGGCTGAAGACCTTGTTCGTTCCCAGCATCGCCACCACCAAGTCCGCTCGTCGTCGTCCCGGCCCTTCAGCTCTACGCATTGGATAAGGCAATCCACTGCACTGCCGGCTCCCTCTTTGGAGCTTCTTCTGGGTGATCATCACCATCCCTGTGAAAGTACCCCTCAGCATTCCCCCCTGCAGCAGCAGCAGCAGCAGCAGCAGCAGAATGAACAAGAACAAGAACAAGAACAAGTAGCCCTTGCCTTGGCAAGGCGCGCAGCCTTGACCTTGCAACGCTGGATCCGACGAATTTTACAACACTGGCGCCTGGTGCGCCAAGTGCAAGTGGTTGTGGGCGCGCATCTCTTGCCTCTGCTGGAGGCAAGCGACGCCTTGGGAGCAGGCCCCTGGGCGTGGGAATGGGAAAGCTTGTGTGACGAAGGACGAGGGCTCGTAGGCCATGCATCGGATGTTCTGAACGGGCTAGAGATGAGTGACATGGATGCATCTGCCACCGAGGACCGGGCCACGCACCCTGAGACGTTGCTGTCAGCCTTGCTGATCGCGGCGCACCCAGAGGTCGTCACCTCCTCCTGCTCCTCGAAAAGCAAGCGCCGCAGACTGGTGTACGAACGGAAAGGCTGGGCTCTGGCTCAAGGTGCGACACGGGTGCATGAAACTCTCTTGGCGCTGCACCACTATTTGGAACAGCCCGGGATCTCTCGTTGGATCGTCTCTTGGGGGATAAGGCAAGTGAAGCATGCGCTGCGTGTATTCACCTGGCAGCGGGAGCAGTGCCAGGGTGTGGCAGCCTCGGAGACGGGTAGCTTGGCTGAGGAATTGACGAAAGCAGTGGTGGATGTGCTCGAGACCGTGTCTCGCAGTAAACGAGAGATGCACCTGAAGCTGCAGCTGCATCAGCAACAGCAACAGCAACCCACTAAAACTGTAGCGATCTGTGAGCGAGCGATTCGGGAGGGCGTGGCAAAGCTGGGGCAGCTAGATGAGGCACTGCAACGGCTGGTGGGTAGACCAGAAGCCGAACGGCGCATTGAAGTTGCAAAGCGGATTGTCGAACAACGGCTGGGCTTGGCGGCTGAAGATGAAAAGGAAGAGGAGAATAGAGAGGTCGACAGCAGCACGGTGGATTCGGACTGCATTATTCAGCAGCAGCAACAACAGCATGTCTTTTTGACCGAAGGGGGAAAATGCGCGGAGAAAAATGCCGAACAGCAGCAACAAGAGGAGGAGCTGCACCAACACCAGCAGCAGCAGGTGGTGAGTCCCACAGAGTCTCTCTATTCGAATGAATGGCTGGTGCACGAAATGTGCGTCCTACCCCATGGTCGTTTTCTTCAAGTATCCTTGGAAGCCAATGCATCTACTGCAGCTGCCAAGGCCACTGCCGCACTTTCCATGTCTCCCACTACTTCCACTTGCCAAACCGAAAGCCAAGCCGGTGCCGAAGCGTACTGGGCAAGCGTCACTCGCACCCTGCTCGGGGGCGACTATACACCTTTGCTGGTCCTGGTACAGGAGCTGGCGGAACGCTTGATTTCAACTACTCCCTCCCGGGCGGATTTGGTGGAGGAAGTGCACGGAGCTTTGGATGTGGCGTTGCTTGGCCAGGTGTTGAGTAAAGATGTTCTTGATTCGCAGTTGCTTTTCTCGATGCTCCGGTTTGCAGGAGAGCGGATTCTGTGGTTGGAGGCCCCGGCAAGGAATGAGTCGACGAAGAACTGGCTTGCTCAATTGAATGAGCTAGAGGAGCAGGTGAAATGGCAGGGGGGAAGGGGGGCGGTAAGGCTGTCACTGCAAGGCGAGGGGGCGAACACGGCATGGGCGCCACTGGTTCGTCCCCTATTTGAGTTTCTGTTGGAGAAGGTGGATCAGATCCATGTGGATATCTTTAATACGCATGTACGACGCGCGACTCCTCATTGTAGGGCACATGGTCCGTTGTTCGAGAGACAGTCGTTTGAGAAGAGGCTTGCTCAGGGGGTGACTTCCTTGGCTAGGGCGAGACAGTGGTTGGGTGGTGTGGTGAACTCTGGATGGACCGCAGAGCAGACCTTGCGCGTGCATGATCGCAGGTATGGGGATCATCGCATTAGCTTGGCGGAGGGTCTGATGCAAAATCGGGAGGATGCGTTAAAGGAGGTGGTGAGGAGGGGATACTGTTCCTTGCTGGCAGAAGGGGAGGCGAGCAGGGCGATGGGTGGGTTTGATGTAGGAGTTGGGGGAGGAGGGCTGGTGTTGCACGAGGGGGTAATTCCGGAGACGCTTGCGATGGACGCGCATAGACTGGATGTGGCACGGCATGCGTTGTTGTGCGTGGCAAGGACAGCGACAATAGTGGCCTATCTTGGGCAGGCTATCAGAAGGAATCTAGGAGGGGAAGAACGGGTGGAGGTTACTCAGGGGCTGATGGTGCTGTTGCCAGAAGAGGCGGTAACGGAGGTTGACATTCGGTTGCATGTTGGTCATTGGGCAGAGAGCAAGTTAGGCTTGATGGACCGGCCGGCCAGGAAGCTGCTTGAGGAGAGGGTTGGACGGATGCTGGTCGAGGGTAAATGTCCTGTTTTGAAGCTTCTATATACTCGGGCTGTGGATGTGGTGCATGCTGAGTTGAGACGAGAGGGACGGAGCGTGACGGCGATGAGGGGGGAAGAGACACGTGAGATCAAAACGCAGTGTTTGCGACAGGGTTTGATGGGATTGGAGGGATGGATTGTGAAGGTGTATGATCTGCTGTTGTTGGTAAGTCGGCATAATGAGGCGGCGTTTCTGCCCCTGTATCGGGTGTTGGCATTAGAAGCAATGGCCGAGCATCAACAGGTGCAACAGCAAGTGCAGCACCTTGGATGTGACGCCATGATGGTGGGTGAGTAAATCTGTAAAGAAGGAATGAAGCATAGCGACACTAGACTAGGGGAAATAGGAGAAAGCTTGCACTCAACTATGATTTTTGTATGTGATGCTTAGTGCAACATAAGTGTGATACCAGAGGCCGATAGGCAATGTGCAGCATTTTAAGGGAGAAAATATGTTGCGAAAGAGAACAGACTTGAATTGTGGGTGAGAAGGGAGAACCGACAGACAGGTGTCAAGGTAGATGATATGATATATATGTGTGCATGAACAGCGTAGATTAGAGAGGGTCAAATATCGTGAATCTGTCTCGACGACGACCTGATGAGAAATAAATCCGAATGTGATCCTGTAAAGGCAGGCAAACAAAAAGATTGAGATGATAAAACCAGTTGAAGAAGATGTAAGTGTAAGGATAAGTGACTCTTACAAGACTGATAATTGAAAAAGAGGAGTATGAATGACAAGGCAGAGAGATAGAGATAGGTCACAGGCAAGGACAAGGGAAATTTAAATTAAATCAACATTTGTGAAGAGTGAAAGGAAGGAGAGAAGAAGAAAATATGCAGGTATACGAGTAACGCATGCGTAAGTACAGGTAAAACGTAAAACTAAGCAACATTTGCATATGTTAAATCCACCACCGGTTAATCCCGAAATGCAATCGCTCTCCCCCAATCATTATTTCTTTTATTGTCCGCTACAGGTCCTATTATCAGCTATATATCACTCACCGACCTTCCTTCCCCTCCTCTTCTTCCTTCCTTCTACATTTCCACAAACTTGGCCAGATCAGTCATTCCCGCGTCTCTGTAAAGATCCGCCAGAGGCCCCCTCACCTCCTCCCACCCCTTGATCCCATTCGCGCCTACCAAAGCAGCATCCATCAAAAATGCAGCCCGATCCAACGATACCTGCTCTGGCTGCTTACCCTGCTTGATCTCCTGCAACCGTTCGTCCTCATAAAGCTTCCAAAACTTTTCCGCCGCCTTTTCTTTGCTCGAGCGCGCTGCCATCAGGACCAACTCCAAATCCTCCATCTCTCGCGCGACAGTCCACAACGGCGTCCTCAACGCCGCAAAGGCTGCATCTCTCACCTCCAGCTCTCTTCCCTTCATCCCGCTAAGCAACTTGCAATACTCCATATACGGTTGCCCCCACCCATTGAAGGTGTTGTATGCCTTCTCCGCCGTCACCAAGGCACTAGCCTGATCCCCCTTCCCCAAGTGGAAGTCCGTCAAAAACTTATACACGTCTGGAAAGCTTCCCACTTTTAAAAACAAAAACCTCTCTAACCCATATCCTACTTTTTCTACTGCCCCCTTTACATACTGCTTCTCGGCGGGTAAGTGAGCATTAACAAGACTAGCAGCCCACTCCGCCTCTCGGCCTTCGATACAGTCTTCTTCCGCTGCCAAACGATGCGCCAACTCCAACGTGCTCTGTGCAATTAGCCTCAAACCGTACAAGCCCATCCGGGTCTTGACGACGGGGATTGGGGCGCCCTCTTGTGGGGTGGGCCAACGCAGGAGGCAGGTGTATTCATCGCCAACCTTGGTGAGGGGGATGACGAGAGGGTGAAGGGCTTTTCGCTCGTGGGGAGAGACGGATTCCTCCCCACGGTAAAGAAGGAGTTGGATAAGAGCTGGAAGGTCTGCAGGGGGGATTATGCCTGCTTCGTTTTGCAGGAAGTCGGCGGCAGCGGTGATGGGGTCTTGCAGCAGGTTGCGCTTGAGTAGGGTGAGGCGGGAGGGGATGGGGCGACCGGAGGAGGAGGATGGGATAACAAATGTGACGGAGATGGCTAGCTGCAGAAATATGAGGAGGAGAGGCAGGAGTTGACGCGGTGTGTGTCTTATCATGGTGCTTTAGGTAGAAAAAAGGTGAGGCAGGGCAAGGGTGGGGAGACTAAGCGTGTCGGCCTGTCGCCTGTCGTGTAAGGGAGGCGAGTAAGTCTTTAAGCGGTCCACCCATTTGAAACGCTTGAAGGCCTCATGTAGATTGTTGTTGATCCGTTCGGTGCGTGGATAATCACAAACAAGACGTGCCAATGAGAAAGCAAGCTCTTTTTCGCTTGTATACTCCTATCCTCTCAACAGTCATCATAAGCGACTTGGAGGCCATCATGAGATACTTCCCCCTTATGACACTCAAACATCAACCCAATACCACCCCACAGGCACGATGCGGCACGACCAGGGGCTCTTAAATCTGGTCTTACTCCTGTATGGCACCAGCCTGGGCACATCATTCCTTCTGCCTTCCATTCGCATGCCCGATCTCCCTCCCGCTCGAGCCCCTGCCCATCCTTCTTCAAGACTCCTCTACCAACGGTGCCCTGCCGTGGCCGCTTTTCCCCTGTATGGCAAACCCCCCCGAGCTGACCACTCGGAGGAATCAGTTCTGCGGAGGCCAAACAATGACAAATCGGAGGTATCCTCCAAGCCCACCAGGTAATGACGAGACAGGGAGGAAGCGAGCGCTGGGAAGGGCCTCTGGTGTGGGAATGGCACACGCTCGGAAGTTGCACGGCTGAGTATACGAGCACGACCAAAATCCGAGGCACAAAGCGCTTCCCAATTACCCTCCTACAGACATTTTGTGCCCACTTGTGCCTTTGTCCATCTTTTCTTAACTCCATTCCCCTTTCCTCTACAAAAACAGCGCAAGAAGAAGTGGCGACAGCCCCAGCACCAGCACCAGCAACAAAGCTGCCGTCGCTGCCGGTGCCCGCGGAGGACCCGAAGCCATGCTGGAAGCAGGAGGAGAGCAAGCATTGCTGGAGCGCTTGCTTGAGACGATGAGTCGAGAGGCCTTGTCTGAACAAACCTTAGATGCTGTACTACGGGTGTATTGTACGCATGTCCAGCCTTCGTTTTCGGCGCCGTGGCAGAGGCTGCAGCAGATCTCGTCGACGTCTTCGGGCTTTGTGATTGAAGGACGAAGGATCATTACCAATGCGCATAGTGTCGAATACGGATCAATTATTCAGATCAGGAAGAGGGGTTGTGATGTGAAATGGGTGGCAGAGCTCTTGGCGTATGGTCCCGAGTGTGACCTGGCGGTATTGACCGTTAAAGATGAAGCGTTTTGGGCCGACTTGCAACCGTTGGAATTTGGGGAGTTACCAGCGTTGCTGGATGATGTGTCTGTGGTTGGCTACCCGATAGGAGGGGAGAGTTTAAGTGTCACTGCGGGAGTGGTCTCGAGGATTGAGTTGCAGGAGTACGCGCAGGGCGGGGAGACCCTATTGGCTATCCAGATTGATGCGGCCATTAACAGCGGGAACAGTGGGGGGCCAGTGATAAATGATGATGATAAGGTTCGTCGAACGTCTCTTGGGTGGGTGTGGCGGTTGTTGCATTTTGTGAAATGAGTTTGGAAAGTGTCTCATTTATGTAGCAAAGTATTGCTCACTCTTTCTTCCCTCCTTTCTCCCCTCAACATTTTCCTCCCTTTCTCCCTCGGCCTCTTTATGATGACAGCTAGTAGGCGTGGCCTTCCAATCCCTTTCCTCGCACGACACGGAGAATATCGGCTACGTCATTCCCGTTGACATCCTCCTTCACTTCCTGGCCGACATCGAGCGGCACGGACGTTACACGGGTTTCTGCCGTTTAGGGGTCAAATTTCAACCGATGGAGTCCCAATCACTTAGGAAGTACAAGCGGCTTCCAGTAGGGGGGAGCGGTATCTTGGTCACAAACGTCGATCCCTTAGCACCTGCGTTCGGGGTGCTGCAGAAGGGGGATGTGCTTATGGCCGTGGATGGGATAAAATTGGCTAATGACGGGACGATACCATTCAGGAAGGGGGAAAGGGTGGAGTTGCATTATTATTTTTCGCAGCTATTCCAGGGCGACACGGTGCAGTTAAGATTGTTGAGGGATGGGGAGGTCAGAGAGGTGGGAGTCCCTGCCTATCTGTATAAGTTTTCTGTGCGGCCCCATTTGAATAATGAGATGCCGAGTTATTTCATGGTGGGGGGGATGGTGTTCACTGTTTTGTCGCATCCGTTTTTGATGGCGAACCTCGGAGAAACGTATGCGCCAGAGACGCATGCGGACGTGCGGTTATTGAGCTTGATCCAGAGTCATTTGAAGAACCCGGGGCAGCAGCTGGTGGTGTTGAGTGAAGTATTGGAACACTCGGTTAATTTGGGGTATGAGTTATTCAATCGGCAGCATGTCACGCGGTTCAATGGCCAGGAGATCCAGAACCTATCGCATTTGGTGAGTCTTGTTGATTCGTGCCGGGAGGGGGAGATGGTGTTCGAATTCGACCGAGATGAGATATTGGTGTTGGATGCCGCAGTGGCACATAAAGCGACGCAGGAGGTGGCCACAACGCACGGGATTCCGGCGTCACGGTCTCTGGATTTGACGGAGGGAGGGGGAAGGAGGAGTGAAGACCCCAACCAGTAAATATACTGGTTGTAGCAGCAGCAGCAATAGTGGTAGTAGCAGCCGTAGCAGTGGGGAGGTTAAGGGGGCATGGGAGGAGGGAGGGAAACAGCACTTTCGTAGGTATTTCGCTTTCGAGGGGGAAGACGATTGAAGAAAATCTAGGAAAAGAGAAAGGAAAAGTACCGAGAATTAGAGACGCAAACCAGCCAGCTAGTGACTGCATTGTTGTGTAAACTTTGAGAACGAGGGCTAGAGAGAAAGCCTAAAAAGAAAAACTTCGGGGTGGGGGGGAAATCAGCAACGAGAAGTACAAGAATACACATTTTTTTTTATTTAAAGGACGTTTTTGCTCTCTACTCGCTCCCTCATCTTCTCCTCCTCCTCCTCATCCTCATCCTATTCCTCCTCTTGGTTCTTCTTCTTCTCCTTCTTCGTTCTTCTCTCGTTCCCCCCCCCGTTACCCTACCTTATATCGACCCATATTTTAATCAACTGCTATCACCGTCTAAAAAGTAGATTCTAATCAGTCAATTTTATAATCATTGTTGTTTTTGTCGTCGTTATTTTAATTATAATTTACATAATTATTCTTTTGATAGTAGAGATTGATTCGTTTTACTCTTGAAGGAGACTTATTCACAATTCATTCTTTAACGAGCAAGCTGCTTAAAAAGGCTGAATGGAAGGTTTGTGAGTCATTCAAGGGCACATTTAAAGGGAGGGAGGGAGAAGAGAGGGAGGGAGAGGGGTAAGGCGGGAAGAACGGATGTATGGAGTCGAAGCAGTTGTTTCAGCTCCCGGTCCGTCTAGCCTACCCCACCCTCGCTCTCTTTCTCGGTCTCTTACTCACACACACGCTCCCTCCTGCGCTCTCATTTACTAATTGCGATGTTTTCTCCCTCTCCATTCGCTTGCTCCCTGTCCCTATCTCGTTGCCCTCGAGATCGTTACTTCCAATCCTGCACATGGGGTATTCAAATACGATAAAAACAATGGCAACACTACGCCACTCATCCTTCCCTAACTCTTTATTGCCCCTCGCCCTCCTTCTTTAAGGCCGATCAAGCAACTCAAAGCCATGCTTTTCCCTCAGATGCCTCGCCACCCCATTGCCATGCAACAACCCAACCACCGCCGCTATCTTTCCTCCCTTGTACACACCCTTTAACGACGCCTCCGCAATCGAATCTGCAAGAAACAAATCACGCTCAACCAATATATACCTATTAATGGCCACGAAATAAAGAAGCATAAAAGCATTCATCCCACCCCAACTCAAATTAGATACCCATTCAGCATCAAGCAGCGACGGCGCAGCAGCAGTAGCAGCAGCAGCAGCAGCAGCAGTAATTGTGGTTACAGCAGCGTCACCAGTCGGAGAAGTAGACAAAATAAGTGAAGAGATAAAATCTACGGCTGAGGAGGAGGGCAGGGAAGGCAACACTTGATTCAAAGAGGCGATCGCCGCATCCCCCATCGTCTCCACAGCGCGCAAGGCCACAAGCACCACTAACCCTACAGGCACCAACACCTTGACAACTTCTCTAATGTACCTCTCTTGCGTAAACAATAGTCTCAAGACATTCACCCGTTGTGTGCGCGGTAAATCCGAAGGCCCCAAAAGCGCATTGCGGATAGACGCGAACTCCCTCAGGGCCTGCTGTCCTCCTCCTCGTCTTTTTTCTTCCTCCTCCTCTCCACGTGTGCCCCATTGCCAAATCCCCTCCTTAAATCTACTGAGTGTTATGTTTAGGTCTTGATCGCCCAGGACTATTCCTGCTTTACCTTCCAGTGCTAGCTCGACGGAAGTCCGGAACTCACACGACGCACGACGACGACGACGACGACGACTGCTGCTGGTGCTGCTGCTGGAGGTGGTGAGGACCCGTTGGACTTCGGCGGAGGAGGAGAGGAGAGCAATAAGGACAGTTTGCATCGGTCCGTGTTGTTTTGAGAAGGTGTGGAGGTTGCGGCCCCATTCGGCGAGACCGCCCGCGACGTGGCTCAAGGTCCCTGTAGGCCCTCCCGTCGCTACCCTCGTCGTTGCTGCTGCATTTATATTTGGCGAGTCTGTGCCTGCCGCGGCGGCGGTGGAAGCACCAATTTCTAACTTTATTTTCCTTGCAGCTTTCAGTTGTTTGTCTTCTTCGATGATCGCGGCTTGATATTTGGCTTCTTCCGCTTGCATACTCTCAAAGCGGGACTGACACAACTCCAGTACCACCGCCGCCGGGTTCTGCGAACGGAAGACCGTGGCGACGTCCTCTTCCGATGCCTCCGATCCGTGCACGCACCCCACAATGTAGACTTGCGAGCCTGTGGTGGGATGGCGGAGCACGAGGGTGGTTCCAGGGAGGTTTGAGGATGAAGAAGCGCGGACGAGGTCTTGTTCTGCTTTGGGTTGTTGCCGGCCGCCAAAAAAGTAGCGACAGGTGTGGCTGGCGGTGCGACACGGCGCGTTGGGAAGATGGTAAAAGGCTTGGATATCAAGGGCAACGAGGAGGAAGAGGAGGAGGGTACCGAATAGGGACCGCAACATGGTGCTTTCTGATATGCGTTTTACGCGGGATGACCGGCACGTGCCAAGGTTTTGGGGGGGAAGACGAGGCGGCCTGGCTACCGCAAACGACGCAGCTGGCTTAGCGGGGAAAATAGATGATCGTGGCCTTTGCTGCGGGAGTTGGACCGGGTGCCTTCGGTAGTTATGGTTCGGTGCAAGGGGAGTTAGAAGGGTGTTGGAGAGCGTGTGCCTCACTGACTGAAACCGATGCAGAAGCAAGTGAGGAGTTTATCAATCTATATGCGACCAGATCTGAGAAAAGGCAGGGCAAAATTGTGTCCGATGCAACACAGCATACCAATCACGACAGGAAGGTCTGGCGCGTGTGCTTCCAAGGGAACTTCTTGGGTGTTGCGTTTGTGCTCGGAGACTGCCGAAGAAAGGGGCGGTGATGACTTAAGCCGTGAGATTTTCAACATCATGCCTTTGATACCAAAGTCCCCCGGGCCTTCACGCTTTTAGACCCACCATCTTCACGCACGACCCCACGTATGCGACAGGGAGCGTCGCTGGGACAAGGCGCGCGAGAACCTCCTCTTTTGCCAGCCAGCAAGGATGACTGTTTCAGGTGAGCGCCCTGTGTGTCATATGCCCGTTGAGGCCTCCTTCTCACATCCTCTCTGACCCAACCAACGCATTGGCAAAACAGAGGTAAAGGCCACCAAGGAGGAGATGGACAAGGGGCAGATTGATCTTGCCCTGAGAGATGCTTGCGCCCACCTCCTCATCCCGCTCAACAAGTATGTGCCATTGTGAAAAGGGTGGAGCATCTTGTATACGACTTAAGTGAGGGCTAGCGGCATGACGACGATATTATTCCCATTTCCTCTCACTCTAGTGGTTTCAGCACTCACTTTCATTCCTTTTTTTCCCTTAGATGCCGGCGCGTGACGTTTTTTCTACCCTGGAAGTGCGAGGACGAGCGGCATGGGTATGAGGCTTGCCAGTACGCCGAGTAAGTGCATGAGCACGGGAGAGAGGGGGGGGGTTAGGGAGGGAGGGAGAGTTTGATTTCAAATAACGGCACAGGTCCTTCGCATCTATGGACGGCTGTCATTGAGTATCGTTCGGCAAATTTTTTTAAAATGAGGAAAAACTTTTCTTATCTCTTCCTCTTCATTTCCTTTTTTTTTTTCCCTTGAGGTGGATGTGTGTTGGTGTTTATGTTTGTTTTTCTCTGTGGATTAAATTAATCAAACCACTTACCCACTTACAGGTATCGCAAGAGAGCACAACTGCTGGCGGACAAGAACTAAACAGAGAGGGCGAGATGACGAATATGATGATGATGGTGGTGGGTTAGGGGGCGAGAGGGCGGAAGGAGGGGCGGGGATTGTTCGGGGTTTGCCTGGGATCCGTCAGGGAGTAAGGCATGCCGTGCTGCTGTTGGAGGAGGAGAGAATGCCTGTCTGTGTGTGGGTGTGGGTGTGTGGAAGGGCAGTTGAAAGGAGCGGACGAAGAAAAAGAAAAAGAAAGAGAAAAAAGAGACTTTGAAACAGAAGAAAAAGAAGAGGAAGTAGAAGTAGATGGCAGTGATGATGAAGAAAAAAAGGAAGAAGAGAAGAAGAAGGAGAAGGAGAAACCCATTATCCATCTCTGTAATGTTAAACCATGTCGTCGTAACTGCTTGGTCGCTAGCTTGTTGCTTCCTTCCCATTTCTTGGCATCTCGCCTTCTTTCTTTTAAGCCCACCACGTGTCCGTATCTCCTCCTCACTCTCACTCACTCGGGCGATAATATTTCCTCCTTCCTTTCCTCTCCCTTTCCTTTTCAGTATTTTTTTATCTCACCTTTTCTGTATACACCGACAAGCCTCCCTGCCTCTCTTTCTCCTTCTCTACATTGCCCCGCCCGTCATGAGGGTGACGCGTTGCATGATACTGTCCTCTTCGGGGTCATACCTATGAAGGTGAGAGGGAAGAGAGGAATAGGAGAGTTGAGAAGAGAGATGGACGCCATGGCACAAGTAAAGATCGGAAGCGGAGGAGAGGGGGGGGGGAAGATAAGGGGGATTGAAGGGAGGAAGGGAGGGAGGGAGGGAGGGAGGGAGAGGGGTACGCACGGGTGGTCTTTCGAAGGGATTTCGAGGACGGTTGGGATGGTCTTGGAGTAGGCCCTGATCACGTGTCGGATCTCGTTGGCAATCTGGAGGTATGGAGTTAGGAAGGGAAAAGATTAGGCGACGGTGAATGCCACACAGAGGTGAGATCGAGAAACTTCTTTGCTTTCCCTTCCCAGGTAGGCTGCTTGAGAAAATTGGTTGCTACATGCCCCCTCCTCACTCCACTCCCTCACTCCCTCCCCTTCTTCCCCTGAGGGACGTACGTGCTGGTTGATGAGCACAATGCCGATGTCATCCCGGTCCACCATCCTGTTGAACGCCTCCTCCACCACCGACGCTGGTGTATCTGTACGTATGCAGGGTGATGCATGTGTGTGAGAGTGTAAGTGTGAGAGTGTGTATGCGCGCGCGTGCTATTTCCTTGCTTTCCCGTCCCCTTTCCCCAACAAATACCATTCTTGACGACCAAAAAATTGGCGCCTTCCATCGTACGGTGCCCCACACCCGCCAACAAAAAGCCTGTGACGGTGTCCTCGTCCCCAATCACAGCCACCAGCTTGCCGTCCTCGTCCGCCATAGTATTGGAGTGCCTGCGCGATGATGATTTGGGAATCTTGAATCAGACGACGTGATGAGGAAGGTGAAGGGCGAAATACAGGGCGGAGAGGGGACGCAAGAACGCCTGCAGTGCGCAATGCGTAGACTTCATAAGGTTTAGCTCGCAACTTAGACCAATACCGCGATGCTGTTCCTTTCCTTCAAGGCACGCGAGCAGAAGAAGCAGCTTTCACTCCTTCACTCACTCTCACTCTTCGCGAAATGCAGTACGAGCGACACCCGCCCATTATTCGAATGCTGCATCTGCAGTGCCTGCGCGAAGTCTTGTCTCTTATCCCTTCCGAACTCAACCAAAACAATCCTTAATACACCACATGCAATGAAATAAGTAAAATGGAGCTACGGTCTCCCAATTGGGCCGGCGAAAACCTCCCTCCTGCGGCTAATGGGCATCATTCTCGAGGTAAGTTAACGTGTGCCCTCGAGGGGAGTCGTGTCCATGTGCCCAAGTGCACATTTCTTCTGTGTATGTCTATGAGAACCTGCCATCCCCTCCAAAGTCCCGCAGTCTTTTCGCTGGGTGCTGTGCTTTATCATTTCCTCAGCCACCTCTTCGACCGATCACGACCTGCGCGTCTCATACTCTCCCACTACACGCTCAATACCCACACACACACCACAGCTCCATCCTCCATCACCACTCCAGCCGCCCGAGCCCCAATTGTCACGCGGGTTCGACCAAGCTCGCCGGGCTTGCGAATGCTGACCTCCCCGCGCCCTATGGCGGTTGGTGCTGCCCCTGGTGCTGCAGCCGGACCCCCCTCTTCCTACTCCTTCCACTTCCCCTCCGTGCTCTCCACGTCCTTTGCGTACCCCAAGATCGATATCCATCGTCGGATGGACATGTCTGTGTCTAGGCGAGCCATGGACAGCAACGGCAACAGTGAATCTTTCGGTATGATGGATGCCACCGCGGCCAGGAACGGGGTGAGGAGACATCATCACACAAGGGAACTTGCTCCTGCTGGTGCAACTGCTGCGTCGGCTACAGCTGTTCCTCCTCCTCCTCATTCTCCTCTTCCTGTAGACGCAGCAGGAAATTTTAGCATCAGCATCGCAGCAGCATCTTTTTCTCCTCTTGAAGACGGCGTTATGTTTGCTTTTGACTCCCCCTCTTCGAGTGCCATGCAAGGTTCGCCTACCAAGCATGCAGTGGTTGTAGCAGCAGCAGCAGCAGCACCACCACCAATTACAGCGATAGGGACAGCAACCTGCTCATCTTCCTCTTGTGGCGACCGCGCAGTCCCTTCCTTCAACAAGTTATGCCCCAACTTGTCCCCTCCTCCGCTACCAGCAGCAGCAATATCAACAGCAGCGCCAAGAGCAGCAGTCGAAGCAGTACTACCGATGATTATGACAGCTCCGCCACCATCGCCCGCCCACTCTCCACTCCATTCTCCCATCGCAAGACGACCACGGCACGAGAAGGTCTTCCTTCAAGCATTCACCGTGGGCCAGCACATCAGTATCTCACAGCAGCAGCAGCAGCAGCAGCAGCAGCAGCAGCAGCAGCAGGACCACCATCCTCCCAACTGGAGCAGTAGTAGAAGCGACTGCAACCATGAATTCCAGAATGAGGCGCACACGGCTGCTACAGCTGCTGCTTTCCTGGACAGCACCAGCAGCAATAACAACAACACGTGGCTGGATGCTCTGGTAGACGTGAAACGACGACGGTTGCTCAACAGCCCCTCACCTCAACCATCATCTACATCTTTTTCGCGAAGGCACGATACGAACAACAATGCCACCAGCACTAGTAACATCGATAACTGCAACATCAGTAGCAAGATTATGTACACGGGACAACACCGTGCCCAATCACAGCCACACCCACGACAACAACAAGCCAAGTATTCCCTCCCTCCCTCCGCTTCTCATCGCTCCGATCACGACGCTCTTTCCCGTTCTTTCGATTGTTTAGCTTTGGAAGATTGTTACAGGAGCACATGCGCCCACCACAAGGCAGGGAGATCCAGCACCAGCACCAGCAGCACCAGCACCAGCACCAGCAGCAGCAGCAGCAGCGGGACTTCTTTCACCGCCGCCATGCCGAATGTACAGGAAAGGGGTGGGGTGGAAAGGAGGAGGAAGGAAGAACTGAAGATCTTTGTTGGGAAGGAGGGGAAAGAGGAGGAGGATGATTGGGCGGACGAAGAAGAGATTGTGGGTTTGTTGGAGAGGAATGAGGCTGAGCTGCAGGAAGCAGGTCTAATCAAATCGTTGTGCGCGTCACAACGATAGTAGCGCCAGCTGGTACATATACCTGGAATGTGAAGTTTGCCTGTTGTTTGACAAGCAAGAGAAAGAATACAGCAACTGGATTGAAAATGGTCGTAATAATAAAAACAAAAATAGCACCAGTGAATGTAGAAGAGGCATTTATTTATGAGGAGGAAAATCAAGACAGCGAGACAAACAAATGTACGCGGATGACAAAGTTTTAAACGAGGAACCATTTTATCCCAATATTTCCAAAAGAGAAGTTGACAGAGACATGCAATTTTGCAGCATACCATACATATTTAAAAAATCACGAAACGTGCATGTATTAATGTTCACGAATTAGAAACCACTGTCCTTTCGTTCTTTCTTTTCGTCGTCTTGTCGCGACCCACTCTCTTTTTACCTTTTCCAGTGCTCCAGCGGCATATGTTCGATTATTCTTTTGCTTCCCCTTTTCACCTTTTTGTCCTTCTCTTTCTTTTTCTTGATTTTCTTTCCACTCATTTTATTTTTTTCCATCGTTCCGCCCTCTCCCTCCATCCATGCACTAGCCCTTCATTTACTCCCTTCATGTCCTTCATTTTACCCGGGCAGCAATCTCCTTCATTTTCCTTCCCTCCCTCACTATCTCCTCTTTGATGGCTTCTTCACGTCGGTGTTCTCTACCCATCTACATTGTGCACCCACGCACAAGAACGCGCACTCGCACACATACACACTCCTTCAAACGCTCCAGCCCCTGCTCCCCCACAACTATCTAACCCCCTTTCGCGTCAACAACGGCGACGCCCCCTGCTGCTGCTGCTGCTGCTTCGTCGGAGTCCCGAATCCCCCCAGACCTCCCCCCAATCCCGGCACCGCTTTCCTTAACTCCCCCATCAGCCCTCCCCCCCCCGCCCCCCCTCCTCCGGTCCCGGCTGCAAACTGCAGATCGGAAAACAACATCAAGTGATCCGAAGGGTACAAGGCGTTGGGCAACGCATCACCCGTCAGGGCCAGGTCGTGTTCTTCTGGGATCGGGGCTACGGTGAGGGGACGCCAGTGCATGCCACTGAACCAAATGTAATCCAGGGCACCCACGTACCCCACAGTGAAGTTTGTAAACCGCGGTTCATCCCCCAACATGGTAGCATACGCGCTCTTCAACAAGAGTGAATGCGCCACCTGGTGATGATGGTCCGACAACAAAACTGAACGCAACAACTCCGTCGCCTCCCCATTCGACGCCGCCTGCTGCAGCAACTGCAGGTCGGGATGGTCGCCTCCCACCACTTGAGTCGACACCAACTCATACACCGCCGAGGAGGGCTCCGAGTTGAAGTCCCCGCACAGAACCAAGGGCATATTGGTGGGCAGCGTCAACCCCTCAAGCCACTGCAGTAGCTGGTGGCACTGCCACAGCTTCACATCCGGGTATTCGGGGTGAGAGTAGAGATGGGTATTGGCCATACAGACCATGTTCCCTCCGTGTCTCCCACCCCTCGGTCGACCTAGCACTTCCAACACCACCGCCTGGGCGATATTGTCCTTCAAGACGCGGGTGAGGAAGATGTTCTTCTGGTCGTGGCTAAGCCCCAGCTCAGAGGCTTGCCTGCGGGCGCAGTCGTTAAATTCCAGTAGGTACTTGTCTATTTAGGGAGGGAGAGGAGGGAGGGAGGGAGGATTAGTGCACCAAACTACCCTGACACGCTCTCACATAACAGGCTATTATCTCACTTCTACACACACACCATCAAACCTTTTACCAAAACGCCTCGCCGTCCGTCCGTCCGTCCCTCCCGCGCTCTTCTCCCCCCCATCCCACGTACCAGCCAATCGAAACTTGCCCCTCCGCCACAGAATCGCACACCCATCCACTTTGCCCACAGCCCCCATACTCTCCCTCGTTTTGTGCTTGTACAGGCCATCGTATCCCTCCTCGCTCATCTCCGGCAGGATGTGTTGCTCATAATGATCGGCCTGCACCTCCTGAAGGAAGAGGACGTCTGCCGCCACCTCCCGCATCTCCCTTAACAAATTTATCTTTCGATAGTTCCAATTCAACGCCCAATGGTCACAATATGGGTACATCGCCTGCGTGGCATAAATCTCCGCCAGCATATTATACGTGGCTATTCGAAACTTGAGCCCTCCCGCGGCAGCGGCCAGGTTTTTAACCTGCATTAACGGCCGTTGGGGCGGGGGGGGAGGAGCCGACAGGACAGGTTCGGTTTCTGTGAGGCGTGGGCCGAAGAAGAGGGTGCCATCGGGATTGAGCACGCGGATTTCCAACTTGAGGCAGCGGCCAATATCGGACGGCTCGGGGCAGTATGCACGGTCGGTGCTAACTTCTTGCCACTCGTCTTCGGAGGTGTCGGCGGTCAGGTAGTCGAGAGGAGGGGGAGGGGGCGTCTCTTCTTCGCCGTCCTGCAAAGGGTCGATTGACGCATCTTGGAGGCCATCAGCACTGCTGCCACCGGTGCTGCGGTTGCGCCCCATTTGCTGGTGGATTCGCTTGTGGCTTTTCCACGCGTCCTGGAAACATTGCAAAGTACAAAATACAGAGTGATGCCGAGGCAACCGCAGCTTGGCACATACCACGCATTGAATCAAAAACGAGCAACCCTTTCGTGCGAATTTGCTCCATTGAATGGGACTGAAAGACTGAGCGCGTGGACACGACGCGTTCGCACAAACGGGGCGCTCGGGGCCTCGGAGCCAGCGGAAGCAGTAGGTGAAGCGTTCCTTGTCTCGCTGCTGCCCTTTCTCCCCCTTTTGGTAAAGCACAGCGTGCGGGTTAATCAGACAGCCTTCCACGGGTCGATCAAGCCGCACATTAAGCATCCAAGGCCCGAGGCCGCTCTGGCCTGTGGGGTTATTACCGGCCATGGTAGGGAGGATGTAGGGGAGGCAGGTCGTACGCTGGTGTTCTTATTTTCCTCCTTCCTCTTCCCCCTCTTTGTGGGTGCCTTGACCTCTAACTTGCTCGTTCCTGCCGTCCAGGGCAATCACGACCTTCTTCCTTTTTTTTTAAATAATGCCGTTCACTGTCTTCTTATTTTGGTCGGAGCCGACTCCATCCCTCCCCTCACGCAACGCTGCCTCTCCCTGCAACAGACAGCAACGGCCTGTCTCTTGGTCGCTTGAATAAATCCGGCAGTGAAGAGAAAACAGGCAGCGACGGGCCACACCTGTTGATTTACGGTTGGTGTGGTGGTCGGAGTGGTTGTTTAGGTGAGAGTTGTTGTCGAGGTAGCGCCAGCCAGGGCTGATGATATGCTCTGAGCGAGAAGCGATGGCAAAAGGCAGACACGATGGCAAACGACCTAGTTGAGTGCACGCTGGGCAGGGCATGCAATCCTCGTAGACCATCGTAGAATACTGCTGCTCGTGCCCTTGTCACACACCTCTAATAAGAAGTGTCCACGACCAGGGCAAGGTGCAGGATTTGTGGAGGAAAGAAGGCCACTCCTGAGAGAGACTGCCTTTCAAATCCCCAGCGAGGCATTGCTCGAGCAGGTGTATAGTTTCGGTGGTCAGAGAGGGCGACCGTAGCATTTCATAAGCTGCCAACAGGATGAGAGGGAGGTGGAACCGGGGTGCAGCAGAAAGTAGGAATCATGTGTCCTGCCTCGACGTGTCTCGTGCTTATCCGGGTCGCTTTGACTCGCAACTCCCGACGCTTTCCATGTTTGCCATAACTGTCTACAACCAATAAGAACGAAAGAAATCGACATAAATGTAACGTTCAAAGTGTATGCCTTGCTTACTGTTTCTCCCGTCTCCCGTTGAATAACAGTAAGCTTGCTTGTCATGTCTCCTTTCCCCTTCAGTGGTACTTCCCCGCATCCAAAGCAGACCCCGCCGCGCGTCCTCCACACACTTGAAAAGAAACAGGGAAAAGCTAATCTTCTCCCCTTTTTCCTGCCAAACTTTTATTCCTCCGATAATCCGCAAAATCACCCTAGGCGGACACACTCTCACAAAGTAAGCGCTGGTCCAGTATATTACTCGTACTTGCTCGTTCGCGTAGTTTTCTTCTCCTCCCATTTTTTCGAGTTACCCCATGCGGTGGGTTGCGAGAGTTCTCTCTTCCTTCTTATGTTTCTTCCCCCTTTGCAAAATAATCTGTATAAAACCTTTGTTCCGTGTCATCCAACAAGAAGGCGGAAAGGGCAAGAAGGCGAGCAGGTGAGACAACTGTGTTTTAACTGTTTTCGCTAAATTTCTTCTCGTTCTTTCGCTCCAGGTACACATCTGCCTTCCCTCGTGAAACCCCTTATATTCCTATCCTCCCTTCCTACTTCTGCCTACTGACCTCCTCAACCCCCTTCTCCTCCTCGTATATCCCCTACACCTCTCTCGCCTGTTTACATGCCACTACTCCTCGCATATCCCCTCTCCTTAAAAGTGGATTGCCTTAGAGCTCGTGGCCATGCACGCCTCCTTGAACGCCTCCGACAAGGTCGGATGCGCATGGCACGTGCGTGCAATGTCCTCACTCGACGCTCCATACTCCATCCCCAACACTCCCTCCGCAATCATTTCCCCCGCATTCGACCCAATAATATGAATTCCCAAAATCCGATCCGTTGTTTTATCGCTCAGAATCTTCACCATCCCATCACTCTCTCCCACGGCTCTCGCCCGAGAATTCGCACTGAAAGGAAACACCCCTTTGTTGTACGCCACGCCCTGCGCCTTCAATTCCTCCTCCGTCTTCCCCGCAGCCGCAACCTCGGGATGCGTGTAGATCACCCCGGGGATCGCATCGTAATTCACATGGCCTGCGAGGCCCTTCATCATCTCCACGACCGCAATCCCCTCCTCCTCCGCCTTGTGCGCCAGCATTGGCCCGACGATGGCGTCTCCAATGGCATGGATTGACGGGATGACAGTTTTAAAATGACTGTCGACCGTGATCCTCCCTGCCTTATCTAGCTCGATGCCCTGCTCCTCCAACCCCATGTTCCGGGTGAACGGCCGACGACCAATCGCCACAAGCACCACCTCGGCTTCGAATGTCTCGGCAGCCCCACCGGCAGCAGGCTCGAGGGTGAGAGAGACCCCATCATCCTTCACTGTAGCACCCGTCACTTTAGTGCTCATTTTGAAGTTAATCCCTTGTTTCGCCAAAATCTTCTGGAAAGACTGTCCGATTTCATTGTCGAGGGAAGGACAGATTCGGTCCAGAAACTCGACGACCGTCACCTTCGTGCCAAGGCGACGCCACACCGAGCCCATTTCGAGGCCGATCACCCCACCACCCACCACCACCATGGTCTTGGGGACCGTTTTCAACACCAGCGCCCCTGTGGAATCGACTATGCGGCCCTTTTCATTCTCCACCGGGCAGGTCGGTAACGGCGTGACCTCGGAGCCCGTGGCAATCAGTATGTTCTTGGTCTCGAGCGTGCTCTCCCCACCATCGTTCAGCTTGACATGCACACTGTTAGGCCCCGCGACTTTTCCAAACCCCTTCACGTAATCCACCCCGTTCTTCTTGAACAAATACTCGATGCCCCCCGTGAGTTGACGGACCGCCTTCTCCTTACCCCCCATCATTGTCTTGAGGTCCACCTCTATCGTGCCATTAATCTTGATTCCATGCTTCTTGAAGTCATGGTTGGCCTGATCAAAGAGATGCGACGAGTGCAGCAACGCCTTGGACGGGATGCATCCCACGTTCAAGCACGTTCCGCCCAACGCACCACGGACCTCAACACACGCTGTCTTCATACCCAGTTGTGCGGCTTTAATGGCGGCGACGTAGCCCCCGGGTCCACCTCCTACCACGACTAATTCATACTGGGACTCCGCAGCGGCGGCCGCAAAGGTACGACTAGCGGGCGCCATGATGCTCTGGCTACTGGTCGTGAGCCTGCTCCTGCTGCCTCCTCGGAGCAATGTGCGTGATGCCAGCATCCTTGGGTGCTCGCTTAGTGTGTTCCTGTGCATGCGTGTGGGGTGATGCTGGTGATGAGCGTGTGCATTTGCTTCGTTTGTCGTTGCTTTTTGGCCTCTGCAACCGCCGCCTACTTGTTCGTGGGGTTACGTTGGCTGACCATGGACGCGAGCCATTAAAAACACGATGGGACCTACTTACACATTGACTAGCTTCTCCTTTTTTTCCTCGCGTGATTTGTTGGTGTACTTGATTGACGATTGTCATCGCGTGCGGGAAATGCAAAGGAGGAGGGCGGTGCTTCTCGGTCGTCGTTTGGCGGCGGCGATGCTCCCTTCGCCGCCTTTGTGATTTGCCACTTCTATGCACACGTACCACCAGCATGCATTCGACCGCTACGGCAAGAACGCGTAACCTCGCTCGTCATTCATTTTAGTTTCGGGGGTATTTAATTTCTGCGTCTATTCGATGGAGCTTGCATCGCTCTCAACCCTAAGAACGACCTCCCCACCAAACACGACTTGTGGATGGACAAGCAACGCTGGTGCCCCCCCACTGACCTCACCCCTCTCCATCTACCACCAACATGCAGCTACAGCAACATCTACATCTTCCGTCAAGGAATATGGCGGATGCGTCGGGCGTGGCCAGCCTCAGTCTGCAGGACAAGGAGCCGGCGGTGGAGATGGCAGCTGGCGCCGAGGTGGGTGAAAATGCCTCCTTGGCCAAGCTCCAGGAGCTGAACGTGGCATTGAAGCTCTATCAACACCCGGAGGCCACTACCATAGATGAGCAAGTGCAACACGTGGGGCATTTACAGGGGGTCCTGACGAAGAATTTGTTGCTCCGCGATAAGAAGATTGGGACGTTTTTAGTGACGGCCTTGCACGACCGCCCGACGGACACCAAGACTCTGGCGAAGCTTCTCAAGCTAGGCGGAAAAGCCAACTTGCGTTTCGCCGACGAGAAAATATTGGAATCCTTGCTTAAGGTAAAGCGTGGGGCCGTGAGCGCCTTGGCTGTGCTAAACGACACAGAGAACGCCGTGACCCTTGCGATTGACAAGGCGCTTCTGGAGCAATCCACCATTAACCTCCATCCCCTCCGCAACGACCGTACCGTCTCCATGCCCGCCGCCGCCCTCCTCACCTATCTCAAAGCTGTGGGCCACGAGCCCGTCGTTTTGGACTTCGATTCCGTCCCTGCTCCTGCGCCTACTGCTGCTCCTCTCAAAAAGGATAAGAAGAGCAATGGCAATTGTGAACGGGAAGATGGCGGGGCCGCAGCAGCGAAGAAGACGGCAACCGTTGTGCCGGGAGGGACTTTATTGGGCATTGACGTGAGCAAGAAGGACAATTTTGCCTTGTGGTATACACGAGTCATTACCTATAGTGAGATGATTGATTATTATGACATTTCCGGATGTTATATTTTGAGGCCTTGGGCTTATAGCATGTGGGAGAGCATTCAGAGGTGGTTAGACGCGGAGATTAAGGAGCTAGGTGTAGAGAATGCTTATTTCCCTTTGTTTGTCTCGAAGGGGGCGTTGGAGCGGGAGAAGGATCATGTGGAGGGGTTTGCGCCGGAAGTGGCGTGGGTCACCAAGTCGGGGGACACAGACCTGCCGGAGCCGATTGCCGTCCGCCCGACCAGCGAAACGATCATGTACCCCCTGTTTAAGAAATGGATTCGATCGCACCGGGACTTGCCCCTCTGTTTGAACCAGTGGAGTAACGTGGTCAGGTGGGAATTCAAGTATCCCACGCCCTTCCTCCGCTCCCGGGAGTTCCTGTGGCAAGAAGGCCACACCGCGCACGCCTCCTTCGATGAGTCCCAACAGATGGTCCGGGACATCCTCGACCTCTACAAGCAGGTGTATCAAGATCTACTCGCTGTTCCTGTCATCCAAGGCCGCAAGACGGAAATGGAACGTTTTCCCGGTGGGGATATCACAACCACCGTCGAGGCCTATATTCATGGGTCCGGCCGATCAATCCAAGGAGCGACCAGTCATAATTTGGGACAGAATTTCGGAAAGATGTTCGATATTCAGTACGAGGATAAGGCGGGGGGCCATGCGATCCCGTGGCAGACTTCGTGGGGTATCACCACGAGGAGTATCGGTGTGATGGTTATGGCGCATGGAGACGACAAGGGCCTGGTTCTGCCGCCTCGAGTGGCACCTAAGCAGGTAGTGGTTATTCCGATTGTAAAGGCGAGCTTGTCCATGGAGAAGAAGGAGGCGCTGCAAGCTTATGCGATGCGGCTGGTCGCTAGTTTGAAGAGGGGGAAGGTTAGGGTGCATTTGGATGATCGCGATAACTATACACCTGGGTGGAAATATAACCACTGGGAGCAGAAGGGTGTGCCATTGCGGTTGGAGATTGGGCCGTTGGACTTGGAAAAAGGGACGGTGAGGGTGGTGAGGCGTGATGATGGCTCGAAGGAGGATATGGCAGAGGGGGTGGTTGTTGAGACAGTGCTGCAGCGGTTGAACCAGATCCATAAGGACATGTTCGAGAGGTGCAAGGCACAGAGGGACGAGAAGCTGGTTCGAGTGACCGAATGGAAGGATTTTGTCCCTGCGCTGGAGAAAAAATGCATTGTGTTGACGCCTTTTGTGAATGAGACGGAGTGGGAGGAGGAGGTGAAGCGAAGGAGCCGGGAGGAGGCCTTGGCGGGGGAGGCGGAGGATGATCGGACGGCGACATCGGTTGCAGCTAAAACTTTGTGCATTCCCTTTGATCAGCCGGAGTTGCCTGCGGGAACAAAGTGCTTTGTGAGTGGGAAGGAGGCGACGTGTTGGGTGTTGTGGGGGAGGAGTTATTAGGTTGAAAGAAACAGGGACGGGGGAGATTGTGTTTTGTTGGCACAAAAAAAGATTTGGATAGGGAAGATAGTTTTAGGGCAGAAGACTGGTGGAGGACACAGGGAGTGGCGTACAGCTGGGAGCGGAGGGAGATAAGCAACTTGCCCTATCCTCGTTCCGATTTCGCCGGGCACAGAGCGGATAGCAATTAAGAAGCACAAAGGACGTAGTGTGATCAAAACGCTTGCACGCCTTGCGTCCTTTCTTGTTTTCCTTTTTGCTTTGTTCTTTGCTATTTCATCATTACTATAGGCGAGGTGAAGGCATACTTGGTCAAGCTGTAGGATGCGTAAGGTACCAATTGGTGTATTCTGGGAGAGGGGAAGAAGGGAGGGAAGGAAGGGAAGGAAGGGACAGTGCGCCCAAGTCGGTTGTAGCGTGGATAAACAATGTCATGGGCCAAGACATTCCGCGAACTTAGGAGAGACCGATGGCGAGGAGCGCCCGGAGCCTCTTGATTCTTGTTGTCCTCCTTCTGACACGCAATATCCCTGGCTTCCGCTTCCTTGGCCAGCACGCTGTATCAGGAGAAGAGAAGGCGTGTGTGGTATTGGGTTTAAAGGGCCATACATATGTTGGTGCTTGAGTCATTCTCGTCCATCCAGCTTCGTCTTCTCTCCTTCGCCTCCCCTCATCATCATTATGTCTTGCCTTACCCTCTCCAACCCACACACCCGGGCACAGACAACCACCCCAATCACACCACACTCGCACTATCATGCAAAACGAAGCTGGTCAAAACGTGGATCTCTACATCCCCCGCAAATGGTGAGTACTCTTACTGAAGAGAGAGAGCACGATAGGGGGATAGGCGCAGCGCGTAGAGGAAAGGGAGGATTCCACGTGTGGTGGCAAGGCGTTCTGACTTAATGTACCTGCACTACCATGAGACGTAAAGAGCTAAAGAGCTGTATAGTGTGGGTTGTGCATAATGAAGGTCTAATTGTTTCACATGGTGCCCTTTTCCCGATTTCTCCCTACCCCATCATCACAGCTCCTGGACCAACCGCGTTGTCCACTCTAAGGACCACGCCGCCGTACAGGTAATTACACGGAGCAGTAGAGTACAAGGGAATAGACGAGGATAAGGGAACTGGGTTTGATACGTGCAGGCAGGCGTTATTTTCGTTCCTAAGTGATCGTAGTGGTGTACCCTGTACTTGTTATCGTGTTCGGCGTCGAAAGGATCAGGAGCTCATCTCTCTCCTTTCCCTCTCTTTACACCACACCTGACCTACAGATCAACGTTGCCAATGTGGATGCTAACGGTGTGTACACGCAGGGGGACTTCAAGACCCTTGCCTTGGCTGGCTACATCCGTGCCAAGGGAGAGGCGGACTCTGCGTTTACGGAGCTGGCAAAGAAGGCTGACAGCGAGATGTAAGCGGAGGGAGACGAGAATGGGTGCATAGAACGGCATAATATCGAAACTGGAAGAGCGGAAGGAAATGCAAGCTCGGACAATACAAAAACATGTCCATGAAGAAAAGAGAAGGGGTTGCGTGAGCGACAGTATTTTGACCTCATTTATTTCTTTTCTCTTCTTGACGGTGAGACCTAAAAAAACACAAAGAAAGAAATATACGATAGAAACAAATAATAACCACTGGATCATTGCGCTGCCAAAAATCGTTCATAATATTCTCCTATGACTGTATTACCAAAAACAATAAATACGGCCCATGTTGCTTTAGACTATATAATCGCAAAGTTTTCAATGTACAGGTGCTGGTTGGGGTGGCTCCTTGACTGTCAGCACAAGCTTCTGGTGCAGTGATAGGACACCGGGATCTGGTATCGGGAGTGCGAACACGGAGAAACTCATCCTTCCAGCGTTCAAATCACGGCTGGGCACTCATCCGTAAGGAGGAGTGTTTGCCGTGTTAAAGCGACGGGCACTGCGTCAGGCTGGCAACAGAACAGCGTTACCGCTCCGTTTGGGCGGGTGGCAGGACCGTGAGGATTTCCACTCTCTCTCCTGTGACAGAGACCTGTGTTTTTTACCACACGTCGACCTGCTCTATCCTACTGTCGTACGGTGAGCGCGTAGAAGCTTTTTATTTGTTTTGGTAAAAGGGATATGTTTTCGGAAAATTGGCACAGGGCAATAGACGCGCTTGAGAAAGCGGAAAAGGAAACATGGCTTAGCTAATACGCTCGTAACATGCAGTTTATAAAGGAAACTGTTGCACGGAACATACAGAAAGTTATTCAAGTTTTTTTATTGTTTTTATTTTTTAGGGGTTTATTCCCCTCTAGGCGCTTTGCCACCGGCATCTGAGCACTGTAAACGGTGCCATCGTCCCCTCCACCGCGAGGGAGACCAAGGGCATACCTATCTTGCTTCACAGGAACGATTCGATCCCCGAACTGGGCGCGCATGAGAAATTTCACTTCGTTGAACGAGATGGAAACAGTTTCGCATTCACGGGGCCTTTTCGAGTGGGAACACGATCGGAATTTCGCCCCTGATGTCCAGCACGATTGATGATATGTATTCGTTAACAAAAATGTCCCGTTCTATTTCTTGACGCCTCTCCTCTTTCCTCCGATTCTCTGCCTGATTCAAGACGGTGGTTCTCCAGCCTTTCACGTTGTATGTCTGAAAAAGATTTTTTTAATATTTTATGATACTTAGTAAATTGACAGGAGAAGGCGTGAATATGGTAGAAAATGAACGAAGAGGGATTGACAGGAGAAGGTGTGAATATGGAAGATAGTGAACGAAGAGGGAATTGACAAAGAAACTGCAAAAGACACCACAAATAACCATACCGGTGCACATGTTAGACGATTACCAATATTACAACGTCAGCCTTTAATCCCTGTCCTAGGATTATGTATACGTATGATAAAGATTGTCGTCGTGTCGCTGGAGGAGGAAGAAGAGGTCTTTTGTTATCCATGTCTATGACTAGGTTGTCTTCTCCTTCGGTTATGCACGAAAATCAGTTGTGATAGTCGTCGGAGACACAGATGATGCCACGCATCATACAACACGAAGAAATCGCCAAGTGGTGCGATTCGTTCACATCAGTGGTAATTGCGGTACGCATGTAAAATTTCGTGGAGAAGGACGGAATAGCGAAGAAACTTGGTAAACGAAAAGGTGGGCAGCGCGAAGCAACGACGTCGTGCTCAATAAATTTCGAAGGAGTGCGCAGATGTCCCTTGCAACTTCTCTCTCTCATTATTCCTATATCCATCATAAATTTCTTTTTCCCTCTTTTTCATTCCAAACCAATCTCCACCAACTGCCCGCTTTGTATGCCAAAATCTTGATAGCACTGACATTTTTTTAGGATTGAGGCTCACCCAGGTGGCGGGCGAATCAGCCAGCTAAGCTTAGCTGAAAGTAAAATTGTCATTTTACGTTGAATTCAGTCGGAAGAGTCCTTTTTCATACCGCCAATACTGAACCTCAACCTCCTCTGTTTTTTGCCAGTACACAGCTGTTTCGTCAATATTTATTATCTCAGGGTTGATACCATGCACGCGGAAGAAATCAACGCAGGCTGCCTGCGCCGGGAATCCAAACCAGTCGTCAATAACTACATATCCTCCCACACTGAGTTTGCTATACAAGTTGTAGAGAACGTCCACAGTAGACTCGTACATGTCACCATCGAGACGCATAATGGCCAAGGTCTGAATTTGATAGGATAAAGGTGCCATAGTTTCATTAAAAAAACCTTTGGCAAACACAACATTTGGATCCAGTACGCCCATCTCGTGGAAATTAGCGGCCACCGTAGGAGCCGATACCTTTAAATAATGCCCTCCCGCAACATCCCAACCCTTATCGCCAGGATCTAATGCTCTGTCTCCAGGGGGAAGACCTTGGAAAGAATCACAAACATAAGACATTCGATGGCCCTCGTTGCAGCTTCGCATCACAGCACGTGCAAAAATTGACGATCCTCCCCGCCATACTCCAGTTTCAATGTAATCTCCTGAAATACCACGCAGAAAAACATCTTCAAGTAATGATTTAAGGTTGTTGAGCCGCGCACCTCCCGTCATGGTGTCGCCTAGATAAGTCCAATCGAGCCCCGAACCCCTTTTAGCTGGATCCAGTGTATTCAATGAAATAGTCGTTCCTGATTGCATAACGCTACGCTCTTCAGACCCGTAAACGAGCCCAGACGTGTGCATTTTGATGACCTCAAGATAGGCAGCTCTGGCGCGCACGGATTGGGGACGGTCATCGTAACTAGTTGTCATTGGGTCCAACCATTGCAACCTCGAAGTCAACCGCGCAATCCAGTCCTCGGGAGACGCCAGCAGTTGCACACCAATCCTCCCGTCGTACCAAGGACGGAAAAGGTCAAAATGCTCGCCTTGCACTGTTTTGAAGGGCCGCTCCTTAAAAGCAAACTTGTGTTTACGCCCCAAAATGTCTGACTTCCCGAGAGAAAGCATCATACTTAGTGATTTAGGGCTGAAATGTTGCAAACATAGATAGCTGAAGCCCGCAAATATGATCAGATAAATAAAAGGAGTTGACAGTCGATGCCTCCTGTGAACTGGATGCACGGACTTCGAAGAATGATGAAACATGACCGCGCACGGTTGTGCTGTACTACGAGAAAGGTACAAAGATGGACGAGGTGAGTAGATGCAGATGTGATACCGGTGGCGGGCGAGGTGTGCAGCTCTGCACGCAGAGCGAGCTACCATATACCATAATAATAATTTAAAATTGAAGCATATGGGCAACACGCTCCTCCCGCGGCGGAATCCCGCCCCACCCACACAAAAAATCGTGTTGGTGACTCCACTCACCACACGCAAGCATCCAGAACAGGCATGGGTCGCGAATGGTCGTGGTTGCTGGCTGCTTGGGTTTTTTTATTCTTAGTCAATGCAGGGGCTGCCTACATGTCATCACCCAATGAGCACCTGCCGAAGGAGAACGTCCGGGCCCATCTTCTAAAAGACACCACCGCACGCCTCTACCACCACTCTGCAGGCCGGCTCGCGGTCATCCTCAACAACACCCAGTCTGCGGCATGCGCGGAGGAAGTAACTTTGGCGTATGAGGCCTTTCTTACCGCGCACATGACCGAGACGCTCCTACCCTTCGAATCGCCCTTTGTCCAGAATCAATGCCCCATGCCTGGCAGGAGCTCGACCGCATCTCCAGGCGATGGTGCGGAAAATAACATCCTGGCCATCCCGGAGATTTTCAAGACAGCCGAGGACCTCCGCTTGCTCTATGTCATCACGGCGCACCGTGACTTGGAGCAGGTGGTGCGACTCATCGAAGCCCTTCAAGACGACCCAGAGGACAGGAGCATCTGCCCGCCCTCAACAACAGGGACAATTAATTCCTGTGTGAGGAGCCACTTTGTCGTGCATGTCGACGGCAAGCTAGGACCGCTCCCCGATGATTTGCCCTTGTTGACCTACGCGTCCAAGACCCCCAACGTGTACGTGATGCGCGAAGGCCGAGTGAACGTGAGCTGGGGCGGGTTCTCCGTCGTCCAAGCCACGCTCAACGCCATTTCCTACGGCTTCTATCTCAATTTGCCTTTCGACCGTGTCATTAATCTTAGTGGTGCTACCTACCCGATGGCAACCCCTCGGCAGATTCGCTCGACGCTAGCCCAACATCCAGTAAACGTTCAACTCATGTTCATTGACCCGACGGCAAATGTACCTAACCCCCGAGTTTGGCATTACTTCGTCGAATGCGACAACCAAATGCATCGCATCGCTCGCTTTGGCATTCCGCGTGGTGTGCCCTTGCGAACGGGCTCCCAGTGGTTTGTGATCTCGAGGGATTTCGCGCATTATTTATTAACGGACGAGAAGTTCGTGGGGCCTTACACTGCATACGCCCAACATATCCTCATTCCCGACGAGAATTTCTTTGCGACGGTTCTTAAGTCTTCCCCATATTGCCACCATCATTATAACACGAATTATTTACATTTGACTTTTGATGTATGGGAGGACGAGAAGGGCACGGCGGCTGATCAAAGCAAGTGCCTGCAGCCGGACCCGAGAATTTGTGGAAGGTCTCCTCTGTTGGTCGGTATGGAGAAGATAGAGCATTTAATCCCATCCTCTTCCCCTTCCTTGCCTGGTAATAGCAGGAACGAGACATTCCTTTTCGCCCGAAAATTTGATTCGCAGGCGAGTGCTGCGGTATTGGAAGAGGTGGATAGGCGCTTGGCTTTGCAGCGGACATTGGAACGCGAGGAGGCTGCAGTAGCTGCAGCAGCAGCACTAAAGGAGAAAGGGGGAGACACATGCAGAAGTAAGGATAGCAGCAGCACCGCTTGCAGCAGCAGTAGTCTGTCGGATGGGATGGGGGTTGGGATAGGCATCACCAGCGTTTTGAGAGACCGAGGAATTGCCCTTGAATCGATTCAGTGGTGAGAAGGGACGCTGGATATTAAGTTGCGCATGTATAGATGTAAGCCTAGGTATTCAAAAAGACCCGAAAAGTAAGTAGGTGTCGACTGTGAGTCGCGGAGGATGCAGCCCCGAACCAAAGACAAGTAGTAATTGACGAAAAATAATGTACGTTCATCCAGGTGAACTTTCAACATCGAAAGTAATTTGTCGGGCTGCCTTCTTCTTGGAGGGAGGGGTCCGGCTTGGTTTCAGAAATTCATATTAAAATGCTTCCTCTTCGGGGAAAAGGAGCCCATGGCATCGATAAAGTAAAGTACTGTCAAATCAAAAAAGAGGGCGAAATTCCATACATTCTTTGCATGTATAGTGTAGCCAAAGCTTTCTTCCACACGCTTGACTTCTCGATCCTCTTCCGAGTTACAAAAAATGTGACAGCAGGTGTCCAGGGGATATTAAATAGGGTGAGCCTTCATGCTACTCCTTTTCTCTTCTTCACGTGTGGTAGATCATTTTCCTGTCTCATCTGCTGCGCACACTTCAATTAAGGCACATTGGTCCATGGGCTGTCCTTGTGCTTTTTTTATTGCTCTCGCCATCGCTCCAGTCTCAAGTATTACCAGGATTGATTATTTCTGTTTTGTGGCTCGCTTCTATGAATGCATGCAGTATGGACGGATGCACAGACCAAAAAGCAAACGAGGAAAGCGTTCAGGTCGCTCCCTTTTCAAAAAGTGTCTGTCTATGTGCATCGTAATTGACAAATTCTCATCACTCTCTCCCGTATCTTTTATATTTATACTCAATTGCTTCATCCCCGTCCATCACTACTCCAATCGCGCTGCTGCCGACATTGGCCTCCCTCCTCTTCTTCCCATCCATTACCGATACTAACCTCACTCCGTATTTCCCTCCGATCCTCCACTCCCATTTGTGCTACCCGACCTACGCACGGCTTCCCCTTCTTTCCCTCCAGGAAATAGCGGACTGAGTGGCACCCGTAAATCTTCCAAGGCCTCCGAAATTCTCATTCGCTTTGCCAACGCTGTAGAAACAGAAGTTGCAGACTGACTGATGGAGAGACGCTGAGGGTCCGTACCCCCCCCTCCTCCTCCTCCCCCTCCTCCCTCTCCTCCTCCTCTTTCCCCCCCTCCAGAGGCAACAAAATCAGCTTGCTCCAGATCATTTCCCTTCTCCCCATTCTCAGTCCCACCGCCATCGCCTGGAGAGGAACTTTGACGATGCCAAGGCAAGACCTCGGCTTCCTGTGGCCCCTCCGTGAGGGAAGGTTGGGCATACGCGCTTATTTGGAAAAAGTCCACTACAAAGGGAGGCTCCGATGGGAGCATGATCTCAACTTGAGTGTCATCCGCAGAGCTGACTGTCATCGTAGAACGTCGAGGACGACCGCTGGTGGAGGTGGGTATATCAGACCCGAGCGGAGGAGGAGGAGGGGATGAGGGACAGGGGGTAGGTTCGGTGTCACAAGCAAGAGTGCCACTATTATGAATAAAGGTTGTGGATGTAGCAGGCGCATGAGGAGGAGGGGAAGGAGGTGGGGGAGGCAGGCCCTCCCCGACTGTTTCCTCTTCGCGGAGGCAATCGTCGATACGACGGGCGGCAAGCAGGGAGAGCTTTTGGGAGGCTTCTTGGTAGCCTCGCTGGCAGTGGCGGTGGAAGGTAATTAGGATGCAAGGAAGGGGGAGGAGAACTGGTGTGAGATATCCTGCGCCCAGGACAGCCATGTAGCCAATGAGGGTGAGATGGGAAAGGAGGAGGGCGACGAGGGTGCGATCGAAGACCTTGTACCACATGCGGCCCCCACCTTCGTATCGGGGGACGTAGACATAGAGAAGGTGGTAGGTGTAGAGGATCTCGACGAAGAAAAAGTAAATCGCACCTAGGATCATGGCGATGGGCATGATCACGACGTACGTCAGGCAGATCGTGAGGACGAGGAGGAGCGAGGGGTAGGTCCACCCGTAGGCCATGTAGGGGACGTAGAGAGGAGCGCAGCGTTGTCGCGCCGTCTTTCGGTCGTGGTCGGTAAAGTAATGATTGAAAGCTACTCGAATCAAAGGCCATGCCCGGGTGAACTCCCACATGAGCGCGGCGAACATTTTCGTCACAATGATCTGCATGAAGTACACGGCGACAACGGGGACCTGGCACCCCAACACGCGAACCACCACTCGTGGATCTTTGACAATCGCCATCACCTCGTCCAGCAGCCCCCCACCCACGATGGTCGCATAAATGTTCACCATCTGGTAATAAAAGTACCGCGACATGACCGAGGCATCAATATCACTGTACGTCCTCAGTCTCTCATACCTCTGACTCAGCCACCAGAAAAAATTTGGCAAAATAGCCAAAATGATCACAAGCAACAATGTTGGTACGAAGTCAATCCCTAGGAAAAGGATAAATCTCCCCCAGTATCCCAAATTCTGCAACGAGGGCTCCGTATTGCTCCATTGCTGCAACTGACTCTGCAGCTTGTACAGGGTCGAGACTAACGCCCCCCAAAATACACTCAAAAGGGTGATCACGATCGTAATGCTCGCCTCCCGCCATTCCACTAATCGCAATGGTGCGGTAAGATTCCGCCACACCACATCCCTTGGCTCTGGAGCAGCGTTGATTGTAAACATGAAAGGCTCCATTGTAAGCAGAGATTGAGAGGCAATTGCTGCAGAGCTCATGGACTTGAATGTCACGAACCCTGTGCTGCTCATACTGCTGGTGTCGACCGCGAGGAGAGTCAACGCCTTGGTCACCTCCTGCCCGGCCTCCATTGCGTCCTTCCCCGTGCTTGTCCCTGCCCGCAACACTCCCATCGATGCCCGTACAAGAGAATTACATATGCTTCGTTTCCGAGGGCTCGAATGAACGATATTTTCCTCCCCCGACTCCTCCTCTTCCTCCGTTATCGGCCCTTTCTCTCTCTCCCTGTCTCCCACCGTCGCGGCGATGCCAGTGAAAGCGGGAGAATCAGTGCCCTGAGGCTTTGTCCCTCCATTTGCTTCCTCTTCCTCGTTGTCCTCCAACACAGTACTAGGAATAGTGGCCAACGGAGAAACTCCGATCCCAGGCGGTACCCCGATAGGTGAAGGAGTAGGATGAGACGAGACATCCATAGTTCTTATCTTATTTCTGCTGTTGGCGCTGGCATCGCCCAGGCCAGCAGCGGGTGGGGCGTGGGGTGGTTGGTGGTATTGCTGCTGCGAAAGAGTTCTCCTGCTGCTGCTGCTGCTGCTGCTGCTGCTGCTGCTGCTGCTACTTCGCGCGCCTCGGCCTGAATTGAATAAAGAAGGGGAGAAGGAGGTGATGGCCGAGGCGGACAAGGACGTGTGCAAGGGCGTGGGTATCGAGCTCGAATAGGAGGAAGATGAGGTATGGGGGTGTTGAATGCCATGATGAGGCATGATCCCTCCTATCCGAGAGACATCCCCGGCGTCATTATCCATCATGACCGTCGCCCCCTCTGTATTCAGGTTCGTCGTCCCCTCGATTGCCAACATGTCCCCGAACGGCTCTTGAGTCATGGCCCGGGTTCGACTCTCCGCGTTCCCCAACAACATAGGAGACATACTCATTCGTCCACTACCCACGCCGTGCAACAACCCCGCTGACACCATCTCTCCTGCCCCTTCGCCCGGTCTTTCTCCCTGCCCTGCCTTTCTGCCCTGGGAACTGCTCACGCCTCTCTGCATCTCCTCCTGCTGCCTCTGCTGGTGGTGTATGCTCCGCTTGGATTGTTGCCATTCCTCCTCCTTCTTGTTCAGGTCGTCCGATGCCTGCCGTACCATTATTTGAATTTTGGTGATTTTCTTGTTTAACCCATCCAAGATCCGTTGGTGGTGCGCGACGGCCTCGACCATTTCCCCCTTCCCTCTGATCCAATTCCACGCTTTACTTCCCTGCACAGAGGGGAGGAAAATCATTGGCTCTTTATGTGTCACCGCCCTAGTAGCTAAGGCCCTCTCCAATTTATCCACCACTGCTGTTCGGTCTTGAACCAGGCTTTCAAGCTCATCTGCCTTTAAGGCAACCACAGCACTGTGTACATCGCCAGGGAAAATCTCGTCGAACAGAGCATATAACCCTGCGTTAGTCCTGTACTCTAACGGGATTCGATCCACCATGACCGAAAATGATTTCTGGATGTCCACGTCGGGATCTCCAACTGAGAGGAATGTGAGACGCAAGGTCAAGAAGCGTTTGTATTCCCGCTTGAGGAGATAGAGGGTGTGGAAGGTGGTCAAATAGGCGAAAGCGATAGGAACCCATAGCCAATGCAGTCTCTTCACATTCCCCATGGAAATCAGCTTGGGGTCCTTCATCACCGTGCCGAATCGGCCATCAGCAGGTTTGTTTTGATCCCCATGAAGGTACAAAGGCACCAACATCACCAATCCAAAGAAACCGGAACAAAGACATACCTTGAGACACAAACGTATGTATCTCAGCAGCATGTAAGCATCCAGCCCTGCTAATTGCAAAATGCGTCTTTGGGGCGTGGCCATTAATGGACGAAGCCATGCCAAAAAACCTGAGGGGAGCTCAGGGGGCATGCGGTGCCGCATCCATTGCTCCCGGCAAAAGTAGACGGTCTTCTTGTGCCGGACTTTCTCGAATAGGAAGAGAAGAAGGACAAAGATGAATAAATTGAAGTATATGGTGTTGGAGAGGTCGACGCTGTGCAGGGTGTATGGATGGATTTTGGACGGTTTGGTATGACGGACTTCGCCACCACCAGCACGCGCACAAACACTTGCAACCCCTCCCGCTCTATGCCAGACCCCGTTCCTATACACTTACAGGTCGAGGTTACCGATGCCGCGATCGTTGATCTTGCAAAAGCTTGAGACGTCCGTGGTCGGAATGGAGTCAAACGTTACGGGACTTTCCATTTCCTCCATGAGCGATCACGTTCCAGCGCCTACAACAGCAGAGTGTCTACTTCAAAGACGTGCACTGCACCGGCACAAGCACGGTCTCTCTCTTTCTCCCGACCACCCGACGCGAGACACGCGCTCGCTTCTCAAGGGAGGTACGTCAAGGGGTGGTAGTGTCGGAACTGCACAATTTCACGTCTGTGATAGTAAGTAGAAAGGTTGGGTAGTTAGCGTTGGCCAGAAGAGATGCAGGGCAAGGGGCGGACCAGGCAACTGAGAGGGGATAGGAAGGAAACGCACGGGCGACGTTGACGACTTTCCGTTTTACGTTACATCTGAGGCCGCGGGGCGGCTGGTCCCCTCGAGCTTCGTTGTCAGTATGTTTTTTGGGGCGGGCGTGGTCCAGTGAAGTCGATGTCCTGGCCTCCCCGTCGAAGGACGGACTCCGGAAGGTAGTGGACGACACGACGTCGATGATATTGTGGTACTTCTCCGGGATTGGTCCTGGTAACGTTTCAAGTTCGGGATTCGAGCCGTCCACTTCCCCATGTTGTTGTCGTTGCTGAGCGTTGAATCGTGTGCTGTCCGATGACCGCGTGCCCCGTTGGCAGATCGATGTTGGTTGTCGGTCGATTGTTTGTTTGTGCGTTTGGTTGTACTGGTTTTTTGGATACTTTGTCGATTGGTGGTTTGTTTGGCTGGTATTTTGTTGTTGCAGCATATATTTTGTTCTTAGGTAGTCGGTTTGGGAGTATGTTTTGTTATTTGTGGACTGCGTCTTGCCCAGAGAATGGTTGTATGGTCACATGATTTTGTTTCTTTCGGGCTGGTTTCTTGTGCGTTTGTGTGCGTCTCTTTGATTTGCGTTCGAGAATCAATGCATCGGTGTCATTGCTTTTTTGCGCAGATCTCTGCGTGTAGGTTCATGATTGAGATGCTCAGTTCTGTCATGCATTCATCTCAGGAATCATGGTAAAGAGAAAGATGCTGGGGACGTTGGGAGTAGAGGACGAGGAAGAGTCGTCGTTGCCCTGTGTCAACAAGAAGCGTATGGAAAGCGAGGTGATGGTAATGAGCAAGTCGTCGGCTGAGATACCAGGTAGCGGAAAAGTCGGCGACACTATGGCGATGGGGTCGGGAGCAAGGAAGGGAGAGAAGGAGTCGTATGTGTCATGGAAGTGAAGCGCGGGGAAGGCGAACCAATGGTAAGTAAAGTATAGGAGATGGAAAGGCCGGGTGGAGGAAAGGTTAGTGGAGAGGCGTCGATGCGGGTGATGGAGAAAATGTCGGAAACAAAGGTAGCCAAGACAGGTGAGGGAAAGGCCAGGCTCGTCTCCAAGGCACCAGAGGGTTTGAAAAAGATTGGTGGTGCGGCCACGTGGGTTTCCATTGACGAGCGACCTAGCAACGCCATGGGTTCGGTGTGTGTGCTGGTAAGTGC
>Ga0160419_100172_pt1 | contig 46084 bp, 50 predicted proteins | sample CelAP2metagpilot_2_FD_108196 | JGI IMG/M metagenome (GOLD analysis project Ga0160419, IMG submission 108196) | Phycosphere-associated microbial communities from Cellana algal ponds in Kailua-Kona, Hawaii, USA - Cellana AP2-4-25 metagenome pilot ...
GGATGTCTATGGAGGTGGTGCTGACTTGCTGCACGAAAGGAATTTAAGTGCCGGGAGGAGAGCGTATGTCCTGTGAAGGGAGAGGAAAAAAGCAGGGTGAGTGTTTTATACGACCACTGGGGTATGTGGACGGCTCAAGGGCGATGTGCAGAATGGAAATGGAATTTCCTTGGCGAGAATGGGGGACAACTGTCATCGAATTTATGCCTCTGCCTGGGAAGAAAGGACTCCGAGAGAAAGGATACACGGATTTCTCTTAATTGGCTCCTTGTGAACGGAGAGCGAAGAAAGTTCAGACGGATCAGTGCAGTGCATGATACACGTTGGCGAGGTGCTGGCTGGTGGTTCATTATAAGGCGAGGACGAAGAGGAGTCGCAAGGGAAAGAATGTGTTGGCCATGTGAAGGAGGAGACGAGCACGAACGTGCGGAGAACAGATGGGTGCTGGACAGTTCGATGCCTTTGAAGATGTGTTATGGGATCTACTGCGGGGCCCTTACCGGAGGAATGCTCCGCGCGTGCTTTGATGCTATTTGCAGAAGGACTCAAAGAGCGGAGCGGAGCAGGCTATTGTGAGACGTAAGCGTGAAAGTTGTGTGAGGCGTGAGAAGGGCCGATAAAAAGCAGACCGGGGCCGGGCATAGAGCACAAATAAGTGCAAGCATGGGAGGAAGCAAAATGTTACTGCTGGAGTGGCTGTGGCTGGCGACTTGGTTTATAGCCCCGGGAGAAACAGGTGTTCGTGAGTTCGTGTAACGGAACCACTCGTCCGACGAGTCGGGGATAGTGATGGCGTTGTTTGGAACAAGGGGATCTATACAATCAAGAGTGCTCAGTATGGGTCCCCTCGTTTAAAAGGAGTGCGCATCATTAAGCGTAGTGGAGGTCGGAAATGCCGCTTTTGTTCTGTGCACGAGATTCGGTCTCACGTTTTAGTCTCATACTTGCACTCCCACAACACACAGGTGTCTGCAATCCTCGTAGTAGTGCAACCCCAAGCCAAAACCAAGCGAAGCATCTCCACCACCCGCGCTTAGCCTCCCGTCGGTCAGGCCTCTCAATCCCTGCGACGCCACGACACCACACAACGACAATGCCCTCGGACATGCGAACATTACCACTACCAGTCCCTTCTGTTCCTTCCACCGTCACAGCCACCACTTCGACACCTACTACGAGCTCGTCTACGGACATCGTCCCCAGTACTAGCAGGCCCCCACCTCCAGCCAAACGTCAAGTCAAGGTACGTCTTGATGTTCGTTTGCACAACCACGATTTTCCATCTCACTTTTTTGCTGGAATAGGAAGGCCCAGGCCACCGGTGATGTCGTTTGGCGGCTTGAATTGCACGAGCTACAGTATCATGCATTAGCTTCGCTGCAGGCAATGCATGCACACACTCCAGACACTGACCCCTTAGTTTTTTAACCACTACCGCGTACCAAATTAGTCAAGAAATACTTGATCAAACCAATCGATGCACACTTGACTAGGCCAAGTATCAGTTCTGCCAGCAAAGAGTACATGAGTCGACCTTCTTGCATCTGCGCCTCTGCTACACCCCCGCTGGAATCGTTTTCCCTTCTCTCTTCAATCTCTCGACACTCCGATCTAGATCACACATTAAACTCGTGATTATTTCCCAATGAGAGGGTCTCCTTGCCCTCCTTCCTTCCCCCCAATCCCCCTCCCTCATTTCCCTCCCTCCCCTTCTCCCTTCCCCTCCAACCCCTGCACAACGAACAGCGCTTTGTCGGCAAGGCCAATAGAATCCCGGACGATATTCTGGAAGACCCTTCCTTGATCCAAGCTATTGCCCAGCTCCCGTCAAACTACAACTTCGAAATTCATAAGACAATCTGGCGGCTGCGGGAGGCAGCTGCGACGTGTGTGGCGCTGCAATTTCCCGAAGGGCTGTTGATGTACGCCTGTACGATTGCTGATATGGTGGAACGCTTCGTGCCATCAGTGAAGGAGGTGGTGGTGATGGGGGATGTGACATATGGGGCATGCTGTATCGATGACTTGGGGGCCACGGCCGCAGGGGCTGATTTTCTGGTGCATTATGGGCATAGTTGCTTGGTGCCTGTTACCTGCACCTCGCTCAAGGCCCTGTATGTCTTTGTGGAAATTGGGGTGGACGCCACGCATCTCATCGCGAGTCTGAGTCGAAATTTGGAGGGAGAGAGGAGGGTGTGCTTGATGGGTACGATCCAGTTTGTATCGGCCGTCCATGAGGCCGCTGCGGGGCTCAAGGAGCATTTTGCATCCGTACATGTCCCGCAGGCTCGGCCCATGTCTGCGGGCGAGGTGCTGGGATGTACGGCTCCGACGTTGGATAGCACGGCATTTGATACCTTGGTGTTTGTGGCGGATGGGCGGTTCCATTTGGAGGCGGCCATGATCGCTAATCCCTCCCTCGAGGCCTACAGGTATAATCCCTACGATAAGACTTTGACCAGGGAAGTATACGACACTCCCAAAATGCTGCGTTTGCGAAAGGCAGCGGTTGAGGCAGGAAAAGGTTCGAGGCGGTGGGGAGTGATAATGGGAACCTTGGGTCGACAGGGAAATCCGGCCTTAGTCAAGCACGCGATGGACCTGTTGGAGGGAGCGGGGAAAGAGGCTTTCGTCTTGCTCTTGTCCGAGATTACCCCACAAAAATTAGCCTTGTTAGACGAAGAGGTGGATGCTTGGGTGCAGATAGCGTGTCCTCGGTTGTCGATAGATTGGGGACTTTTCTTTACCACACCTGTCTTGACAGCGTACGAGCTGGAGGTGGCCTTGGGCGGGGAAGCCTGGTCTGAGACAAGCTACCCCATGGACTACTACGCCAAGGACGGTGGGGCCTGGGGCAACCTCCATCCCATTAATGCCAAGCGAGTCATGCTCTAGTGTGTACACGGAAACGAATGAAAAAATCTGGAAATGATGTAATAGAGTTTCTTGTTTTTTTTATGGGGTGTAGAAAGATGAAAAAGAAACATGGCATCTTCAACATCTAGTCATTTTCATTTTGTTCTTTGAACGCCGCCAAAATGGGCACGTCCTTAAAGAGGCGCGGGAACCTGAATGGTGAAGATGGACCATTTTTTTTGGCGGAGTCAAAATTCAAATTCAAAGACTCCTGACGAACTTGAACGCACACCCACATTCCCTTCTCGGGGTTTCCAGCGCGAGGGAAGTCCAAAACTAGCTGTGCTTCTCCTGTCTCCTCCACATGCATAAGGCGCCCTTTCCCTTTCCTTTGTCTCCTGTTACCGTAATTTTTCAAACGTAACAATTCAGGGCTTTTTCCAAGCACTAACCCCACTTGCGCACCTGGAAAAAGAACCTTTCTTTCTCCGGTTCATGATAAGGACCCGAATGCTTACTTCCCGCTCCGAGCTCAGGGCTTAGTTCCATCGCTTTTTGCACACAAGATGCAATTGGGCCGTATCACCTTGCTTGGTGTCTTGCCATTGTCTGTACCCAACACCCACACCCACACACCCACACACCTACAGGACAGCATCTGCGTGGGTAAGCTGCAGACATCGGACAGCACCGCGGGAAGGGATGCAGACGCAGACGCTGGACATTTGCTAGCTCGCGAGCAAGAGGCAGCGAAATGATGCCTGTGACGTCCTGGAAGGTTGCAGCTACAGCATACACTGCCACAGTACTCCTTCTTCCCCATCTGGCCACCGCCTTGAATGCTGTACGTACACTTTGAATGGATGAGTGGGTTGACCGGGAGGAGGGTGAGGGTCTTTATTGAGAGCGAGGATTGAAATCTAATGCTGATAATTTTATTCCGAAAGCCATTGCTTATACTTCGGTCTCACCGCGTGAATGAAAATCTGTTTGATTAATCCTTTTCCCTCGCTCTATACCCTACTTCTCTTTCCCTGGAAAGGTGCTTATTGGAGATTCGATATTGGCGAGCAGCGATACCCAAGGGGGACTGGGGGCGATTAATAAGTACTTGAACGAGTTTTCCGGCCAGAAGCTCAATAATTACGCTAAGATCGGCTCGAGTTTGCACGATGGGCGGGTGAAGAGCATTCCTCAATTGTACCAGGACATGCGAACCCAGACGGCGCCTGCCGTACCCTCGACCATTGTGCTGAATGGAGGAGGCAACGACGTCATCTCTGTGCGAGATGACTGCTGGGCCTTCAATGATAAGTGCCAGCTTCAGATTGATAGTGCCATGGAAATCGCGGAGGATTTAATGTTGCGAATGCATGACGACGGGGTGCAGCACATTATTTACCTGGGCTTTTACTACGCTTTCAACATGACCCAGGCGGTAGACTATGGCACCGAAAGGGTCAAACGGGTGTGCAGAGATGCGGCTATTGATTGTTTCGTAGCGGATGTGCGGGACCTTGACGTCGTCGTCGGGCCGGATGGCTTGCACCCAGGTAACTATATATGTGTCGTGCACCTCTTCTATCCGCGAAGGCCTACATCACTACTCTTCAACCTCACGAATCGCCTCACATCTCCAGATGACGCAGGTTATCGTCACTTAGCTGACCGTATTTGGGAGACAAAGCAGGAGTACAACATACCGTTCTAGTCGCAGCTGTGGGAGACACAGCAAGAGATCGACAGTGTGTCCTTTTGATATCTGGTTATGTTGAGTTCGCCTACAAGATAGGTGAATAGATGAAAATACAATTGTAAATAAGCGCAGTGACATGAATGTGGCATCTCAACAAATATAAGATTAGAGTGATCACTCGAAGGTAAAAAGTATCTCGAAGCGCAAACATTAGCTCACCAAGGAGGCACTTGGGACATCCATTTCTCTGCCCATTTCTCTGCCCATTTCTGTAAATCTATAAAATATCATGATTTTATGTGAGAGTGCACAATCTAAGATGAGTTTTGCCTCCTTGCAGTTTTCGAATGCAGGGTACCAAAAAGAAAGACAGGAGGTTTCTGAACAACATGGCGGAGGAAAGAAAGCAATGAGCGACTTAAGAACCAGGTGGGGGCAATAAAGCTTGATACCAAAAGAATAGATCATGAGTGCGCAGCTCACGCTTTGGTTTTTATGTACATTGTCTAAATTTGGTTTTGGGGGCAAATGTGGTCCCCTACTTTGGAGAGCAAACGGTTAATTTTTGATATATTATTTGATTATGGGCATCATCTCTATCTCTCATTTCCCATCCTCCACTTGCCACGCCACCTAATTACACCACCCTGCAACGCACACACACACACAGCCCTTTACGTCTTGGGTGTCTTGCCGAGTTGTTGCTGCTGCGTACTCTTTCTCGTCCCACACAGGATCACAACCCCTTCCATCTCTCCGCACCCCGGCGTGTCACCATATCACCACCCAAAGCAGAAATCATACCATGTCCACTTCTCACATCTTCACCAGCGAGGACGAGAACGTCCAACGAACTCAGTCCCTGGAAGCTCTGCGAAAATGCACCCAGGAAGTCGCCCACTACAGCGACCCGCAGACCGAGCAGGAATATGTCAAGCTGATCCAGACATTGCACAAGAAAGCCACTGCGTTGGGCGCTCTGCATCAGCACAGCCAGCGAGTGGCGTGCGTGGAGAAGATAATCAAACTTGCCAAGAAAGGTCTGCCTGTCAATAATCTCTCTCTCCCTAAGGCGCTGGAGACGCTGGCCGAATGTCACGCTATGATGGGGGATAAACCTACGGCCCTGACATTGTTCAAAGAAGCGCTCGATACCCGCGCGGCTTGTGGTCTACCCGAGGCCCACCCGTCTTCGACAGATTCTATAAAGCGCATGGCAGACTTGTACAGAGATCAAGCAGATTTTGAGCAGGCCTTGGAATTGCACCTCAAAGTCCTTGAGCTGCGGCGGTCGTTGCTATCGCCAGGCGAGGCCCGAAGGGGAGAAGGAGATGCGGTGATGGCAGAGGCTTTGCATGACGTCGGAACCACATATCATTGCCTGGGCCATTTTGAACGGGCTATTCCTTATGCTAAAAAGGCATTGGAAATCAAGCGGGAGTTGGTGGCGAGAAACAACGCACGGAGGGAGGAAGGGGAGAAAAGGAGGGTGGAGGGGCATGAGGAGGAGGAGGAGGAAGGGGAGGAGGCGGAGGAAGAGGATGCCTCTGATGAGTACGAGAAATTGATGGAAATGATGTACACACTTGCTTCTACCTACGCCAAGAACGCCGAATTCACGCTTGCCCAGCCCATTTACACGGAGCTGATTGCCCGCCGTCGAGATGAAGATCCCCCAAACTACATCAAACTGGCCAAGGCCCTGAACAATGCCGGGGCCATGCACATGGAGGCGGGTGACGGCGCCCTTGCTCTTCCCTTTTATGAAGAAAGTCTAGATATATTAAGAATGGTGCTGCCGGCGGCCCACCCGGAGATCGCGCTTGCCATGGGAAATCTTGCGGAAGTGTACAGGACTGCGGGAGAGAATGAGAAGGCCTTGGTCTTGTTTGAAACCTCTCTGACCATGCAGAGGCGGAGAGCAGCAGAGGCGATGGCAGGGGTAGGAGGAGGGTGGGGGGGCGTGGATCCGATGGGCATGGCGTGCACGTTGAACAATTCGGCGCTGCTGTATCGGGCCATGGAGAATTACCCACAGGTGGAGAAGCAGATGGAGGAGGCGATTGATTGGCTAAAGCGTGCGGTACCAGCGGAACATTACTACGTGACTAACATGAAATTGAGCTTGGCGGCCGCGCAGAAGGAAGGGGAAGAGAAGAAGGCGGGGACTTACGATCCCACTAAATATGGTATGGTAGGACTGTTCGAGAAGGCACGAAGGGATGAGAACCTTCCCTAAAGGACGGGAAGTAAGTGGATGTCTCAGAGGGAAGAGAAAAGTAAGTCGACTGCAATAAGGAGCGAGCGACACGTAGGCGGTCGGTAAGGTTCTTTCTAAAAGTAATGATAAGCAAGTTTGGTCCCTGAGAGGTTATGGTGACTTACTATGATGCTGCGCTTTTTTTGGCATGTGATTCTTTTCACTTTTCGATTTACCTGAATTGATTTTAAAGCAAAAGTGGCTGGTTATAGCGACCTCAGTGTCCTTTTGCAGCCACATTATAAAGGAAAATATGGCATTGGCATTAGGCGACTGCCCCATGGTTTTGCTTGATTTTTGAAATTCAAAACACGAAAACAGCGTTGGGTGCTTCCGTTCTGTCGCAATGTGCCACATGTGGTGCGCTTCCCAATCCTCATTGATATTTCCACCGAACATCAAGACAGGCAGTCAAATTGTAGGCCCAGCCACCGAGCCTCGTGTTAATCATGCGCGGCGCTCTCCTTTCCACCGCTGTCGTGGCTTTGTCCCTGGGCTTGGTGCGAGGAGGGGCGAGTGGGGACGCCAGTGGCAATATGCCGGCCCGGCTTCGAGCCACCGGCCATGCTGAGGATAACCACGAACTGCGAAAGCTTCATGATGAACTTGTCAAGGAGCAGCATCAGCATGAAGCCAAGTTTGAAAGGCGTGTATCCGTAGATGAGATCAAGGCTTTGGTGGCCCACCAACGAGAAGCGCATCCTGGTAAGTCCGAAATGTCATCGTGAGGGTGCGAGAGGAGCAAAAAGATAGAGAGGGAAAGCGGAGGTATGCCGTAATACTCGGCTGGACATACCAAACGCCGTGAATAGACCAGAGATCGAGAGTAGGCTGAGATGGAGAGAGCATGGTGACAATTCTTGCTTCGGATTCGTCTATCATTTAGCAAAGAGTAATTCACCGATACTCGCCTCCCTCCCTTCTTCACTTTCACATTTTATTATCCTACAATCAATTCACAGCTCACCAGACCGCCAAGGAGAACTTCCAGCGGATGAAGTTGCAGCGCAAGGCTCGCTTTGACAGCATGCTCCGAGAGGGGGAAAAGGCGGCGATCGCATCCGGTCACCTGCTGCAAGGGTTCATCTACGGAAAAGAGGCCGTACAGGAACACGAAATTCGAATGGAGCAAGCGAATCGGATTTTACTACAGCAAGGGGCACGATAGAGTGGCGTGTGGGAAAGAGATGAATGAAGAAAGCGGCATGGGCAGGGGTAGCGCGTGTATACGAAGATTGCCATAGGTTTAAAAAGCTTGTTAGAAATCAACCAATGGGTGGAGAGAAAGAAGAGTACGCAATAATTTAAAAGGCCGAGAGAATTGAAAAGACAACCTAGTGGATGAAATAAAAAGCAACCGATGTCTAAGTTCATACGCATAACTATCTGACAATTGATTTTCCATTCTACTCAAGAAGCAGGAAAGCAAACAGAAAAAGCAGACATAAAGTGACTCTAAAACGGTGAGCGGACTTCTTTTGGGGTGCCAATACATGTGACATTGTAGCTCTATTTTTTTTCCCTATTCGTTTTCAGTAAGCTCCTTCATTCAAGTTTCGTTGATCCCTCCCCCCCTCCTCCCACCTCCACCTCACCACCTAAAGCATGGCACCGTATGCGTAGGCTTGAACGAAAATCCTTCCCAAAACCTGTTCAGTGCCTTCTCTCTAACATTTTTTCCTGACCCCTGCTCGACCCCCAAGGCCTGGGCGTGGATCCCGTCCGTGACGAGGATAGAAGCAATCTCCTGGTCCACTGCCCCCTTTATATCATTCCACATTGAGTCTCCGATCGCACACATCTTCAACTCTGACAACCCTCTCTCCTTTCCCACCACTTCCTCCATAAGCTCGCGGCAATGGGCATAAACCAAGGGGTAGGGCTTGCCAACGTAGATGACCCTTCCCCCCTTCTTCTCATAAGCCTGCCCGATCATGCCGGGCATAGGGTCATTGTCCCCACCGGGCCTCACAATATCAGGGTTGGACACAATCATTGGCAGTCCCCTTTCTACTGCCTTAGTGGCTAACGCGTCGAATTCGGCGCTCTCGTGCAAGATGCGGCCAGGGCCAAACCGGAGTGGCGGGATGGAAGGATCAGAGGACTCGAGTATAACAAACGGGCCTCGTGCTAGGAGGAAATCTGCTTCTTCCAAGGAGGCAATTCTGCAACCCATTGACTGGACATAGTCGCGGTCATCATCTCCAGATCCAAAGACGAGAACGCGCCTCCCTTGGATCTTTGTGTAAGGAGAGGAGGTGCGTGGAGGGGAGAGACCGAGAAAAGTGAGCTCACCGGAGGTGACGACGTCAAGGTACTTGTCTGGGGTGAAGCCCATCTCGACCAGTCGGACGAGAGAGCCGGCCTTGCGTTTGGAGGAGTTAGAGAGGAGTATCACATGCTTGCCGAGGGCAAGGAGCTGTTCCATGCAAGCGATGGCTTGTGGGTATGCATTGTAGCCGTCGTGCATGACCCCCCATTGATCGATCAGAAAGACATCGTAGTGATGGGCAATATCCCGAAGCCCCGCAACGGAGTGGACGCTATCATTGTCATTGCTTGATGAAAACATGCGCAGAGATCTTCTGGCGTTGAAAATGGAGCAGCGGGATGGCGATGGGGAGATGAAGGCCTGACAGTAGCAGGATGGAGAGGAGGCGAGCACGAGCGCCGTGGCAGCAAACACAGCACCTGCAGCGGCGGTAACGGGATTGGGACGAACGCGGAGACGAATATGCTGGCGAAAGAAGGAGGAGGAGGGGAGCATCTGTGTGCGGAGTTTTGTTACAAGGATGGTTATAAATGGTTTGTATAAACCATCCAAGGCCTTTTGGCGAGGCAGTGACCTGCATCGGGCTGCTGTAGGGCGGCATGGATTGTCTACAACAGGCCTAAATGGCATCCAAAAGCAAAGAAGCTGTATTAATAGTGAATCAAGTTAGCAGATAATGGTATCACCGTGGAGAGAGAGAGATTTATTACAGCAGTCAAAGTGCATCCAGCCGCGCAGTGCCAAGCAAGACCAGAAGATCGATCCAAAGCGAGCAACGTGCGTGCTTTCCTTTCTCTCTGGTTGACTTCGAGTTGACAACACTGCAGCGATGCCTCGAGGACACGCGCACGACTTAACAGGGGTGCCGCGCTGTTTCATTTGTTGTTGAAAGTGGCTATGCCTTGCAGATAGGACCCATCAAATTGCAGACTGAGAGACAACAAATCAACCAATCCATGTGGTGATGATGAGTGCCAGCACGACGTGTCGATCTTTTCCACGCGGCGGCGTTGTTTGGTTTCGGCGGCGATTCAGGAGAGACACATGTGCGTGTGTTTACAATGCATGTCCTGAGCTAACTAACACCACTGTTTCCATTCAATTATGCCACGTACAGTATCGTCATGATAAGAAGACCAACAGCCACTACCGCCCCCCGCCCCTCGACCTCCCCTGTCCTCCTCTTATGTCTCCTCCTTTTATCTTCGCCTCGCGTCGCCCGGGCTTTCGGCCCGCTCCCTCCCTCCTTTTGGCACCCAATCTCTTCCTCTTCCGGTGATCCAGCGGCCACAGAGGTCAAGCATGCCTGCACTCCTTCGTCCCCTCCGCCCACCCAGGACCCCCGCTCCGTCGCTGCTCTTCCCGTCTCCCGTCCCTCCATAGTCAGGGACGTCTTGGCGCTGGACTTCGATGGGGTTTTATGTCATAGCGTAGATGAAAGCAGCCGGGCAGCTTTTCGGAGTGTGAAGAAATTGTGGCCACAGCTAGCGACGTATTGCACGGTCGGTGGGACACGAGGCAATGAATGCCCAGCGTGGTTGGGTGATAGGTGCGTTGACTCGACAGGAGGAGGGAATGCTTGAATCGGGGGGGGGGGGCTTTCGCTTGTATGTGTGAGGGAGTAATGTCGGTTGCATTGTTTGTAGCTATCTTTACATTTCGTCTTCACATCTCTCCTTTTCACCCGATTCTGTTACACGGCTGACATTCCCTTTTCCCCTTCTTCCCTCCTTCTCGCCCCCCCCCTTTTATTTACAGTCTCCGGCAGCTCCGCCCGTTGGTAGAGACAGGCTACGAAAATATCCTCCTGGCCCGATACTGCATGGAAAAGGTAGGCGTTGAGGTTAAGGGGAAAAGAAACGCGATCAGCTGCATTTCCCTCCACTGATTTTGATCACCGCCTCCCTACATCCTTCCCTTCAGTACCTCCAGGGACAGGGCTCCACCCCCGACATCGACATTACGGAGTTGTCGGGAAAATGGCAGACACACTTGCGGTCAGCCTTGCTGCAAAGATACGGGGTGACGGCACAGGAGCTCGTGGATGTAAGCATGGAAGGAGGGAAGGACGGACGGGAAGAGAGAAGAAGGGAAAGGAGGGAAGGAGGGAAGGAGGGAAGGAGGGTTGGGGGTCGGGTGTGGGGGGGAAGTAGCAAGAGCACATGATTTAAGTTTTATTTAAAATGTATATATTCATATCTATATATCTATATCTATCTGTATGTATGATTGCGCACACTAATCACCCTTTCCTCCTTCCCTACCTCCGTCCTCCCTCCCTCCCTTCCCTCCCTTCCTCCCTCCCTCAGCTCTTCGGGTCGGTGCGCGACGACTGGCTGGCCGAGGACCGGGAAGGATGGCTCAAGGCCCACTCCTTCTACGCAGGCACGGACCTGTCTATGGGATGTCCCAGGTTGGAGAGCTATGTCATCACCACCAAGCAGACGCGCTTCGTCGAGGCCTTACTGGGCGCTCGCGGTAGGGAGGGAGGGAATATTGCCTATATATATATATATATATATATATACATATAGGGAGGGAGGGAAGGAGGGAGAATATTGCGAGCATTTCAAGGTTCATGATGTATATTTTGGCATGTCCCGTCTCTCTGAATCTTCCTCTCTCCATCTCTCCCTCCCTCCTTCCTTCCCCCCTTTACTTCTCCAGGCGTGGCCCTCCCTCGCGAGCGTATCTACGGGCTGGGCTCGGGGCCCAAGACAGACATTTTGGCGCGAATTTCCCGCATTAAGAGAGAGCGGGCCGCCCAGGATCCGGAGATGGATAGGGAGCCAACGGTAAGGATGTAGGGATGTAGGGATGTAGGGAGGTAGGGAGGTAGGGAGGGATAAATGTTACCAACGTCCAACCTCCCCTTTTCTTACAGGTGCATTTCATCGAGGACCGCCTGGAAGCTCTTGAAAAGGTCTGCGCTGATCCTCGTCTGCAGGTACGTCCCACCTCCCCTCTTTCGTTCCCTCCCTCCCCCCTCCTTCCTTCCCTCCCTCCCCCCACCTTCCTAAACCCCCAACCCCCTCCCTCCTTCCCTCCTTCCCTTCCTGCAGAACGTCCAGCTGTACCTGGCTGACTGGGGCTATACCACGCCCGAGGCCCGTCAACGCGCATTGCTCAATCCTCGGATCCGCGTCCTTCAACTGTCCGACTTCGCCTGCATGTGCCACGCGCTCGGCGCAGAGACGGAGGAGGAAGGGGGAGAAAGGTGCGAAGGAGGAAGGTGGTGTGTGTTTGCGTGTGCATGGGCGTGGGTGTATGTGTGGGTGTGGGCGTGTGTTGTCTTTGTGGTGGGAGGTCGTGGCTTTCTTCCCACCAGCCTGAACAATGTTTCTCCGGGGTCTCTTCCTTTCTTCCCCTCCCTGCTTCCCCCTCACACTTTTTTCCCCTCCCCCTCTTCCCCTCCCTGCTTCCCCTCCCTCCTTCCCTCCCGCAGCTGTTCATTCGCTTGCCTCCAGGCCACATGTTCCTCCTCCTCTTCTTGCAGTAGCAGCAGCAGCACCAGCAGCAGCACCAGGCCTTTGGTAGAGAAGATAGTGTTCCAGTCTACCCCTCCCCCTTCTCCCGTCTACACGGACCCATCGCGCAAAAAGGAGGGAGGGTGGGAGGGTGAGGGGGAGGGAGGAGCGAAGGAGATGAGCGTGGGGAGCCCGACGACGTTTACGGAGAGAGAGAGGGAAGAGGAGGAGATACACGAAATCATGATGAGGATGACGGAGGAGGAGGAGAATCAGGAAGCGAGGGAAGGCGTGAGGGAGGGAGGGAGGGAGGATGAAGAGCTGGCGGAGGATGAGGGCTGGATTTTTGGGGTGGGGTCGGGAGGAGGGGGAAGGGGGGGAGGGACCAGCACGAAACAACGTCAAGAGGAGGAAGCGGACGAGGAAGAGTGGTAGAAGGGAGGGAGGGGGGGAGGGAGAGAATGCGACTTGGGAAGCATCAATAGCTTCGTTAGGATGGAAGGGAGAGATGACGGGATGACTTAAGGGAGAGGGGGAGTGAAGGGCCTGTTATTGTGAAAGATGCATGCATGCATCGATCCTCGCTTTTCTTTTGTACATAGATATCAAGTTGTTAGTGACTTCAAGTGTGTGTGTGCCTGTGCGTGTGCATGTGTGAGTGTGTGAGTGAGTGGGTATGAGTTTGAGTGCGGCGTTTTGTTTGTATCAGAGAAGGGAGGGCAAGATTTCCTCCCTTCTTTTTCGCTTCCCCAGTGCGGGTGGGTGAATTAATTGATGGAGAATATATGGCATTTTAGTGGCCTAGGTATCAGACGGGACTGTGCGAGAATGCGGAAGGGACAGACGAAACTCCCCAAGAAAACAGAGAGGACCGAGAAGCCTCGGCGAGAGGGATAGAAAGATTTAATTTGTGAGTGGCAAGGCCGAGACATTGACTCACCGAAGCCGCGTTGCTCCGCGCAAAGGGTATACAGATTTAAGAGAGAGTAGTAGGGGAAAACAAAAGACCGCGAAATCTGACAAACGCGAGAGTGCTGCTGTTGCTGCTTTCGCTGCTTCTTTCTTTTTGGTTGTTGTGTGAGCTTCCCAAGCTCAGGCCTACTTTCCTCCTTTTAAGAACAATTCGCTCCTTCTTCCCTGCCTATCCTCTCTATACCGGTAGGGCCCGAGGTAGGACGAGAGGACTGGATTGGACGAAACACAAGGGCAGCCTCCCCCTCCACCCTCCCCCTCCCTCCCTCCCTCCCCGCTTCTCTTTCCCTGTCCACATGCTTACTTCTCTTCCTCCTTCTCTGCCAAGCCAGCTGCCTCCAGCCTCCGCTTCTCCTTGCGCTCGGTCTTGTTCTTGGCCTGCGGAGGGTTGGGGGGGGGGAGAGGGAGGACAAAATGAGGAAGGGAAGGGGAAGTAAGTGGCGGTGAGCGCCGAACCGTACCAATACATAAATCCCTTCATCCAACAGCTCCTGGGTGTAGCTAACTTCCCTTCTGTTGATGCATCCCTTCCTCCGTCCCTCTCTCCTTCCCTCCGTCCCTACCTTGGCCCGACGCGCCTCGGACTGAGCGGCCAGCATTGTAACACGGGCTTTTTCCGCCTTGAGCTTGTGGATCGACTCCATTAGCACACGCTTGTTCTTAAACTGATTGCCCTTCACGCTGGCAAGAGCATGGGGAGCGCGGAGGAGAGGGAGGGAGGGGAAGAGGGTCAGACGTGGAGGACAGGTGCATTATATACGTCTCAAACCAAAGACACCTTCCATGAGAATGAAGGGAACGAGGGAGACGGGTAGGAAGGGTGTGGGTGAGGCAACACGTACCGCATGTATAGGTCGTGGTAGAGGTGCTTGTCGACCTTCTTCGCGTCGCGGTACTTGCGGAGGAGGCGGCGGAGGACACGCATGCGTCGGAGCCAGACCATCTTGAAGGGGAGGCGGGCATTGGCGGTACCCTTACGCTTCCCGTAACCTGTGCGAGAATGGAATGGAAATAAAAGGGAAGAGGTGAGTGAGTCGATGAAGGGCTGAGACGGGAGGGCTGACTAGAGCCACATACAAAAGCGGCCGATCGACAGGGAAGGACTACACGCTGGGTTGGGAGGGAGGGATGGAGGGAGGGAGGGACCGAAGATGTAGTGGCAAGTGATAGTAGAGCGTGGCGGTGAGCGTCTTTACAAAAAGCCACCACGCCCTGTGGAGAGCCTCCTTTTCGTGTCTTTTCTTGGCAGGGCTCACTCCTCCTCCTCATCCCCTTGCGAAGAAGAGGAAGAGGGGGCGGCCTCTCCCGCTCTTCATCCTCCCCCAGAAAGGAAAAGAATAAAAGGAAGAGAGAAGCCCCTCCCACTGCCGGTGGTTGATTCCATCACCACACACACATACATACACAAATACACTTCTACTGTCTACTCCCCCCTCTATCACTGCCTGTCCACCCACCAGTGTGTCGGCCCTTGCGCTTGGCCTCGAGGCGGGCCTGGAAACGGGAGCGAGAGTGGACAACCTGAGGCTTCTTGATAACAAAGCCGTCCTTAATCAACTGTACGTGTCGAGGATAGGTGTTGATGATATTGAAAGGGGAGGGAGAGCAGAAAGGCATGTGAGAGTGAATCATGATGATAACGAGACGCAGTGGGTGTACAGTGACGATGCAGAGCTCCCTTCGATTCCACCCATACTAATAGCCAGGATGCCAACCAGTCATCCCTCCTCCGATGTACCCACGCTCCGCACTAATGCCATTCCATTTCATTTCTTCGCAGCCCTCCCTCCTCTCTGTCGTTACCTTGCGGATGTTCTGCCTGGAGTTGGCCATGGAGATCTCGCCCGTCTCATTGGGATCAAGCCAGACCTTGCGCTTACCCGTCTTGAGCACGCTGGCGGCCAGGCGCTTCTGAATGCGGAGGTTCACCATCTTGGAACCTGAAAGAGAAAACTACACGAGACTGGACCCCTGTTAGGTTTGAGATGGGAGATGATAGGGGAACGGAAGAGGCAGGAGTGTAAGGAGATGTGTGGCAGGGTAGAGAACCAGAAAAGCATGCATCAACATTTTGTGAGTGAAACGCGACCAAGATCATCAGAGGGATGTCCACGCAGCGTGGATTATTATAGACTAGGGCGTGCTTCGTGGTGTGCGGTGAGCGAGAGGAAAGCTTGCCCCCTCTTCGCCGCCTCCAACCCTGCTTGCCCTCTCCACAACCACCACTCAACTCCCTCGATTCAACTGCAGGCACTTTAACACCGTGACCTTGAGGTGCAATGAGAGAAAACGATGAAATGTGGTCACGGACGTGAGGCGTGTGAAGTGATGAGTGTCAAAGGAGAAAGAAGAAGGGCAGGGTGGATGGGAGGGCGACTCGTGGTGGACGGCAGGCAGGGCCAGGTCTGGAATTATGACGGCTTGTGCGCTTGCTCCTTTAGCGGAGCTTCCGCTTCGTTTATCCTTAGTTTTGGAAAGAGAGCGGCTAAGTTGGAGTTCTGTCTTAGGCAAGAAGACAAGCACCTTGTAGCTGTGTTGTTTGATACACTGAGAGCATTAAATGGTGGAGGTTGGAGCGGAGGAGGTGGTTGGTACTCTAGAGAGAGGGTGGTGGCATGCAAGGCGGGTGAGGAGGTCAAAGAAGTGCTTCCCCTGCCATTTTTCCAACTACCCTATCCCCGCTCTGGTTGCGCACCCTCCCAGCCAAACCCCCGATAGTCATATCGGCAAGTTTGTGTACATGTAGGGTATGGTACTTTTAATCCCTTCTGATTCTTGCCCTCCCCTATTCCATTCAACCTTCCCCCAAGCAATGGAGATGGGCCCCAGGCCTTGTCCTCCATACGCCACTGCATTTACACCTTGTATCCATGTACCCACGTTCAACACATGAGCTTACGCCTTTTTCTCTTCTTCTTTCCCCCTTCCCCTGCCCCCTTTTCCTCCTTCACTTGCCTCAGAGACTACCAATGTACGGCCCGCCTTACTATCAACGACGGGGTCGGCCACGGGCCCAACAAGGCGGCGGCCGCCGAAACAACGACTTATACCTCATCTATGTCCTCATTTCCACCTGCCTTCGCCATGTTAGTGAATTGGATTACAAACCGCCCATCACCATTGCCCTGCTGGTCATTAATATTTTGGTGCACATTCTGCCGGAGCTTTTTCTTCCATGGGGCATCGATTTTCGGAGTGTCCGTGGCATCTGCCTGCAGCCCGCCCGGATCCTCGAGGTGCTCCTGCCATCACTATTCGCCTTCTTTTCCATCTTTGACTCCTCGTCGGGAGGAAGAGGAAGAAGAGGAAGAGGGAGCAGTTGGGCGCAGCGTTTGTGGGAGGCGGCAACGGGGACCGCTTTTACTACTTACAGCTCCTCCTCCTCCTCCTCTTCGTGGTGGTCTCCTTCGGCGTACGACCGGTGGCATGAGGGATTGTCGCGCACCTACCTGTCGGCGTTGGTCCATGGGGACGATGTCCATCTTTACTGTACGTCCTTCTTGGTTTCTCCTCCCTGGATGCCTCCCTCGCTCCCGTCCTTCCTCCCTTGATCTTTCCAATTTCCTTTTTTTTTCCCTCGCAGAGCATCAGAGCACTTAATAATTGGATTTATCACACACTTTTCTCCAAACAGACAACATGTTGTCTTTACTGTACAAAGGCGTCACGCTGGAACGGGCCCTGGGCTCTCCCCTCTTCCTCCGCCTCGTCCTCTTCTCCTGGGCAGTCTCGCACACCCTCATCCTCCTCCTCGCCTCCTTTCTGCACACTCTTCCCTTCATCCCCCCGTCCTTCACCTCCTTTTACACGTGCTCCGTGGGGTTTTCGGCCGTCCTCTTCTCCCTCAAGTACGTTGCCTACTCCCGCGATCCCACGGGCTGGACCTCCGTGGCTGGTTTCCAGGTCCCCCTCGGGAAGGCCTCGTGGATTGAGTTGGTCGTGACATCTTTCTTGTCGCCAAATGCGAGTTTTGCGGGCCATTTGTGTGGGATTGTGGCGGGAGTATTGTGGGTGGAGGGGGGAAAGGTGGATGGATGGGTGAGAGGGAGGATGAGGGAGGTAAGGAGGAGGTACACGTATCGGAGTGGGGCGAGTGGTTATCACGTGCCCCCGACAGCGCCGTCCCAGCCAGGGATGGGAGGAGGGAGGGCAGCGGGAAGAGCGGGTAGAAGAGAGGGAGGGCGAGAGGAGGGGAGTTCGGTGACGCAAGAGGCGACACGACGGGCTTGGGCAGAGCAACAACGACAGCCGGTGGCTAGTGGGAGACGATCACCAGTAGCAGCGGCAGCAGTGGGAGGGGGCCCGGAGGGGATGGAAGGGCTGTATCGCCCGCTCTATCCGCACGTGCCTGTGGCGGAGGTAGTGGATGTTGATGACGGGCCCCGGTTGCCAACCTACGAGGAGGCCACAAGACTAGGATGGGGAGGAGAAGAATTGCGGCAGCGGACGTCGCGGGGAAGGGAATTGTAACATGGTTGGAAAAAAGAGGCTAAATTGAACATAACTAATTACAGAAGCACACATAATTTGTTTACGTATATGACATCGCTTACCTCCACTTTATCTAGTCATTCACGGCTTTCCGTGGCCGGTCAAATCGCTCCACTCGCAGGCAGTACGCCTCTCCAGCTGGGGAGGCATTTACCTGCGGCCGGCTACGGCGAGGGAGAAAGTGGGACGGTACGAGTAATTTGTTGTGAGAACTAAAATGGACCAGAGCCTAAGGTGAGAGTGCCTATGAACAATGTATTCAGTGTGGCAGTATCCTCGAGAATGAGCCTCAGGACACACACAGGTCACATCGACGGGGCTAATAGCAGTCTTACGGCTGGGCCATGTTCACTTTTTTCGTGGCGGCTGCCGTTGGAACACGACGACGTAATTTAGGTATTTAGCCCCCCAAGGTCAGTTCAGACTTGCCTTGAAGCTTGTCTAACATTATTTACTGTCTTTCTCACTCTCTCTCTGCACCATTCCTCCCCACAGGCGTCGAGTTTTTATTTCCCAGCCTCGCCACCTCAAGAAAAAAAAAAGAGATATCCAAGCATTTCATCAACAATGCCGCCCGCTCTGGACATCAAAGAGGCCAAGCAACCCTTGTTATCGGCCCAGACCGATCAAAGAGGGGCGATCGATGACCAAAGCGGTGAGGCGGGTACCGTGGACGCTCAAGCGCTGCAAGACAAGCAGCAACCTCCTGCCAATCAGCACAGTGAGGAGGCTAATCTGGAGGAGCAGCAAGCCGAGTCCAGACCTAGACATGACCGTCTTGCTCAAATCAAGCAATATTGTGCCCATGCCTTTTCTATTCTTCAAGAGCTTCTTGCAATCCCCATCATGGAAGCCTTGGGCACCTTGACATTGACCCTTGTGGTCGGCCTTATCACCCGCCCCGCCGCCGCTACTGCCCCACTAACCGCCGCGTTAGCCATTGCCGCCGTCTTACTGGCGATGATTCACGCTGGAGCCCGCATTTCAGGCGCGCATTACAACCCAGCAGTAACATTTGCTTTGGTCCTGCTGGGCTGCACATCTCCTTTCCAATTCTTGGTCTACGTAGGGAGTCAACTCGCCGGGGCCATCGGCGGCGCCCACCTAGCAAAGGCTCTCGCTTCTCCAGATCCACTTGCCGACCCGTTTTTGCAGGGGGGCATTAATGGAAAATTAGCGCTGGTAGAGATATCTTATACCTTTGCTTTGGTCTTCGTGATCTTACACACGGTGCTCGCCCGCACTCAGCAGCCCAATAGTTTTTCAGGAGCTGCCATCTGTGCCACGATCGCGGCGGCGGCTGCTGTCGGTGCTGTCATGAATCCCGCGATATCGACGGGTTTATATGTGGCGGGCATGAGTGAGGAGCGCGCGGGGGGGAAAGGGGGGGAGGAGGGGCTGTGGATTCGCTGGTTGCTGCCCATGGTGGGGGCCTTGGTAGCCACATGCCTGTTTTATTTGACAAATCCCATGGATGCCATGTTCCCGCCAGGCCAGGACGAGGCAGCCGCCGCCGCTGCTGCAGCAGCAGCAGCAGCAATGTCGTCGCCTAGGATCGGAAGAAGTGGCATGGCAGGAGGAGTCGGAGGGGGAGGTGGGCGGACACCCCTCCTCCGCGATGGTTCCTCGTTCTCGTCGGTCATCTCTTCATACTCCCATGTGCTTTTCAAAGTCTCGCGCGTCTTGTCCGTGTATCTGATGGAGTTTCAAGGCACCTTCCTCATTACCCTCACCATTATCCTCTCGCTCACTGCTTCCTCCTCCCCTTCCTCCCTCGCTCCCTCCCCCGCCGCCACTGCCGGCCTGCTCCTTACGGGCCTCGTTTTCACCGGAGGGTACATCAGCGGTGCTCATCTTAATCCAGCCGTGACCTTCGGCGTTTTCCTCTTCCGTCCTCGACGAAGTGACGTGCCCAAGGTGTTAGCCTACGTGGCTGTCCAAGTGCTCGCCTCTGTTTTCGCAACAGGAGCCACTCGCCTCGCCCTCGGCCATGCCGCTTGTCAAACCGCCCTCCCCTTTCCGCAGGCTCCGCATAAGTGGCAACAAGCCCTGGGGGTCGAGACCGTGTGTACAGCCCTCCTTGTCCTCGTTGTCCTCCTACTAGGTGCGGCGGGCGCGCAGGGGCATCCGTACTATGGGCTGGCGATCGGTGCTGCTTTAACGAGTGGGTTGTATGCTGCAGGGTCTATCTCGGGAGGAGGATTAAATCCTGCGGTGGCCTCGGGATTGTACGCCCTGAATGCGACGAAGGGACAGGGCGAGGAGGCGTGGATTTATTGGATTGGGCCTTTATGTGGATCTGTGGTGGGGGTTTTGTTGGCGGGGTGCTTGGCGCCTCGGGGATGGGCGATGGGAAGAAGGAGGGCGATGGAGAGGAGGGAGGAGGAGGAGGTGAAAGAAGAGGAGGAAGAAGGAGACGAGGACGAAGGCAAGGAGGAATGGATGGAGAAGGGGGAGATAACTGTGACGGAGGAAGAGGAGGGAAAGAAGAAGGAGGAGGAAGTAGCTGCGACGTAGGCGGAGGATCGTCGCAGTAATTAGGAAGTTATGAATGATAAATATTTTTGTTTATTTGCGGAGGAGGTCTAGAGATGGATAACGTGTTGATGCACCGGAGAAGAGAAGAGAATGTTGCGGGCACCGCAGTCACTTTAGGTCATCAAGGCAAAAATGAGGCCTACGTAGAATGGCTACAGGAGAACTCTATAACGGAAATAAGGAGACGAAAATTTAGGCTGGTGAGAAGGAGAGATCATGTTTGTAAATACATGAGCGCATCTGACGTGTGCGTGTACAGGGAAGTGTGTCAAGCTCGGGAAAGAACATTTAACAAAGCCAAGAGGGAGCATTGTCAGCAGATTATAAGAACCCTGCACACTATGCAAGCACATGAATACTTGTCAAAGAAAAATAGCCGTGCGCGAAGACGTCAGAGAATCAAAGGCTCCAGGAAGTGCGGCCTTTACTTTCCTCGCCCTCCAATTTCCGATCTCTGCCGAAGAAGGAAGGAATGAGTTGAGAAGGACGTGGGATTGCCTGCATTCTAGGAGCCCTCATTTTTAAAAATGTTCATTCAAAATGATTTTATAACACCCAAAAAAAGGAGAACAAAATTCTTGACTGACGATGGTGATAAATAAATTTGTGGGTAGTTGCTGTCCTGCTTGCTGTTCTACGTGCCTTCTGTTTGATTAAACATCCGATCAATTTTTATGGATTAGCACATTGCGAACAAAAACAATTTATAACCAATATCATTCTTATGAGACCCTTGAAGAATTATCAATCGGTAGGTTGCTGCGGGGCATTTTTTCCGGACCAACCTCCCCCCCAAAGTCAGAAAGCCGTTGGCAGCCAGCCGTTACCCCAAAATTCGCTGTCCCTTTTTTTGCAGGTCGCATTACCTTTTCCCCTTCAATTTTTGGCTGTAGATGCCGACATCCTGCGCATAAATAGAAAAATTTGACCTACACAAAATGTGACTGGCTCATTTCCTGCCAATCAGCGCCTTGGCCCACAACTTTTTCTTTCTCAATTTTCGTCACATCCCAAACACACATTCCCAGCACAGCCCCAACTTCTTTCGCCTCCATCTAAGTGTCCTGATAGGCAATCAAAATGAGACCCTCCCTTTGCTTTATAAGCAAATGTTTCATTCCCGGCCTCGCTGTTATGGTGCTTCTGTCGTGCATCTCCACTTTGTAAGCACCATCCCTTTTTCACTTCATACTTTCATTTTTGGGGCATGTTCCCCTCATAACCATTCACCCCTCATATATATGTTCAACAATAAGTAATGCTAGAATGTCTCAGCCTACCTCGGATGTTCGCATAGAGATGTGGTCCTTCCTCGGTCCTGAGAAGCCCTCCTCGGATGCCCGCTTTCGCATGGCCCATCGCCAGCTCGATGTTGCGAGCAACAAGCCGCGCACGGGACCGGCAATTGCACCACGCCCCGCCACGGATACCTATGACATTGGGGGACCAGCTCCTATATGCTGGAAGACTGTCGATTCCATTGTTTCGCGCCTGGCTTCCTGCCCGGCAGGCCTTGCTGTAGAATTCTTGCAGACGCCGCCCACAACCGTCTTTGCTAATGATGATTACCTCACTACCTACAAGATAATAATTGATCCTCTGAGCTGGCGAGTCATCCCTGTCAATGAAAATGGCACCAGTTATGACGTGCCGCACGCAATTATTCGCTCATGCCGCAACAAGGTGGGGTTTTGCACGCCTTTCATCGAGGACATGCCGGGGCTCTCCTTTTCCACCCTGCCCGTGGCCGGAAACTTGAGTGCTTTCCAGCAAAATCGTAGCAGTTCTACATTCACCTCATCTGTGAAGTTCGAGCCCGGCTCATACACAAATATTGCCCACTTGCAGCTTTGGGGCCGGGACGCTACCGGTGAGGATGCGAAGTATGACATTGCCGCCGCCTTTGTGCGGGACGTGCTGCCAGCCCGCAAGATCCTGGCGGTGGCACCAGCGGTTCAATACACCATGGCGGCTATTATTGCACTTGCTTGTCTTTTTCTGGCCTTGTGCTTCGCTTGCATATTTCACTGGCGCTCGCACAAGATCATGCGTTTTTCGCAAGTCAACATCTTGATGTATATGACGGTGGCGGGCTTCGTGGCCTTATGCGGGGTGCCCCTGGCAGCAGTCAACACCCAAGAAGCTTGCTCCCTTCGCCCTTGGATGACCATCATCCCCTTGAACTTTATGTTTGCTTTGCTGTTCGGCAAGACATGGCGGATATTCCGGCTGATGAATAACAAGCAGCTGAAGGCCATTAGAATCAAGGAGACCTACGTCCTGTATGTTGCGTTCCTCCTGACCCTGCCCGAGATTCTCATCCACGGCTTCTACTTCCTGTTATTCCCTCCACGCTTGCAACTCACCCGGGTCATCAATGACTATACGTTCCTTTTCGAGTGCACCGGAGGTTCTCCCGCCAAGAACATTTTTGACGGCCTTCATCTAGCCTATGCCACGATTATTCTCCTCCTGGGGTGCTACGTTGCCGACAAATCCGCCTCCCTCACCACGCTCTTCAACGAAGGAAAGTACATCCTCTTCGCCATTTACACATGTTTTGTCTTGTCTGTCATCATCGTCCCTGCTTCCTTCGCAGTAGCCACGGACCCCCAGACAGGCTTCATCTTGCGGACTCTCGGCGTGACTTTGGCCGTGACTGGCACCATAAGTGCTATTATTCTACCCAAGGTCAATCTTATCCTCTCGGGGGTCGACCTCTCGCTCGATGATGGCAAGACAAACACTACGAATACTATCAAGTCGAACAACACCCAAAGCGGGTCAAAGGCCACGTCCGCTAGTACTATGGCAGCTCCGACGCCGGCAGGACCCGCGAGGGATATCATCCAAGTCAAGAATCGCGTGCCCTCTGCTGTAATGGAAACGCTTGGCGACGCCTTGACGGCAGGAAACAAAGTTGTTGACCGTCAAATGCAAGGATTTGCACTCCAGCGCCCAGATTGGGATACGTGCGTGGATCAAGTCCGCAGCTTGAACGAGACTTTGCAGCGCTGTGTCTTGAACAGTAACGCACAGGGCACCGCGAACGGTGGAACTAGTGGTTTTTCTGCCAAAGTGGCTCCTTCCAACATCTGAGGACCATTTTCACAGTAATCAAGTACCTACATGTCAATCAAATATAATTAATTGAAGTAGCTTAATTTCAGATCGAGTGAGTGGTTTCCACTTGAGTGCACAGTGAGAGCCTGTGAGAGCAGACATCGCGCGTCAAAATGTGCGCTTGCTTTTTTATGTTTTACCAGCCGCTGGGTGAGAAATTCGCAAAAAATAAGCTTGACAGAGGAAGTCCCTATCCTCAAGCCGGAAGCACCTATGTCAGGGAGTCAAACAAAAAGAGGAAATAAGTACAGAGAACCACGAAACACATGCAGACATTTGTTTTCTTTACTTTGGGGTGCTTTCAATTTTCATTCCTAATACTATTTTGCTATTCAATCTACTTAGTCAACACTTTTATGACTGGGACGACGACGACAAAGACGCCGTCTTGTTTCCCTCCGTCCCTCCTTCCTGCGTTGCCACCGGCAAGGGCGGCGCCTTCACGATCCCCGCCAAAACGCGTTTGAGGGAATACAGGGTCACGGGACCGCACTTATAAAAGCACGTACTCGTACTCCCCGCTCCTCCACCAGGAGCGGCTTTCCTATTTAGCCAGCGCTTCCAGCAAGACATGCATGCAATGTGACCACACGGGGACATAAAGACCGCCAAGGTCTCGTCGCAAATCGGGCACTTCTGCTGTCGTCCACTTTTGCTGCCTCTTTCTTCGTCCCCACCCTCCCGCTTCTTTGTCCCTTTCTTTGCATCACCCAGACCGCGATCCACCAAATGCTGCAGCCGCTCAATTACATTCCTATCCTTGTTTTCGTCCCTCTCTTCTCCAGCCCTCCCTTCCTGTCTTCCGCTCTCCTCATCTTTTTGTCCAGCCGTCGTCTTGGGCCGCTTCACCGCACGCCTTATTAAGTAATCCTCCTCCGCACCGGGAGCATAAAACGCCTTCCCCTTCCCTGCCTCCTGCTTAGTAACCACCATCGCAGCCATCGCTGCTGCTGATGCCGCTGCAGCAGCAGTCTTGGCCACCCCTCCTGCCCTCGCCAGAGGATGTCGAGAAGGAGGACGGTATCTCGTTTTGATCATGCCATCGAATACTGGACGGAGGAATGAGGGCAGGAATGAATAGGCGAAGCGGGAGAGGAAGGAGGGATCGGCGCCTGTGGACAGAAAGACGTCAACGGCCCCGCCTTTTCCGCCAGAGGACCAGGTTTGAAAGTCTTTCAGGGTATGCATTGTGCCTCTCAGAACCTCTTTGATTCGGTCATTGAGAAGCGCGAAACGCTCCGGTGAAAGCTTGACTTTAGCGCTTTCTAACCACTCTTGCATTTCTTGCATACCTAGCCCTCCCTCCCTTCTTCCTCCTCCTCCTGCTCCTCCTCCTCTTTGTCTACCATTCTCCAATTCGTCCTCGTCAGTGTTGTCTACCTCTAAGAGTGGCTTCTTGTCCTCCCCCTTGCTTTCCATTTCATCATCATCATCATCATCTTGCTCAGTCGTAGCTCGCTTGTGCTTGAGCTGTCGTTGCTGCTGCTGCTGCTGCTGCTGCTGCTGCTGCTGATTCCTCGCCTGTCCTGACGAGGAAAAAGGGGCGGCCACTCTGGAGGTTGAAGAGGAAACAGAGGAGGAAAAAGAGGAGGCAGAGGATTGCGAGTGCGACAAAGAGGATGACTTGAAAGAAGGCAGGGAGGAAATCGATCCGCTGAGACCCATCCCATGTTTCTCTGCCTTACGATGCTGCTGCTGTTGTTGCTTCTGCACAGAGAAAAGAGCACTACTGCTACCACTCCCTCCTCCACCTCCTCTCCTTCCCTCTCCTTCCCTTGCTTCGCCTCCACTCATGGCGGAGAGGCTTCTGCTCAAGGCAGACGCCTTGCGAGGAAGAGGAGGAGGAGGGACACAATGGGTGGCTAAAGACGAAGGGAAAGAATAGTATGCTTGACTGCTGCTATTCTGTTTTTCCATATCTCCTCCTCTGCCTCCTCCACCGCTACTGCTGCTACTGCTCCTACAACTCGAAGTGCTACCGAAGGCAAGGGCGAGCTTCGACGACGACGACGAGGACAGGGGGGCGGAGAAGGAGGAGGAGGAGGAGGAGGAAGAGGAAGAAGGAGCGGACGAAGCAGGTACTAAGCCCAGTTGCTCTGATAGGCTGCCTTTCCGCACTAACACCCTCTTTCCTGCAGCTTCTGTCGCTGCTGCTGCTCCTCCTCTTCGCACTTCCGACGGATGAGTACCCGCCCCTCTTACCACTGCATCCGTACTACCGGTGCCACTGCTGCTGCTGCTACTGCTACTGATGCTGCTGCTGCTCCCATGATTGCCGACAAGCGCATCTTTCTGTGCAAAGAGAGACGACAAAGTCGATGGTCTTGGCCCCTGGGGCTTCCCGCCATTCGCATTCTCCAGCCTCTGCTGCTCCCGCAGCGCACACTTAAACTTCAAAAATTTGTTTAATGCCTCTTCCTGCCCCTCCCTCCCTCCCTCCCTCCCTCCCTGGCTCAAAGACGGCAGCTCCCGTTCAATCACATCGGGTGCAATATACCCTGTGACCGTCTCCAACATGTTCGCATTCACCACCACCGCCCCCCTCCGATACCGAAAACCCGCCCCCTTCCTCCCTCCACCCCTCCCCCTCTCCTTAACCTCCACCGCGACCTCCTCCTCTTCCTCGAACTCGTCGAGGTACTCTGCGTCTTCTCCTCCCTGCTGTAAAACCCTCGCCCCGGCTCCAACCCTCCTCCGGGGCACCAGTCGAGGGATGCTCTTCACCCGTGCGAAGAAGTTGGACACTCCTTCTATCGCCCCCTCGAACGAGCTGCAGCCCTGGACGTGGGGTCGTGCCCATTTGGAGAGGGAGGAGAGCTGGGAAGAGGATGCGAAGCGCTCATCGAGGAGAAGAACGATGCCGTAGTCGTTGCGGTGACGGATCACCCGTCCGACTGCTTGGTTGACCGCCCGCGCGGCTTGCTGCATGTACCATTCCATACCTTTCAGATGCGTTGAGGAGGAGGAAGAGGAGGAGGAGGAGGAGGAAGAGGAGGAGGACGGGAGGGAGGAAGGGCTGAGAGAGGAGGCGGCAACGGTGTCAAGGTACTTCTTTTTCAACTCCACGCGTGGGTCGCGAGCGGGGGGAAAGGGGATGCCGGTGATAATCACGGCGCGGGCACGATTATCAGCGAAGTCCATGCCTTCACTTACCTAGGGTCAGGGAGGGAGAAGATGGGGGGGGTAGACGATAGAATGAGTGATGCTTGAGGATGTTACAGCCTGTACCTGCCCCTCCCTCCCTTTCTCCCTCTCTCCCTCCCTCCACCCCTCTCTTCACCTTTCCCCGACACACCGCGAGCAACACCGCCCCTCCCTGCTCTTTGATCGCGCTGTCATACGCTAGCATGCACGCCTGCAACTCCCCTGCCTTCCTCGGCTCCTCCACCACCACCTTCACCTGTCCCAACCTCTGCAGCACCCCTCCCCCTCCCTCCCTCCCCTTCCACTTCCTCACACACTGGTCCATCACTCCGTAGGACGGGAAAAACACCAACATCCCACCGGGCACGACCCGAGCAATCCTAATTAGACTCTCGCCCAAATCACTCACATATCCCTCCTCTCCCCTCCTCTGGAACGAGCTCGACAATACCTCCCCCCGAGGCCCCACTCCCAGGGTGGCGATAAACGCCTGTTCCCTCGCTGTAATCACGTGTCCATTCTCCAGCCTCACCGGGAAGGGAATCCGGAGCTCGCCCGCATACGAATCAAGGGGCGAAAGCGTCCCACTCGTCAACAACACCGACCGCACCGAGAGCTCCAGCAGCTGCTCCAGGGCGATCCCCGGGCAAAAACACCAATAGTGCAACACCCTCCGCGGGGGCTCATCCGTCGGTTGAGGGAACGAAACCCTTCCTTCCCCTGACCCTCGCCTTCCTCCTCCTCGCCCTCCCTGGCCCGAAGACGGAGCCCCCCCCCCGCTTTGAATGTAGATACGGTACGCCTGCATATTTTTCCTCATCGCCGTCGTGTTCCCCCAAAAGTAAATCATCTTAAACGCCTTCAAAAACGCGTCCAAAGCCTCTCCTGCTAACAGCGTAACTACATCCTCCCCTCCCCTCCTCCCCCCTCCTCCTCCTCCCCCTCTCCCCTCCCCCCCCCCCCCCCCTCCCCCCCCGCCCGCCTCTCCCCCCTCCGTTCATCGCGGCATCCATCAGGAAGTTAATCGTTCTCTCCAGCCGCGACACAACTGCTGCATAGTCCTGAGGCAGCAGCCCCGACAACCCGGCCTCCCTCAGCAGCTCTTGCAGTTTTTGTGGACCCAACGTGGCGCTCTTTAAGGGCGGATGCGAGGAAGCACCACCCCTACCTCCTCCTCCTCCTCCTCCCCCTCCCCCTACAGCAGTGAGTTGCACAGCATCTAGCCCCTCTTCTAAAGCTGTGAAAGCCGTCTTTAACCATATCAAATCCTCCATCGATGGAGGTGGTGTCGCATACACCCCCCCTCCCCCGCCCCCTCCCTCTTTCCCTCCCTCCTGCTCTCCCTCCGCTTTCAACAACTCCCATGCCTTTTCAAGCTCATCAGAGATACGTGCCGTCATTGTGGTGGTTAGCTCCAGGGACCAGGCCTCGGACGCGACACTTTCGAGATTGTGAGCCTCGTCGAAGATGACGATGCTATTGGGCCAACGGACCTTCAGGGGGGTGAAGGGAGAGGAAGAAAGGAGCGATGAATGAATGGATGGATGGATGGAAGGGAGGGAAGGACGAAATAGTAAGACGAACCTGGTACGGCTGGCGGGAGCCAGCATCGAGGAGATAGTTGTACGGCATGAGGACCAGATCGGCTTGGAGGGTGTTCTGACGCATCAGGTAGTAGGGGCAGATCTGGAAGGGGAGGGAGGAAAAGAAAAAGGGAGGGAGGGCTTGTGAATATCAAGTTCCTCTGGATACTTTGGACAGCCTCGCTTCGAAAATCAGATACAACAACCATCCCTTCCCAGATCCCTTCCTCCCTCTCCCCTCCTTTCTTACCAGCTTACTCCTCCCCAACTCACTCAGCTCCTCTATGTCCATCACCCCCGGGCCCCCCAGCCCCCCAGCCTGCTCCACCTGGAAGCTATCCAAATTGTTCTTATATCGACACGACCGGTTCCCCACCAGCACCCCACACCGCCTATTCTGCAGGCCCCCTTTCAGTTTGCTTACTTCCGGGTGCACGCAAAGTTGTTCCCGTGACCCCAAAATAACTGTTCGTGGTCGATACGTCGTTGCCTTCAACTCACGCACCACCTGCGTTAGCTGGGAGTGAGTGCGGGAGGCGTAGACAATCACAGGCTTGCCCTGAGGACCTGGGAGAAAGCTGAGGCCTGCCTTGAGACCCACCCCTCCGATTGTCTGGGGAGGGCGCGAGAGAAGTGCAGTCGAGTCGGACTCGTACCGTAGGGCCATACCTCCACCACCACTGCTGGACGCTTTTGTGCTCCCGCCGCCGCCTCCCCCGCAGCACCCACCAGCTGCCGCAAAGACAGCGTTGTCCTTGTCCAGGCTGTAGGACTGTTGCCAGGCCAGGGTGGAGCAGAGGAGGGAGAGGGTCTTACCTGTACCGGTGGGGGACTCGAGCAACGCGTTCGTCCGCTTGTTAAGGGCCTCTACAACCTTTTCCATGTATGTAACCTGAGCGGGATAGGGCTGGAAGGGAAACTCCACCGAGACGCTTTCAATTTCGACGGCAGGCATGGCTGCGACGTACGGATTGCCCCAAAGAAGGCGAGCGTCGGCGAAGGGAGGGCTTGGACGGTGCGCGTGACCGCAGCGCCTGCCTCCGGGGGCGACGGAGGGAGGAGGAAGATATGGAAATGGAGCGTGCGACCAATGTATCCCGTGTATCTGTAGCGTGGGAGGCATGTTTGTTGTGGGCAGGGTGATAAAGGAAAGAAGGAAGGCACATGTAGAATCGAGACGGCCGCGGCGGCGCGTTCGTCCATCATCAGCCCCAGCATCATCCCCGATCATCCCTCCTCTTTGCCCTCACAATAGAGACATCACATCACACAGGCCCTATCACTCACCCTCGACACAAGCAATGCCACCCGAAGCAGTGCCTTCGACCGTAAAAAGATCCCGTGGCCGTCCCAAGGGCTCTTTTAACAAGCCCAAGGACGAGTCAAGTACAACTGCCTCATCACCAGGCACCAGCAACCAAGCCAAGCCCAGCAGTCGCTGCCGCAAGGAAGTCAGTTCCATAACACTCAACGCCCTCTCGCCCTCTTCAGCTTATTCTCCTCCATTATCAGCCTCTTCTACTCCCTTTCCTTCCTCGTCGTCGTCCTCCTCCTCCTCGCCCAGCACCAGCCCTCCTCCCCCCCTCAGCACAGGCAACCACTCGCACACCGCCGACAGCGCCGTGGCCCTAAGCGGCGGGCTTAAGTGGGCATTGGGTATCATTGTCCTCATATTATCCCCGCGCGTGGTGGGTGGAGCAGTTCATCGACTTACCGGCGGCCGGGGCGGTCACCATCCCCCGAGAGCATTCCATCAGAACACTGACAAGAACCTCTGGGCCAACATTGGCCGTTTCCTGACGGGTATCGGAGGAAAAGCAGCGCTTACTACTGCAGTGGCCTCGATAGCCGTCGGTGTTTCGATTGCGCCACCAGGCACGTTTCAGCTTTACCACACGGTGGGAGAAATCCCGGCGCTGGCGTTCAGGGAGCAACGTACCCTTGTTGGCCGAGTCGTGCGTGTCTCGGACGGGGACACCATTCGGGTGCGGCACACGCCGCTTGTGCCCCTGATAGGCAACACCCCCGACACAGGCAGACTCACGGAGGAGACCCTCATCGTTCGCCTGGCCGGGATCGATGCTCCTGAAACCGCCAAAGGGAGAGGCAAAGGCCAACCTTTCGCGGAGGAATCCAAGCGTTTCGTCACCACCAACGTCCTCGACCAGAGGGTGGAAGTCAAGCTCTTATCCCGTGACCAGTACGCCCGTGCCGTCTGTTCCGTTTCCTATGGCCCATTTTCCTCGATCCCTTTCCCCTTCCCCTCCTTCATGAAAAAAGACTTATCTTCCGAACTGTTGAAGGAGGGACTGGCTGTCGTGTACCGTCAGAGGGGGGCGCAATACGATGGCAAGTATCGGGAAATGGAGATGTGGGAGGCCCAGGCCAAGATGAAGAGGAAAGGCATCTGGAGCAAGGAGGGGGAGGTAGAGCTACCGCATCAGTACAAGGCGAGGACGAAGATAGAGGAGGCAGAGAGGACTCTGACCCCTCGAGGAGCGTGAGGGAGGGAGGGAGGGAGGGAGGGAAATGGTTGAGGCAAGTGAAGGCGAGGATACTGGAGAGTAGCGAAAAACGTTTGTGAAGAAATGACCAGAAAATAGAGGCAGCCTTCTTGTTACCATATCAATATTTTTTCTCCTCACTACATTCATATCAGGATTTAACATTCACTTCAAAACTGGACTTGTAGACGTCGAGCCACCTGAAGCCTCCACGCTTTCTCTCGATGCGGTTTGCTATTTGTTGGTATGTTATGGTTTTCATCCTCTCCTTCACCTTATCCCTCCTTTCTTGCTGCTTCTCTGCCCATCTCCAGACCGGCTCTCTGCGCCCTTTCTTTAAAGGCTGTTGCTGCTGCTTTTATTGCTACTGCTGCTGCTACTTAGTTACTACTACTACTATTGCTCTTTCTGACCATATGTCATCCTTTTCATATTCTTTCTTCTTAATTTTCTTGTTCGTCCTCGTAACCTTCATTTTTCACCCCGTCGGGAAGAATAAACAATTTATTGAAAAGTGTTCGCACGACATACACATCTTGCTCTTTTCCCCTCCCCGTCTCTCCCATTTTGCTCCTTCCCCCTCCCCGTCTCTCCCATCCTTATCATAATCTGACCTTAACACCCGTGCACTCGTAACTGACAAACACACATCCAGCTTCCTCTCAACTCTCTCCCTCTCTTCTTCCCTTTCCACTCTTCAAACCCATCTCCATTTCCATCATGGCCTCCGTCTCCTTCTCTTTGCCCATGCTTTCTTCTCCGATCCTCCTGCACTCCCCTCAGACCTCCTCTTCCTTCCCCTTGGTGCCGGCGTGCTACCCCCTCCTCCTCCGGGGGATGACTCCGCCGACCCCCCCCCTCCTTCTCCCATTCCCTCCTCTCCTCCCTCCTCTCCTCCTACTGCCGTCGCCGATGTCGCTGCTGCGATTTCGGCAGGTGACACCCATCTCTCTCTCACCTCTTGGACATAGGGGAGGAAGTCTGGTACCACCCCCGCACCACAGTAACCTCCTCCTACACTCCCTGCTTTTATGCTACCCGGAGGCTGTTGCTTCCCCTTCATCAACTTCCGACTCTCGCCGTCTGTGTCCAGCTCCACACGACCGTAGTCCAAAAGGCGGTCAAGGGAGTAGATCCGGAGGGCGAGGGAGGAAGGTGAGGCGAGTTTCACGGCGTGCGCCCAGGAGGACATGGTCAGAAAGTAAGTGCCACGGAAAGGGTTGAGGCGCCAGCGGCTGTCGATGGAGTGTTCGAGCATGATCAAGGCCTCCATTAGTTCCCCTGCAGTGGTGGCGGTCTCGACCCGACGCGCCCATTTGGGCAGCTCGTCCCGACGGAGCTTAATGCTCTTCCGACTTGCCTCTGGCACGTCCACCAGACACCCGAGGGGTAACGCTGCCTCGATCGTCAGGATGGCCGCCTTGAGATCGTACAGCCCTTCCTCCTCCGCTTGCTCCCCAGTCTCTGCATTCAGGGGTTTTCGTCGAAATTCGTATTTCAGCCGGGTGGGCAAGAACCTCCCTTTGCTCCGGGGCCTGTTGCGGTTACTGGCAGTCACGTAGGGGAATGCTTTCAACTTCTCAACCACCGGTAGAGGAGGAGTGTACCGTGCTGAGGCCACCCCTTGACTCTCCTCCCACTTCTCCTCCTGCTCTTTCTCACGGGCGGACGTCCAACGGAGGAGCGTAGGGCGAGCGCCCCGCTCGTTCTCGTCCTCATTGACTGAAGAGGGGGAAGAGGAGGAAGGCTCAGAGGAAGGGCAGGAGATCCACTCGTCGGCGTGCGTCCAGCCATTATAGCTGACGCGGACGACGCCCTTGTCGGTGTTGAGGCATATCACTGTGGCCCTCCACATCACCCCTCTCTTCCGCACAAACACGCTCTCACCCTCTTTCCACTGATGTCGCTTGTCCTCCTCCGCCTCCGCCTCCCTCTCCTTTCTCTCCCTCTCCTTCCGCTCCTCCTCCTCCTGCCACCACTCCTGCTGTGGCGGCTGCTGTTGCTCCTCACATTCCCCTCCCACCTCATTCCTCCTCCTCCTCACCAACCTTTTAACTTCCGGGTATCTACTTAGAATGGCCTCCCTCAAAGCCCTCTCCTTCTTCCCCCTCCCATCCAAATATTCCTCTACCACCCGTCCAATCGCCTCCGCACTCTCATAGACTACCCAACGCTCCCTCCCTCCCTCCTCGTCCACCTCCAGCCCGTGCCCCCGCTCCTCATCCTTGGCCACATTCTCCTCCCCCCCCCCCTCGTTCCCCTCCAACTGCCCTTGTCTATCCCACGGCTGAACGAACAATAACGACGGCTCCCCCGCCAATTGCCAGTAGAACCTCCCCTTCCTATCCTGGCCCAAATTCGTCGTCCTCCCCCTCCCCGTGAACGCCATCCCCTCCACCGCCTCCTTCCTCTCTCCTTTCCTTACCCTCGCCTCCCCCGCCGCCTTGGCTTCCATCAACGCGTCCGCGCAACATTCATGCATGATCATACTCCCCTTCCGCATCGTTGGGACCTCCCTCCCTCCCTCCCTCCCTCCCTCCCTCTTCACCCTCCCAGGGGGAGCTGTCGCGAACACCTCCCGTAGGGCCGCCTCCGTCTCTGCCGCCAGCCTGTCATCCACCGGCCGCCACAATACCGCCCGATCTGGCCCTTCCTCCCTTCCTCCTCCACTACTGCCACCACCACCACTCCCACTGCTGCTGCCACAGCTACTGTTGACGCCCTCCAGCTTCTGACGGACGTCAAGGGGAAGCTTGTAGTAGTCCTCCACTGTCGGTCCGTGCACCATCACGTTACACAAATATTGCTCCGTCTCCCCGCACATTCCGCACCGCACCTCCCTTTTCCCCTCCTCCCCCCCTTCCTTCCCTCCCTCCTCCTCCTCCTCCTCCTCCTCCTCGTCCTCCCCCCCGTCCTCGTCCTGCGTGTCCTCGTTACCTCCATAATCGTCCTCCCCTCCATCCCCACCTCCCCTCCTCACCAAGCGCCTCTGCAGCCGTATGCCCTCCCTGCCCAACGCCCTCTTCGTCTCCTGCTTCACCCCCTGCTCGAAACACTGATATTCCCGTGCTCTCAACGGCTGCTTACCCAGCAAGAGTAGGTCTCCTCCTCCCTCTGTCAACAAATCCAGACCCACCAATATTCCCGGCTCTCGCTTATTGTAACTGCCTTTGTTTGTCTTGGCCTCAACACCACTGCTGCTCCCTCCCACCTTGGCATCCTTGCCGTCCGCCACGTCCATTTCGCTGGAACTGCTGCTCTTGGATAGTGGAGGAGGAAAAGCAGTGGCAGCATCAGCACCAGCAGCAGCAGCTGTAGCAGCGGCATCAGCATCTGCCTCTTCTCCTTCGAGGGACTTCCGCACGCGGCCCCGTCCCCGCTTAACAATCTGCTCTTCCTCGTCCTCCGCCTCATCCTCCGCCTCGTCCTCATCTTCTATTTCAATCTCGTCCTCGTCCTCCTCCTCGTCGTCGTCGTCGTCCTCGTCCTCCTCCTCCTCACTCTCCGTCTCTTCCCCATAATCTCCTCCCGCTGCTCCTCTGCGCTTCCTCCTCCTCCTTAACCCCCTCCTCCGTCCAACCCCTCTTTTCTTCTTCAACAACAACGCCTCCTTCTGCCGCCGCACGTACTTCTCATCATCTGACACGTCTTCCTCCTCCTTCACCAACCTCGCCGTTCCCCCGGCCCCCGGCAGCAAATTCTCAGGCACATACTGCGACAGCTGGTCCTCCTTATCTTCCTCCCCCTCCTCCTTCTCTTCAGTCCTATGTACAGGCACCAGTGCCTTTTCTCCTCCTCCTCCTTCCCCTCCTATACCTCCCTCCTCCCCTTCCTCCTTCCCTCCTTCCCCTCCCTCTATCAAAGCCTGCCCAATCTGCCCCCTGAGGTCTTGCTCGTGTCCCTCTAGGTACTCCCTCATCCGTCCTGTCCCCCCGCACATGCCCGCCAACGCCACCAAGCACGCCACCCACTCTTTCCCCCCCTTCCTCGCTCCCGCCCTCCCTCCTTTCCTCCCCCCCACCCCTGCATCTAACGCCCTGATCCCCCTCAGGAGCTCCAATACCTCGACATCACCCCCCTTCACCCACCGCCGCGCCACCAGACTCACCTCAGGATCAAGCTTGCGAGGCAGCCTTCCCTCCCCCTCCAAGAGCAATCCCAGCCCCCATTTGGTGTGCCCGAGGGCCTCGAACTCACATTTGGGGTCTATGGCGGGGGAGCGGGGGAGGAGGAGTCGGGCCAGCTCAGGGTTCTGTTGCGGCAGGCCCTGGGCCAGGAGAAGGGAGCGGAGGGCGGGCCGAGTGAGGGTATGTTCGAAGAAGGAGGAAGGGAGAGAAGGATCGCGGAAGAGGAGGGAATAGATCGCCGTCTCCCGCGTGTACCGGACCGAGACCACGCGGCCGGCATAGGCGCCCGTGCCGGGGAAGTGCTTGATGACACGGAGGCGGAGGTAAGGGTCGATGTCCGCGGCCTTCTTTTCGCGCACACAGTCGGAGCAGAACCAGTACTCCTTCTCCTTCCCCGTCTCCGAGGCGTTGCGGACATTAGGGTGTACGATGGGCATCTTCACGCAGTCCGGGTGGAAGCAGGCGTCGCAGCGGTTGCACTGCTGCGGAGCCACGGGTCGCCATTCCTTGATCCCGCCCACCAACTCCACCTCCACTGACTGCGGCATGGGGTCTCGGCACACCAAACACGTCGTGTCCAAGCCTAAGTCCCCTATCGGCGGGGCCTCTCCATCCAACACCCACTGAAGCAACAGCCGGTCAAAGCGGGCCACGAGACGATCGGCATCATGCATGATCACGTCATTCTCCGCATTGAACAAGGCGCAATTCACAAACACCAACCGCACATCCGCCGCGAATTGCCCCACACTCGAATCATACATGCCGTTCCTCAAGTTTCGAGTGACGTCCATAAGACCCAGCGGGCGGGCCACCACGTCATGATAACCTTCAATGTGTGGTTGATACTTAAATTGCGACCCTCCCTTGGCGTGCATGAGCGCCTGCAAGATTGCATAGCACCGTTGGACGACCTCGGGCTTATCCTCAAAGTCTTCCGGGGTGATATCGCGATAGGCATCAATATCATCTTCATCCTCCTCGTCCTCGTCCCCGTCCTCGTCCTCGTCCTCGTTATCCTCGTCCTCCCCTTCCTTCCCCTCCTCCTCTTCCTCCTCTCCCTCCTCCTCCCATCCGTCCTCTCCTTCCATCAAGGACAGTCGATTCCCCTTCCCATTCCTCCCCCTCTTCCCCCCCCCCTTCTTTCCGTCTCCCATGGAAGAGCGACGAGACCCACTACCTACGGAGTCCGTGTCCATGCTCCCTGTGGATCGAGAGATCGAATGCTGCAGGTCTACGCCAAGGGAGGAGGCAGAGGGCGGGAGGGAGGGAGGGGGAGGCGGCATATCACCCGTTGTGGAGCTGGCGGAGGCTGCGCTCAGCGAGACGAGAGACTCGCTCGTCATCTCTCGCTTGAGGGAAGGGGGAGGGGAAGTAGCTCCAGCGCCCTCCTTATTCTCTCCCTCGTCCTCCTCACCTTTTACCGCAGCTACAACGGCTCCTGCACGCTTTCCTTCTTCCCCTCCATCTCCATTCGGAACCAACAGCTCGTCCTCCTCGTCATCCAGCTGCTGTTGTTGCTGCTGCTCCTGCTGCTGCTGCTGCTGCCCTCCCCTCTGGAGAGACCCAGCGATGGGGTCCGTTTCCAGCTCCTTCCACACTCCACCCTCGAGCAAGTTACTCTGGTACATCTCCAATGCCAGCAGCGCCCCTTCCACCGCTTGATGCAGGGCTGTCTCATCCTCCTTTCCTTTCTCCTCCTGCTTCCTTGACGGCGGGGGGGCCAGCAAGGCACGCGCCTCTTTCAGGGCCGACATTACTCCTACTCCAACCTCTGCCTCCCTCCCCTCCAATGCCCCCAAAGCTCGATCCATCTGCTCCCTCACCATCGTTCCCACCCATTCCCTCCCCCTCCCTCCCTCCCTCCCTCCGACCCAGAACCTCAACCCCTCCAGCGCTGCCTGCCACGACGACGGTGCGCTGGCCAAGGGGTTAGGGGTCGGGACAAACAAGGTAAAAGCTGTCCGTGACCACCCTCCCGCCACCCGTCCTGCCTCTCTCCCTCGCTTCAGCAACAACCGGAGTCGGCCCATGGTCAGCGCCTTCTTGTCCCACGCGTCCATCTGAAAATCGATCCCCCGGCCCCTCAGAGCATAGGGTAAGTCCACAGGGATCTGCAGCACACGGTAGGCCTGTGCAATCAGTGCCCATCGCGCAAGCTCCGGCCATGTCATCTCGTTCAAGGGCAAAGTAGGGTCAGGATCCCCTCCCCCTCCTCCTCCCCCGCCCCCCCCTCGTTCCGCAACGGGCTGGGGAGAGTACAGGAGGGTTTGGACGAGATCCGGAAGGAGTACACCCGTCAATCTCTGCGCCAGCTCGGACAGGAAACGCATGCGTCTTTCTTCCTTGGGAGTGGGGTGGCGCGTGGCGCACGCCTCGGCGGTTTCGAGAGCCTTGAGGAAGAGGGGGAGGGAGGGCCACTCGGTCATCCCCAGGAAGCCAGCAAACGTGTACCCGAAATCCCAGACGTGCAAGATGCCGGCCATTGCCCGGGAAGAGAGGAGGGGATTGGAAGGCGATAGGCGGGACGAGGAAGAGGCGGAGGGGGAGGAAGGAGGGAGGGAGGGAGGGGGAAGGGGCTTGTCGAGGTCGTCCAGGAGGGCGTCATCGAGGAGGGGCTCGCCAGTGGCGTGGTCGATGAAGGGGTAACCGGCGCCAGCTGGGTCTTCGACTATGGCCTGGACCAGCATGCGGGTGGCGGCCCGTCGGCGCTGAATGTCGTTGTCCATGCGGATTCGGAGACGCTTCAGCTCGCGCTCTAGCTCCTTAACTCGGTCTCGCTTCCTCTTTTCCTCCACCTGCTTCATCCGCCGCTCCAGCCGCTGCTCCTCCTTGCTCCGCTTCTTCTCTTCCTTCTCCACCAGCTTGCTCTGGCGCTGCACCTCCTTCTCCTCCTCCTTCCGTCTCACCTCCTCACACTTTGCGCGGATCTGGTCCTCTCTCTCCTTTTCCTTGAACGCCCTGAAGACCGCCTCCTCCTCCTCACTCATCTGAGGCATTTCCCCCCTCCCTCCATCCCCCCCTCCTCTCCCGTCTCCACCTGCTCCTTCCGACGCTGCCGCTAAATCGGCGGCCGCTGCTTCTTCTGCTGCTGCGGCCGCTACTGTTGCACGTACAGCAGCAGCAGCTTCGGCCATCTTCCCCGGCGTCTTTTCCAAGGAAAGAGTAGCCGCCGCCAAGGCCCTAACCCCGTCCTCCGCCCTCACCAGATCCGACGGCGGGGCCAGGCCTCCCTCCTTATCTCCCTCCCCCCTGCTGCTCCTGAGATCCACAAACTCATACAAGGCGCACTTGTCTGCCCCGGGCATCCCCTCGATCAACCTCCTAATGCTCTCCGTAAAAAACGATCTATAATCCACCCACGGTCTCACAGGCTCCTCCTCCATCTCCTCTTCCTCCACCCCCTCCTCCTCCTTCGGTTTGTCTTCCTCGATCTTCCCCTCTCCCCTTCCAATCTTCTTATCCTTCTTCCGGACTGGCAACGGAACGGGTGCTCGCATCCGCAAGGGGGGCACAGGCAGAGCCAGTGCAGTGGACGCCTTTTGGTTCAGCCACGTATACGCCTCAAGCGTGGCTTCGCGCTCCAGACGCGTGAAAATGTGCAGGCGTTCCTTGGCCACCTCCTTCTCCAGCAGCACTCTCTCCGTGTACAACTTCGCTACCTTTCGTCGGAGGGCTGCCTCCTCATCATTGCATTCTACGACATTCATCCCCTCCTCCTCCTCCTCGTTCATTCCCTCTTCGTTCCCCTTACCTCCACCCTCCTGGCGAGAAAGGAGGCGTCTCCTCTTCCTTGCCCTCCTTCGCGCCATCACCTCCTTCTCCAAGGCACACAATTTGTCGAGTGCATCCCCCCAAGCCTTCCGCGCATTCCGACCGTGAAATACAAAACGCCCCCCTCCCCCTCCTCCTCCAGCCCCTCCTGCTATTACTGCTCCTGCTACTACCGTTGGAAGTGCAGCTGGTGCCACTTCGTCTTTCACTACTGTCCCCACCTCTACCGTTCCCGCCGCCGCGCCGGTAGCACGAGCTGCAACAGCAGGAGAAGGGGGAGAAGAAGAAGAAGAGCAGGAGGAAGAGGAGAAGAAGGATGGGTTACGGGAAAGCTCCAACACAATCCTAAAATTCGGGCCTTTGTTTCCCCCCTCGGTAATTTCGAAGGTGAGGGTGAGGAGCTGCCGCAGGATCTGGCTGGCTTCCACACGCACGGCCTTGAATCCCACAGGCCAGATCTCTGTCTCGCAATGGTACTTGGGCCTAGTGGAATCAATTTTGCCTGCAAGGAGGGAGGGAGGGAGGAAGGTGGGGAGGAAAATTAGTTTAAGGAATGAGAATTTTATATTCCTTACCGTGACTCACGGCCTGCTTGTGAACATTCAGACACCTCCCTCCCTCCTTCCTTCCCCCGCTCCTTCCCTCCCTCCCTACCAAAGCACAACACCCGAACAGGCCCCAGCTGCACTGGCATCTTCGTCACTGCTTTCGATAGGAAGTGTTTCGCCTCCTGGTGGACGCTCGCTCTTGCCTTGGCCAAGGAGGAAGGGGACAAGGGCCTCCATGCTTCCTCCTGCACCCCCCCTCCTTCCCTTTCTCCCTCTCCTACTTTCCCCTTCTTCCCTCCTGGATTGCGAGAGGAGGGAGCTGCCGTCGATCCTCCTCCTGCAATAGCAGCTGTGGTGGTCTCGACGGAGAGGGGAGGGAGGTTCCCCCCTAAGGTCTCGAGAATGGAGAGAGCGTGAGGAGCGTGAGGAGGAAGGGAACGATGGGGCTGAGACTGGGCACGCGCGGCAGAAGCAGGAGCATCATCTCTGCTTCCTTTGAGGTGGGTTACAATGGAGGAGGTGGTGGCGGAGGAGGAAGAGGGGGGATTGGGGTGCTTCGAGGATGTCATCGGATTCTGGTGGGGGTGTTCCTGCTGTTGCTTTCGGTACTCCTCCTGCAGCTGCTGATCCTCCCTCCCGTCCTGCCATTTCTGGTGGGTGGTCTGATCTCCTCTCGCTCCTTCTTCTTCTTCTCCTCCTTTTTCTCCTCGTGCTTGCGCTTGCGCCTGCGCCCTTTGCATCCTTTTTTCCCTCTCTTTCTCCCTCCGCTTGAGTGCCTTAAGCTTCCGGTGCTCCTCCTCCTGAACCAGCTGCAGGAGCAAGGCATCTGCTGCTGCCCTCTTGGAGAGAAACACCTGCCCGTGCGAGTCGATGTACACTAACTTTCTCTCATCCTCTCCCTCCCTCAGCACCTGCTCCACGCGCCAGTGCTTTAGACCCCTCGCAATGAGGGGCACCTGATCCACTATCACCTTTCTCCTCACCCCCCCTCCCTCCTCCCCTCCCTCACCGTCGTCCAACTCCTCTTCCTCCTCCCCCGCCTCATCCTGCTGTTGGCGTGCCAGGCGCTCAATGTCACGCTGTAAGTCTGCCAGCAACAGCGCCTGGGCGCCATCATCCACAGGTACGATCGCTGTGCCCTTCTTGAGGGGGGGAGAAAGCTGGATCCCTCCACTCGCTCCTCCAACCCCTGTCGAGCCCTTCCTGCTACTGCCACCGCCGCTGCTACCGCTACCAGCCGCGGAGCTGGCCAAGGCGCCATCCAATGACGCAACCTTGCGCTTGCGGGCTTTCTTGATCTTTTCCTGCTGCGGCGGCTGCTGCTGCTGCTGCTGCTGTTGTTGTTGTTGCTGCTGCATCTGGTGCTGTTGCTGCTGTTGGTGGTGGTGGTACACGTCTGCTCCTCTTCCCCCTACACCTTCCGCTGCTGCTGCTGCTGCTGCTGCTGCTGCCGCCGCCGCCGCTTCGTGCGCTGCCAGACTACGGGCATAAGCCTCGTATTGAAGCTGCTGGTGCTGCTGGTGCTGTTGGTGCGGCTGCTGGTGCTGCTGGTGCTGCTGGTGCCGCTGGAGCAGTGTGGCCTCCTGCTGCTGCTGCTGCTGCTGCTGCTGCTGCTGTTGTTGGTGGTGCGCTGCAAGGGCGTAGAGAGCTGCGGTGTCTGCCGTCGATTGTCCTGACCCCAAGCCCGCTGCAGCTGCTGCTGCCTGTTGTTGTTGTCGTTGTTGTTGCTGCTGCTGCAGGTAGTAATGTTGCATCGCCGCCACCGACGCAGCATCCCCCATCTCCCCTCCTCCTCCTCCTCCTCCTCCAGGGTGAGGGTAGTGTGGGTGGCCAGGCATAGTTCCACCACCGGTGCCGCTACTGCTGCCACTGCCGCATTTATCGATTGCCGCGCCATACATCCCTTGCAAATGGTCGTAGCGAGGATCATTGTAGTTATAGGAATGTGGGTTGGAAGGCGCATAGGGGGATTGAGAAGCCGCCCCTACTGTTGAGTAGCTGTAGGGATTCTGTCCGTAGCCTGCAGCAGCCGCGGTGTGAGGGTAGACCACGTACTGCTGTTGCTGCTGCTGCTGCTGCTGCTGTTGCTGCTGCTGGAGGAGAAGACGCTGTTGATGTTGATGTTGCTGCTCGAGGAAGGATTGCTGATAGCCACTGTCCCCCCCGCCACCGCCGCCGTTGTCCATGATGGATGGCTTTCCCGTTCACTGTCTTTCTCCTCTCTGCTGCTCCTGGTGAAAAGCAACGGTCGTTGTAAGGCGCTCCTTGGTGTTGCTCGAGTGCAATAGCCTGGGGCCTGGCCTAAAAAGACGTGTTGAGTTGGACTTGCTCCCCGTCGTGCTGCAGCGCCTTGGCCTGCCAGCTCATTTCCTGCCGCTCCAACGTGCTGCGGCGGCTGCGATCGGCTCCGTGGCCCCGACTGTGCTGCCTGTTTTTATTTGGGTGTGCGTGTGTGTATGTGAGTCGGGTGAGATTCAGAATGTCATCATGATGAAATGCCACCACCGCGTGGGTGCGCAGTGAACTTGTTTATGAATTTCAGCATACGAAGTGACGCCACGCGTTCACGTCCCTAGCCCACGCCACTGCCCTTGACAAGCACTCCGACAGCCGGTAGGAGGGCGGGGAAAGATCTCGGGGGGAAATGAGCCATAGTAAGGCGAAGCGCCCAATTTGAGTTGAGAAGGTCCTCCTGGGGGCAAGAGCGAGCCTCCAGGCCTCTTTACCCCCCTCCAATAACACTTGCCACTACAACGGGACGTGCATGTGTGTCCTTGTGTTATAAACGACAGTGTTAGTTAATGATGTAGAGGAAGGTGGGCATAATTTCATTCGCATGCTCCACAAGAGCCAGGAAAGACGGAAGAGAGGCGTCAGGGCAAGCCGAGCAAAGGCAGAAGGGGTCGGGCACGCAGTCAGGGACAGAGACGAAGCACGCAACTCCTCTGAAAGGGCGAGGCGTGTGATGATAAAAAGGACTAGGTCACACACAGAGAGGATAAGAGGAAAATAAACTCGATGGCACCGCGCGAATGTAGAAGCAACTGCAAAGACAGCCTGGCCCTCTATTCCCTCTTCACCCGCCTTCCACAGGCACGGAGGAAGGCATTGGGCGTTTTGGTCATCTCCTTTCTCTCGTTCGGGGGTGGGGAGCGAGCGAAGACTTGCCCCCATCGGAGGGGATGCAGAAGAGGTCCTTAAAAATAATTTAGAGGACCCGATCACCACGGGTACGGACATGAAGCGAGTAAAATAGCGTTTTAAGTGTGGAACGGATGCCTGGGCACGCCAGAATGTATCCACTGGCAGGTGTGGTGGAGGGCTTTTGTCAAAAGAGGCAGGAGAAGATGCCTTTGCTCTCCATCACGCGCTCGCAAGAAGAGGAAACAACGCTCGCGCAAGTCCATGGGCTCCTACATGGACTGGTTTTCTGAATCCAATACATCTCACCTTTTTCCGCTCGACAGAACGGTAATACGCAATGCGATAGATGTGCACATTGCATTGATGCTTCCGGTTGACCCGCGTTATATTTATTAAAGACGAAGAGTAGGCCAGCTAGCTGATAACCCTGATCCTCCCCTCCCTTCCTAATACGACCAAACGCACCTTGTCAACATTGCACACACCCACGTACACGACAGGAGGGGCCACTCCTATTCGTGCGGTGGGCTGTTGTCGGAGGGCCGACAGTCGCGCATTTCCTCGTTTCGTAGTTGCCTCTTAAGCAGGCGCAAGCAGCAGGTAGCAGCAGGTAGAAGCACAGCGACGCACGTCCCCTCACCTCAAGCAAACCATGCTGCTTCCATTCCCATTCCCTTCGAGGCACCAGCACTCCTTCTCCTCCTCCCCCTCCTCCTTTTCCACCTCCTCCTTCCCTCAGAGCGGCAGATCCAGCCGTAGCAGCAGCGGCCGGCCTCGGAGGTCTCCTTCGCTCATGCCCACCCTCCTTCTCCTCCTCCTCGTCGTCCCAAGCGCCACCTTTCGCTTCTCCTTTGCGGCCACCGATCCGGCCACGGCCGCAGCGGCGGGGGATGGACGCGTTGAAATTTATAACAGCATCAGTAAAGGCGGGTTCTTTTCCCAGACATGGGACGTACATCACAGCAAGAGCAAGATGCGCGTGCGCCAGGTGAGGAAAAAGAAGGGAGGGAGGGATGGGCCGGAAGGAGACTCTGTGGAGGGACTGAGAGAAAAGGAGAGTGGCAACAGACAGGATATTGTAAATGACTTTCGTAACGACAAGCTATCCACATCGCGTCTTCCTCCCTCATTTCCTCCCTCACTCCCTCCCTCCCTCTCCCCGCTCCACACTCGCAGGTTCCAGGCGACGGTTCCTGCCTCTTTCACGCCATTTACGTGGCCTTAGCCCACGCCACCAATGGATCACACCCGCAAGAAGACTATGACGACATGTGCAAGGCCGCGGGGGTGCTGCGACAGACCGCCCTGGACTACCTCTCCCAAGACCCGAACCGTTTATTGACCGTTACATACAACCAAGACATGAAAAGCCAGGAGCTCCTGGAGATGACCAGCAAGGAAATGGGGCTATCCGCAGAACAGTATTTGGTAGGTCATGAGGAAGAGGGTCAAGCTGTAACGAGTCTCCGTAGAGAGCGATCTTACCCTCTCTCCCTCCCTCCCTCCCTCCCTACCTCCCTCCCTCCTCCCTTCTCCAGGCTCGCCTGCGGGACCCTAAGGAGTGGGGCGGGGGCCTGGAGATTGTTGCCTTGGCCAATGCGTTGGAACGGCCCATATTTCTGTACGAGCTCAAGCCGGTGGGGTTGCTGTTTTGGTCGAGGTAGGTAGGTAGGGAGGGAGGGAGGGCGGGCTCGCAGGCGGGGAGGAGTGGTTGGACAGGAGCCGCCTTTCTTTTTCTCGACGATAGCTAGTCTAGACGGCTATGGCTAAGGGGATGACTGGACATGATGCAGAGAACAATCGCAGTGAGACGGAGAACATCCATCGCATGCGTGCTCCTTCCCCTCCCGTGCCTTCCTCCCACCCACCCTCTCTCCCTCCCTCCCTTGTTCAGGTTTGTCTTCAAAAAAATGGTCGAGTGCGGCATGCCCAAGTTCTCGCCGAACAAGAGCCTGCACATCCTCATCGCCGACTGCAACTTCCCAGACTGTGCTCCCTACTTCTACAACAAGGTAAGCCCTCCCTCCCTCCCTCCCTCCCTCCCTCCCTCCCTCCCTGCTTCTTTCGTTCTCTTGTGCCCTATAGTTCTCGGAGATGGTTAGCCGTCCTTCCCTCCCTCTCTCCCTCCCGCCCGTCTTTCCTCCCTCTCTCCCTTCCTCCCCTCTTTTGCCGTTAACTCCAATCTCTTCGGGTTCCCCTCTCATGCCTCCCTCCCCACCCTTAGGCCGGCAACCACTTCCTGGCCCTCTTCCCGTGTGAAGACGTGCCCATAGTGGCCGTCATTGAGAAGAAGAAGGCTTCTGTTGCTGCTGCTGCTGCTGCTGCTACAGCTGCTGGAAGTGCTGCTCCCACCCCTGGGCTGGCGAGCAGTAGCAGTAGCATGGCAGAGGGAGGGAGGGAGGGAAGGGCGAGTTTCGGTAGACGGGTGTTTTTGAGAGGGCGGATGCTGAGACGACTGGAGGCAAAGATTAAGGAAACCTTGTTTTTCAGGGGCAGTGGTCGAGGGGGAGGGGCCGGAGAAAGAAGGAAGGGAGGGCGGCTGGGAGGGAAGGGGAAGACCAAGAGAAGATAGGGAAGAGGGAGGGAGGCAGAGGGAAAAGCGGAAGAACAAATGTAAGAAATGACGACCGTAGTAAATAGGTTTGACTGAGTGGCGCAGATGAGAGAGAGAAGGGGGAGAGGACGAGGGTTTCAGGACGCGCGTAGTGCTGACAGAGCACACACACACACACACACACACACACACACACACACATATATATATATATATAAAATTGGGAATCGAATCAAGTGGCTTGGGAGGGAGAGGGGGGAGATGCTCGTGTATATATAGATTTCCTCCCGTCCACCTGATGCTCCCACCCATCCTCGAGCCTCATCGATCCCCTCTCTCTTTCTAGCATTGCTTTGTGATAAAGGATCAACAGGAGGGGAAGAAGTCAATCGGAATGACAGGGCGTGCATCGAGGGGTGGCTTTTGGGGGCTACGCTGCAACATCCATTCGAGATGCAAGCGTACTTTCCATAGAGTGAGGAAGAGAATGAAGGAAGAGTCATTGTGGCTAGTCTGACACCTAGATATGCTTTGGAGGCTCGTAACGCTTGCTTTTCTGTCTCGTTCCGTGGAGTCCAGGGATGCGACGAAACAACCTTAGAACATAATACCGACGACAAGGCAAGCAAAGACACAGGCATTGTAATACCCTTCAAACAAGGATCCCTAAAGCTGTTTTTCTTCTTTTGTACTTTTCTTGTTTTTGTTCTATAGTCCTACCTCTGTCGTTCTGAAAATTCTTTGAGTTCGCTGCAATTGGAATCGGAGTAAATGTACACTTCTTTCACCTACTACCCTCTATCGAGGTCACTGCACACCGTTGCCTCCTCCACAGACGAAAGAGCTCGCACCTACAGATGCCACATCACTCGACCAAAACGAGTTTCCAGTCTGCCATCTAGCTAGGCGGTGCGACGGTGGTGGCTGTCTTGAGTCCCGCGGGTGCCACGGGCATGGCCGAGGAATGGTGGTCAATGATCTCCCAAGCGCCCGAGGACTCGTTGCGTTTGTAGACGAAGACGTAGCGGGCC